>Ga0335394_10009909_pt1 | contig 10745 bp, 19 predicted proteins | sample MAT03_FD_205741 | JGI IMG/M metagenome (GOLD analysis project Ga0335394, IMG submission 205741) | Freshwater microbial communities from Lake Fryxell liftoff mats and glacier meltwater in Antarctica - MAT-03 (spades assembly) (version 2) ... | reverse complement strand
GTAATTTAATCGCTACACTCGAACGGTTCTGCCAATCGGCTCGTGTGGGCTGCAAGCTCAATCGAAAGAAGAAAAAACCTGGAAATTTATCGCTGTTGAGGGACCCCGAATGTCTCGACTATGTCTTAAGTTGATGCCTATGGGGCGGCGCTGCGCTCTGCCCTGGGCTAGGTTGTTGCTGCCCCATTCGGGGCGAATCGCAAAAGCCCAACGGAATTGCAGGGACGAAAAGCCAAGAAAACAAATTGTTAAAAAATAGTCAAACTGGCCTTTGTCGCACAGCCCAGCTCTGCCTGCCGAGCCCACGGGTATTCGCTCTCGGCCCTTGCGATGCGAGGCAGAGCCTCGGGAGCATTGCATTCCCTGGCGGAGCCAGGGAACGAGAATATCCCCAGCCGATCACTATCAGGCATTTCGGCACCAACGACAGAAACGGTATCGCCAAGGACGCATCCTGACCAAGGAAACGCCATGCTTTCCGATATTGCATAGAACAGACAAGCCGACACCACTTATTTTCCGCTCGATGCTTGGCGAGGTTTCAAATATTACGAATCGGGTATCGCCCCGAATAAGCCCAGACCAAAATGACTGGCATAACCGAGTATCAGTGGACGGGACGTTCGCAAAGCTTCAGCAAAACGGATTTGCAGTACGTAGCCAATATCAATCGGCGGCGGCGCTTTTCCTCGACCAACACGAACGAAATGTCGCATTGACAATGTTTCGTCATTCCACTCCAAGATTTGGACGTCCAACGGTTCTGGAAATCCTCGCGATTTGAGTTCTGCGTTGATCTGGCCGAGCAACGAGTTCTTTCCTCGCGGCTTGATATATCTCGGCGGGACAAAGGGGGTAACGCTCGTCCAGAGTGTCGAACCCAATTCTGAACCCATCAGGCGATCGACTTGCCGATCCAACGGTGCAGGGATCATACGCAATGAATCAAAATCTCCACAACCAGCAAGTGCCAATTGCATATCACCCGTTCCTCCCTTGGTCCAGGTTCTGCTCAACGTCCGTATTGCTGATTGGGCTTGATCACCCAAGCCCATCGGTGCATAAATGATTATGTGGTCTAGATGACCATCGTTGTCGAGATCGATGGGAATAATATGGGCGTGTTCGTGGCGCCCCAAAAGCGGCTTTCCATCCTTGCTCTTGCCTGTAAGTTCAGGACAATCGACTCGTTCACCATTTGCAACACGGCCAACGAGAGCGCGATGTACGAGTTCTGCTTGAGGCAGCGTTCGTGTCACCGATGGCAAGGCCGATTTATTTCCACTTGCTGTCGTGATCGCAAGGCATGCCTCAATAGTCGCTCGGAAGAATCGCGGGACCCGCCATCCGCAGAATTCATATCGAAGAGTTCGATAAATCGCTGCATTAGGTTGTTGGTAAAATCTAGATTCCCATCGTTGCCGCCCGTGCCAAGTAACGACGGCCACTGCGGATTCCCTTGCTCATCAAGTACAACAGCGGCAGAAATCCAGCTTGCATGAGGGCCACGCCAAGTCTTACGACAGTCAGGAATGAGCGTAGCCTTGAGCGATTTGAAGCGTCGTTCCGCCGCAGCCAAAATTCGCTTGTAGCCCCCACTTTCTTTCAGTTTATCTGATTCTGCCTTGATCGCGGGTTTCGTGGCAGGTGCGACAATTCCATTGATTGTCGCGATCTCATTGAGAAGACTCTGTTGTGCTTCGGCTGAGAGTTCGGGTTTATCACAAAGTTGCATGATCGTCGCGACGGTCTGCGTCAGCAGTTCGCTTTGCTGCAACTGCTCTCGTTGTTCGTCGGTCTGAAAGGACTTGTTGGTTTTGTTGCGGGCTTTGATGGCACGAATCAGTCCCTCGGCGGCAGCTACCGAATCGAGCAATCGACGAGCATCAGATACACCAGATCGATACGGACTAAACCTCGCGCATTTTGAACTTTCTAGCGGAGCGAGCCCGGGATCATTGGCTTTGTAGAAACCAGAACCTTTGTTCCATGGTGAGATGATCGGTGTTGGTTGATACGCACTTGAAAAGAATTTTTCGAGTTCTTCTTTTGAAAACTTGGTCATTAAACAAAAGTGTTCGTCTTGCCACCAACCGCGGGCGGTCGCATCGGCTTGTTCAGCCACCAAGAGCAAGATATCGAGTGCCTTGAGATAGTTAGCCAACGGTGCTGACGCACATCCGAGGAGATGATGGAGATGCAAAGTCATTTCAAACCTCTTGAGTGCATGGTGAGTCATCAACTGGCTTGGATACGGTGTCTGGCTGAATCATACCGTTATCGAACTCACGAAGTGCAAGTTCGGCTTCGATCTCTTCGATGCTAGGTAAACTTCCCTTGAGTGGTTCGGGAAGCCAGCACCAAGTTCCAGTAAGAACTTTTGGATGTGATCGACGAGGCCGCGTTCCAGGTCACGTTCAATGGCGTCGTCGTGGAGCGTCAGGAAGTCGAATAGATACGGATCCTTCAACGCTTGCTGCGCAAGGTCCGACTGCGGCGTGGGGAGCGTCGCCGCGAAGTTGCTGACGACCTTTCCTTGCCGCCCGTAGAGATCGCACTCGATCTGCATCGTGAGGACCGTGCGACTCCAGCCGTGTTCGAGAGTTTTAGCTGCGTACCAGAGGCGGTGGGCGGGGTCTTTCAATTTGAAGAGGAGCAGCAGGTTCTGGCCCCACGGAATCTCGGCAATAGGATGCGGCGGTGAGGTCGGCGAAATTTCTGTCACAGCTTGTGACAGAATTGGCTTGCCAGTCAGTCTCACAGCTTGTGGGACAATTCGGGCGCACGATTTCGGCACAGCCTGTGCCGATTTCTTGCTATTGGGTTTCGTCACAGCTTGTGAGGGAATTGTCTTCACGAATTCTCGCGCAGGCTGCGCGAAAATAAGCGATTCGGAGCGATAGGCCAAGTAGAGGGCCCGCATTCTCCAGACATTTACTGGCGAAAACCCACGAATTCCAGGGAAACCAGCTTGCAGACCGCATTTTGTTTGGGGGATTCACGTCGAGTAGTTGTCCTTTATCCAAGTGAATGATGGGGCCTGCAATCGGAAACAATGACCAGCTGAAGTGAATCAGTCACAGCCATGTAGCCCCCTATTCGACCTCAGGACTTATAAACTTCTCAATCAATTTGGGAGCACCACACATACGAATGGATTCTTGCCCCCTTCTCCCCGGTCGTCCGGGGAGAAGGGTTGGGGATGAGGGGCAGTGAGTGTTGAAAACGCATCTTTATCTTGGGTATTGGACACGAATCTCCCCTCACCCCCCGACCCGCTCTCGCTCTTCATCGACTTCATCAATCTCATCGTCTTCGTCATATCGTTCTTGGACATGGACGCGGAGAAACGTCTCGTCAAACTCGTCATAACAATCGTCCTCGACCCAAATGTCGAGCTCATCGTCGCAATAGTCGTAACGCAGGTCGTCGGTGACTGCCGTCTCTAGTTGCCATCGCTCATCTTGCAATAGCGTACTCCAGTCGAGATGCGAGATATCGAAACTGCGATAGCCCGCCGTCCGGTACTCGTTCCACCTCGCTTCGTTCATGTCCGCCAAATCGAGATCGCGGAAGTTCGTGCCAACCAGAACGCGTGCGAAGGCTTTTCCAAAAAGGTCGAACGTGAACGCATAGCGAGCCTTAGGCGACTCGGACGGATCATACGTTTGCATCCTGAGCAGGTGGGCGAAGCCTTCCGTGCGGCCGATTGAAAAGAAAGCGGACCAAATCACGACGAAGTGGATGGTTCCCTCTAGAAGCAACAACGGCTCATCAGGCAGCCCGAGGCGCCGAAGATGATCGCGAAAAATCGAATCGTCATCCCCTGAGCCGCCCCGCGAAATTCTTCGGCCCACGCGGCAAAGTCACATCGGCCTTCGTCTACTTCGTCGTCATCATCACTCAATCGGTCATCCACCATATTATCCCCTCTATTCCGAATTCTTGACTTGATTGTAAAAAACGAAGCCTCCGAGCTTGGGATGTACACGCCAAGCACAATCGTATTGCTTCGCGGCTGACGATGTCGCAATGAAACCATTCGATTTGCAATAAAGTTCTATTTACAAATAACAATCTATTGCGATTCACGTTTGGAGTATTTAGCGATAGCTGCTCAACGGTTACGTGTCATTTGAAAGGAACAAATAACCCTAAACCAAAGTGACACGAATGTCCGACGAGTAGGGGGCTCGAGATGCTTTCTGAAAACTCAATCCGAAAGCGAAAGTCAGGACGGACGCAGCGCTTACGATCGCTTATTCGGCGTTGACGTTCTGAATGCGTTTCGTGGATCGTGACCCACATGAATTCGCAAGGATCTTGACCAATTAACGTCGGTAACGGATTGTTCTCGTTATCGAGCGTTTGAAGTTCAATAACCGATGCCGGTGAACCAACTGGGATGAGGATCTCGGCAAGCGTTTTTTTCAAAAGAGACGTAGCAGTCTCGCCCATTCGAAGGCGGCCGTTTTCTCGGAAGCGATGACGATTCGGTGGAACGAACGGCGTCGCGCTGATCCAAACCGTGGACGACGCACCGCCCAAACAACAACTCGCCGGTGCCGGAGTTTCAAAGGGGAGTGGCACAAGCCGCAAGCTCCAATCTGGATCGCGGCTTTGCCAGAAGATGGGTTCACGCGAGGCAGCGAGGATCGCTTCGACTTCAAACGGTTGATCTTCAATGTCGTCGAATGGTGTGCGGCGATAGGCGATCAACCGCGTAGGATTGCCGAGTTCATCGGGGCACAAAAAGAAATAGGCATGCTGGTGATTTTGCACGGGCTTGCCGTTGCCGTCTTTTCCGCTCAACAGCTTTAGCTTGTCGCGGAGGTCGGGCGGTAGTTCGCGATAAGACGACCATTCGCCTCCAGAGACGATGCGAGCTGCGTGTTTTAAGACACTGCCGCGAAACTTCTCGATGACGCGCACCCAATCAGCTTGTTTGGGAAAAACGTGACCACCGACGGCAAACTGAATGACATTGAGATCGGCGGGGAGCGTCGGCTTGCGCGGTGATGGTTTCATGATGGTTGGGCGCTGCGGCAAGCGGGCGTAGAGCCATTCGGTATCCGGAGGAATTTGGCGACCTTTGAGAAGCGGATCGTCACTGACGGCGAGCAAGCTTTTGAGATTGAGTTTTCTACCCGGTGTCGGGACTAGCACCGGCGAATCGGTCTTGTTCACCGACTCCAATTCGCAACGCGGCAGATCTTGCGGCAGTTGCGTAGTCAACGTGAATCGGCAATGCGTCTCGGCTCGTCCGAAGTACAAAACCCGTTTAAGCAAATCACGGAGTAGAGTCGCCAAGCGTGGAGTAAGTTCGACCTCGTCCCAGACCCAAACGACGTGATCGGTCGGGGCGATTGCCCGAAAGACATCGACCACGAGGGTTGTCTTCGCCTTCTTGTACGCAGCAGCTTTGGCGCTCGCATCAGTCCAAGCGACTTCGGTCTTGTGGTACTGACGCGGCGCAGGCTCGCCGCGCCAAGTGAACGCCGGCAGGTGAAACGCCGGGGGCTGCGAGGCAAGTTGTTCAAGTAACTCATTCCGCGCCGCTTCGTCTTCATCACCGGTTTCGCGAGCGTACTGAAACCAGCGTGCAGCAAGTGCTCGAAGCAGTCGCCAGGGTGATTGGCCAGCGAAACCCAATCCTGCGAGCCGCTTAGGAAGTCCGAGTCGTGGCTGTCGTTCTCATCCGAACACGACAGCACATCAAAGTCGTGGTCCTTGGCATCTCCCGTCCAGCCGACGTCCCTTCGATATCCGCCCGCCGATTGCGGGAGCAGCAACGTCATGCCCGGCTGAATGTCGTTCGCTCGGCGCGATTCCCACCGGCCCGTCTCGAAGTTCCATTCCCACGCTACACGCGCCTTGCCTGCGAACTGACGGAACTCGAAGAACGGAACCGAGCAAAGTTCCTCGCGGCGCGGAGCCGACTCGTTCAGTTGCTTGACCTTGGCCGGATCGAAGTCGCGCCAGAAGACATGAACATCGACATTTCGATCCTGGTCACGCACGAATTGCGGCACATTCGTAAAGCCGCCCGCGAGGTCCGGCTCCGTCGAGAACAACTCGAAAAAGTCATCGGGACGAATGACGACTTACGGCTCAACGATCAACGTTGACTGACTCTCTTCCGTTAAGAGGACCGCGTCCAACGCATCGCGATAAGCCAGTCCCTCGGTCTGCTTCGCGATCACTGACTCGATCAATTTCTTGCCGGAGTCGAGAGCCTTCTTCTCGTAAGGCCCAACCCGCTTCGCGTTCGGACGGTCATCACCCTTGTTGCCGTCATCGGTTTTCGGCATCCAGAATGAAGCCGTTGCGTCAGGCTGCAATCCCTCGCGGTTCAGTCGCCCCAGCCGCTGAATGACCGACGGCCAAGGAGCGATTTCACTCCACAGCCGCGCGGACGACAGATCAAACCCCGCTTCCAGCACCTGAGTCGAAACGACGATTAGGCCATCCGAATCTGGAACGGCTCCAGTCGCATCCATCTTTTTCAGAAACACGAGCAGCCGTTCCATCTGTCGCTCACGATCCATTTGCCGAAAGCGACTGTGAAGCAAACAAACCTCTGGCTGCGGTCCTTTCGGTTTGTTCTTTCCGACAGGCTTCGGGAGTTCCTCGCGAACTTCCGCGTAGACGCTCTTGGCAACTGGAACCGTATTGAGCATCACCAACGAAATACGTCCGCGAGGATGCGCCTCAAGAATCTTCGCAGCTTTCGCCCGGTCCTTAATGACATGCAATGTCTTGGAAGCTTGAAGCCGAGTCTGAACGGCGGGTTCGTCAAAGTCTTCCTGGAAGAGCTCACATCGCGTTGCCTTCGTCAGATCCCAGTCGCGTCGGTCGCGAGTCTGCAAAAAAGAGTCTCCTAAAGTCGCCGACATCCACAGAAACCGTGTTAGCATCGCGGGCTTCCACATCTTGTTCGCGAACGCAGCCAATTGAGCGGTCGTCGCCAACCCGCACCCCATGAGCTGCACTTCGTCAAAAACCCACAAACAGTCGCTGTGCAACAATCCAAACTCGACCGGCCATCGCGGTCGTCGAGCCGCGTGGCCGCGATTGAGTGCTCGTGACAACAACATGTCTTGCGTGCCAATCAGAATCGCATCTCGTTCGGGATGCTCATCCCATTGAGTTGCATCTGCACCACCCATTAACAGGTGAACATTAACCTGTTCGGTCAGTCCTGAACTGGCTATCCATGCCGTCGCACATTCACTTGTCTGCTCGACGAGCACTCGCATTGGCAAGCAATAGACCAGTCGCCGTGGGGGTTGTCCGGCGAACATATTCGTTGGGATGAACCCGACGACGATAGAGCCAACCCAATAATGCCGTAGCCGTCTTGCCAACGCCTGTCGGAACATTGAGTAACTCGGGCAGCGAATCACCGGTCGCGAACGCGATTTGATAGGGATAAGGTTCTCTGCCCTGAGGCTCCTGCGCCGTTTTCGTGGCAGCACGAAAAAAATCCTTGAAATCGATCATTCGAGTAGTGTACCAAGCGTTTTATCCAAACCGGTTGGGATGCGAATGAGGCGGTTGCGACATTGCTCGGTGGCGGCAAGTTGTATTTGCCAAGGATGGGGCTCAAATGGTTTTGAACTCATCTCGCGTGTGGTGTCCCGAATCCAACTTTCGAACTGTGTCATACAGCAACACTCCCCCTATGCAGTGCATTTATTGATTAAACACAGCGTAAAGGTTTACTTTGACACGTTTGGTCACTGAGATGAGAAATCGTAATTTTTTACCTATTTTTTTACTAAGTCAACGGTGACAAGTCCGGTCTTCAAACCCCAACCAGCTCGTCTAGTTGGTGAATGAGCTTTGTAGCGGAAGCCGCGTAGGCTTTCGGCGAATTGCCACGCCGGCCGAAACTCTTGGCGAGTTCCGCTACGTTAAATCGATGCCATTGCGTCCAAAGGCAATGGGGGTCGAATTTGGGGCGGTCCTTCATATAGCAATTACTCGCAATTTTCGAGAAACTTGACGTTGCCGCAATTGCGGGGGATGATGAGGAGATGGAAATTTCAGGTCGTGTTCAAAACGGTGTTGTGGTACTAGATGGCGCGGCTTCGTTGCCAGACGGAGCGATTGTAATTGTGACGTACCGTCCGAGTCCAGTGATTCGTTTTGCCAATAACCCTGTTCAAGTGGTTCTGCCGATTTTTGATTCGGACGAACCCAGCACTATTGATCTAACCAACGATCGCATTGCAGAGCTTCTGGATCAAGAAGATGCACGCGGTAGAGATTCGAGATAGGCCGAGCGAAGAATGACAGGCTGGAAGCCTATCCCACTTTTAATCGAACGATATTAACGTGACTGAGGCGTAGCCATGTTGAAGCCGGAATCGATGAAAAACTTGCCTGCGATGTCTGCCGCGCCGCGAGGATAGTACCGACCCGTGGTCGCTGGGGAAGCGGCGGTAAAGAACGAGAATGTTGCGGCGGCAAGAGAAATCGCCATCGAGCTAAAGGCAAAACGATTTGATGAGCCACAGAAATTTGGTTTAAGTCGATGGGAAAGGTTCGATCGCGCATCCAACCTTTCGTAAAACAGGAACAAGTTGTTTAGGCTTTTTGCAATGGAATGAGACTGCTTTCGGATACGGTATATTGTAGTAGTTTCCCACTGACTTGTCCCAATTCAAAACGAGTCGATGCAAATGGCAAAGAACTGGAAACCGCAGAAATCGTAATGGCGACGTCCAACCGTGAAAAGGAGCGCCCTTCGGTGATTAGCCATTTATCGATTGCCTTTGCATGTTCTGTAGAGATTCCCAAAATAGATATCGCTATTGCAATTACCCTATGAGCCCGTCTGGAATCTGCACTCAAAAAGCAGGTTAGGGGAAGGTGTTGGTAGACATTCAGCTGGGCGAGTCTTGTCAGCTGAAAGGGATTTCCGATTGCATCCGAATAAAATCCTCACAAAGCCGTTCTAAATTGGTCGGACCAGGGGTAAACTGCAAATGCAAAGATCCACCCAATTCATACGAGAGCGATTCTTTGCTGGTGCAGAGCTGTTTGACTATGCATGTTCCATTACTCTCGCGGGGATCCGAGCTCAGAATCCAGATCTTTCAGACTTGGAGCATCAAGAAATTCTCAAGAACCGCGTCCATCGTCGAAGAAGTGACCGCTGGCAGGTGGCTCAAAACAGCAAATGAATTCACCCGAATTTGTGACGGCAACAATCGAGGCTCTGGAAAAGTCCTCGATTGAATATGCGGTTGTCGGGTCGTTCTCCAGTAACTTCTATGGCAAACCGAGATCGACAGCCGACTTGGATCTGGTTGTTCATCTTCCCAATATCGACGCGATCCAATCCATCGCGCTGCATTTACCCGCCCAGTTCTAGCTTAGCCCTCAAATGTCGTTTGAGTTGGTGCCGGGTACCAACCGTTTCGAATTGGAGATTGAAGGCACTGCTTTCAAAGTTAAGTTCTTTATTCTAAGCAGTGATCTTCACGATCAGGAACGTTTTAGCAGACGCAAGCAAGTAGTGATGGACGATTTGCCCCTTTTTGTTTCATCAGTCGAGGACCTCATCATTACGAAACTTCGATGGGCGAGGCCCAAGGATATAGAAGACATTGAGGATACTCCTCGTGGACTATCCTCTCGACGAGCACTATTTAAGCAAATGATGCACAATGCATGGTACTTCGGACTTGCTGAAGAGCATTCGCCAAGCCATTGATTATTTGGATGAGCAATCACTCTAATTTTCATGATTTGGCAGTAACTTCGTCAGGAATGCGAGTCGAGGTCCCGCGTGATTTATTTCGGGAATCGGCTCCTGTGTATCGTCTAGTTGTAGCGACGGTAGATAGTCCCCTTCGCGAATGCCTCGTACCGGTAAACCGCGATTGTCTCTGTCGCGATACTGTTGGTCCTTGTAATGACAAGTCCGATTTCGAGTTGTCATTCAGGATTGGCTAGCTTGAATCGCAAATCCGGCCAAGACAAAATGGGATGTTCCAGCAGACTCGGGCGTGCTTGAGTCATCAAGATAACAAAGATGGCAAAAATACAGACACTACTCGACGAGCGCCACCATTTCTGATGGCGTCGTAGCGTTTTGCCCTATGAAATGTTTTCTTTTTGAGCCTGAGGCGCTAGCCGATTGCTTGCGGCGTGGCTCGGCTAGCGCCTCAGGCTCAAAATCTCAAGCAGGTAACTGCCCATTGGCCAACGATGACGCATCAGGTAGGACGAAAGTTGGCGATTCCCTCTTTCGCCGTGATTTTCTGGTTGGCAAGTAGCAGATCGGACCATACAGAGTCTACGATTCCTGAAGGCATTACGAACCACGTCGATAGGCCCAACAAAAGAGCGATCATAAATGGCCGAACGCTCACAAGTCCTCTCTGTGCGAACGCCCAAATCTCTCTTTGCACTTCTTTGTCTCGGTCCAAGAACTTGCTCCCCATCCGATCAAATGCCGTTGGCAGTTGGGCCATTAGCACTGCTCGGCGAGGATGGTTCGGGTGCATCAGTTGGGATCATGCCGGCTACCCTATCTCCGTTCCTACAGTCAATAATCAATTCCTTTGTTCCACCCGTCCGAGAAGTTCTCAGTTACGAAAAAAAGACAGACCATTGCAACCGCCAAGTCAAATGATGCACGAGAACTGCGACAAACAACACTCCCATCAGAATCCAAGATGACTTGGTCGCAACCTTACCAGGGCTTAGACTTAACGCTGTCAGCAATGCGA
>Ga0335394_10009908_pt1 | contig 10746 bp, 4 predicted proteins | sample MAT03_FD_205741 | JGI IMG/M metagenome (GOLD analysis project Ga0335394, IMG submission 205741) | Freshwater microbial communities from Lake Fryxell liftoff mats and glacier meltwater in Antarctica - MAT-03 (spades assembly) (version 2) ... | reverse complement strand
GGTCGAGCTTGTCCGCCTTGAGCTCGCCGCGGGCAGGCAACTTGCCTTCGGCACCGGTGTAGACCACAGCGGCGTTGCCGCCGGGCCACTGCAGGCCGTCGCCGGTGCGAAAGTGCAAGTCCTCGGTGGCGACATTGAAGCCATTGGCCAGTTGCCGACCGCCCACGCGGCCAGTCACCGCCTCGAGCGCCAGAGGTTGCAGCGCACGGCCCAGGCGCACATCCACCTCCAGCAGGGCCATATCCGCCGTCCCGCCAGTGAACTGCCCGTCGTTCACGTCCACCCAGCCACGCAGCGCTCCGGTGCCAGCCTTGAGGTCAATGCCGAGGCGGTCCAGACTGACGTAGCGTTGAACCTCGGAGGCATCGACGCGGCTGAATTCGGCGTATAGCTGGCCTGCCCACTGCTGCCACCGCCCGGCGCCACCGGACAGGAAAGGCTCGCGAAACACCCCACGCACACTGAAGCGTTCGCCCCAGGCTGGGGGCGGCGTGGCATCCAGGCGCATCAGGTGCCGCTGGCCCGGGTTGCGCGAGGTCCAGTCCACCTGGGTCAGGGCCAGCACCGGCACTTGCCGCAAGTCGTCACTCCAGCGCACGGTGCCGCCACGGATGACAAATTCGGTTTGCGAGAAAAACCAGTCGGCGCCCGCGCTGCTGCCGTCGTTGCGGTATTGCAAAACGTCCAGGCCGGCCACATAAATCTTCCCGTCCGCCGTGCGCCGGATGTCCAGCTCGGGCTGGTCGATGTACAACTGCTGGAACCCCAGACCCCATAGCGACGCAGGCGATACCGCCGCCAGCACGCGCGGCAGGCGCAGGGCCGCCCGTCCCTGGGCGTCCAGCAGGGTCACATCGCGCAACTCGAATGAGGGCAGCAGGCCATTGGCGTGGGCCGTGATCTGACCAATGCGCACCGGTAAGCCCAGCGCCTGTGTGGCCGCCGTTTCAAGGCGCGGGCGGAACTCACCGATTCGCGGCACAATCCAGCCGTGAAGCACAGCCCAGGCCGCACCGAACAGAACCCAGATAGCCAGCACCAGCCCCAAGGCCATGCGGGCAGCGATAGCGGCAATTTTGAGACGTCGGGTGGGAAGCACGGGCTGGGAGGGGGTCGATTGGTCCATTGACATGAGAATTATGACCTTCAGCGCTTCCGTCCGTTCAACGCCCTGGAGGGAAGTTTTTGTTAACCAGTGTGATTCCTGATCTATTGACCGTCACTGCGGCCGCATCGGACCACTCCCGTTTTGTCCAGCGCATACGCCGCCGCTATGCCGGTGAGCTTGCCCTGTTGCCGGCTGGCGAGCCGGTGCGAGCGACCATGCGGGCCGCCTACGACGCCTTGCAGCCGCTGGGACTGGGCACCGGTGCGCGCCTGCGCATCTTGCGCCAGCTCGTGCTGGAACGCCTGGTGGTGCTTGACTGCGATATCGCCCCCACGCTCCCCACTGCGTGTGGTTCGCTGCCCCCCGAGGGGGCTAATTTTCCTAGGGGCGGCCCGTCGGAAAATTCCATCGCCCCCGCACTCCCCACTGCGTGTGGTTCGCTGCCCCCCGAGGGGGCTAATTTTCCTAGGGGCGGCCCGTCGGAAAATTCCATCGCCCCCACGCTTGTGGCTGCGTGTACTGCTGGTGTACCGCTTCGGGTGGTGACCAAAGCCATGACCGAGTTGGCCGAATTTGCCCTGGACATTGCGCTATGCGAATCACGCGTGCCGCTGGATGCGCTGTACGGTGCGCCGCAGGCGCCCCATGGGCCGGACGGGCAGCCACCCTTGCGCGCCCAGCTGTGGGTGGTCGGCATGGGCAAGCTGGGCGCGCGCGAGCTCAATGTCTCCAGCGACATCGACCTGATTTATGTCTACGACCATGACGGCGAAACCGCAGGCCGCGACGATGGCAGGGGCGCGATATCCAATCATGAATATTTCGCGCAGCAGGTCAAGGCCATCCACAACCTGATCGGCGATACCACGGAACACGGCTTTGTGTTCCGGGTGGACCTGGCACTGCGGCCAAACGGCAACTCGGGGCCGGCGGCGGTGTCGCTCAATGCCCTGGAGGAGTACTTTCAGTCGCAGGGGCGCGAGTGGGAACGTTTTGCCTGGCTCAAGAGCCGGGTGGTGGCGCCGCTGGAATGTATTCAAAGCGGCTCGGCCCAGGCTCTGCGCGGCTCGGTCCTGCCCTTTGTCTTTCGGCGCTACCTCGACTACAACGTCTTTGACGCCTTGCGCTTGTTGCACCGGCAGATCCGCGAACACGCGGCCAAACGCGCCGCCGGCCACCCCGAGCGTGCCAACGACGTGAAAATGTCGCGCGGCGGCATTCGCGAAATTGAATTCACCGTGCAACTGCTGCAGGTGGTGCGCGGCGGCCAGTTTCCCGAACTGCGCACGCGCCCCACGCTGGACGCGCTGCAGCGCGTGGCCAGCGCCGGGCTGATGGCGCAGGCTACCGCCGAAGCGCTGATGCGCGCCTACGATTTCCTGCGCCGGGTCGAGCACCGCATCCAGTACCTCGATGACCAGCAGACCCATGTGTTGCCGACGCGTGACGACGATCTCGCCTGGATTGCGCAGACCCTGGGCTACAGCAGCTACTGCCCGTTTTTGAGCGAGCTCGATGCGCACCGCGAGCTGGTTGCCCAGGAGTTCGACACCCTGTTGGGCAAAAATCCCGACTGCAAGGGCTGCGGCAAGTCGGCGCCAGCCGTGCCGCGGGATCTCGATGAACTGCTCGAAAAGCTGGCTGCCCAATGGCCGGACAAGTTTCGCGCACGGCTGGAGCTGTGGCGCGCGCACCCGCGCGTGCTCGGCCTGCGCGACGATGCGCGCGCGCGCCTGACGCGACTGGTACACCGCACCGCACAGTGGCTGGTCGAAGGCAAGGCCAATGAAGAAGCTGCGGTGCGCATCATTGACTGGATCGAGCCGCTGCTGCGCCGCGAAAGTTACCTGGCGCTGCTGCTGGAACGCCCTGCCGTGCATGAGCGCCTGCTGCGCCTGCTGGGCGCAGCCAGATGGCCGGCGCGTTACCTGCTGCAACACCCGGGCGTGATCGATGAGCTGGCCAGCGACGCCATGTTGCACGAGCGCTTTGAGGCCACCGCCTTCACCCAGGAAATGCAGCAACGCCTGGCCGCGCTGCGCCGCACGGGAGAAGACGACGAGGAAAGCTGCCTGAACCTGCTGCGCCGGGCGCACCATGCAGAAGTGTTCCGCACGCTGGCGCGTGACGTCGAAGGTCACCTGACGGTGGAGCAGGTGGCCGACGACCTGAGCGCGCTGGCCGACACCGTGCTCAAAGTCACCGCCGACTGGTGCTGGCAGCGCCTGAAGAGCCGCCACCGCGATACACCGCAATTGGCCATCATTGCCTACGGCAAGCTGGGTGGCAAGGAGCTCGGTTACGGCAGCGACCTGGACATCGTGTTCGTTTTCGAAGACGAGCACGAGCAAGCCTCCGAGGTCTACGCCGCCTTTGCGCGCAAGCTCATCAACTGGCTGACCGTCAAGACGGCCGAGGGCGACCTGTTCGAGATCGACACCGCGCTGCGGCCCAACGGCAACTCGGGTCTGCTGGTCACAAGTTTCGAGGCTTACGCCAAATACCAGCAGCAGCGCGGCAGCAACACCGCCTGGACCTGGGAGCACCAGGCCATGACCCGCGCGCGTTTTGTCCTTGGCGACGAAAGCCTGCGCGAGCGCTTTGACCAGGTCCGTCTGGCCGTGATCAGCGCGCCGCGCGACATTCCGGCGCTGAGCCGCGAAATTGTCGCGATGCGCGAGAAGGTTCACGCCGCCCACCCGATCAAGGGTGAGAAGACGGGCGAAAAATTCGACGTCAAGCACAGCCCGGGCGGCATGGTGGACGCCGAGTTCGTGGTGCAGTTTCTGGTGCTGTCGCAGTCGGGCAGGCACCCGGAACTGATGGACAACGTCGGCAACATCGCTCTGCTGCAGCGTGCCGAAGCCGTCGGTCTGGTCGGCCCGGGCGTGGGCCAGGCCGCAGCACACGCCTACCGTGAACTGCGGCGGGTACAGCACCAGGCCAGGCTCAACGAAGAGCCGACGCAGGTCAGGCCGCCACAACTTCAGGCTGAACGCGCGGCCATCCTGGCCCTGTGGGCGGCAGTCTTCGACACCGACGAAGCAGGCACCCAATAATCAACATTTCCGGCCCTGTTTCCAATTTAAACAATTGATCTAGTTAAATCAAACGTTTGATCTGTGTTCTAATCGCGTGCATGAAACCCGTGGCTCGTCCCGCATCGACCCCCCTTGCCCCTGCGCCAGCCCGCAGGCAACGCTCCGACGGTGCCGAGGCCAGAGGGCACCTGGTGCTTGCCGCGCTGCGGCTGTTTGCCGAGAAGGGGTTCTCCAAAACCTCCACACGTGAAATTGCGCAGGCGGCGGGCGCCAATGTGGCCGCGATCAGCTACTACTTCGGCGACAAGGCCGGACTCTACCGCGCGGTCTTCACCGAACCGATGGGCACGCCCTGCGACGACATTTCGCGGTACCAGCCAGCCCACCTGAGCCTGCGGCAGGCCCTGGAAGGTTTTATTTCCGGCTTTCTACTGCCGCTCAAGCAAGGCGACCTGGCGCAGCAGCTGACGCGCCTGCATTTTCGTGAAATGCTGGAGCCCACCGGCCTGTGGGCCGAACAGATCAACGACAACATCAAGCCGGCGCATGCTGCGCTGGTCGAGGTGCTGAGCCGCCATCTGGGCGTCACACGCATCGACGACGATGTACACCGGCTGGCTTTTTCCATCACCGGGCTGGCCATGCAGATGTTCATCAGCCGCGACGTGATCGATGCCGTCAGGCCGCAACTGACCGCCACACCCAGGGCCATCGACCTGTGGGCCATCCGGCTCGCGGACTTTGCCGAAGCCATGATCGCGGTCGAGGTGGCACGGCGCCAGCCGCGCGCTGCCGACAAAAAGAAAAAGCCATGAAAAACGCCCGCTCCTTCATCCTCGCCCTGGCGCCCCTGCTGCTTGCCGCCTGCGCCCTGCAGTCCCCGCCCGCGTCGGTCTCGGCCAACCCGCCGGCCCAATGGTTCGCGCCGCCACCTGGGGGTCAGGCGGTGGCCGGGCTGCCGCACCAGGGCAGCTTGACCGACCTGACCCGCTGGTGGGAGCAGCAGGGCGATCCGCTGCTGGTCGAACTGATCAACGCCGCACAAGCCGTCAGCCCCTCGGTTGCCACCGCGCGTTCGCGCATCGAGCAGTCACGCGCCAGCCGCGTGGCGGCCGGCGCGGCGTTGCTGCCATCGCTGGACGCCTCAGCCAGCGTCAGTCGCGGCCGCGCCCAGCCGATGGCCGGCGCCACCGCGCCAGTCGGCACCCCATCCCAGGTGGGTCTGCAGACGGCGTGGGAACTCGACGTCTTCGGCGGCCGGCGCGACGCCCGCCATGCCGCGCAGCTGCGTTACGAAGGCGCGCAGGCCCTGTGGCATGACGCCCGCGTGCTGGTGGCCGCCGAGGTGGCCAACCAGTACTACAGCCTGCGCAGCTGCGAGCAGCTGCTGCGCGTGGCCCGCGCCGACGCCGCCTCACGCGGTGAAACCGGGCGGCTGGCGCAGCTCAGCGCCGAAGCCGGCTTTACCGCGCCGGCCACGGCGGCGCTGGCGCGCGCCAGCGCCGCCGACGCCAACAGCCGTGCCACGCAGCAGGCGGCCCTGTGTCAACTGGACATCAAGGCGCTGGTGGCGCTGAGCGCGCTGCAGGAGCTGGACATCAGATCAAAACTGGCCGCAGCCCCCGCCGGTATTGCGCAAGCAGCTACTGTTTCAATAGCAAGCGTGCCGGCCGAAGCATTGGCGCAGCGCCCTGATGTGTTCAACGCCGAACGCGACGTCGCGGCGGCCAGCGCCGATGTCGGCAGCGCCCAGGCCGAGCGTTACCCGCGCCTGAGCCTGAGCGGCTCGGTCGCGGCCAACCGCTTTCGCAGCGGCGCCGTCAGCACCGACTTCACCACCTGGTCCATCGGCCCGCTGGCGCTGAGCCTGCCGCTGTTCGATGGCGGGCGCCGCGCCGCTAACGCGGACGCCGCCCAGGCACGCTACGAGGAAGCCGCAGCGATCTACCGCGGCCGGGTCCGCCAGGCCGTGCGTGAAGTCGAGGAGGCGCTGGTCAACCTGCAAAGCACCGCCGACCGGAGCGAAGACGCACGCGTGGCCGCCGAAGGTTACCGCGCATCCTTTGCCGGCACTGAGGCGCTGTACAAAAACGGGCTCGCCAGCCTGGTCGATCTCGAAAACAGCCGACGCACCCAGCTGGCCGCCGAAACGGCGCTGCTGTCGCTGCAGCGCGAACGCGCCTCGGCCTGGGTGGCGCTGTACCGTGCCATGGGCGGCGGCTGGACGCGCTCGCTCGAAGGCCCGGGCGGGCCGGCCGTCGCCACCAGCACCGGCCCCCGGCAACCCTGAATCCTTGTCGCACCTGACGAACCCACAACACCATGAAAAAAATCAAACTCAAACCAGCCGCTATTGTTTTGATAGCTGTCCTCGCTGTTGTAGGGGGGGCGGTCGCCATTTTTTCCTCCACATCCGGAGACAAGGCCGAGCCTGCCGCCGCCGCGCCCAAACCGGCGCTGACGGTGACGGCGGCCCAGCCTGAACAAACCCGCCTGCCCATCACGCTCAGTGCCAACGGCAACATCGTGGCCTGGCAGGAAGCCATCATCGGCTCCGAGTCCAACGGCCTGCGGCTGACCCAGGTGCTGGTCAATGTCGGCGACAGCGTCAAGGCCGGGCAACTGCTGGCGCGATTTTCCGGTGATAGCGTGCAGGCTGACGTGGCCCAGGCGCGCGCCAGCCTGGTCGAGGCGCAGGCCACGGCGGCCGACGCTGCCGCCAACGCCGCGCGCGCCCGCACGCTGCAAAACTCCGGCGCGCTGAGCACGCAGCAGATCAACCAGTACAACACCAGCGAGCAGACGGCCAAGGCGCGCGTCGCCGCCGCCCAGGCGGTACTGGACGCCCAGCAGCTGCGCGGTAACAACACCCAGGTGCGCGCGCCCGACAGCGGCGTGATTTCTGCCCGCAGTGCCACTGTGGGCGCGGTGGTGGGCAGCGGTACCGAACTGTTTCGCCTGATACGCGGCGGTAGGCTGGAATGGCGCGCCGAGGTCACCAGTGAAGAGGTGAGCCGCCTCAAACCCGGCACCACCGCGTTGGTGACAGCAGCCAGTGGCGCACAGATACAGGGCGTGGTGCGCACAGTCGCGCCGACGGTCGACCCGCTGACCCGCGCCGCACTGGTGTACGTGGACCTGCCGCGAAACCCGGGAGCCAAAGCCGGCATGTTCGCGCAAGGCGAGTTTGCGCTCGGCACGACCACCGCGCTGACGCTGCCACAGCAGGCCCTGGTCTTGCGCGACGGCTTTACCTATGCCATGCGTATCGAGCCTGGCAACAAGGTCAAACAGCTGAAACTGCAAACCGGCCGACGGCTGGGCGACGCAGTTGAGATTGTTCAGGGCGCGCAAGCCGGCGAGCGTTACGTGGCCAGCGGCGCGGCCTTTCTGGCTGATGGCGACACCGTCCAGCTGGCCGCACAGGCAATTGCCAAATAGACAGCAAATAACAATTTGCCGGAGTAAGCATGAACGTATCCGCCTGGTGTATCCGCAACCCGATTCCCGCCATCATGTTTTTTGTGCTGCTGTGCTTTGCCGGCGTGCTCAGCTACCAGGCCATGAAGGTGCAAAACTTTCCGGATCTCGATGTGCCCAACATCGTGATCTCGGCCAGTCTGCCCGGCGCATCGCCGGCGCAACTGGAAACCGACGTTGCCCGCAAGCTGGAAAACGCCATCGCCTCGTTGCAGGGCCTCAAAAACATCTACACCAAGGTGCAGGACGGCGTGGTCACCATCACGGCCGAGTTCCGCCTGGAAAAGTCCACCCAGGAAGCACTCGACGAGGTGCGCTCGGCGGTGCAGCAGGCGCGCGCGGACCTGCCTTCCGATGTGCGCGACCCCACCGTCAGCAAAATCAACCTCGCGTCGTCTCCGGTACTGGCCTACACCATTCGAAGCAAGGCGATGGACGATGAGGCTCTTTCCTGGTTTGTAGACGACACCCTCACGCGCCGCCTGCTGGCCGTGCCCGGCGTGGGCGCCGTCACCCGTGTGGGTGGCGTGACCCGCGAAGTGCGGATTGCCCTGGACCCCTCCAAAATGGCCGCGCTCGGCCTGACTGCCGCAGCCGTCTCGCGCCAGCTCGGCCAGGTACAGTCAGACACCGCTGGCGGCCGTACCAACCTGGGCACCAGCGAGCAGCCTGTGCGCACGCTGGCCAGCGTCAAGTCGGCCGCCGAGCTGGCCTCGATTGAGCTTGCCGTCGGCGACGGCCGCAAAGTGCGCCTGAGCCAGGTCGCTGACGTGCAGGACACGGTGGCCGAGCAGCGCTCGGCGGCCTTGCTCAACGGCGTGCCCGTCGTGGGTTTTGAAGTCGCGCGCAGCAAAGGCTCCAGTGAGGTCGAAGCAGGCCGCGGCGTGCGTGCCGCTTTAAAAACATTGCAGCTGAGCCACCCCGACATGGAGCTGACCGAAGCCTTTGACTTCGTGACCCCGGTGGAAGAGGAGTACAGGGCATCTCTGACCCTGCTGATCGAAGGCGGTCTGCTGGCCGTGCTGGTGGTGTGGCTGTTTCTGCGCGACTGGCGGGCCACCTTTGTGTCTGCCGTGGCCCTGCCCCTGTCGGTGATCCCGGCGTTCATCGGCATGTACTATCTCGGGTTTTCGATCAACGTCGTGACCCTGCTGGCGCTTAGCCTGGTGATTGGCATCCTGGTGGACGACGCCATTGTTGAGGTGGAAAACATCGTGCGCCATCTGCGCATGGGAAAAACACCTTACCAGGCGGCGATGGAAGCCGCCGACGAGATCGGGCTGGCGGTGATAGCCACCACCTTCACCTTGATCGCGGTGTTTCTGCCGACCGCCTTCATGAGCGGTATTGCGGGAAAATTCTTCAAGCAGTTTGGCTGGACCGCCGCGCTGGCCGTGTTTGCCTCCCTGGTGGTGGCGCGCATGCTGACGCCCATGATGGCGGCCTACATCCTCAAACCCATCGTCAACCATGTTGAAAAAGACGGCGCGGTGATGCGCTGGTATCTGCGCGCCAGCGCGTGGTGCATCCACCACCGGCTTGTCACAAGCATCGCTGCAGGCGCTTTTTTTGTCGGCTCCCTGTTGCTGATTCCGCTGCTGCCCACCGGTTTTATTCCGCCTGACGACAATTCCCAGACGCAGGTTTATCTGGAATTGCCGCCCGGCACACGGTTGGAAGAAACCCGAACAGCGGCGGAGCTGGCACGCCAGCTCATCGCCAGAGTCCCGAACGTCCAAAGCATTTACACCACGATTGGCGGCGGAGCGGCCGGCAGCGACCCGTTTGCGCCCGGCGGCGCGGCCGAGACGCGCAAGGCCACGCTGACCATCCTGTTGACCGAGCGCGGGGAGCGTCCGCGCAAACAGGGCATTGAGAATGAGATTCGCAAAGCGCTGACAAACCTGCCCGGCGTACGCAGCAAGGTGGGCTTGGGCGGTTCCGGCGAAAAATACATCCTGGCGCTGACTGGCGAAGACCCGCTGGCGCTCGCCAGCGCAGCCGCCGCCCTGGAGAAAGACCTGCGCACCATCCCGGGCCTGGGGTCGGTCGCCTCCAGCGCCTCGCTGGTGCGTCCCGAAGTCACCGTGCGGCCCGACTTTGCCCGCATGGCCGACCTCGGGGTCACCAGCGCCGCCATTGGCGAAACTCTGCGCATCGCCACCGTTGGCGACTACAACGTCGCACTGCCCAAGCTCAATCTGTCGCAGCGGCAGGTGCCTATCGTCGTGCGCCTGGCCGATGACGCCAAATCCAATCTCCCCGCCCTCGAACGCCTGATGGTGCCCAGCACGAAGCCCGGCGGCCCGGTGATGCTGGGCCAGGTGGCCAGCGTCACGATGGCCGGCGGCCCTGCCGTCATCGACAGGTTCAACCGGTCGCGCAATGTGCAGTTTGAAGTGGAGCTCTCCGGCTTGGCACTGGGCGACGTGACAGCCGCCGTGCAAAAACTGCCCGCCATCCAGAACCTGCCGGTGGGGGTGAAACAGGTGGTGATTGGCGACGCCGAGGTGATGGGCGAGTTGTTTGCCAGTTTTGGGCTGGCGATGCTGACGGGCGTGCTGTGTATCTACATTGTGCTGGTGCTGCTGTTCAAGAACTTCCTGCACCCGGTGACGATTCTTGCCGCCTTGCCCTTGTCGTTGGGCGGCGCGTTTGTCGGGCTGCTGATTGCGCAAAAGAGTTTTTCCATGCCCTCGCTGATCGGCCTGATCATGCTGATGGGTGTGGCCACCAAAAACTCAATCCTGCTGGTCGAATACGCCATCGAGGCACGCCGTGGCCGGGCCGCCACCGACACCCAGCCGGCCCAGCCACCGATGTCACGACTGGAAGCCTTGCTGGACGCCTGCCACAAACGCGCCCAGCCGATCGTGATGACAACCATCGCCATGGGTGCCGGCATGTTGCCCATTGCCGTGGGCTGGGGCTCCGCAGACGGCAGCTTTCGCTCGCCCATGGCGGTGGCCGTGATAGGCGGCCTGATCACCTCCACCTTTTTGAGCTTGCTGGTGATACCGGCGGTGTTTACCTACGTCGATGATTTTGAGCAGGGCTTCAAGCGCCTGATCGGAAAGCTCCGCGGACGCAAGCAGGGCGAGCCCGACACCGGAACGG
>Ga0335394_10009905_pt1 | contig 10749 bp, 11 predicted proteins | sample MAT03_FD_205741 | JGI IMG/M metagenome (GOLD analysis project Ga0335394, IMG submission 205741) | Freshwater microbial communities from Lake Fryxell liftoff mats and glacier meltwater in Antarctica - MAT-03 (spades assembly) (version 2) ... | reverse complement strand
CGGCCTGGTCCGGACGACAGTGAGCCAGCGCCCGCCGGGGGTGCGGGGCGCCCGGTCGGGCCGAACACCGAGCGCGCCACCGACCCGCGCGGCGTGCGCCACCGGGTCCTTGAGCAGCAGGGCGCCGGCATTCGGCGGTTTGCCGCGTCCACACTCGGCCGCCGGCATCGCGCAGTGCTCGCGGCGGGTACGCAGCCCTCGTCGATGGCGCCGGCTGCGCGCCATGAACTGCGTATCGCGATCAAGAAGCTGCGCTATGCCGCAGAGTTCTTCGCCGCCCTTTATCCGAACCGGGCGAGCGCACCCTATCTGGAGGTGATGGCCGAGTTGCAACAGGCGCTTGGTACCTTGAACGATATCGTCACCGGCGAACAGCTGGCAGCCACGGACTTCTCGCAGACACTGGACCCAGCCGGCGTGGCACTGCTCGCCGGCTGGCGGGCTGGTCTGGGCAGCGCAACATTGCAGGATGCCGATCGGGCCTGGAAACGTTTTTCCACGTTGCAGGGATTCTGGTAGCAGTCCCGAGGAGCGGCGAATGAACCTGATCCTGTGGCGGCATGCCGAGGCTGAAGAGTCTCCGAACGATCTGGCGCGCCAGTTGACCGCGAAAGGGCATCGGCAGGCGCAACGCATGGGCGCCTGGCTCGAGGCGCGCCTGCCTGAGAAGTACAAGGTGATCTGCAGCCGTGCCCGGCGGTCCCAGGACACCGCGCGCGCACTTACCGAGAAGTTCAAGATCGATGCCAGCATCGATCCGGGTGCATCCTATGCCGCGGTGCTGGCAGCGGCCAATTGGCCGCATGCTTCCGGAACCGTGGTGGTCGTGGGCCACCAGCCAACGCTCGGCGAGGTGGCCTCGATGGTGCTGGCCGGCGAACCGACCGAATGGGCGATTCGCAAGGGTGCCGTGTGGTGGATCTCCTATCGCGAGCGGGAGTCGGTCGGTGAGACCGTGCTTCGGGCCGCGATGTCGCCGGACCTGCTTTAGAGCGGCCTGACCCGGATCGGGGTCTTCTGCTGCGCCGCGTGCGGAGGTAGCATTCATGGCAACTCAGGCCAGGAAAGCGCGCGATGTTCGAATCTGCAGAGCTTGGGCATCGGGTCAGCAAGGCAGCGTATGCGCGGCGCGAACCGCTGCTGCGCGCCAGCTTGCTGGATGCACAGCTCGCGCTGGGCACGCAGAAGCGCTTTCCGGTGCTGATCGTGATTGGCGGGGTGGACGGTGCCGGGAAGGGTGAGACGGTAAATCTGCTCAACAGCTGGATGGACCCGCGGCTGATTCTCACTGCCGCGTTCGCAGCGCCCTCGGACGAAGAGCGCGAGCGGCCGCGCATGTGGCGTTACTGGCGTGCGCTGCCCCCAAAGGGGCGCATCGGCATTCTTTTTGGCGCCTGGCCTACCACGCCAGTGCTTGATCGGGTCGCCAGGCGCATCGATTCAGGTGAGTTCGAGCAGCAGATCGCGCAGATCTGCCGGTTCGAGCAGATGCTCACCGACGAGGGTGTGCTGTTGCTGAAGTTCTGGTTTCACCTTTCGAAGCGCGACCAGAGGGCGCGGCTGAAGGCGTTGCACGCAGACCCGGTGACCCGTTGGCGGGTCACGCGCGAGGACTGGCAGCGGCTGGAACAATACGACCGGTTTCGCAAGGTGTCCGAGCAGCTGGTGCGTCGAACCTCGACTGCGCAGGCGCCCTGGCTGGTGGTCGAAGGTCTGGATGCGCAGTATCGCAGTCTCACCGCAGGCGACGCGCTGCTCGATACGATGACCCGGCGGCTGGCCGCGCCCGATCCGGTCGCGCCGATTCGCGTCCCGCTCGCGCCTCCGACGAGCGATCGGCGCAACGTGCTCGATGCGCTGGTGCTCGACCAGCCGATGTCACGCACCGACTATGATGCCGAGCTCGAGCGGTTGCAGGGGCGGCTGAATCGGTTGTCCCGGCATTCCCGCTTTCGCGCCCGTTCGGTAGTCGTCGTGTTCGAAGGCAGCGATGCCGCTGGCAAGGGCGGGGCGATCCGGCGTATCACCGCAGCACTCGATGCGCGTCAGTACCAGGCCGTCCCGATCGCTGCGCCGACCGAGGAGGAACGCGCCCAGCCCTACCTCTGGCGGTTCTGGCGCAACCTGCCGCGCGACGGTCGGTTCGCGCTGTTCGATCGGTCGTGGTACGGGCGGGTGCTGGTCGAGCGGGTCGAGGGCTACTGCAGCCAGGCCGACTGGATGCGTGCCTATGGCGAGATCAATGATTTCGAGAGCGAGTTGTGCGCGCACGGCACGATCGTGGTCAAGTTCTGGCTCGAGATCAGCAAGCAGGAACAGCTGACCCGGTTTCGCCAACGGGAGAAGGTGGACTTCAAGAAGTACAAGATCACCCGCGAGGACTGGCGCAACCGCCGTCGCTGGGGCGACTATCGGCAGGCAGTTTGCGACATGGTCGATCACACTTCGACCGACGTTGCCCCCTGGACTCTGGTGGAGGCGAACAACAAGCAGTTTGCGCGGATCAAGGTGTTGTCGACCCTGGCGGCAGCGATTGAGAAGGCGTTGTGAGCAGCGGGGCGCGCCTCGTGACGGCACGCCGTCAGCCGAACAGCACCAGCGCCCAGACCACCGGCACGTTCAGCAGGGTCAGCAGCACTGCTGCCGAGCCGATGTCCTTGGCGCGCTTGGCGAGTGCGTGATCCTCGAGCGAGACCCGATCGACGGTCGCCTCGACCGCCGAGTTGAGCAGTTCCACGATCAGCACCAGCAGCACCGAGCCGATCATCATTGCCCGGCCCGGTCCGGTCGCCGGCAGCAACAGCGCCAGCGGGACCAGCAGTGCCGCCAGCAGCACCTCCTGGCGGAACGCATCTTCGTGCCGGTAGGCCGCGTGCAGACCTGCTGCCGAGTAATGCAGGGCGTTCCAGACCCGGCGCAGGCCGGTCTTGCCCTTGTGCGGGCTCTCTTCAATTGGAGTCTGCGAAGAAACAGCGGGCGGACGAAGATCGTTCATCGGCGATTCATGCGCGCAGGACTGAAGCCCCAGGTGATGCGGAAGTCACGAGCCTACAGACACTATGTTGAAATTTCTTTGCAATCAAACGGCCCTGGCAAGACAAACTTCGCGCCAGGGCCGTTCAGCCGCACCCGCACCTGCCCGGATGCTCAGAGCGCGGCGAGCGCAGCGTCGTAGTTCGGCTCGTTCTTGATCTCGGACACCAGTTCCGAATGCAGCACCTTGTTGGCGCCATCGAGCACGACCACCGCCCGCGCGGTCAGACCCTCGAGCGGGCCGTCGGTGATGTCCACACCGTAAGTCTGGTGGAAATCGCGATTGCGGAAGGTCGACAGCGTCACCACATTGTTCAGCCCTTCGGCGCCGCAGAAGCGGCTCATCGCGAACGGCAGGTCGGCGGCGATCACCAGGACTACGGTGTCGGTCATTGCCGAGGCCTTCTCGTTGAACACACGGGTCGACTTCTGGCAGGTCGGCGTATCCAGGCTGGGCACGATGTTGAGCACCTTGCGCTTGCCTGCGTAGTCGGCGAGCGACACTTCCTTCAGGTCCTTGCCGGTCAGCGTGAACGCGCCGGCGGTGGCGCCTGCTGCCGGCAGGCTGCCGGCGACATTGATCGGGTTGCCGCCCAGGGTGACTGTGGCCATCGGTTGTGTCTCCTCGTCTGTTGGAATCGTTGTGGGGTTGCAGTAGGGTTGCAGTGGGGTCGCAGTGGGGTCGCAGCTGCGGTCGGGGCGGCGCTTCAGCCCCCAGCCACTGAATCGGCATAGTCGGTCCACTGCAGCAGACCGGCGCGGGCTTCGCTGTCGGCGGCGACCCGCACCAGCCACTGACCGTAGGGATCGCCATTCAGCGATTCCGGCTGCTCGCGCAGGGACTCGTTGACTTCGACCACCGTGCCGCTCACCGGGGCGTGCACATCCGAGGCAGTCTTCACCGACTCGATCACCATGAACGATTCGCCCGCGATCAACTTCGCGCCGAGCTTCGGCAGATCGACGAAAACGATATCGCCAAGTGCATCCTGGGCATGGGCGGTGATGCCGATCTCGACCTGGCCATTGGTCAGGTCGCGCGCCCATTGATGGGTGGCGCTGTAGAGCCGATCGGCGGGCGGGGTGCTGGCTGAAGTGCTCATCGGTGGGTGCTTTCCTTAAGACTCGAGACGGGGCTCGGCGCGACGATCACCGGATCCATTGGTACCCGGTCGGACAGACCGAACGCCTGCTCCATCCACGCCCCGGCAGCGAGCACCCGGTGATCCGAGCGCGGCGGGCCGACCACCTGCAGGCCGACCGGCAGGCCCTCGGCGGTGACTCCACAGGGGATGCTCAGCGCCGGGCAGGCGGTGAGGGTGATCGCGTAGGTGAGGATCATCCAGTGATAGTAGGTGTCTAAGGCAACGCCTGCGGGCACCTCCGGTCCGGGTCGGCGCGCATCGAACGGCGCGCTCAGCGCCACCGGACAGACCAGCAGGTCATGATGATCGAAGAAGCGCACGGTGCGCCGTGCCAGCTCAGCCTGTCCGATCTCGGCGTCGACGACCTCGCGTACCGATCTGGCCAGGCCCTGCTCGGTGTTCCAGATCACGTTCGCAGTCATCTGGTCGCGATGCTGGTCCATTATCGCTGCCAGCCGGCCGACATAGATATGGCTGCGCAGGACCTGAAAGATCGCGTGTGCATCACGCAGGTCGGGCGCGGCCTGCTCGACCCGGGTGCCACCCACCTGCAGTCGCTCGGCGGCGCTTCGGCAGAGGGCGGCGACCTCCGGGTCCACCGCTGGGGCGATACCCAGATCAGGACTGTAGGCGATGCGTGGTGGCAGCTCGGGCGCGAGTGCTGCGCTGAGAAAGCTGCGTGCCGGCGCCGGGCGCGACAGTGGATCGAGGGCCAGCTCGCCGGCTTCGCAATCGAGCATCAGTGCAAGGTCGGCAATATTGCGCGCCATCGGTCCTTCGACCGACAGGGGCGAATACGGCTGGCGCTGTACCCGGGCAACGGTGCCGGTGCTCGGCCGCAGCCCGACCGTAGCGCAGAACGAAGAGGGGATCCGGATGCTGCCGGCGAAGTCATTGCCGGTGGCCAGCCACACCTGGCCGGCGGCCAGTGCGGCGGCCGAACCGCCCGAGGAGCCGCCGCAGGTCATGCCGGTGTTCCAGGGGTTCACCGTGGTGCCGAACACGTCGTTGGATGTGGTTCCGCCAGCGGCGAACTCGGGCAGGTTCGATTTGGCCAGCACGATCGCGCCGTGGCGTTCCAGGCGGTCGACGATGACGTCGTTGACCTGCGAGATGCGCCCGGCATAGACCCGCGAGCCCATGGTGCAGCGAACGCCCGAGACTTCGTTGTTGTCCTTGACCGCGATCGGCAGGCCATGCAGCTGGTAAGGCGAATCGGTAAAGGTGCCGTCCGGGGTCTGCATCAGCCGACGCGCGTGGTCTCGCGCGCGCTCGATGCACCGGGTCGGCAAGGCGTTCAGCGCTGGATCGGTCGCCTCGATACGCGCGACCGCGGCATCGATCAGGTCCAAGGGCGAGATCGCCCGCTTCTTGAGCAGGTCGACTGCCGCGCGTGCAGTGAGTTGGGTCAGTTCTGAGGACATGGCCAGAGCAGATTCGAAAAACAGCGGCGAGAAACGGCGAATTCCGACTACGCCGACAGCGAAGGCGCTCGGGACGCTGATTGTCGCACCGGCTGTCGGGCGTTGCAGGTCGACACGCCCTGGAATGCTCTCCTGGGGCGGTTGACGATATAATTTGGGGTTAAGCAAAGCAGCGGAACCCATTGGAGATCCGGTAGATGAGCGCGCAGCAAGGCAAGGATGAGGGTCACGCCGACAGCCACAGCGAGGCTGGGGGCCTGATCCGGACGCCGAAGCAGTTGATTGTGGTCGTTTTGCTCTCGTTCATCGTGCCGGTGGCGATCATCGTCATGCTCGCCAAGCTGGTGACTGGCGAGAAGAACGTCGAACCGGCGGGCAGCAGCGCGAAAGGCGCAGAGATGATCGCCGAGCGCTTGCGCCCGGTCGGGCAACTCTGGCTGGCCGGAGAGCCTGCGCCCGCTGGCGCGCTGCCGGTGGCAGTGGTCGCGGCGGTCAAGGTCGAGCAGACCGGCGAAGCCGTTTACAAACAGGTCTGCGCCGCCTGCCACACTTCGGGGGCGCTCAATGCCCCCAAGTTGGGCGACAAGGCGGCCTGGGCCAAGCTGATCCCGGAAGGCGCAGACATGCTGACCAAGCAGTCGATCGCGGGTATCCGGCAGATGCCGGCGCGCGGAGGCAATCCCGCGCTGACCGACCTGGAGATGAAGCGGGCGGTGGTGTACATGGCGAACGAATCCGGCGCGAAGTTCAAGGAGCCTCCCGCACCTGCGGCGCCGGCTGCCCCGGTGGCCACGGCCGCGGTCGCCACCGGCGCGGGAGCAGCCGCAGCCGCAGTAACGACAGTCGCTGCCGCAGGTTCGCCCGGCACCGCAAAGTCGGCTTCAGCTGACGCGGCGGCCGACGGTGAGGCGATCTACAAGAAATCCTGCGCCGCCTGCCACGCGACCGGTGCGGCTGGCGCCCCCAAGAGTGGCGACAAGACTGCCTGGGCGCCGCGCATCAAGAAGGGCGAGGACGCGCTGGTGGCCTCCGCGTTGAAGGGAATCGGCGTGATGCCCCCGCGCGGCGGCAACCCCGCGCTGACCGATGCGCAGATTCGCGCAGCGGTGCAGTACCAGATCAAGACGAACCGCTGATCGAATCGCTGATCGCCGCGGCGACCCGCTCCTGCGACAAGGCGGCCAGTTCCCGCCGGTTACGATCGCCTGGCTCGATCGGCTCCAGGAAGTGCAGCTCGGCGCGCAATCCCTTGCCACCGGCAATGCGCCACATCGAGACGAGCAGCGTCATGTCCAGGATGTAGACTGGTTTGTCGCTGCGCACGCCCTGTGCGTCCAGGTAGCGTATCGCGAGCGGGTAGACCCGGGCCTGCGCCGACACCGCCGGCTGGAACAGCGAGGCACGAAACGGCAGCACCAGTGAGCCGTCGGTGGTCGTGCCCTCAGGAAAAACGGAGATCCTTTCGCCGGCTACCGCCAGCCGGGCCACGATCTGGTCGTTGACCCGGCGGGTGTCGGAACGCCGGGTGCGTTCGATGAACAGGGTACCGACCCGGTAGGCGAGCCAGCCGACCACCGGCCAATGGCGGATCTCCGACTTGGCGACGAACAGCGTCGGGCTCACTGCGTTGATCAGCCAGATGTCCAGCCAGGACACATGATTGGCGACGATGAACACTGGCGCGTCGTCCCGCGGCAGGTCGCCACGCACCTCCAGGCGAACGCCCAGAATCTCCAGCAGCGAGGCGCACCATGGCTGCATGTGCCGGTTGCGCAGACGCACGTCGGCGCGCTTGAGCTTGAACAGGGCGATGAGCAGCCCCTTCAACAGCACGGCGGTTGCGCGTGTGAGCCGCCACAGACGGACCGGCGTGCCGTGCTCACTGGCCGTGTCGGGCGGGGCGGGCGGGGGCGGTGAGGAAGCGGAAGGAGGCAGGTTGTCGTTCAATGCGGACAGGGCAACGAAGCACGCTGTCCCTGCCGACGATTCAGGCGGCAGCTTCCAGCGGCTTCATGAAGTGATTCGCGTAACGGGCGGAGATGTTCGATACGGGCAGCAGCAGCAGCAGATCGGCAGTATTGAAATCCGGATCCCACGCCGGATCGCCGCAAACATAGGCGCCCAGACGCATGTACCCCTTGAGCAGCGGGGGCATCGATACACGCACCCCCGGGGTGAGCGCCAGCCTCTTCGGATCAAGCGGCAGTGCGCAGCGCGGAAACACCCGGTACTCGGGCGGACTGAGCGCCGAGTCGCGCAGTTCATTATAGATGTGCGCGGCCTGAACCCCACCGTCGGCGAGACCAATACTTGCACAGCCGATCAGGAACTCGTGACCTTGTTCCATGACATGCTGGGCGAGTCCTGACCAGAGCAGGGCAATCGTGCCGCCATTGCGGTAACCCGGGTGAACACAGGATCGGCCCACCTCGACCATGCGCGGGCGCAGGTGGGCCAGCCGGCCGAGATCGAACTCCGAGTCAGAGTAGTACCTGCCAAGGTGTCGTGCCCGCTCAGGGGTCAACACCCGGTAGGTACCCACGACCTCGCCGGTTGCGGTATTGCGCGCGATCAGGTGCTTGCAGTGGGGGTCGAACTCGTCCTTGTCGATCCCCAGCGCAGCGCTCGGCAGGCGGGCGCCCTGCTCTTCGGCAAACACCTGATAGCGCAACCGGAGCGCTTCCTCGATTTCACCCGGGTTGCGGGCGAAGCTGACCGTCAGGCCGCGTGTCGCCTGTCTGGTCGACCGTGAGTGTTCGATCTTAAGCATCGACTGCCTCCACAGGGAACCGAGAGACGGTAAGCACTCACCAAGACAGACCGGTTACCCTTCAGTGAAAATTCAACGGCTGCGAGGTTGCAACGCGGTTAAAAAATCGGCCGGTGTGTCTTTCGTACCCCATCTTAACGCACGATCTCCGAGATCGTCACACTGACCCCGGTGGCCCCGACCGTGACCGATTTCACCGTACCGACCAGGTCACCCGGCTGAGGCAGCGCCTGTCCGGAACGCGAGACTCGCGCTGAAATGATGACGGTCTTGTGCAGCGACAGCATGGCGCCTGGGGCCATGCTCAGCGTATCGTCCAGCGTGAAGCGCAGGGGCAGGTCCTTCACCCGCGCCCGCAGCACGGCGAGCGGGACCGGCGCGCCGTCGATCGCACGGGCGATGACGAACACTGTTTCCTCAGGCCGCGCCTGCGCAGCCAGTTCCGGCGCGAGTGCGACCTCGCCACTGACGCTGGCCCGCTCGGCGTTGGTCCGCACATCCTTGGCGGGCGCACTCGCCGGGTCGAGCTTCACGCCAGCGGCGGCGGCCGCCTGGCGGGTCTGGGTCATCGCGTCTTCCACCATCTTGCGGTCAGGGGAAGCCGGATCGACCAGCACCGCCAGGCGCTGCCAGAACACGATCGCCTCGCTGAACTGGCGGGTCTCCATCGCTGTGGTTGCCGCCAGTGCGAGCGCGGTCTGATTCTTCGGATCGAGTTCGAGCGCGCGCTCGACCAGCGCCCGCGGGCGTCCAGACAGGCTGCCCTGCACCATGGCCAGTGCGTCCGCATGACTGGCGATCAGATCGGCGTTGTCCGGCTTGAGCGCGCTTGCCTTCTCGAACGCCGATACCGCCTCCTGCATGCGGCCCATGAGCTGGTAGGCCCGCCCAAGCATCACCCAGCCATCGGCGTCGTCCTGCTTGCTGGCGAGCCGCGCGGCGAGCTGGTCCACCATCTGGACGAACTGCTGCTCTGGCGGCTGCAGCGCGCCCGGGTTGCCGATCTTCAGGTAGATGCCCAGGGCGAGCAGGGGAACCAGTGCGACACCGCCGAGCGCAAGCCAGCGCCCGGACACCGGCCGCGCGCCTGTCGGCACTGGCGCGGCGCCGGCATCGAGCGCGGTTTCGGCGATCACGCGCCGATCCAGTTCGCGCCTGGCCAGTGCATGCTGGTCCGCCGACAGCACGTCTTCGGCCAGTTCCCGGTCCAGTTCCTGGAGGTGGTCGCGGTAGACCGCGGCATTGAGCTCCGCGCGCGCCGGTCCCATGACCGACTGGCGTGCGGCGCGCAGCAGTGGAACCACAACGAAGGCCGCAGCGATCAACGCCAGCAGCGCACAGGCGATCCAGAATCCGGTCATCGATCAGTCATCCCGGCCCGGTGCCTCCCGGCGCGGCCCCGGACTTGCCGGACAGCCTTGTCAGCGCTTCACTCTCAAGGTCGGACAAGGCCGGGTCACTGCCTGCGACCGCCTGTTTCCGGCGCGCGAGCTGGCGCACCAGTACGGTCAGTCCACCCAGCAGCAGCAACCCCGGACCGAACCAGAGTGCGAGCGTGGTGGCGTCCAGAGGTGGGCGGAAGCGCACAAAATTGCCATAGCGCGCCACCATGAAATCGATCACCTGGCGATCGGTCATGCCGGAGCGCAACTGCTCACGTACTTCGTTTCGCATGTCGACGGCGAGTGTGGCGTGCGATTCGGCGATGGTCTCGTTCTGGCAAACCATGCAGCGCAACTCCTTGGTGACTGCCAGCAGGCGCTTCTCGAGGTCCGGATCGCTCGCGGTCGGGCGCGCGGCCGGTCCGGCAGACGGCACAGCAGGCGGAGTTGCAACCCCCGCCGCCGGCTGCGCGGCCACGGGTGCAGCCACGGGTGCAGCCACGGGTACGATTGGCTGCCCGAAGGCGAGCGACACTGGCATCAGGCCGGTAAATGCCAGGCTCAGCACCAGAGTCGCTGCCAGAGGCGGCGCAAGAGTCGCTCCGCGGGCACTCACGATTGGCGCAGTTTCTCGATCAGCGGCAGCAGCGTACGCTCGACCACCTGCTGGGTGAGTGGTCCGACATGCTTGAAGCGGATCACGCCCTGCTTGTCGATCAGATAGGTCTCGGGCGTTCCATAGACGCCGTAGTCGATGCCGGTACGTCCGCTCGCATCGACCACCGACAGCACATACGGGTTGCCGTGACGGGCGAGCCACGCGGTCGCCGCTTCCTGCTTGTCCTTGTAGTTCAAACCGTAGACCGGCACGCCGCGTCTGGACAGGGCTTCGATCACCGGATGTTCTTCCAGGCAGGGCGCGCACCAGGACGCCCAGACATTGAGCAACCAGACTTTGCCCTGCGTGTCGCCCACCGAGAATTCGCGCCCGGGGT
>Ga0335394_10009903_pt1 | contig 10750 bp, 9 predicted proteins | sample MAT03_FD_205741 | JGI IMG/M metagenome (GOLD analysis project Ga0335394, IMG submission 205741) | Freshwater microbial communities from Lake Fryxell liftoff mats and glacier meltwater in Antarctica - MAT-03 (spades assembly) (version 2) ... | reverse complement strand
CTCGTCCGGCACATGTCGCTGTTTAGCGAACGTGTCGCGCTCACCGAGAGTTTGGCCTGGCTCAAGGATCTGCGCTTCAAGCAACTGGAGAACGACCCCGAGGGCGAGCTCCTGACCGACGTTCGGGGATTTCTCAACAACTCCGGTCTCCTGCCGAACGGCGTCCACCTGGCAGAGGTCTCGTCCGAGGCGGTCACCTTTGTCGATGCCAACGGCGCGACGGTCCCGATCGAGGAGCTGAGCGACGGTTTCCGCTCGGTTCTCAGCCTCGCGCTCGACCTCCTCCGTCACATGGCGGTCGTGTACGGGGCCGGGAACCTGGTGTCGCCCGTCGACCCGTTCCGCGTCGTCGTGGCCGGCATCGTGTTTATCGACGAGGTCGACGTCCACCTTCACCCGAGCTGGCAGCACCGGATCGGCGACTGGTTCACTGCGCACTTCCCGGCCGTCCAGTTCATCGTCGCCACCCACAGCCCGATCGTCTGCCAGGGGGCGAGCAGCGTGTTCCTGCTCCCGCAGCCCGGCACCGAAGCGCACGGACGACGGCTCGAGGGGGTCGAGCTGGAGCGGGTAAGAAACGGTAACGTCCTCGAAGCTTATGGCACCGGCGTGTTCGGCCACGGCGTCACGCGGTCGGAGGAGTCGAGGTTCATGCTGAGGCGGCTGGCGGAGCTCAACGACAAGGAGCTGGACGGGGCACTCACCCCGGAGGAGCAAGCAGAGCAGGAGGCTCTCCGCGCCGTGCTGCCGACCCGTGCGTCGGTGACCGAGGCAGGTTTGTAGCGATGATCAAGGTGCATGCGAATGACCTGCCGCAGGACGTCTCGGAGTTCCTCTCGGAGTATCAGGGAGAGGTCGACGCTGGCGCGAGCTACTCCGACCGCGTCGACCTCGCCAGGCGGCTGTTCGGGTCGCGCAACGACAAGCGCAACCCGGCGTTCGCTGCCGTGCGTTCGGCCCTCCACTCCCTGTGCCGGGGACCCGGTCGTTGCATGTACTGCGAGGATTCGGCTGCCGATGAGATCGAGCACTTTTATCCCAAGAACCTGTACCCCGAATTCACCTTTGCCTGGGCGAATTACCTGTACTCCTGCGGTCCTTGCAACGGACCGAAGAGCCAGTGGTTCGCCGTTTTTTCGGCCGCGACGGGCCAGATCATCGAGGTTGCACGTTCGCCAAGAGCCGATGTTCTCCCCCCGGAGGCAGGTGATCCGCTCTACATCGATCCTCGCCGCGAGGATCCGATGGAATTTCTCCGCCTCGACCTCCGTGACACCTTCCACTTCCGTCCCCTCGGCGCCCGGGATACCCGCGCCTATGATCGCGCAGAGTACACGATCCGAAAGTTGCACCTCAACGACCGAGACGACCTTTGTGTGATGCGAAAAGACGCGTTCGAGAACTACGCCGCCGTCCTCTTCGCCTACGTGAAGGGCAAGCAGGCGGGACTCACCGAGGCCCAGCTCGCGCCGAAGCTCGCCAAGATACGCCGCGCTCCGCATCCGACCGTATGGTTCGAGATGAAGCGTCAACGCGACCATCATCCTCGGCTGCGTGCGCTGTTCACCGCCGCCGCCGAAGCGCTCGAGTGGTGACACCACGCCGGCAGTAGCGCGCTGGCATCGCGGGGGCCATCGGCGAGGCGTCCGTGACGTAAAGACGTACTTCACCCCGAGTGCTGAGCACGCCGGCAGGACGTCATTCGAAGGTCATCGGGCACGTGGCGCTAGCCGCCTCGGTCTCCGCTTCGCAGTCCAGCTCGTCGTCGCCGAAGGAGACGCAGCTTAGCGCGGACAGGCAGGTGAAGTACGACGCGATCGCGTCGGCGCAGGGTTGGCCGTCGGCGCGCAGCGCAGCGATCAGGAGCATGTCGCAGTAGGCGGCCTCTTGCGCGGCGTAGCGGGTGCCCTTGTCCGGGAAGCACGCGAGGATCGTGTTGTAGTAGGCGACGCATGGCGCGGCCTCGGGCGGGGGCGACGGCGGACCGGTGGTGTCGCTGGCGTCGGTCTCCCCCATGCTCAGGAAGCCGGTCGCCGAGGTCGTGACGGCGTCGTTGGTCGACGTGCCGGTCGTGCCGGTCGTGCCAGTCGTGCCGGTCGTGCCGGTCATGCTGGCCTCGTCGTCGGGGATCTTCTCGTTCTCGGACGCGCAGGCGATCGGGAGGCCGCCGATGGACAGCAAGAACACAATGCCGCGCTGGTCGGGAGACATGATCGCCGATGCTACACGCACCTCGAGATCTGCGCAATCTGTCCGCCGGGACAAGTACCGCGAACGCACGAAGGCCGCGCGAGCTGGGCTCGCGCGGCCGCGAATTCACGCGACCCTCGGGCTTAGCCGGCGGGCGTCGGGGCCGGGGCGGCCCCGGCGGCGCCGATCACCGACTCGATCGCCTTGTTGAGCTCCGAGAGGTCGCTGGGCGCGACGGCCGAGTACTTCACCGAGTTGCGGCCGTCGGCGAACATCAGCGTGCGGCTCTTGGTGACGTTGTAGTAGTCGTCGAACTCCTTGTTGACCGCGCCGCCCTCGGAGGCCGGCACGACCATCGGCAGCTTGACGCCGAGCTCGGTCTTGAGGGCCTTGACCTTGGCGATCAGGGCCTCGCGGTCGGCGAGCGGGGTGGTCGACTTGCCGTCCTTGATGTCGGTGACCACGGCGAACGCCTTGATCTTGTCCTCGCCGTACTTCTGGACCAGCGCGTCGAGGTTTTGCAGGTCGGTCTTGAAGGCCGGGTCGTCGATCGTGCCGACGGCCATGATCTTCGGGCTGCCGCCGAACTTGCACACCTGGCAGTAGGTGTCCCCGCTGTCGCAGTTGACGATCTCGAACGGCTTGAACTTGCCGCCGACGCCGAGGCCGCTGTCGGCGAGGATGCGGTCGTCCGCGGGCTTGGCCGCCTCCGGCGGGGTCTCGGCCTTGACGGGCGTCTTCACCTCGGCCGTCTTGGCAGGGGCCGTGTCGGCCTTGTTGTCGCAGCCGCCGGCCGCGAGCGCGACGGCGAGGATCCCGAACATTGCGGTGGTCTTGAGCATGGCCGGGCCAGTGTGGCCAAACTCGGGCCACCGCGCCAGCGCCGCGGGCTGTCCCCCGCGCACGCCGCTTGTTACGATGCGCCGCGATGCCCAGCACCCGCCGCGCCTTCCTTGCTGCCACCACGGCCGCCACTGCCGGTCTGGTGTGGCCCCACCGCGAGGCCTGGGCCGGTCCGGCCCCCGCGCGTGTGCCGGCGCCGGCCAGCGCGCCGGCCAGCGCCGACGCGGGCGCGCGGATGCTAGCGATGAGCCCGCTGCTGCGCGACGAGCCGCTCGCCCAGCTCGCCGTGGACGCCGCCCGCAAGGCCGGTGCCAGCTACGTCGACGCCAGGTTGGTCGCGTGGCAGCGCGAGCAGATCAGCGTGCGCGACGATCACGTCAGCGACGTCGGCCTGCGCACGGACTATGGCCTCGGCGTGCGCGTGCTCGCGGACGGCGCGTGGGGGTTCGCGGCGACGCAAAGGCTCGACAGCAAGTCGGTCGGCGACGCGGCCCGCAGCGCGGTGTCGATGGCCAGGCGCAGCGCCCTGCTGATGCCGGAGCCGATCTCACTGGTAGCGACCCCGGTGGTCCGCGGCGCCTGGGTCTCGCCGATGCAGCAAGACCCCTTCGCGGTGCCCATGGCCGACAAGGCCGGGCTGTTGTTGGCCGCAGCGCGCGTAGCGATGGCGATCAAGGGCGTCGCCCACGTCGACGCGACGATCCTCGGCGTGCGCGAGGAGAAGCTCCTGATCACCAGCGAGGGCTCGCGCGTGCATCAGATCTTTCATCGCGTGCTGCCGGGCCTCACGGCCACCGCGATCGACCGTCGCCGCGGTCGCTTCGTCACCCGCGATCACGAGGTCGCGCCGATGCTCGCGGGCTACGAGCACGTCACCGCCGCCGACCTCGTCGGCCAGGCCCCGGTGATCGCCGACGAGGCGCTGCAAAAGCTGCACGCCGCGCCGGTCGTGCCGGGCAAGAAGCAGGTGATCCTCGCGCCGAGCAACCTCTGGCTGACGATCCACGAGAGCATCGGCCATTCGACCGAGCTCGACCGGGCGCTCGGCTGGGAGGCCAACTTCGCGGGCACCAGCTTCCTGACCCCTGACAAGCGCGGCAAGCTCAAGATCGGCAGCGAGCGCGTGCAGATCACGGCCGACCGCACGCAGCCCGGCGGCCTGGCGACGACCGCGTGGGACGACGAGGCCGTGGCGGCGCAGCGCTGGGCGATCGTGGAGGACGGGGTGTTCGTCGGCTGGCAGACCACCCGCGACCTCGCCGCGGCGGTCGGCGACACCAGCAGCCGCGGCTGTCTCTACGCCGATGGTTACGGCAGCGTCGCCTTCCCGCGCATGCCCAACGTCAGCCTCCAGCCCGGCGCCGAGGGCTACACCACCGAGGACCTGATCAACGCCACCGACGACGGCATTCTCATCAGCGGTCGCGGGAGCTGGTCGATCGATCAACAGCGCTACAACTTCCAGTTCGGCGGGCAGTTCTTCTGGGAGATCAAGAAGGGGAGGTTGACGAGGCCGCTGCGCGACGTCGCCTATCAGGCCAACACCGTCGAGTTCTGGAGCTCGTGCGACATGCTCGGCGGCGCGGCCAGCTACCGCCTCGGCGGCACGATCAGCGACGGCAAGGGCGAGCCCTCGCAGAGCAACGCGGTCAGCCACGGCTGCCCGCCCGCGCGCTTCACCGTCAACGTCATCAACACCTCCACGAACACCGGGAGCGGCACATGAGCCTGCGTCGCAGCGAGGCCCAGGCGCTGGTCAAGACCGCCCTCAAGGCCGCCACCCTCGCGGATGTCCGCGTGCGCATCACCAGCAGCCGCAGCGGCAACCTGCGCTTCGCCGGCAACGCACCGACCACCGCCGGCGAGGTCGAACGCCTCGACGTCAGCGTCACCGCGACCCGCGACCAGGCCAGCGCGACCGTCTCGGGCACCACCCGCGACGCGCCCGGCGTCATCGCGCTGGTCCGCCGCGCCGAGGCCCTCGCGGCGCTCGCCCCGAAGGACCCCGAGCACATGCCGCCGCTCGGCCCGCAGACCTACTTACGCGTCGACGCCGAGGACCCCGCGGTCGTCAAGCTCGGCCCCGACGAGCGCAGCGACGCGGTCGCGCGGGTCCTCAAGGTCGCGCGCGACGCCAAGCTGGTCGCCTCCGGTCTTTACGAACATGTCCACAGGAGCATGTCCTTCGGGACATCCGCCGGCCTGTTCGCCTACCACGCCGACACGACCGTGACGCTGACGACCACCTGTCGCACGTCCGACGGCAGCGGCAGCGGTTGGGGCGGCGCGATGTCTCACCGCCTCGCGGACCTCGACGCCACCGCGGTGGCCCGCCGGGCCGCGGACAAGGCCGAGATGACGCGAGGGACCGCGCCAGCGCTGGCGCCTGGCGCCTATACGGTCGTGCTCGAGGCCCAGGCGGTCGCCGACCTGCTCGGCTTCCTCATCGGCTCGCTCGGCGCGCGCGCGGCCGACGAGGGTCGCAGCTTCTTCTCGCGGCCCGGCGGCAACGCGCTCGGCGAGGCGCTGTTCGGCCCGCAGATCCGCGTGTACTCCGACCCGCAAGACCCCGCGCACCCGTCGACGCCGGTCGGCACCGACGGCCTCCCGCTGACAAAGACGACGTGGATCGATCAGGGCAAATTGCTCGCCCTGACGACCCCGCGCTGGTGGGCGCAGAAGCAGGGCAGGGCGCCCGTGCCGGCCCCGCGCTCGGTGTTCATGGCGGGCGGCACCGCCGACGTCTCCGGCCTCGTGCGCGGCGTGCAGTCCGGCGTGCTCGTCACGCGCCTCTGGTACAACCGCATGCTCGACCCGCGGCAGATCCTCGCCACCGGCCTCACGCGCGACGGCACCTTCAAGATCGACGCGGGCAAGCTCACCGGGGCGGTCAAGAATATGCGCTACAACGAGAGCCCGGTGACCCTGCTCAAGCAGGCGCTCGCGCTCGGCAAGCCCGAGCGCGTCGTCGACGAGGGCGGCACGATCTACGTGGTGCCGCCGATCGTCGTCGAGGGCTTTCACTTCGCGTCGGTGTCCGACGCGGTGTGATCCCTCGAGCTCAGGGCAAGCTCGCCGGCAGCGTCGCCGCGTCGGTGAAGATCGTCCAGCGATCGGCGGGCACGTCGGCGAAGGCGGCCTTGTAGCGCGGCGCCTCGCGGTCCTCCTGCGTGACGTCGCGGATGTGGATCGCCACGACCTGGGCCCGGAACTCGCGGTACACCGCGCCGTAGACCTCCGGGTCCTGCTCGCCCGAGTCGCCGACCAGCACGAAACGACGCTGCGGGAACTGCTTCAACAGCCCGCCGATGAGCGGCTGCTTGTAGCTGACGGGGTCCTGGAACAGCGCCAGGAAGCTCGAGTCCTTCCAGCGAAATTGCTTGAGGTGCAGGCTGCCCTGCGGAAATTGCTCGCGCTTGAAGAAGCCGTCGATCGGGTCGTAGAGCTGCCACGGGCTCGCGGACACGTAGTGAAACGCCGCGCCCGCGGCGGCCCAGCGACGGTACGCGTCCGCGATGCCGGCGACCGGCTCGAACTCCTGCAGAAACGTGCGCGCGAGCAGCTTCTTCTTGTCACGCACCTCGCTGATCTTCACGGTGTCGTCGATGTCGGAGATGACCGATGTGCCGGTGTCGGCCAGCAACAACGCGACGCCCGCGAAGCTGCGCAGATCATTTTCTCGCGGGATGACGTCGATCGCCACCAGACCGGTGGTACCCGCCCCCACGCTGGCGACCGGGACGCGCAGGTCGGTGTGGCTGTGGCCGTCGAGCAGGGTGCTCGCCAGCGCGTGCTCCTGGCCGCCGATGCGCACCAGCAACGACTTCCCGGACTCGTTGTCGACCAGAAAGCTGCGCGCGCGGGTCCGGAAGATGGCGGCCTCCGGCGCGTCCGACGGCAGCTCCAGGGCCTTGCGCAGCGCCTCGATCGCGGCCGCGCGGCCCGACGAGTCCTCCTCGGGCTCGTAGACCCAGGCGTGTACGCGCACGGCCCAGAACTCGCCGTCGCGGCGACCGACCGCCGGGAACACGCGCGCCTCCTCATCAGTCTTGAGGTTCGAGGTCCGGCCGCTGGGCGGCGTGACCAGGACGGTGGGCACGGCGATCGGCGTGGGCGTGATGACGGGGTCGGCGACCACCGGCGGCGACTCGGCCGGCATCACGGGCGCTGGTCTCCCGGCCGGCGCCGGCGCGCCGCGGTCACAGGCGAGGAGAGCGAGGGGCAGCAGATAGCGACGCACCGACCGAGGATACGGGATCGCGGGCCGCCCGGGAGCCTCCAACGCTGCCGCCGATCCGCCGATCCTCACCTGTCCCCGAGGCCAGCCCATCTTGCCTCCTGTCATGCAAGCCTGGCCTTTGGGACAGGTTATGTGCGCCTGGACCGACGCGTGAATGCGCGCGCGACGGTGACGGGCCGGCGTGTTAGCATCCCCGCCGATGCGGCCGCCGGAACTGCTCTCGAATGCGGCGACCATCGCCGCCGAGCAGGCGCCCGGCGTGGCCGGCATGGCGACCGAGATGGTCACCGGCCACGCGCCGGGGCCCGAACCGGTGCTGGAGCGCGGCGCGGCGCTCGGCCGCTACCTGATCCTCGAGCGCCTCGGCGCCGGCGGCATGGGCGTGGTGTTCCTCGCCTACGACCCCGAGCTCGACCGCAAGCTCGCGCTCAAGCTGCTCCACCCCGGCCCCGCGGCGCACGCCGGGAGGGCCCGCGCCCGGCTGCTGCGCGAGGCCCAGGCGATGGCCCGGCTGACCCACCCGAACGTCGTCGCCGTACACGACGTCGGCACCTTCGGCGGTCAGGTGTTCGTGGCGATGGACTTCATACCGGGCCAGACCCTCGGCGCCTGGCTGGCGACCCGGCGGCCCGACTGGCGCGCGGCGCTCAAGCTGTTCGCCCAGGCCGGGGCCGGCCTCGCCGCGGCGCACGCGGCGGACATCGTGCATCGCGACTTCAAGCCCGACAACGTGCTGGTCGGCGACGACGGCCGCGTGTGCGTCACCGACTTCGGGCTCGCGCGCACGGGCACAGGCACCGAGGCGAGCGGTGTCATGCCTGCGAGCCCACGCGACGACGCGGGGCCGTCGGTCGCGCTGACCCAGGCCGGCGCGGTGATGGGCACGCCCGCGTACATGGCCCCGGAGCAGTATCACGGCGAATCCGCCGACGCGCGCGCCGATCAATTCTCGTTCTGTGTCGCGCTGTGGGAGGCGATCTACGGCCGCCGTCCCTTCGCCGGTGAAACCTTGCTCGAGCTGGCCCAGGCCGTGACGATGGGGGAGGTGCAGGCCCCCGGGCGCGCCGCGGCGCCGACCTGGCTGCGGCGGACCCTGGAACGCGGGCTCGCGGTCGATCCCGCCGCGCGCTGGCCCTCGATGTCCGCGCTGCTCGCCGAGCTCGCGCACGACCGCTGGCGTACTCGGCCCGCGGCGACGACGTGACGGCCCTGGCTCACCACCGCCGCTCGCTCGAGCTGTTCGAGGAGCACCTCGGCCCCGAGGACCCCATGGTCGCGCGATCCCTGCTCAACCTCGGCGGCGCTCTGCAGGAGCAGGGCCTGCTCGACGAGGCCCACAGCACGCTCCTGCGGGCGCTCGCCCTGAGCGAGAAGCAGGGCCCGAGCAACATCAAGGTCGGCGTCACCCAGATCAACCTCGGCGAGGTCATGCTGCGTCTGGGCCGGCCCTCCGAGGCCAAGCTGCACTTCGAGCGTGGGATCGCGATCACCCGCGAGGTCCTCGGCCCCGACAGCGCCTTCCTCGTGATCGCCGAGGTCGGCCTCGGCGACGTGTCCCACGCGCTCGGCGACCACGACGAGGCGCTCCGGCACCACGTCGCCGCGGTCGCGCTCGGCGAGACGATCCTCGGCCCCGAGCATCCCGAGCTCATCCCGGCGCTGGTCGGCCTGGGACGATCGCAGCGGGTCCTCGGCTCGCCGGCCGCGGAGGCCACGCTGCGCCGCGCCCTCGCGATCGCCGACACGCTGGGCAGCGAAGCCGTGAGCCCGGTGCTGCTCGAGCTCGGCGAGCTACTGCATGCTCGCGGGCAGGCGGCCCGGGCCGTGCCGCTGCTCGAGCGGGCGCTGGCGGTCACGCCGCGCGCGGCCGGGGACACGCTCGACCTCGGGGTGCGCCGCCTCGCCCTCGCGCAGGCCCTGTGGGACGCCCGCGGCGATCGCCGGCGCGCTCGTATGCTCGCCGAGCAGGCCCGCGAGGGCCTCATCGCCGCGGGCGCCCCGGGGCGAGCGGCCCAGGCCGCCGCGACGCAGTGGCTGGCGAGTCGGCCGCAGTAGCGAGGCCGGCGCGTGGCAATGATCGTCGACCCGGCCTTCGTAACCACGCGCGCGGGGCCTGTGGTAGACCGGGCGCGATGCAACCCGGGGACCTCGCGACGCGCCTGCGGCCGCACGAGACCGCAGGCGACCGCAGCGTGCCGGCGGACATGTACATGGTGGCGCGCCTCGTCGGTCGCGGCTTCTCGCGCCTGCGGGCCCGCCTCGATCTCGACGGTCCCGTCGACGGCCCCGATCTACGCGCCCGCGACGTATTGATCGCCACCGCCGATCATCTGATGCACTGCCTCGAGGTCACCTACGGGTATACCCACGGCGACGAGCTCTCGCTGCTGCTGCGCCGCGACGAGCCGGCCTTCGACCGCGACCCGCGGCGGCTGATCGCCGCGCTCGCGGGCGAGGCGAGCGCGAAGCTCTCGCTGCTGCTCGGCGAGCTCGCCTGCTTCGACTGCCGGATCCTCGAGCTGCCCGCCGCCGCCGCCGTCGTCGACTGCTTCTGCTCGCGGCAGGCGGAGGCGACCCGCGAGGCGCTCGTGGCCCAGTGCGAGGGGGCCCTGCGGCGCGGCGGGGCCAGCCCCGACGTCGCCCGCGCGCAGCTCCTCGGGCTCGGCCCCGCGCAGCTCCACGCCCTGCTCCCCGACATCGACACGGGCGCGCTGCCCGACTGGTACAAGTACGGCGCCGGCCTGCACTGGGCGCGCCACGAACAGGGCTCCCAGGTGCCCGCGCTGCGCAGGCGGCTGCGCGTCGAGCTCGAGCTCCCGCACGGCGACGCCTACGCCGCGTTCATGCGCGACCAGGTCGAGCGCGCGAGCACGCCCGAGCCCTAGCAGCCCGCGGCTCACTGCGGGATGACGTCGAGGTCGAGGCCGCCCGGGTACCAGTAGCTGCCGAAGCTCTGCACCCCGTACACGCCGACGCCGACGCCCTGGTCCGCGGTGATGCTGTGGTTGCCGTTGCCGTTGTTGCTCAGGGCCACGTGCGTGTACGAGTAGCCGGTGTTGCCGATCGGCATCCAGCCGCCCACCGCGACGCCGTCGACTTGCACGTTGGTGCCGGTCTTCGCCATCAGGTCGGTGAAGTTGGCGACCCAACTGGTCGGCGCGTGGACCAGGTAGGTCTTGCGCCACTGCAAGGGGTTGACCGCGAGCAGCATCGCCGGGTCGCTGGTGCCGAAGCCGCCGCTCCCGCCGACCATGTACTGCGCGACCAGGATCTTCTTGTCGCCGGTGACCAGGAACTTGGCCGTCGTGACCGGCAGCTCCACGAAGTCGCCGGCCTTGGCCAGGACCTTGGCGACCGGCTGATCGGGGTCGAAGACCAGGGTCGTCGCGTCCTCGCTGGCGATCACCCGCACCACCTGCGCCTTCTCGAGCGCATTATTGGGCACCTGGATCGGCGGCACCACCAGGTACTCCTTGG
>Ga0335394_10009901_pt1 | contig 10750 bp, 10 predicted proteins | sample MAT03_FD_205741 | JGI IMG/M metagenome (GOLD analysis project Ga0335394, IMG submission 205741) | Freshwater microbial communities from Lake Fryxell liftoff mats and glacier meltwater in Antarctica - MAT-03 (spades assembly) (version 2) ... | reverse complement strand
CAGGTTTGCGCCCGCCGCCTCGATCGCGTCGCGAATGCCGGCAGCCTTGTGAGCGGACAGGTTGTCCATCACGACGACATCGTCTTTCGACAGGGTCGGAACCAGCACCTGTTCGACATAGGCGAGGAACACGGTGCCGTTCATGGCGCCGTCGTAGACGAAGGGCGCGGTCATGCCGGTCAGCCGCAGCGCTCCGGTGAAGGTGGTGGTCTTCCAGTGACCATGCGGCACGCCGGCCCGGCAGCGTTCGCCGCGGGGCGCCCGTCCGCGCAGCCGCGCCATCTTCGTGGACAGCCCGGTCTCGTCGATGAAGACCAGCCTCGCCGGATCGAGGTCGAGCTGCCCATCGAACCAGTCCTGGCGTCGTTTCAGGATGTCGGGACGGTCCTGCTCCAGCGCGTGCGCGGACTTTTTTTGAATGTCCAGCCGCGCCGGCCGAGCCAGGCGCTCAAGGCGCTGCGGCTGATCTTTACCGACTGCTCGGCAAGGAGATGCGCCACCATCTCGTTCAGCGTGATGTCCTTGCGCTCTTCGATCATCCCCACGATGAAGCCTTCATGCGCGTCGAGGCTGGAAGCGCGTCGGTGCCCCCGGGGCCGTGGCGCCAACTCGCCGATCTTCGCGCGAGCGATCCAGCGGATCGCGCTCGATACACCCACGCCGAACCGCGCCGCAGCCTGCCGCGCCGACATGCCTTCGCTCGAAGCCTTCAGGACCCGCGACCGAAGATCGCCACTCAGTGCCTTTCCCATCATCCACCTCCATCGAGATGGATGTTGAATCAGCACAAGACGCCACCGTCACTTCACAATCGATTCATCGACCGAAGGACGTGCTCTAGGGGAAACTGGAAGGTTATCCGGCAACGGATCATCGAGAAATACCTTTGAAGGGTTGTGGTCGGCGGATTCACCTGGTCCGCCACAGTGGACGCACCACCCCATGTTGCGAGTGTCGCCTAGGTTCTTGATTTGGCGCATCGGTTGCCCGCCTGAACTGCGGGAGAAATAGCATCTGATAAATCCAAAAAAAAGGGCGACCCGAGGGCCGCCCTTTTCGTATCTAGCCTGATTGGCCGGACGGATGTGGATTTCCTTAGAAATCCATGCCGCCCATGCCGCCCATTCCGCCGCCCATGCCACCAGGCATGCCGCCGCCAGCAGAGTCCTTCTTCGGAGCTTCGGCGATCATGGCCTCGGTGGTGACCAGCAGGCCGGCAACCGAAGCAGCGTCCTGCAGCGCGGTACGAACGACCTTGACCGGGTCGACGATGCCCATGGCGATCATGTCGCCATACTCGCCCGTCTGGGCGTTGTAGCCGAAGGTCGCGCCCTTGTTGTCGAGGATCTTGCCTGCGACGATCGAGGCTTCAGCACCGGCGTTCGCAGCGATCTGGCGGGCCGGAGCCTGCAGCGCGCGGCGGACGATGGCGATGCCGGCGGTCTGGTCGGAGTTGGCGCCGACAGCCTTGATGTTCAGCGAAGCCCGCAGGAGTGCGACGCCGCCGCCGGGAACGATGCCTTCTTCGACGGCCGCACGGGTCGCGTTGAGGGCGTCATCGACGCGGTCCTTCTTTTCCTTGACTTCGATCTCGGTTGCACCGCCGACACGGATGACGGCAACACCGCCGGCCAGCTTCGCCAGACGCTCCTGCAGCTTCTCCTTGTCGTAGTCCGAGGTGGTCTCCTCGATCTGCTGCTTGATCTGGGCGACGCGGCCCTGGATCTCGGCCTTCTTGCCGGCGCCGTCGACGATGGTGGTGTTCTCCTTGGAGATCGACACCTTCTTGGCGCGGCCGAGCATGTTGAGGCCGACGTTCTCGAGCTTGATGCCGAGGTCTTCGGAAATGACCTGGCCACCGGTGAGGATGGCTATGTCTTCCAGCATGGCCTTGCGGCGATCGCCGAAGCCCGGAGCCTTGACGGCGGCGATCTTGAGGCCGCCACGCAGCTTGTTGACGACGAGCGTGGCCAGAGCCTCGCCTTCGACGTCTTCCGAGATGATGACCAGCGGCTTCGAGGTCTGGACGACAGCCTCGAGGATCGGCAGCATGGCCTGCAGGTTGGAAAGCTTCTTCTCGTGGAGAAGGATGTAGGCGTCTTCCAGATCCGCAACCATCTTGTCGGCGTTGGTGACGAAGTATGGGCTGAGATAGCCGCGATCGAACTGCATGCCTTCGACGACTTCGAGTTCGGTCTCGGCGGTCTTGGCTTCCTCGACCGTGATGACGCCTTCGTTGCCGACCTTCTGCATCGCTTCGGCGATCATCGAGCCGACCGACGCATCGCCATTGCCGGCGATGGTGCCGACCTGAGCAACTTCCTCGGAGGTCTTGATCTTTTTGGCGTTCTTGATGAGCGTGGCGACAACGTCGGCCACGGCCAGGTCGATGCCGCGCTTCAGGTCCATCGGGTTCATGCCGGCGGCAACCGCCTTGTGGCCTTCCTGAACGATCGACTGGGCCAGAACGGTCGCGGTCGTGGTGCCGTCGCCGGCGATGTCATTGGTCTTGGAAGCGACTTCGCGGACCATCTGCGCGCCCATGTTCTCGAACTTGTCCTCAAGCTCGATTTCCTTGGCGACAGTGACGCCGTCCTTGGTGATGCGCGGTGCGCCGAACGACTTGTCGATGACAACGTTGCGGCCTTTGGGGCCGAGCGTGACCTTGACGGCGTCGGCGAGGATGTTAACGCCGCGCAGCATGCGCTCGCGGGCGTCTCGGGAGAATTTTACTTCTTTAGCAGCCATTTTCAGCTCCTGGGCTCAATGCCCTGAATTCAAATTGGTGGAAGGGGCGACAGATCAGCCGATGATGCCCATGATGTCGGATTCCTTCATGATCAGAAGGTCTTCGCCATTGAGCTTCACTTCGGTGCCCGACCACTTGCCGAACAGGATGCGGTCGCCTGCCTTGACATCGAGCGGAACCAGCTTGCCGGCTTCGTCACGGGCGCCAGAGCCGACGGCGATGATTTCGCCTTCCTGCGGCTTCTCCTTGGCGGTGTCGGGGATGATGATCCCGCCCTTGGTCTTCTCTTCGGATTCGACGCGGCGGACGACCACGCGGTCATGCAGCGGCCGGAATTTCGACTTAGCCATAGTTTTTTTTCCTCGTACGGATTTGTGATTCCTCCGTCCGGCTCGCCAGACTGTGCCGGGGCCGAACTGCGTTAGCACTCACCTTTGACGAGTGCTAATGCGACGCTGAGATAGGCGTTCGCACTTTTCATGTCAAGAACTTGTGATGATCGCGTCAGGCCATTTCAGGCCTTTTTCGCCCCTGCGTCGCAGGCGGCACGCGCATTGATGAGGCCCCAACCGAACACCGGGTCCTTGCCCGGGGCGCCCAGATCGTCTGCAGACCCGCCGAGCGTCGCCTGAATGTCGGCGGACGTGGCTTGCGGTCGCGCGGATTTCAGGAGCGCGGCGGCCGCCGTGACATAAGGCGCGGCGAAAGAGGTGCCCGTCTTCGTGCGCGCGCCTGAAATGGATGCGGCTGTCCAGATATCGACGCCCGGCGCGGCCAAGTCAATATGTTCGCCTTGCCCGGCGCGGCGATAGGCGCGCCTGGAGCGGTCGACCGCGGTTACGGCGATGACCTGTCCGTAGGCGGCGGGATAAGCCGGCGGCGCCTTCGGGCCGGCATTGCCTGCCGCGGCGACGATGACCATGCCCTCTGCGGACAGGTCCGCGACCTGGCGTTCGAGCAAAATGTTCGGCGGTCCGGCGAGGCTCAAATTGGCTACATCGACGCCACGGTCGGCCAGAAGGTCGAGTGCCCGCAACAGATCGAACACGCTGGCACGATCGTCGCTGCGGCCACCTCTGTGAAAGGCGTCGACCGCGATGACCTCCACGCCAGGCAGAAGACCGGGCGTGCGGCTTGCCGCGGCGCCCGCCAGAAGCGCTGCCACTGCCGTACCGTGCTGTCTGCCCGATTCCGGCAACTGCGCATCGGACAGACGGATCACCTCGATCTGACCCTCGGCAAAGGAAGCGTGGGCAGGGTTTATGGCGGTGTCGATGAGGCCGATCCGGGCAGGCACGCCGCAGCCGGCGAGGCCCGAGGCGCCGGGCCACTCGATGAGTTCGACCGCCGCGCAATGCGGACCGGAACAGGCTTCCGATTGTTCGGAACGATAATAGTGCGAGAAATCGGCGAGCGACTGTGGTGCAGCAGCGATGACGCGATCGCGCGCGGCCTGAAGTGCGGCGCCGCGCGGAATGCGCAGACGCAGGACTTCACCCCCGAAGCTGCCGATGGAGGTGCGCTCAATTACGGTGAATCCGCTTGCCTCAAGCGCGGCAAGCTGCGGGGTAGTGACGCCAGAGGCGACGATCTCGTCGGGCGCGCGGCTTGGCGGAGGGGCTGGCCTGTTCTGCCTGCGGGCCTCGCGGCGCTGGCGCGGCAGGACCCCGTCGGTCAACGCGCGCAGCAGATTCGTGCCAGAGCGCCTGACTGTCGGGCCGTCGTCATCGTCTGACTCGACCCCTGAACGGGAGGAACTGCCGTCGCCGTCGTCGCCGTCGTCGCCGTCATCGCCATCATCATCGTCGGCGTAGGAGGGTTTCGGACCAAAGTCGAAGCCGCCACTCGGCAGATATGGGTCCACGACCAGTGCCAGCGCGACCCAGAACGGTAGCAGCGCCTTGCGTCCCAGCCAGTTGACTGTCGGCATTTTTTCCTCACATTCCGCCTGCCGCGTTCTCCAGCACTGTCTGGCGCGGCAAGGTCGCCAACCTAACCGGGAAACGGGTGCTTGCGAAATTTATTCCCGGCCCGTCTTCTGTGCCCGCCCGTCGCAAAGTGCGGACCCGAGCGCATGACGGCTGCAGCGCAATGACAGGAAAGCGTGTCGAGGACCAACTCGTTGCCTTCCTGCCGAACCTCAGGCGGTTTGCCATATCGCTGTGCCGGTCGCGGGATCTGGCGGACGACCTCGTTCAGACGGCGTGCGAACGGGCGTTGGCAAATTCGGAGAGTTTCCAGGCAGGAACGCGTTTCGACGCCTGGATGTTTAGAATCCTGAGGAATCTCTGGATCGACGACGCTCGCCGCAGGAAGACCGCAGGCCCGCAGGAGGCTATCGACGAGCATCCGGAACTGGTTGGCGGCTCGGCCGAGCGCGAGGCGGAAGCGCGGCTCACGCTGAAGAGCGTTGCGGTGGCGATCGATGGGCTGGCCGAGGAACAGCGCGAGGTTCTCCTGCTCGTCTGCGTCGAGGAACTTGCCTACAAGGAGGCGGCCGAGGTCCTGGGGGTGCCGATAGGCACTGTGATGAGCAGGCTCGCGAGAGCGCGGAAAAATCTCGCCGAGGCTACTGGAATATCCGGGACGCCCGGACGTTCTGCTGTCGTCAAAGGGGCTGGATGATGAGCAAAGAGTTTTCGGACGAAATGCTGATGCGCTTCGCCGACGGCGAACTGGACGCCGAAGAGATGGCCGTGGTCGAGAAGGCCATGGAGTCCGACGACAACCTGTTTGCGCGTGTCGCCAAGTTTATCGAGACGAAGGCTGCAGCGCAGGCGGCGTTTGGCCCGCTGCTCGAAGAGCCGGTTCCGCCGGCGCTGAAGGCCACCGTCGAAGGGATGGTCGCGGCAAGGAAAGCTGACGCGGCACGGGGTCGAGAGCAGCAGTCTACGGTCGTCAAAATGGGTGCGCGACCGGCAGCCACCAGACCTCCGGTGCGGCAATGGACCATGCCGCTGGCGGCCTCGATCGTTGCGGCTTTGGTCGGAGGCCTCGCGGGCTACTGGGCAGGCGCCCGCGACAGCAAGGGACCGACCGGCCTTTCCGTGGCAGGCGTTGTGGATGCAGGGCTCGCGGAGGCACTCGGGACCGTGCCGGCCGGGCAGGAGGCGGTGTTGGCGGACGCTTCCCAGTTCCGCGCTATCGCGACCTTCCGCAACGCTGCGAGCGAGATGTGCCGGGAATTCGAGATCGATGCGATGGATCGCTCGACGGCGATTTCGGTTGCCTGCCATGAGGGGGACGGGTGGCACGTGAGTTTCCTCGTCGCCGCCCCGGCCAACGCCGACGGCTATGCGCCGGCGTCTTCGACGGAAGCGCTTGACGCGTACCTGTCGGCAATTGAGGCCGGCGAGCCGCTCTCGAGCAAGGAAGAAGGCGCGGCGCTGTCCGGTCTGGGTCAATGACAATCGCGCAACGCCAAGAATAAAGCGTAGGGACGCCCGTTACTCCGTCGGACCGCCAAGAGGGTCCGAAACAAGGAGTATCAGCATGAACAAGATGTGGAAAATGAAGTCGGCGCTGATCGCGGGTGTCGCGGCGCTGGCCACCAATGCGGCCGAAGCCAAGCAGTATTCGGCGCCCGCGCCGGAGCTGAAGCGCACCAATTTGGCGAGCAGCGACGGATCATACACCGTTGCAGGCAACAGTTCGTCGAACTCGTCATCCAACGGGTCGTCGAACTCGAGCTCCAACTCTTCGAGCAATTCGAGCTCGAACTCTTCGTCAAACTCGAGCTCGAACTCTTCTAGCAACTCCAGCTCGAATTCTTCTAGCAATTCAAGCTCGAACTCTTCGTCAAACTCGAGCTCGAACTCCTCGAGCAACTCCAGCTCGAATTCGAACCGCAGCGGCGGCTGGCGCTTCAGGCGCTGACAAGCAAGTTCGGTGCGCAACAAAAAAGACGGGGCCGGATATCCGGCCCCGTTCTCTCTCTAGAGCCGGAATCTAACGCCGGAACTCCTCAGCGTGTCGCGCGGGCGAACTTCCGATACCAGCCTTCGGACGCAAGCGTATTGCGGAAGACCTTCTGGGCCTCGCCGGCTTCTGTGGCGGTCTCTGCCCTGATCTCGGCCTTTTGTGCTATGCCCTCACGTCTGATCGGGATCACCTGCACCAGCGGCGTCCCCTTCTCGATTGTATAGAGGCCGTCGGGCGCGGTCGCGAAAAACGGGAAATGAATGTGAGCGAAGTAGGTGTCGGTGTCGACGATGCCGGCCACGCATTCGAAGGGCTGACCGGCGCGGTTGAGCGGGGGTACGAACAGGCAGCTCCAGCCGGGCGGCGTGCGGATCGACCAGAAGTTATGAAACTTGCAGGGCGGCAGAGGCCCCCTCGGATTACCGGCAACCTGATGGGCGCCATGGTTGCTGACCATGGTGCGGTCGAACTCCCAGCCGGAGTCGACAGTGCTGCCGTTATTCTTGATCTCCAGACGAACGGTTGCGGCGAGCGGTAGCATCCAGCCCGTTGTCATGGCGTCGAGGAATGGCATGCAGCGTTTCACCGTGAGGCCGTTGTTGTCGGAGGAGGTGACCTTGCTGTCGACTGCGGGAAGCTTGCGGAACCATTCCGGCAGAACCGTTTTCGCCTGAACGGGTTCGGCGATGACGCCATGATCGTCGGGATGGCAGAGGAAGCGGATCGAGCCCGGCATGCGGTTGAAGTGAAACACTTGCGCCCTCCTGGAATGATCGATCGAGCGGGTAACGGCCCGCTGATCCGGTTATTCCCTGGCTGCACCACATCGGCGCTCTGCATTGATTGCGTCGAGCCTTTGCGGGCGCCGTAGCTTTTTCAGGCTATCCTACGTCAACTGGTTAGAGCGGATGATGGTTGTCGCACTCAACTCGCTGCCGCCGGTCTTGCAGTTGCAGCAGCCGAACCACCCGCCCGCCGGAGCCGAAGCGACCGCCGCCGCGATGGAGTAGCGCTGCGCGGCGGTCAGCCGACGATGCGCAGGTTGGACAGTTCGTCGGCGATTTCCTTGAATTTCTCGGCGAGGTTGGAACCCGTCGCATTCCAGTAGAGCTTCGCCGCCTTGGTGGGATCGGTCGGATCTTTCCGGAAGCGGGAGTCCGACGAACACTTCTTGAGCGCCTCGATCGCCTTGTTCTCCGAGGTGTTGGTGGTGCTCAGGTCCAGCGATACCGTCATGACCAGCGTGCCGGAGGACTTTGCGTTGTCGCACACCTTGACCATCTGCTCGTCCAGCGCCGCGGTATAGTTTGACGAGGAGTAGTTGTACGCGCCGATCGCGCCGCTGGTGCCCATGAACATGCGGGCCGTACCGGTGCCGTTGTAGCCAACGCCGGTATAGCCATAGGCGGCGTAGGTCGACTTGTTGCCTGCCGGATCCGAACTGACCGTGGAATAGGTGTTGGCGCCGTCGGTCAGGACGATGATGACCTTGTCGTTGCCCTTTTCCGTCTCGGGCCGTCCGTCCGCGAAAGGGGCGCCGCTCGAGATTGTGCGCCAGCCCCAGGCAGTGCCCTCCGGGACATTCGTGTTGCCGTTGGCCGACATCTTGTCGATCGCCGCCTTGATGGCGGCAAGGCCGTCAGCGGTGGTCACGTCGGTCAACGGCGTGATTGGAGTGGTGGTACAACTGTAGCTGGGACCGCTGCCCTTGGGCGAGGTGGCTCCGAAGGGGCGGACGTCGAAATACTTCAACATGTTCTTCTGGCGCGTGCCGCCGGAGTTGCTCTCGGTGCCGTCGTTCCACCAGTTGTTCGATGCGCTGAAGCCGTCGGGATCCGGATCGGCTTCGGTCGCCCAGCGATCGCCCGGCTCGTCGGGTGCGAACATCGGCACGAACATGGTGGCGGGGTCGCCGAACCCGATCCCGGTGTTGGCGGTGCCGCCCTGGGCGGGCGTGTCACTGACGTTGTAGGGGTATGGCCTGGCCTCGACGCAGCCTTGCCAGCTCGAATAGGTGGTGATCGTTTCCTCGTAATAGCCGGTCTCGCGCCAGTAGCCCTGGCGACACGTGCCGTTGTTGCGGTAGCGTGTGCAGACATATTCCTGACCGGTTGCGACCCATTCGCGGTCGCTGACATGCTTCATGTCCTGGTAGAGCGAGAAGCGCGACAGGATGGCATTTTCATCGGCGCCCCAGTCGCCGCCCTTCTTGTACCAGACGCCGCCGATTTTCTCGGCGCGCTTGTTCGCGGCGTCGACTTGCGTCCAGTCGAAGTTCTCGTGATGCACGGGTGAAAGGCCTTCGACATCCATCCATGAGGCGGCTGCGTTTTCCGGCCCGACATTGACGGATGCGGCGAAGGGGACGAGCGAGAACTGGACGGGCTTGGCAACCTGCTTGATCTGCGCGGCCTGCAGGGAAAGTGTGTCGACAAGCTGCTTGGCGGCGGTCTTGAGCAGGGCAAGCCGCTTCTGGCCGGATCCGGAACCGTATTCGTCCATCGATCCCGAGTTGTCGAGAACGAGCGCAACCTCAAGTGTGTTCTTCAGGCGGATTTCGCTCTTGGCGTTGAAGGCGATCTCGGCGCGGCGCTCTTCCTCCGACATTCCCAGCATGCCGCGGAAGGTCGGCAGGAAATAGGGCTTGTAGTTGAGTACAGCCGACAGCTTCAAAGTGCCGCCACCAAACTGATTGTTTGGCAGTTGAACCGTGAGTTCGGTGTCGGCGGGGTCGACCGGCCCGAGATTGGCCTTGAAGAACTCATGCGCGTAGGCGATCAGCGCCTCATCCGAGGCGCCGCTGACCACCTGCCTGGCCGTGGCCAGACCCGCCGCGTCGAGCGCGTTGACGGTCACCTGCTTCTGGCGGTTCATTTCGCTGAAGTCGACCGCCACCGCGACGGCGCCCATTATGGGCAACATCGCGAAGGCGGTGATCATAGCGTAGTTGCCGCCGCGATTCCGCAGGAACTTCCGGATCATTATGGCGGCCCCCGCCGCGAGGCTACTGAAGTTGACCAGTGCGGCGGTTACCCGACAATGCGAAGGTTGGAGAGCTCGTCGGCGATTTCCTTGAACACCGTGGAGAGCGTTGCACCCGTCGCATTCCAGAAGAGCTTCGCCGGCTTGCCGTCAGCGCCCTTGCGGAAGCGCGAATCGGATGCGCAGCTCTTCAGCTCGGTGATGGCCTTGGCCTCGGCCGTCTTCGTCTCGTCGAGATCGAGCGCGACCGTCATCATGAGGACATTGGCGCCCTTCGCGTTGGTGCAGATCGCCCGCATGTGTTCGTCGAGCGCCTTGGTGAAGTTGGTGCCGGTGTGGGTCGTCTTGCTGACCGCGCTGCTGGTGCCCTTGAACATGCGCGTGTCGGACTCCGTCGCGGCAAACTTGCGGCCCGTGTAGCCGTAGGCCGCATAGGTGGACTCGTTGCCCGCGTCGTCGTCGCCGCTCTGAGCGCTGTAGACGTTGGCGCCGTCGGTGAGCACGATCACGACCTTGTCGTTGCCCTTTTCGGTCTCGCTGCGCCCCTCGGTAAAGGGCGCATTGCTCGACAGGACGCGCCAGCCCCAAGCGGTGCCCTCCGGCACGTTGGTGTTGCCTGTAGGCTGCATAGCGTCAATAGCGGTGGTGATGGCAGTCTTTCCGGCCTCGACGGTCACGTCGGTCAGCGGCGTGATCGGGTTGGTGGTGCACGAGAAATTGGGCCCATAACCCGTGCCGGCGCTTGAAGAACCATACGGCTTGGTGCGGAAGTATTTCCGCATGTCGCCCTGGCGGGCGGTGGCATTGGTGTCCGACCAGTCCGCCCACCAGTTATTGTTGTAGCCGAACGTGTCGCCATTCAACTCGTTCGTCGACGTATCGTGGTCAAGATCGCGCCACCGATGCCCCGCCTCGTCTGACGCGAACATCGGCACGAAGAGTGTCGCAGGCGTGCCGGTTGAGGGCGTCGCATCGTTCTGGTTGTACGGGTAAGGGCGCGCCTCGACACAGCCCTGCCACGACGCGAATTTGCTCGTCGTGTAGGTGTAGTCGGGCTCGGTCCAGTATCCCGTGCGGCATGTGCCGTTGTTGCGATAG
>Ga0335394_10009899_pt1 | contig 10752 bp, 7 predicted proteins | sample MAT03_FD_205741 | JGI IMG/M metagenome (GOLD analysis project Ga0335394, IMG submission 205741) | Freshwater microbial communities from Lake Fryxell liftoff mats and glacier meltwater in Antarctica - MAT-03 (spades assembly) (version 2) ... | reverse complement strand
CTTCGGAATCGTAGCTGTACGTCCACGTCCCATCGCTCGCGATCCGGTTCCCCGCCACCTTGGTGTAGCCCGAGCCGTTGCGATTCCCCGCCGCATCGTACGAAATCGCCGTTCCGCCATCGCTCGTCAGCTGCCCTTCGGCGTCGTAGCCGTACCACCGCGTCGTTCCGGCGATCGACTCCGAAGTCACGCGGTCGCCATTGTCGTACGCCGTCCAGTACTGGCTGACGACGGCCCCGGCCGCATTGCTCGCCTGGACCAGCGTTGCCCGCCCGTACCCGTCGAACTGGTAGTACGTCGAACCCGCACCCACCCACGACGCACCCGATTTGCCCTCGCGAACTTCCGTGGTCGGATCGCCTTTGCTGTCGTAGCCGAACGTCACCCGCATTCCCGATGCCGACTGCTCCCGCGTCGTCAGCCGACCGCGTTTGTCGAAGCTCGAGACTTGCGATCCACCGGAAGTATCGGTCGTCGTGACCGTGTCGCCGGTCGGCGAGTAGGCGTACGTGAGGCCGAAACTGAACGGCTGCTGCGAAGTCGCCACGCGGTCGAGCGCATCGTACGTCAGCGTGTGGTTGCCATCGGGATCCGTTGCCGAGGTCGTGTTGCCGTTCGCATCGTAGGCGAAGGTTTGCGTCTGAATCGTAACGCCCGACAGTTCCCACGATTCGGCGGTCACGCGGTCGGCATCGTCGTACGCGCGACGACTGACTCGCCCGTTGCGGTCCGCCCACGACGTACGTCGATCCGCCGCATCGTAAACGAACCACTTCGTTTTCCCGGCTCCGTCGGTCGCAGCATACTGTCGACCCGCTTCGTCGAATGCCGAATAGGTCGCGTTTCCACCGGCATCGGTCACCTGAATCGTTCGGCCTTCGTTGTCGTAGGAAAACAGCGTCGTCGCGTTATTGCGATCCGTTGTCGCCCAGCGCTGTCCCGCACCGTTGTAAGCGTGAAACGTAATTTTCCCGAGTGGATCGGTCGTATTAATGAGGTTGTCGCCCGCATCATAGCCGTACTTCGTTTCCTTGAAGGCTGCGCCCGCTACGTCCTTGACCGAGGTTTTGCGGCCCAGCACGTCGAACGTTTGCGTGGTGACGCGACTGCCCGGCCGGGTTTCGGACACGACGCGGTCGAGCGCGTCGTACGCATACGTCGTCGTGAACGAGTACGTCGTGTTCGAGGCGTTCGAAAGCGAGGTCAAGCGACCTGCGGTGTCGCGCCCGAAAGTCGTAACCGAACCGCGGTAATCCGTCGTCGCGTTCAAATCCCCATTCGTGGCATCGTAGCTGAAGGTCGCCGTTTGCTGGATCGGCGTGCCCGCCGCATCGCGCGTCTGAATCGTGCGACCGAGCAAATCGTAGTCCGTGGCAAACTGCGTCCCCTTCGGGTCGGTGATGGTAACGACCCGCCCGTTCCGGTCGTAAGCCCATTGCGTGGCGTTACCGAGCGGGTCGGCCCGTTTGGAAACGCGATCGAAGCGGTCGAACGTCGTCGATCGGGCGTGGCCGAGCGGGTCGATCGTGCGATTGGTGTCGCCTCCGACCAAGTATTGCTGTTGGGTGACGGCCGTTTGGCTACTCGGCAAGGGCGAAGTCGCGGCCGTCACCCGGCCGAGCAGGTCGTACGAAGTGCCGTGCACGAACCCCCGCGCGTCGGTCAGCGAGATTTGTCGCCCTTCGAGGTCGTAGGTCTGAATTGTGGAATGATTGAGCGGGTCGAGTACGGTTTTCGTTCGGGTCACGTCGTTAAAACTGGTCCACGTCGTAAAGTTTCGCGGGTCCGTCACGGCGATGACTCGACCGAGGGCGTCGTAGGCCGTCCAGGTAATGCGCGAGAGTGTCGTCCCACTTGCCTCGACGACGTTCAGTTTTCGCCCGATCGCGTCGTACCCGAACGTAACCTTCATTTGGGCGGCATCGACGACGGAAATGATATCGCCCAACGCATTCGCGGTCGTCACCGTGGTACGAGCGAGCGGAGTCCCGTCGCGTTCGGACGCGGTAACGGTTCGCCCGAGCGGATCGTACGAAATGCGCGTCACCCGGTTGCCCGGCTCGGTCACAGTCGCGAGCCGACCGTTCGCGTAAGATTGTGTCGTGGTTAATGGGATCGTGCCGTAAGCTCGGGTGCTCGACACCTGTCTCGCCTGCATGTCGTAAGTCGTACGCACGACCGCGCCGCTCGGATCCGTCGCATCGACGAGGCGACCCGCCGAATCGTAACCGTAGCTGCCGACGAGTGCGGTATTCGAACTGGCTGGCGGATTCGCAGGCCGGGTCCAGGAAATGCCCCCGTTCGTGCCGATCTCGACATCGGCTTTGCGACGACCGGCACCATCGTAGTAGAATGCCGTGTAATCGACCCTCGCTCGCGTACCGGTCGTATTCGAATCGCCCAACGGCCCCGTTCCGCTTTCTCCGAAATACCGGTCGCGTTGAACGACTTGAATGAGATGCCCATCGACATCGTACGAAGACTCCGCCTGACGCAACACCAGATCGCCAGACAGCGTTCTCGCATCGGCGGCATTCGCGTCCCCGCCGCCATCCGTGCCGAACAAGCCCGTCAATCGCCCCGCACCGTCGAAGCGGAATTTTTCCACGAAGCCGCCAGGGTGCAACGTTTTCACAAGTTCCCCGCGGTCGGAAAACCAGTACTGCATAACGGTCGGGGTCGTCGTTAACGCCCCCGTCGTGGAGTTCGCGCCGTAGAACTCTTCCCGGTAAACTTGCCCCAGGCCATCGATCGAGTACGAATTCTTGGATCGCAAAAGCGAAGCCGCTGGCGGGTCCGGAATCCCATCCCCGTTCGCGTCGACGATCGTTACGCCATCGCCATCGAATACGCGGCGATCCGTCAGTTCCCCGAGATTGTTCAGAGTAAAATAATTAACTGGACGATTGGAACTGGTTAACTCGGATGCCTCGTTGCCGGCTTTCACCGCAATCAGTCGATTCCGCCAGTCGTAAGCGGATCGTGTGACGCGCGGCGACGCTCCGTTACCTGGATACAGAGTTAAAGCGGTCAACGTTCCGTTACCGACGAGACCCCCATCGTATTCGAACTTACTGACCTGAGTCATATCGCCACTGGTACCATCGTTCGTACCGACCCATTCGCCCGTGGCACGGCCAAGCCCATCGAAATCGGTCCGGGAAATCACTCCTGCGGGCGATGTGATTCGATTTTTGCGGCCCCGGTTGTCGAACGTGAAGACCGACCGATCGAACTGGACTCCGGAAGTCCCCAGCGCGAGCACGGCCTTACCACCCACCGAGTAATTGACACCGTCGAGATTCGTGTATGCGTCGTGCCAAATCACTTGACCAGCCAGGTTCTGGTAATTGCGATTCAGCGATGTAATCCCGGCAATCGGCTCGGTTCCTGTCGGTGCATTGAAGGCATCGACGACAATCGACGGCGGTGCCATCTGGATCTGTTCCGTGTACGTCATCCACGGAGAGCTATTCACCGAACCGCCAAATCGTTCGTATCGCTCGACGATCACGGGCCCCGTTGTCGTGCTACCCGTCCAGCCGTTGTACTGCCGAACCTCCCGGTTCGCATCGCGATAAACCGTGTAGTCGATCCGCCCGGATGGCCAGGTCGTCGCCGTCGTGCGTCCCAAACCATCGACGCGGTACTTCGATTGCAAGTGCGTCCCGCCGCCCGCGGGCGTCGACCAGCCCGTAGGAAGGTTCGAGAAATCCGCCGTACGAGTGGTATCGACGTCCGTTATGTTTTTGAGAACGGCACCGGTTCCGGTGTCGTACTCGGAGTAGCCTAAAACGCCCTCTTGATCTCGCGTCCAAATCGGACGGCCGAACCGATCCGAAACGATCCGCGACGTGGCCGCCACTCCCAGACCGTTCTGGGCCACGGACACGACTGGCTGAGAACTCGTCACCGAGTACGGCTGTAACCCCAACCCTTCCGTCCGCCATGCGTACGAATAGCTCGTCAACCGACTGGACGCGTCGGCGAGAGCGACCGTTCCTTCAATGGGATAGGTTAGTTCCGAAGCGACCGTGTAGATCGTTACGAGGTTCCCGACGGCATCGGTTACCGTTCGCGAGAAGTACTGTTGGCTTTCCATCAGGCTCGGTGTGGAATCCACTTCGCCGTGTAAGACGCGAATCGATTGCAAGTAGCCCGTCACGTCCCCCGGCGAACTCGCGGTCGCGGTGACAGAAGCACCGAACGTACGCGAAATCAGCTTCCCTGCCGTGTCGCTCAGGAAATCGGCATTGCCGTTGACGTAGCGGACGAGATCGAGCTGCGATTCGTCGAAACCGGTTACGGCGACTGGGTCGGCCTCCAGCACGACTCTCCCCATGTCATCGAAGCGCGAATACCAAAGCCACTTCCGTAGCGTCGCCGTTTCGAGGAACTCCCGCAACATAACATCGCCGCGCTTGTTCGTGTAAACGATATCCTTGTTGCCGTCGGGTTTGGTCACCGTCGTCCGCATTCGCCACTCGTTCGTCGCGACTAAATCCGAAGCATAGTCGTTAGAATTGCTTCCCGGCCTCGCAAAATAAGAGTACGTGAACGTCCCCTGACCCCCCGTGCACACTGAACAGCCGGCTCCCTGTGCAACTTCCTGGATGACGCGACCCGAACCATCGTACTTGAAGTAATTGTCGGCAACGGTTGCGACTTGTGCGTCCGTTAAAGTCCCAACCGTATCGATCGTGATTCCGAATTGGCCAGTCAGTCGATCGAAAGCGTCCGAGCTGACCACAAACTTAAGTGCACCTTCAAAACCGTCCGCGACCGTTTCTGTGTAATACCTGTAATACGTAGTTCCAAGGACTTCGCCCGTCAAATTGCCCGCGTGAATGATCGCCGCCTTCAGGCCGCTCGCGTTGCCAGCCGTGTCACCGATGCCGTAGTAGCGATATTCGACGGAACGGACCGCCTGACTCGTCGCGCCACCATCGGTTGAACGCCGCAGTGTCACACCGGTCAACAAAACGTTTGCATATGTGTAATCCCAGAACTCTACGGTGGACCCGTCCTGTCGACGAACCGTCATTGGGTCGCCTGTCGGCGAATACTGCGTAACCACCGCCTCAACGCCAGATCGGTCCACATACCGTTTAAGATGCCCTTGTTGAGCGGCAGGCAGGGGCGGTGGCGATTCAAAGAAGTATTGATTGCCGGCATCGTCGGTGAGTCGCCATTCACCGCCTGCGAGCACCAAACTCGATCGCCCACCATCGGCAGGAACCCAGTTGCTGCCGGAGGAACGGAAAGAAGTTGTAGACGATCCGGTCCCGGTGATGTACATGCGGCTTGAATCGTTCACAAGGGGTGGACGGAGCGTTGGAAGATAAGTGTTCGCCCAGCCCGATCCATTGCGACTGCCGAATGCTCCGGCTCCACCGCGCGCTCCTGACCAGCTTCGCGTTTGTCGCCAGGGAGTCGCCATTCCCGATGATTCGAGGTCGGTTTCGGTGTAGACAATTTGACCATCGAGATAACGCACGGGCTTCTCGCTAGCCTTGTCGGATAGCGGTTGTTCGTTGTTATTTCCATTCGATCGCTGCGGGATAAGACCCGAGTCCGGTACCGAACAATCGCCAGTTGCAACACCCATGTATTGCGGTCCCACTTCATTTACGAGTGTTTCTGAATGCTGCACCTGGCTCTCGCTGCCATTCCACAGTCCTCCGCCTGTGCTGAATAGCGTAAAACCATTCGGCAACGAAACTTCGGTACGCCAATAATAATTACCGATTAAGTCATCGTAAGGATCAGGTGGATTCGGGAAGTACGCGACCGCGCTGCCTGTTCCGTCCAGAGTGTTCGCCACAGCAGCTTGGGAAACATCGTATTTCCCAAAAAGCCTCACAACAGTGCCGATTGCATTGTGATTCACCTGGTGAAAGATCGGCGGAGCAGTCACGGGCACGATGCGATCTTCTAGCGATGTCACCGAAAGCAGCAGCCGTTCGCGTTTTGGAATTGCTCGTACTGGGCAAACGATCAATCGGTCCCAAAACGATTCCGTTTTCGAGAACCACGATCGGATGTTACGCATGGGAAATTCCTTTTTCTTGCGGCCGAACCGGTGCATTTCGTTTTGCACAACAATTTTGTGCTGTACGAAATACGATCTAACGAATACCTTAATGACAAATTTGCATTCTGGTATCATTGTGGTTGTACGGTTTAATATGATTAAGACGAGAGGAATTCTGTCTCGGTCTTAAAAATGACAAGATTTCACAATCGGATCTGCGAGTGCTATTCGACCGTTCGGGTCCAGCAGACCTGCAAAAAGCTCTTTCAACCGTTTTCGATTTCTGTGTCTTCGATTCCACCTTGACCGGCGTCGCGCTTCTGTCCGACGTGGACGATTTCTGTGGCGGCGTCTACCTCGCGGCAAGGGATTGCGACGGAGATGGCAGAATGGACATCATTTTGGGTGCTGGCCTTGACTGAGGGCCACAGGTCAAAGTTTACAACTTTGCGGGAGCCGAGATTCAAATTTATTTCGCATTTCGTCCCTCGACACGTATCACGACGAGCATCTTGGATCGATTCCGCGTCCGTGGTAGAAACGGCTTCCCATGCAAGGTATTTCCAACGACACGTTCGGGCCACTCATCGCGTATCTCGTACCCGGAGCGACGGCGCTGGTTGGCATCAGCCCTTTTTTGCCAGTGGTTCAGGTCTGGCTGACGACGAACTCTGCCAATCCGCCGACGATTAGCGGATTGCTCTACTTGACGCTCGCCTCACTCGCATCGGGTATGACCGTGAGTGCGGTGCGGTGGGCGAAGATTGATAAATTGCACGCCCGAACGGGTCTTCCGCCACCCAATCTGAATTTCGCACGATTACCGGGAAAGGTCGAAGAGTACCGTTTGCTGATCGAGATCCATTACCGGCACTATCAGTTCTATGCGAATATGTTCGTTGCCGTGCTGATCGCGGTGGTCGGTTTTCATATCCACGTCGGCTGGACGACATTCGGGATCGCCGACCTTGCGACGGTGGTTCTCGAGCCGATCTTTTTCTTCACGTCGCGCGACACCCTGCAAAAGTATTACTCGCGTACCGTTCAGCTTTTCACGATCCGGACTTTCCCGCGTCCGTGATTTCCTGTTCCCATCTGCGAACGAACTGCGTCATCGAAACGCCGAACACCTTGAGCAAGGTGCGGAGTTGAATCAAGTCGAGTCGGCGATCGCCTTTTTCCACTTTTGTGACGAACGACTGGGATTGTCCGATCACTTTGGCGAGTTCGACTTGCGTGTACCCCGACGTCTCCCGGACTTCGCGAAGTAAGCGAAGCAGGATGGCGTATTCGTCGGTATGGATCGATTTTTCCATCAGTGATCTTGCAAGTGCAGTTCACTGATCGTAATTTGAGGGAACCAATAGTCCAAAGTGGACTATTTATTCCCGTTCCTTATCTGGAGATCTGAGATGGCAAACGGCGGTCACCCCAAGCCGAAACCGAAACCCAAACCGGCACCTTCCAACCCGAGTAAGCCAGCTCGGGTGTAACATTGCCGTTTTGGTCACGTGTACGTCGGTGGGGGATCGCCACCGACGATTCAATCCCAAGTGCGCTATCGGAACAACAACGGAACCCCCGGCGATTTCGGGAGTGGTCTCGGCCACTTCGGCGGTTCGGTTCCCTCGACCAATCGCCAGACTTCGTCGTGATAGCGACGTTCGACGAACGAGGGCATCACGTCGCCTTGAATAAGCCGCGAAGCGATATGAAATGCCTCTCGTCCACGCTCTTTTTCGCCCTTCAACAAAAGTGTTTTCGCCGCGACCATCGCCGCCAAAGTGTCGGCGTCCGATGGCCCGAGTGTCCGATAGTGCTCCAGTTGCTGAATCGCTTTGGCGTATTCTCCCTTCTCGCACAGGGCCATTGCCATCACGTCGAGCGGTTCTGGTTGAAGGCGAAGCAGCATCGGCGAATCGTTACCCGCTACGACAAGAAAGCCCAGAACTTCCTCGCGTTCGTTCATATTGCCCGATGAGATTCACCCAGAAGGTCTGGTCGGGGTCAGGCGTCGTTTTGACGACTTTGATAGGTAGGTTTAAGTTGTCGGCGGCCGTCTGAAGCCGTGAAAGCATCTTGTCGATGTAAGCCATCAGAATGGGTGATTCGACAAGCGTATCGTTGCAAAGTACGTGAGCTGGACGCTTCCTATCTTTTGGTGCAAGATCCAGAAGCATCTCGAAAACAAGCTGCGTGAGAAGGGTGCTGTCTTTCCCGCCAGAGTAGCCGATGATCCAAGGATCCGTGTTTTCTGCCAGATACTCCGCTCGTACGTCTGCCTGGGCTGCTTTCAGCCGTTCTAAAGTGCCGTTCAAAGCCTTTGCTTCAGCCTTTGTCATGCCACGCTCACCAAAGCCACGGAATCACGAACGAACTTACGTCAAAATCGACCGTGAGGGGTACTTGGCTTCAACTTATGACTGTTTACTGTGAGAGCCATAGGCGGTTTTCAGAGTTCTAGCTAAACCCCGTTCAGCCAGAAAACCCAAGTTTCCGATAAGGGGAAAAATGCCTTAAAAGATTATCTGTAAAACACTTAAATAATTCCTCTCAAACTCCGATTTTCAGCTTGAACGGGGTTTAAGTCTTGCCCGATACTGCCAGCTTTTCTTTCAAAACACTGGACGAACGAACGCGGGTTTCTAGAATCCCTACGATGTTGGCGCTGATCCGGGTAGTGGTTGATCTTGGTAGTAGTCGCGGTCATGTCAAACAATCCTGTCTAGGTTCGGTGAATCGGCAAACTTCCGTTCGCACTCTGGCGTGCGACGGGGGACAGAAACCGAAGTTGAAAAGGGGGAAGCGGCGTCAAGGACGTTTGGATGCAGGGGGCTCCGACTTCACAAGCGAGGCATTGGGAGCGTGGAAGATGGGGGAGGGGCCGTTCAAAAGCCGCGGGGGATCCTTGACGTCGCAGGGGATTAAGCGGATTAAGCTCCCGGTTCACGTTTGAGGCTTGTCAGTAAATGTCTGTGTGAAAGAAAGATGAATCTTGTCTTTCTGTGTCGACTTCGCAAATATAAGCACGGGCGAGACGCATAGAATATTAAGGTGGTCGCAAGGAGAAACGAAGATGTCCATGAAGCACTTCCTAATAGCTGGCGCGGCCAAGAGCGGCATCGGCGAAGCTATTACTACACACTTCCTTGATCAAGGTGCTTCAGTTTACGGGTCGTTTGAAAACGAAGATGCAGAAAGGGCAAAGATCCTTGAGGCAAAGTACGCTTCAACCGGGCGGCTAATTCTCAAGCAGGTTGATCACAATTCTCATGACACTTTAGTTGAGTTTACAAATAAATCCCCAGCAATCCTTTCGGGCATAGTCTACTCACAATTCTATTTTCATATGGAGAATGAGAAATCGTACGATTACGCGGAATGGAACAAGTCTCTTGCTGTAAATCTATCCGCTCCCAATTCTTTGATTCGCCAGTGCCTTCCCAAGCTCACAGGCAACTCAACGATCGCTATATTGACCAGTACAGAGGGCCTGCTTGGATCATTTGGAGCAATCTCATACGCGTGCACCAAAGCGGCCATACACAATTTGGTTAAAAGCTACGCCAACTTGCTAGGCGCTCGTGGCATTAGAACAAATGCTTTTGCATCAGGGTGGATCGGCGGAGTCATGGACACTGACGAAGTTTTTAATATGTCCCGCAAGATTACACCCCTTGGTCGTCTCGGTAGTCCCGAAGAAGTCGCAAGAGTTGCTTGGTTTCTTTCGGACTCTGCCTCCTCGTTTGTAAACGGAGCCACCATCGTTGTGGATGGTGGCTTTACATGCGTGGATATGATTGCAAAATACGAATACGAAAGCCATCTGGGTAAATAGTCTTTGCCTATTATGGAGATCTGCCATGCTGGATAGATTTTCCTGGAAATCCTACGACCTAAATACCTGTCTGCCTTCTGGATGGAAAAACCATATCATTGAAGCCTCGGGCTTGTCCGATGCCAAAGTTTTGCTTCCTAGATCTGTCACATCCAGAGAAGGCAATCCTGATTTGCAATTATCGGTATTAACCTTGGACGGAATCAAGCTCAAAGAAAGGTTGCCCTGGCTATTCGAGCTTTACAGAACTATATTTCGTGATTTAGCCCAACTGGGATCAAGCGAACCAGTACGTTGCGCATCGCAAGATGTATATGCTGCTGTGTTAAATGTGCAACGTGGCTCGAATATGAGGTATGAGGCGCACGTTGATTCAAACCCAATCGAAGGCTTGTTGTACGTCACGACTCATCCAAAAGGATCTGGCGGAGAACTGGTAGTAGCGAATGTACCAGCCGCGAATTCAGTGTCGGAAATTGATACTGACTGTTCGACAATTTATCCTGTGGAAGGCAATCTTGTTTTTTTCGACGCAAGACGCTTTCCACACTATGTGCGACATCTAAATGGCGAGAACGACGTTCGGGTTGTTGTAGCAATGAATTTCTACACGCCATCTTGTCCTGAATCCGCCAGGCCTCAAGATCTTTCCACTCACCTGTTTGGCTACAGCGTTAGCGTAGACAATGCCGGCGTAGCATAATACAAGGCGGCCTTGATATGTTAAAAAACGTTGAAACGTTTCTTAGATTTCCACTGAGCGAGACAATACTGTCGGCATTGATAGGCAGCATTCTGCTTATTTTTGACAAGAAACAATATGCTGAAATGGCTTTTATACTTGGTCCATTAGTAAGTACTGCCAGATGGGCTTTTACTA
>Ga0335394_10009894_pt1 | contig 10754 bp, 12 predicted proteins | sample MAT03_FD_205741 | JGI IMG/M metagenome (GOLD analysis project Ga0335394, IMG submission 205741) | Freshwater microbial communities from Lake Fryxell liftoff mats and glacier meltwater in Antarctica - MAT-03 (spades assembly) (version 2) ... | reverse complement strand
TGCGGGATCTTCAGGTCGACAAGATTGGCAGTGATGAGAACGGATGCCTCGATGGACGAGCCGACCGCAACGACCGCTATCGAGAAATCCTGTGCACCGATCTGACGCAGCGCGTCGATGCTGCGTGCGTCAGTCTGCACGGCGTGTGTAACGCGCTCCGACCACTTTTGCACGAGTGAGAGGTCTTGGTCGATCGCGAGCACTTCGCGGTCGAGTCGATGCAGTTGTCCGGCCGTGGCGGCGCCGAACCGGCCGAGACCGATCACCAACACCGGCGCATCGTGGGGGATTTTGTCAACCATTTCAGAGCATCCTTCGTCGTCACGAAAAACCGGCAAGACCGCTTGTCATGGTACTGCGCGCGGCGCGCCGGTAACCTGATGCCATGGCAGATATCTTCGACGTGATCTCGGATTCAACGCGCAGGGATCTGATGCGGTCCCTGCTCGAGAGATACGTGTCCCCGGGCATCCACGCCGGGGAGATCAGTGTTGGAGATCTCGTCGAACAGATGAAGCTGAGCCAACCCACCGTCTCGAAGCATCTGAAGGTGTTGCGCGACCACGGCCTGGTGTCGGTTCGCGAGGACGGCCAGCACCGCTATTACAAGCTCGACACCGGTCCGCTCGAAGACATCGAAGATTGGCTGATTCCGTTTCTCAGTGCCGACTTCGACGGCGACGAGATAGCCCTCGACGATGATGGATCCGCGGTTTTCGCCGCGTGGGCCGGCGCCGACGTTGGCGACACGATCGGGCGTCGCATCGCCGAGGGATCACACCAAGCCCGTACCGTTTTGCAGGATGCGCAGGGCAACATCGTCAAGCACCTGCCCAAGACGTTCCGCAAACGGCCCTTCACGCGCTGAGCGGGGCCTTTACATCGACTCACATCAGCCCCTAGTGTTGCCGATTAGCACTCCAGTCACACGACGAGTGCTTCACATCCAAAGGGGTCGGGCGCAATGTCATTGTCAGAGGTGCGTTTTCTCACCGTCGCTGAGGTGGCGGAGATGATGCGCGTCTCCAACATGACCGTCTACCGTCTGGTGCACTCCGGTGATTTGCCGGCCGTGCGGTTTGGCCGTTCGTTCCGCATTCCGGAGTCGGCTGTGGTCGCGGCGATCCAAACGCCGATCGCTGAGGTGGGCTGAGTCTCGACTCCGCTCGACCACCGGGCGACTCCGCTCGACCACCGGGCGACTCCGCTCGACCACCGGGCGGCGCGGGCTACTACCTGCTTCCGGTAGACTCTCCCGGTATGCTCTTCCGCGGTTCTGAAATCGAACCTGTCGGTTCGATCAGAAATCAGTGAGGTTTTTATGGGTTCAGTCATCAAGAAGCGTCGCAAGCGTATGGCGAAGAAGAAGCACCGCAAGCTGCTACGTAAGACTCGTCACCAGCGTCGCAACAAGAAGTAAAGCTTTCGCCGATTGAGCCTGACGAAATCGAGCCCGCGTCATTCGCTGGTGAGATTTCACCAGGCTCAATCCACTTTTAGCGCGCGGCTTTGGCCTCACGCTTAACGCGTTTCTGGGCATCCCGAATCGCTGAACGCTTGAGCGGCAGCACCCGCCACCCTTCGGCGAGCGCGTGCGCAAGCAGCTTCGCGTCGGGGTTCACGACCACGCGGTTACCGACGATCGTCAGCAGCGGGATGTCGTTGCTAGAGTCCGAATAACCCCAACAGTCGGCAAGGTCGGCGCCCTTCTTCGCGGCGAAGGCCTGCGCGACGGCAGCCTTCTCGGCGCCGTGCAGCACGTGGCCATCGAGCACCCCGGTGAAAACCCCGTCGAGGGCCTGCACCTGAGTTCCGAGGGCGCCGGTGAGGCCGAGTCGGTCGGCGATCACCTGTGCAACCAGTTGGGGCGTTGCCGTGATGAGCCACACCTCGTGACCTTTGGCCAGATGCTCCTGCGTGAGGGCCACGGTTTCGGGCCACAGGTTGGGTGCGATGTCTTTGTCGTAGATGTCTTCGGCGAGCGCGGTAAGCGCCTCTTCGGTGTGCCCACTGGCAAGTCCGAGCGCTCGCTCCTTCGCGGTAGACAGGTGCTCCCGGTTTTCGCCGACGGCGAGAAACCGAAACTGGTGCCAGCCAAACAGGGCGATGTCGCGCCAGGAGATGAGTCCGCGTCGGAAGGCTGCGCGGCCAACGTAGTACACGCTCGCGCCCTTCATCAGCGTGTTATCGACGTCGAAGAAGGCGACGATCGGTCGATCGCTGGGTGGCGGCGGCGCTGCTTCAGGCATCGCAGATTAGTCTAGGTGGGTGTCATCGATCCGCCTGACCCTGCTGAGTAAGCCGGGGTGTCACCTGTGCGACGAGGCGAGAGTCGTGGTGGCTTCGGTTCTTCAGCAACTGGGGCCCGAGGCATCCGTGACTCTCGATGAGGTCTCGATTCTTGATGACCCGAAGCTCAACGAGCGGTACTGGGATGAGATCCCGGTGCTGCTTATCAACGACGTCGTTCACAACATCTGGCGCATCGACCCGGTGCGGCTGAAACTGGCGCTGCAGGAGGTATCGACATGATCAGGCACATTGTTGCGTGGAAGCTCACGGCAGAGGATGCCGAGGGCAAGGCCGCATCGATCGCGGCGATGGCCGGTGCTCTCGAGCCGCTGGCCGCCGTGATCGGCGGAATCGTGAGCCTCACGGTGCGACCCAACGTTGCGCATTTCGACGCGAACTGGGATGTCGTGCTGGTCGGGGACTACGAGTCGCTGGATGCGCTTGACGCGTACCAGGTGCATCCCGAGCATGTCGCTGCTGTCGCCATAGTGCGTCAGCACACGGCTCAGCGTGTCGCGGTGGACTACGAGCTTTAGCTCGCGTCTTGCACCGCGATGGGGCCTGTGAGGCCCTTCGCGATCGCGTCCCGTTCCGCGGCAAGCGACACCAGGGTCGAGCTCTCGAGTCCCAGCTGAGGAACGTCGCTGAACGGGCTCGGCAGTCCACTCTTGGCGCTCACCGCCTCGACATATTTCGCTGCGGCTGCGGTGACCTTCGCGCTGGCGCGCTGGGCCTTCTTGAGCGAGACGGCGTGACCGCCCACGGCGTCGGCGTGCTTATCAAGGGCCTTCTTAAGGTGCTTCAGTGCGGCGTCAATCTTTTTCGACATGGGGTCATCTTGCCCCATGAAAGTAAACAGTTGCTAGGACTCGTCGACGACAGACGCGTGGGCCGCATTTTTGCGCACCGACTCGATGCCGTTGAGAGCGCTGGCCTTGGCCGCGTAGGCCTCAGACGCCCGCGGCGTTAGTGCATGCCGCCGCAGAATCGAGCCTAGGTATTGACCAGATAGTGGGAAGGCGCCCACTCGATCAGCGGCGCATCAGTCTACGACGGGGCACCGACCCGGCGGGTGGGGGCGAGCGCACCCGGCAAAGATCGACACTAGCCCCGACTGCGTGGGAGTAGAGCAACCGAACCCCGAGCGTCGAGCCAGCTACGCACGGCGTCGGCCCGTGGCGGGGCGAGCTGCCTGCGGCCACCGGGTCGGGCGTTGCCCCCAACCGGCTCGGCCGTGTTATCGGAATCGTGAACGGTCGACCCTGGAACTCTGTCCTGTTGACTGCACTTTAGGAGTCCGCGTTGCGGAACTCTTAGAGAGGCAACATGGACGCGGTGAGGCAGAAGCTGTTGGAGGGTCGGATCGGGTTGTTGGCGGTGGGTTCGGTCGAAGCACGTATCGGGGTCCTGCTGTCGTTTGCAGTGTTGGACGACGACGGGGCTGAGATCGAGCCGTTCTCGGTCTACTTGCGTGATTTGGTGTTGTCGGATGTGAGCCCGTTGACGATCCGCTCTTACGGCAATGATTTGCTGCGGTGGTGGAGGGTGCTGCAGATGCTCGGCGTTGCGTGGGATGGGGCTGGAGTTGCGGAGGTTGAGGTGATGGTCGGGTGGATGCGGTCCGCGTCGAATCCGCAGCGCCAGGGCGGGCGTGACGGGTCGCTGAACGCGCTGACCGGCAAACGCTCGCTGTCGGCCGGATATGCCGCGTCGACGATCAATCACGCCTTGGCCGTTGTGTCTTCCTTCTATTCGTTTCACGCACGCTTCGGCGCGGGGCCCGTGGTGAACCCGGTGCCCGATACCGTGGGCAGGCGCGCGAAACTTGCTCATCGCAGCCCGATGGAGGGGCTTCCGGGGTTTCGCAGGGCGCCGTTGCGGCAGCGCGGCTCGGTGGTTGCGCCGCGGTCGATACCGGACGCGATGGTTGAAGATCTGGTCGGGGTGTTGCGCTCGAGCCGAGATCGCGCCCTGATAACTCTCTTCTTGTCCACTGGTGCGCGGGCCAGTGAGCTCCTCGGAGTTCGAGGGGATCAAGTCGATTGGGCCCGTCAACGGGTGTGGGTTGTGTCCAAGGGCTCCCGCACGCTGGAGCCGGTGCCCGCATCTCCGGAGGCGTTCGGATATCTGGCGGCCTACTTTCACGAGCACGGAACTCCAGAACCGGACGAGCCGATATGGCGAACTGTTCATGGTGCCCCGCGTCCGTTGAACTATCACGCGGCCCGCCGCATCTTGCAGCGGGCCAACGCGGAGTTGGGCACGGATTGGACTCTGCATGATCTGAGGCACACGACGATCGCGCGGATGGTGTCGGATCCGAATCTGACCGTCCCGGAGGTGATGGCTGTGAGCCGGCACCGACGGGTGTCGTCGATGTCGCCGTATCTGCGCCCGCGCATCGATGAGGTCTTCGAGAAGGTTCAGGAGCATTTTGCGGCGGTTCCGCCCGAACGTTCTCTGACCGCAGGGTACGACCCGGACGATTTCGCGGCGGTGTTTGGTGGTTGAGCGGCGGACACACACGGAGCAGCGCCCGATTCTCAAGCCTGCTGGAGATGCGAGTTCGGTCCGCCGGATGGTGGACCCGGCACCAGCCGCTCCGCCCTTGGTGCCGCCGCGCCCGCAGGGAAACCTCGAAACCGTCACTACGACCGAGATCACCGACATCGTTGATCGGATCTGGCCGCGGGCACAGGGCAGGTCATCAGTGCGCAGGCGCGGGCTCGAGTGGCTGCTCACGCATCTCGCCACGTTCGAGGGCGATACGTGGCAGCAACGATGGGAGGCGTCGGGCCTGGGCGACGGGGTGCGGCGGGTGCGCGAGCTGCGGACCGGCAATGAGCGCATCGACCCAGAGCTGGGCCACTCACTGATTGGGCCACTCACTGATGCTGCTGTGTTGCTTGCGGGTGGTGAGGCCTTCACTGGCAACATTCCGGGGCAACAGTTTCGTGCGCTACCACGAGCATTTCGAGGCGGCCCAAAACGACCAGGCTCTCGACCAGTTCTTGGCGGCGGTCGAGGAGGTCGATACCTCGCAGCATTTCAAACGGTGCGCCCGGTTCGATGTCGCCGCAGCCCTCACCAGCCAGGGTATTGCCTTCGCGGACCTCACGCCGGAAGCATTTCTCCACTACGCGATCGCTACCAGGGCTGGCGGGTGGGGCGGCGGGTACGAGTTTTATGTCGGCCATCTCGCCTGGCAGGTCCTGGCCTCATCAGGTCACTTCCCGGACCATGTGCCTGCGACGTTGCGTGGGGCGATGAGGTCGCCAGCGCTGACTCCGACACAGCTAGTCGGCCGACACAACATTCAGGATCCCGAGATCCGCGAACTGTTCACCGACTACCTGACTCGGCGCGGCCACGACATCGACTACACGACCCTGCGGGAACTGGCGACAAACTTGTGTGGGCGCTTCTGGACCGCGATCGTGCAGATCAACCCCGGCCAGAACGACTTCGCGCTATCGCCTGAAACCTACGCGACTTGGAGGGCACGTCTTGCTGTTCGCAAAGACGGCAAGCCTCGCCTAAGTTCGGATGCGATCGTCACCACAGTCCGCGCGTTCTACCTGGACCTTCAGGGGTGGGCTGCTCAGGAGCCGGAGCAGTGGGCCAGATGGGTGGCGCCGAGCCCGATCGGTGACCGCGCAGCACGCACGAGAGCGGCAGCCAAGCGGCGGACTAAAGAACGCATGGACGCACGCATTCGAATTCTTCAGCCTCTGCTGCCCGCGTTCGTTGCTGCGGTCACCAATCGCCGCGATCACCTGCGCGACCTTCTGGCCGCAGCCGCCGACGCTGCACCCGCTCAGCCGATCACAGTCGGGGTGACGACCTACCGGCGGTTGTTCTCGGCCGGCGACGCCCGCCATGCCCGCATTCACGGGTCCCCCAACGTTCGGGTCCGCGACGAAGCGACCGGGTTATCCGTGAACGTCACGTTCGCCGAAGATGCCGCGTTCTGGCAGTGGGCCGCGGTGGAGACACTTCGCCACACCGGTCTTCGCTGCGAAGAGCTCCTCGAGTTGACTCAACTCAGCATCCGCCAGTACGTCCGACCCAACGGAGAGGTCGTCGCACTTCTCGTCGTCGCGCCATCGAAAACAGACCGGGAACGAGTGATCCCGATGACCGCCGACCTGTTTCACGTCATCGCCACCATCATCCGCCGCGTCACCCGCGACCGGAAGACCGTGCCGTTGGCGACCCGGTACGACAAACACGAACGGATCACCAGCACGCCCCAGCCGTTCCTGTTTCAACGCACCATCGGGCAGCGTATCGAAGTCATCACCCCGAGCGCCTTAGGTGCTGAACTTGGCAAACTTAGCGACGCCCTGGCGATGGAGCACCCGGAACTTCGTGGGGTGCGGTTCGCACCGCACGACTTTCGTCGGTTGTTCGCCACCGACCTTGTCAATCACGGCTTGCCGATCCACATCGGAGCGGCCCTCCTCGGACATTTGGATGTGCAGACCACCCACGGCTACATCACCGTCTTCCAGGAAGACGTCATCCGCCACTACCAAGCCCACCTCGCAGGCCGCCGCAACACCCGCCCGCCCCGGGAGTATCGGGCCGCTACACCGACCGACTGGGACGAATTCGAAGAGCACTTCGACAAACGCAAAGTCGAACTTGGCCAGTGCGGCCGACCCTACGCCACCGCCTGCAAACACGAACATGCCTGCATCCGCTGCCCCATGCTCCACGTCGACCCCAGCATGATCGACCGGCTCGACCAAATCGACGCCGACCTTGTCGTCCGGCGCGGACAAGCACAAACCCAAGGGTGGCTCGGAGAAATCGAGGGCATCGAGCTCACCAGGCAATTCTTGGCCGAGAAGCGCAGCCAGGCCGCCCAACAGTCGCCGGGCGGTGCGACGTTCCTCGGGCTCCCTTCCGTGAGAGGCCGACTGTGAACAGTGAGCCGAGCAGGGGCGTACAAGACTTTGGGGGCGGGAGTGTAAGTATCGGCCCCTCGCTAGGTGACAGCACGGATTTGAGAAGTTCCGTACACTCAGACGAATGAGACTGCTTCGATCTTTCGTCTACCGCGTCGCGATGGTGGCGGCGGATCTCGCTCAGGCCGTCACGACAGGTTTTGGTGGAGGCAATGGCGACCCCGCAAAGCTGGCAGAGCGTGTGCCCGCTCCGACTAGGCGTTCCGACCGGTGAGCCGAGTCCACACCTGTTCGACGGACTCGCTTATGTTGTGGCTGAAATCGAACTCTCTTGCGACCTCGGACATTTTGGTTCGCGCGTCGGCGTCCGCGTCAACTGAGTCGTAGAACCGGTCCAGCTGAGCCTTATCCGCGTAAGCGATCGGCTTCAACCGCAGGAGATGTGCTGGAGCATTGTCGTGAAGCGAAATTTGAGCTGTGAGCTCCGGATGTTTGGCCGCAGCCGCAGCCAGTATCTCAGCGGTCGCCGTCCATTGACCGGCGGCGGCTGAGGCGACTTCTAGGACGTCGTCTACGGCCAGAATGGCAACAAGGTCTTCCGGTAGGTCATACATCGCGGCAACCATTTGGCGCTCGTCAACATCGCTCGAAGTTGCGAAGGCTTTCAACTCGTCGTACGAACGGGGGATGCTCGAGTTCCAGTACGGATCCACGTTAGACGTACCACGCACAGTAGGACTTTGGTGCTGGGAAGCACGTGGCGGTGAGTGTCCGGTAGAGCCCTGCTTGTTCTCCGGTGCGTGTGTCGGCGCGCTGCTCAATGCCGACGATAATCTTCGTACCGTTGGTCCAAAGGTTGGGGGTATCGATGTACCAAGTAGTAAACACAGTGCCTACATTCACGGTGTTAGTGCCCCTGGCTGGCGCACTGGGAATGTAAACCTTGCCCGTAATCTGAGGCGTGCTGATACCGCCGTTGTTCGGCGAGTACGACGGTTGCTGCTCGATTCGGACGCGGTTCTGGTACGGCGTGATCGTGGTTCGCAAACTGCGACGATCGGTCAACGTGCATGTCGTGTTGCACCGGTACACGTTGAAACCCGCATCCCACTGCCACGCACGATTGTTGGAAATCGCGCCGCCGTACGAGAGGTACTGAGACGGGGTGGTCCCGACCGGCGCGGAAACCATCGGAAGAACCGGGAGAATCGCTGCGACCTTGCGGACTGATGACGCCAACTGCACCACTACACCGTTCGACAGGCTGGACGGCGCGACCTCGTGTCCGGGATCAACAGGTGCGATCTCGACTCCCGTGGAGACGGCGACCTGCGCCTCTTCAAGAAGGCTCGACGTTTCCGCAGCTGTCGCAAATTCGAGGCCGGGAACTCCTACATCGGTTCCGATCGCCGCGTTCGCGGACAGTGCGTCCAAAACAGCGGCGACAGATTCAGCACCATACTCCTCGATAGCGGCGTCGATTGAGGCCGACAAAGTCGTACCGTCGGCACCCTCAAGGGTGATATCAGAAACCGTCGGCACCGGCTCATCTGCGAATGTCGGAGAAATGAACCCCGCCCCAAGACAAGCAACAGCGAGACCGACCGCCGCGACTCGCAGTTTCGTACGCATACCTTGTGGCATCTTTGCCCCCGCTTGGTTAGATTTTCCCGACCCCCCAAGCTTGGCTTCCAAAAGGTTTGGGTCAAGTCCCGTGGAGTGGTGTAGCGGTTGATCCTTCGTTTTAGGCGCTGAGCGCCATGATCGTGTCGGTGTTCACCTCGCCTTCTGTGTTGGGGAGGGCTCGCATGCGTGAGCGGGCCAGGACGTCGAGTCCGAGGTAGCGGCGTCCCTCAGCCCATTCATCGGTTTGCTCGGCGAGGACGGCTCCGACGAGGCGGATGACTGCCTCACGGTTGGGAAAGATACCGACCGAGTCGGTGCGGCGGCGGATCTCGCGGTTCAGTCTCTCGTTGGGGTTGTTCGACCAGATCTGCGCCCAGATGTCTTTGGGGAATCCGGTGAACGCGAGAATGTCGGAGCGGGCGCCGTCGAGGTGTTCGGCGACCGCGGGCAGCTTCTCGGCAACGTAGTCCAGGGTGCGGTCGAACTGGGCGTGAACATCGTCGGCGGTGGGTTGGTCATAAACGGAGTGCAGCATCGCCTTGACAGCCGGCCACATGCTCTTCGGGGTGGCGCTCATCAGATTCGCCGCGTAGTGGGTGCGGCAACGCTGCCAGGTGGTGCCGGGCAGGTTCGCGGCGATCGCCTCCTTCAACCCTGCGTGAGCGTCACTGGTCACGAGCTGAACCCCGGTCAGGCCGCGAGCGGTCAGGTCAGCGAAGAACGCGTTCCAAGCCGGTCCCGTCTCGCTCGTGGCGGTCTGAACCCCTAACACTTCGCGGCGGCCATCACCGTTGACACCGGTCGCGACCAGCACGACCGTGTTCACCACCCGGCCGCCCTCCCGGACCTTCATCGTCAGCGCGTCAGCGGCGACGAACGTGAACGGGCCCGCCTCGCCAAGAGACCGGTGCCGGAACTGAGTGACGTGCTCGTCGAGGTCGGCAGCCATCCGAGAGACCTGCGACTTCGACAGCGAGTGAATGCCCAGGGTCTTCACCAGCTTGTCCATGCGTCGGGTGGAGACTCCGGCGAGGTAGCAGTCGGCGATCACGGTGACCAGGGCCGCCTCGGAGCGTTTGCGACGCTCCAACAGCCACTCCGGGAAATAGGTCCCGGAGCGCAACTTCGGGATCGCAACATCGATCGTCCCGGCCCGGGTATCCAGATCACGATGCCGGTAGCCGTTGCGGTGGGTGACGCGCTCCAGGCTGGGTTTGCCCCATTCGGCGCCGACGACCGAGTCGGCATCAGCGGACAGCAGCGCATTGATCATGGTCTGCAGCAGATGCCGCATCAAGTCAGGGGACGCATCGGTGAGGGCTTCACCGAGAACGGTCGCAGGGTCGACAATGTGTGGAGCGGTCATCGTGTTGATGCCTTTCGAGTGGGTTGTCAGAGATTCCTCGAAGGATCACACGGTGACCGCGTCCACGCCGTCACCGACGCGGTAGGCCACCATGCGTTACACAGAGATGATGGACTTAGCTCCGGTGCCGGTGTGACTCGAAATTACACAGACGTCCGCGAGGGCTGTCTTCGAGTGGATCTGTCCATCGACGCCGGGGCTACTGCGGGCCGGGCAGGGAACATGACTTGATAGGAGCCTGACCGGGAAGTCGTCTCTCACCTCTGTGCCGTCTGCACCTACCCGACCCGCGGTGACGATATTCACCACTGGAAGGGAAACCGTCAATGACAAGCATGACAGCGATCCTCCCCTCAACCAATCCGCCCATGCCGGGCCAGTTGGTCGCCGGGATCGATACGCACAAGAACACCCATCACGTCGCCATCGTTGATCACCTAGGCCGTCCTATCGCAGACCACCAGTTCACGGCGACCGGCCGAGGCTACAGGCAGGTCATCGACTTCCTCCGTGCGCACGGGCAGGTTGATCGCGTCGGGGTTGAGGGAACGGGTTCC
>Ga0335394_10009890_pt1 | contig 10755 bp, 10 predicted proteins | sample MAT03_FD_205741 | JGI IMG/M metagenome (GOLD analysis project Ga0335394, IMG submission 205741) | Freshwater microbial communities from Lake Fryxell liftoff mats and glacier meltwater in Antarctica - MAT-03 (spades assembly) (version 2) ... | reverse complement strand
GCTTCACTGTTGGCGTCATTCGATACCAATTCAGCAGCTCTTTCCTGCAAATTAAAAGAGAGCGTGCTCAACAAAACGACTGTTCTAACATGGATAAGCACGACATTTTCAGGCAATATCCCATTTCGTGACGCATTGACGCATGCATTTAATGCCGCGTCAGACACAGGCCAGTATGGCACATGGATAGCCATAGGCTCGCTCGTGACCGGGGCAAATTGTACAGCCTGCGACGCTGTATGTGGTGACATTAGAGTGTCAGGATATGATGGCTGGTCGCTTGTAATCCCTGATTATGGCGTGTTAGTGCCCGGAGAGGGTTTAGCGCGTGCATCAGACGTTAGTATGTATGGGCGCATGGGTGTCAAAAAGAATGTATCTGTTGTTGGGAAAACAGTCACTCTCACATTCAATGAGGTCATGTCCGGCTTTGTGGCATGGGGAGGGTTTACCTACGCCTATTCAGGCTCACGTATCGCATACTTCAACAATCAAAGCACGTTTACGTTTGTGCCCAGCGAGGACTTGGGAGGAGTATCGTTCGATATAGGACGTGATGCAAACGATACAGGGCTACCTCTGTCTGCCTCGCTCAGGCTTACAGCTGTCTGTATCGTCTGAGATGGACACAACAACAACGTCAGCCCTGACTCAGTTAGGGCTGTCAGCGATTTTCGCCATCGCATGCGTCCAGCTATTCTTACGCCTCGAAATAAAAAATAACCTGTTTACCGCGTACCTAATCGAAACGATCACTGCCATGAGACAGCAGAACACCATACTCATGGAGCAAAACAAACAAATAAGCGTTGCGCTATTCGCCAACAATGCAGACGCCCAACGCGCCTATACTGCTATGTCCAGACCTCGCCCCACCTTCTCAGAAACGCCCCATGACACGAATCTAGACCCATAAAATCGTCATGGTCGTGATGCGCATTTGATCGAAACGCTTATCACGAATAACCCCAAGCATCGGCTCTTTCCATTAGAGGAAAGCGGTAGCCCTGTTCTACGTGTTCTGGTTTTAGAACAAACCATAGAACACGAATTCGCGATTCTACGCACCCCTCTGCTAGTTGATACCTCAAAAACACAAAACCTCTTAAATCGCCCCACAGTGTCAAATTTTACCACTTGACAATTTAGATACCAGAGATAAACTATGGTATCGATTAACAACAGTTGAAAGTTGACAGCATGACTATCAAAGATAAGCACGTTTTAACGTTCTGGTTCTCGAAGCTTGAACATTTGGTAGCAAGCAAGGGCGAGCCTGTCTCTTCCGGAGAGCTCGCTCGTTACGTAGGGCAATCGCGCTCCACTGCCAAGAAGTACCTCACGAGGCTAGCAGGGGAGGGGTATGTGGACGTGTTCACGGCCCGTTACCCTAACGGGCTGATCGGACAGGTTTACACCCCGTCAAGCGAGGGGCGTTGAACATGGTACTTATCACGATCATGATCGACGGCGAGGGCATGACGCTCTTACAGGGCGAAGCACACGGCTATAAATCGCGTTTGACATGGCTAGGCGCGGGATTCAAATGTTGGGTCATCGGCAGCCTTGCGGGGCAAAAATTCGATCAGGCAAGCAATCTCATGTTGCAACACGCGATTGCTTGCCACATACCGCTCGTTTCAATTCGTTACCAAAAATCAGGAGGCGAGAAATGAACGCGATACGGCGTCTGACAGCGAATGCTATCAATCGAATGATTCAGCGGTACGTAGACGATGAGCACACTGAGGCAGGCAAAACGCTGTATCGCGCTGGAATGTGTGGGGCGGGGTACTATACCCCGATTCATCACTCGCGTCGTGACCCAACGTACCTGTTTTTCAAAAATCTCACACAGTGCGAGCATTGGCAGGAGATCATGAAAAACGACCCGGCTAAAACTAGCGAGGGCGTGTGCGTTGGCGTTGGCGAGAAGGGATTCTGTGATCATTGTTTCAGCCTACTCCAAAACTGTATCTGCGAGGCGAACCATGAATAAAACTCAGAAAAAAACATGCCTCGCTATCAATGCGATACTCACGCAAGCGCTTGAGTCACGCTGGACATACGTACTCGCGACCGAGTATCGAATCGGTCCCTATGGACAGGGATACTACACTCTGGTTTGTCAGATCGGATGTGGCTCGCGTGATGTCTTTTTTAAGACGCACGTTCGCGCAATGCGTTGGGGGAACATCATGCATCGATACGAGAAATACATGGGAACTGACACGGGCGAGGATTGTTGTCCTGACTGTTTTCACGTCCTGGCGAAGTGCACATGCGTTGCACATGACATTAGTAACAGCTCTCTGTTTTAGGTTTTGCGGTTCGCACTAGCCGCTTTTGGCTAGTGCTAGATTAAATAAGAACATCTCGCCGCCTATCCGGCGCTTTATCGGATGCGGCAGAGATGTTTTAACCTCAGAGAGATGAACAATGCGAATCCTTGATTTATGTTGCGGCGCTGGACTAGCGGCCATCGGGTATCATGAGGCAATCCCAAGTTCTCATGTGGTTGGGTGGGATATTGAAAACATGATGAACGCCTACCCATTTCAGTTTATGCAGGGCAATGCGTTCGATCTCGATTACGAGTACCTCTCTCAGTTTGATCTGATTCACATATCGCCCCCATGTCAAAGATACTCGAAAGCAACACCAAGACACCTCAAAAATGGTCATCCCCATCTCATCCCTAATGCATTGCGCCTCGCCTACGCAAGTGGCAAGAAGTTTGTTGTTGAGAATGTGCCCGGTAGCACGGCTTACCTACGCCCAACGTTTAAGCTAGTGCTAGGCGGGAAAGTTAGATTTTTTCACGCAAATTTCGAGGTCTCAGATCAGTCATGGCAGGGGAGTAATATCATGAGCAGCTGCTACTCATCCAAGAAGGACGTTTTTGAGACGTGGGGCATTCCCTCCAGGTACTCATTATCAATGGCTGACATTCGTCAGGGCATCCCACCCCGCATGACCATGCACATCGCAAAGGCATTTATGAGTACCTGGCAGAGATGAAACTCATCTGCAAAAGGTATAGGAAAGTAGCCTATACCACCGTGACCCCCAAAAACGCGATTATGACGCGTTTAAGGTGTAAACAATGGGATTGTGAGGCATGCGCTAAAACAAACCAGTGGACATGGCGCAATTGGCTGTTAAGGAGGTTGCCGGAAGTGAGCGAGGAGTGGTGGATACTCACATTGACAGCCAGCAGTATGACGCGAACGCGTCAATCATCGCTCGACAACATTCGTGACAATTTAGCCGCATTTTTTAAACGCGCTGAACGTGTCTTTGGCAAATTGGAATATTGCCGCGTGTATGAGCCTCATCCCACGAGCGAGGCCTTTCACGCCCATATCATCGTCAGTGGTTTTTTGCCCTACGTAGCACTAGGCCATAGCGTAAAACACAGACCGATCGCGCTAGGCGTGAAAACGAGGCGTGGACGTAATGGCGTATGGTCATTGCGGACATGGGTAAAAAAGAACGCCCAACAGTTATCAATGGGATACATTGCCGATGTCCAGCAGCTGCAAGGCGGCCCCGAGCAAGCCGCGTGGTACGTGACCAAATATCTCACCAAAGCGCAAGGCACGCTGCACGTAAAAGGCCTACGCCATGTGCAGGTTACGCGCGGGATAGGCTCACCTCCTGACACAGACAGTGAGCTAACATGGCAAACAGCGGCATACCTAACACCGTACACATTTCCAGCTGGAACCAAAATCAGAGATTTGAACACAGGCGTGATAATCGATAACAACTTCTGGGAAAAAACTGACTTTTATCCAAACGAGGACTAACAGGAGAACACCATGACCGTTTTCAGAAATTCACCACAACGCCCCGAACCGGGCACGATAGTCGTTTTCGTACAGGGTGAAAGTGAGTTCACATGGGAAAACAGACAGGAGATGACAATCGAGCAGGCTGATCATTTGGCCTCGTTCATCACCAACGAGGACACTCACATGCGCCTCGATGAGGACGTATACGTTTCTGGTTCAGTCCCCCATACCATGCGCGGCTATCTCTTGTGGATTGAATCAAGTCATATATCTTGACATGAAGACAAAATCGCCTTATGCTTGCTGAACATGCATCACTTGCAAGATAGAGAGAGAATTATGCCAGGCTCGTATTACAGTTTAGGTTTGAGAGACAGCTCTAATGAGGTGTCCAGCACGAAGTGGAATGTAGGTGACTTGACCGTCCTCACGCTCGGAGCGGCTCTCACGCAAATGGGGGCACTGGAAACCGCAACGGATAACGTCACCATTGGCGCTATCGCAAGTAGCGCGTTCGGCGATAGCGATAGTCGTGCCTACGTCCGCCCCTCTGACGCGCAAGCCCAAAGAGGGATAAAATGGACGGTATCATGGGAAGATGCAATCACATTTTCCAAAGGCACAAACACCATACCCACCGCAAATTTGGACCTCCTGCCCCTTGTAGGGGGCGTTCGCGTAGAAGACCTTGACTTGTCAGCAGGGGCAGGCGCGGCTCTGAAGGCCGCGATTGAAGCCCTTTGCAAGTCACCCGCTGGTAATGCGCTCACTGTGTTGCGCGTGTACTTCTCCGACTAGGCTATGCCCTACGCTAAGAGGTACGGAAGAAAAATGCCGAATGCCGTTGACAACGGCGCTCGGATTTGTATTAAGCTCCTGATACCCGACCAACTCGAGTATCGGGCAGCGCTCACAGCCCAATTGAATCAATTGGGCTCCTGGGTAAGTTGGGATCATGAGCGTGCTGACTATGACGTCATCCCCGTCAAGAATAAACAGGTAGCCCAACTTTGGGCGAACGTCATAGCAGAAGCGCGATTTGGTGACTGTGAGACGCCTAGTAGTAACTGTGTAGAGTACCCCCCCCATTCGTCATTCATAACATGGCATCCTCATAATCCCTACACTGATCCAAGCTGGACAAGCGCGGGATTCCTCATAGGTGCCTGGTTCATCGCGAACGATTTATCTGCCATCGCGCTGGACGCCACTGTAGGCGCGGTGGTCACTGACCTGCTGCATATTGGGCCCGTACCCACCGAATTTGCTGAATTCAGGATCAATCTGTTTGGCATGGGTCAGGTTGAGATACACCTCGCAAATGTCATCGCTGGAGGCATGGCGATTATTCGCGTCGATGGCGTGATTTTCGACGCGGTTGACCTCGAGCAGGATGTCACTTCCATCCCTCCTGAGACAGAAAATACGCAAATATGGGAGCACGAGTTTACAACACCGGGTGCTCACCAAATTATTGTGTCAATGGCCCCTGTCGTTGATGACAGCGCTACCCCGCCTATAAAATATGGGGGAGGGCTGGAGAAAATCATTCTCTGTGGATTTGATTTAGAGGCGCAAAATATGGGCATTATTCGCCAAAATCCTAGCAATTGCGCGATTATTGAACAATATAATGGCGTAAGTTGGGCTCAGGTAGCCGATCTGTCTACCTGTATCACGGGGACCGAGGGCCCGACTGGCCCGAGCGGCGGGGTAGGGGCAACAGGGGCAACAGGCGAAACAGGCTCTACAGGGGCAACAGGCTCTACAGGGGCAACAGGCTCTACAGGGGCAACAGGCTCTACAGGAGCAACAGGAGCAACAGGGGCAACAGGGGCAACAGGCGCTGCAGGCGCTACAGGTAGCGGTGGCAACGCGTATCCGGCAAGGCCTACAACAGGTGACCCATTGTGCAATGCATCTGTCTATGTGACTGGCAAAATCAGAGGCCTGTTTACAGAGGTTTATGATGACCTGGCAACATTCACCCCGCTCGAGGTTTTTCAGGGATTCATCTCAGGAGGTGGCTGGACAACAAGCCCTCTCAATGCGCTCATAGGCCTGTTGGCAGTCACAAATGAGGCTTCACTGTTGGCGTCATTCGATACCAATTCAGCAGCTCTTTCCTGCAAATTAAAAGAGAGCGTGCTCAACAAAACGACTGTTCTAACATGGATAAGCACGACATTTTCAGGCAATATCCCATTTCGTGACGCATTGACGCATGCATTTAATGCCGCGTCAGACACAGGCCAGTATGGCACATGGATAGCCATAGGCTCGCTCGTGACCGGGGCAAATTGTACAGCCTGCGACGCTGTATGTGGTGACATTAGAGTGTCAGGATATGATGGCTGGTCGCTTGTAATCCCTGATTATGGCGTGTTAGTGCCCGGAGAGGGTTTAGCGCGTGCATCAGACGTTAGTATGTATGGGCGCATGGGTGTCAAAAAGAATGTATCTGTTGTTGGGAAAACAGTCACTCTCACATTCAATGAGGTCATGTCCGGCTTTGTGGCATGGGGAGGGTTTACCTACGCCTATTCAGGCTCACGTATCGCATACTTCAACAATCAAAGCACGTTTACGTTTGTGCCCAGCGAGGACTTGGGAGGAGTATCGTTCGATATAGGACGTGATGCAAACGATACAGGGCTACCTCTGTCTGCCTCGCTCAGGCTTACAGCTGTCTGTATCGTCTGAGATGGACACAACAACAACGTCAGCCCTGACTCAGTTAGGGCTGTCAGCGATTTTCGCCATCGCATGCGTCCAGCTATTCTTACGCCTCGAAATAAAAAATAACCTGTTTACCGCGTACCTAATCGAAACGATCACTGCCATGAGACAGCAGAACACCATACTCATGGAGCAAAACAAACAAATAAGCGTTGCGCTATTCGCCAACAATGCAGACGCCCAACGCGCCTATACTGCTATGTCCAGACCTCGCCCCACCTTCTCAGAAACGCCCCATGACACGAATCTAGACCCATAAAATCGTCATGGTCGTGATGCGCATTTGATCGAAACGCTTATCACGAATAACCCCAAGCATCGGCTCTTTCCATTAGAGGAAAGCGGTAGCCCTGTTCTACGTGTTCTGGTTTTAGAACAAACCATAGAACACGAATTCGCGATTCTACGCACCCCTCTGCTAGTTGATACCTCAAAAACACAAAACCTCTTAAATCGCCCCACAGTGTCAAATTTTACCACTTGACAATTTAGATACCAGAGATAAACTATGGTATCGATTAACAACAGTTGAAAGTTGACAGCATGACTATCAAAGATAAGCACGTTTTAACGTTCTGGTTCTCGAAGCTTGAACATTTGGTAGCAAGCAAGGGCGAGCCTGTCTCTTCCGGAGAGCTCGCTCGTTACGTAGGGCAATCGCGCTCCACTGCCAAGAAGTACCTCACGAGGCTAGCAGGGGAGGGGTATGTGGACGTGTTCACGGCCCGTTACCCTAACGGGCTGATCGGACAGGTTTACACCCCGTCAAGCGAGGGGCGTTGAACATGGTACTTATCACGATCATGATCGACGGCGAGGGCATGACGCTCTTACAGGGCGAAGCACACGGCTATAAATCGCGTTTGACATGGCTAGGCGCGGGATTCAAATGTTGGGTCATCGGCAGCCTTGCGGGGCAAAAATTCGATCAGGCAAGCAATCTCATGTTGCAACACGCGATTGCTTGCCACATACCGCTCGTTTCAATTCGTTACCAAAAATCAGGAGGCGAGAAATGAACGCGATACGGCGTCTGACAGCGAATGCTATCAATCGAATGATTCAGCGGTACGTAGACGATGAGCACACTGAGGCAGGCAAAACGCTGTATCGCGCTGGAATGTGTGGGGCGGGGTACTATACCCCGATTCATCACTCGCGTCGTGACCCAACGTACCTGTTTTTCAAAAATCTCACACAGTGCGAGCATTGGCAGGAGATCATGAAAAACGACCCGGCTAAAACTAGCGAGGGCGTGTGCGTTGGCGTTGGCGAGAAGGGATTCTGTGATCATTGTTTCAGCCTACTCCAAAACTGTATCTGCGAGGCGAACCATGAATAAAACTCAGAAAAAAACATGCCTCGCTATCAATGCGATACTCACGCAAGCGCTTGAGTCACGCTGGACATACGTACTCGCGACCGAGTATCGAATCGGTCCCTATGGACAGGGATACTACACTCTGGTTTGTCAGATCGGATGTGGCTCGCGTGATGTCTTTTTTAAGACGCACGTTCGCGCAATGCGTTGGGGGAACATCATGCATCGATACGAGAAATACATGGGAACTGACACGGGCGAGGATTGTTGTCCTGACTGTTTTCACGTCCTGGCGAAGTGCACATGCGTTGCACATGACATTAGTAACAGCTCTCTGTTTTAGGTTTTGCGGTTCGCACTAGCCGCTTTTGGCTAGTGCTAGATTAAATAAGAACATCTCGCCGCCTATCCGGCGCTTTATCGGATGCGGCAGAGATGTTTTAACCTCAGAGAGATGAACAATGCGAATCCTTGATTTATGTTGCGGCGCTGGACTAGCGGCCATCGGGTATCATGAGGCAATCCCAAGTTCTCATGTGGTTGGGTGGGATATTGAAAACATGATGAACGCCTACCCATTTCAGTTTATGCAGGGCAATGCGTTCGATCTCGATTACGAGTACCTCTCTCAGTTTGATCTGATTCACATATCGCCCCCATGTCAAAGATACTCGAAAGCAACACCAAGACACCTCAAAAATGGTCATCCCCATCTCATCCCTAATGCATTGCGCCTCGCCTACGCAAGTGGCAAGAAGTTTGTTGTTGAGAATGTGCCCGGTAGCACGGCTTACCTACGCCCAACGTTTAAGCTAGTGCTAGGCGGGAAAGTTAGATTTTTTCACGCAAATTTCGAGGTCTCAGATCAGTCATGGCAGGGGAGTAATATCATGAGCAGCTGCTACTCATCCAAGAAGGACGTTTTTGAGACGTGGGGCATTCCCTCCAGGTACTCATTATCAATGGCTGACATTCGTCAGGGCATCCCACCCCGCATGACCATGCACATCGCAAAGGCATTTATGAGTACCTGGCAGAGATGAAACTCATCTGCAAAAGGTATAGGAAAGTAGCCTATACCACCGTGACCCCCAAAAACGCGATTATGACGCGTTTAAGGTGTAAACAATGGGATTGTGAGGCATGCGCTAAAACAAACCAGTGGACATGGCGCAATTGGCTGTTAAGGAGGTTGCCGGAAGTGAGCGAGGAGTGGTGGATACTCACATTGACAGCCAGCAGTATGACGCGAACGCGTCAATCATCGCTCGACAACATTCGTGACAATTTAGCCGCATTTTTTAAACGCGCTGAACGTGTCTTTGGCAAATTGGAATATTGCCGCGTGTATGAGCCTCATCCCACGAGCGAGGCCTTTCACGCCCATATCATCGTCAGTGGTTTTTTGCCCTACGTAGCACTAGGCCATAGCGTAAAACACAGACCGATCGCGCTAGGCGTGAAAACGAGGCGTGGACGTAATGGCGTATGGTCATTGCGGACATGGGTAAAAAAGAACGCCCAACAGTTATCAATGGGATACATTGCCGATGTCCAGCAGCTGCAAGGCGGCCCCGAGCAAGCCGCGTGGTACGTGACCAAATATCTCACCAAAGCGCAAGGCACGCTGCACGTAAAAGGCCTACGCCATGTGCAGGTTACGCGCGGGATAGGCTCACCTCCTGACACAGACAGTGAGCTAACATGGCAAACAGCGGCATACCTAACACCGTACACATTTCCAGCTGGAACCAAAATCAGAGATTTGAACACAGGCGTGATAATCGATAACAACTTCTGGGAAAAAACTGACTTTTATCCAAACGAGGACTAACAGGAGAACACCATGACCGTTTTCAGAAATTCACCACAACGCCCCGAACCGGGCACGATAGTCGTTTTCGTACAGGGTGAAAGTGAGTTCACATGGGAAAACAGACAGGAGATGACAATCGAGCAGGCTGATCATTTGGCCTCGTTCATCACCAACGAGGACACTCACATGCGTCTCGATGAGGACGTATACGTTTCTGGTTCAGTCCCCCATACCATGCGCGGCTATTTCTTGTGGATTGAATCAAGTCATATATCTTGACATGAAGACAAAATCGCCTTATGCTTGCTGAACATGCACTTACCGCAAGTATGAGAGAGAAAAATATGCCTGGGTCTTACTACAATCTAGGGTTGCGAGACAGCTCTAACGAGGTGTCCTCGACAAAATGGAATATTGGTGACCTGACGGCGCTCTCTTTGGCAGGCGCTCTCACACAGATGGGAGCTCTTGAGACTGCCATCGATAATGTCACGATTGGCGCCGTTGCCAATTCCAGCTATGGCGATAGCGATAGCCGTCCTTACGTCCGTCCATCGGACGCACAAGCCCAAAGAGGCATCAAATGGACGGTTTCTTGGGAGGACGCCGTTACGTTTTCGCGTGGGGTTAACACCATACCCACCGCCAACCTCGATTTGCTCCCACTTGTGGGGGGCGTACGTACGGAAGACCTTGACCTCACGGGAGGCGGAGGCGCGGCTCTCAAAGCCGCGATCGAAGCCCTTTGCAAGTCACCCGCCGGGAATGCGCTGACGGTTTTGCGCGTGTACTTCTCCGACTAGGCTATGCCCTACGCTAAGAGGTACGGAAGAAAAATGCCGAACGCCGTTGACAACGGCGCTCGGATTTGTATTAAGCTTTTGATCCCTGACCAGCTTGAGTATCGGGCAGCGCTCACAGCCCAATTGAATCAATTGGGCTCCTGGGTGTCATGGGATCATGAGCGTGCTGACTATGACGTTATCCCCGTCAAGAATAAACAGGTAGCCCAACTTTGGGCGAACGTCATAGCAGAAGCGCGATTTGGTGACTGTGAGACGCCTAGTAGTAACTGTGTAGAG
>Ga0335394_10009889_pt1 | contig 10756 bp, 7 predicted proteins | sample MAT03_FD_205741 | JGI IMG/M metagenome (GOLD analysis project Ga0335394, IMG submission 205741) | Freshwater microbial communities from Lake Fryxell liftoff mats and glacier meltwater in Antarctica - MAT-03 (spades assembly) (version 2) ... | reverse complement strand
TGGCGCAAAAAAGCCCTCAATTACCTGCGCTCGGCACAACCACAACAGATCTTGGACGTTGCGACGGGCACAGCCGATGTAGCGATCATGGCTGCCAAAAGGTTAAAACCTGCACAGATCATCGGCATTGATATTGCCAACCAGATGCTGGAATTCGGGCGGGTGAAAGTCAAAAAAGAACACTTGGAGGAAGTGATCACGCTGGAAACCGGAGATAGCGAAAATCTCCGATTCCCGGAAAATTCCTTCGACGCAGTGACAGTCGCATTTGGTGTCCGCAATTTTGAAAACCTGGAAAAAGGGTTGGCTGAAATGTGCCGGGTACTCCGTCCCGGCGGTCGCGTGGTGATTCTGGAATTTTCAAAGCCGCATATTTTTCCATTTAAACAACTTTACAACGGCTACTTCAAATACCTTTTGCCGCTCATCGGGCGTTTAACGAGCCGCGACGTGCGGGCCTACACCTACCTGTTCGAAAGTGTGCAGGCTTTCCCGGAAGGCAACGATTTTCTCAACATTTTATCCAAAACCGGTTATCACAACCCTGTATGCGAACGACTAACGCTTGGAATATGCACCATTTACTCCGCAACGAAATGATCGGGGACGAGGGACAACAGACGAGGGACAAAGGACAAAGGACAAAAGACAATCGTTTGTCCTTTATTCTTCGTGCGCCGTCCTTCGTGCTTCGTCTTTTGTCCCTTGCCCTTTGCCTCTTGCCCCTTGCCGCTTCGGCTCAATTCAATCAAGGCAGCAACGTCAACTACCACGATTTTCAATCGAAGCCTTATTACTTTGGCATCACGCTGGGCTATAACAGCAGCAACTATCGGATCTATCATTCCAAGGATTTCATTCGCAACGATTCGTTCGCTTCTGCGGAATCGGTAACAGGGCCGGGTTTCAACCTCGGGATTGTGTCCAACCTGAGGATCGGGGAATACTTCGACATTCGCTTCCTGCCCACATTGTCGTTCACCGAGCACACCATTCGGTATAAGGTACCGGGAGAACGTGGCCTGATCCGCAAACGCCCCATCGAGTCCGTACTGGTAGAAATGCCGTTCCACGTCCGCTACAAATCCGCTACTTACCATGATTTTCGCCTTTTCATCATCGGCGGGGTGAAATATTCGTTCGACGTTGCGAGCGATTCCCGTACCCGTCAGGCGGCGGGCCTGGTCAAAATAGCGCCCACCGATTTCCAGGTGGAATATGGGGCAGGCATCCAGTTTTTCTTCCCTTACTTCATTTTTTCTCCCGAACTAAAAATCTCTCAGGGGCTCAATAATATCCTGATTTACAACGACCGCCTCGAACAGAGCAATGTGCTGGAGAAAGTGCTGAGTCGCGCATTCACGATCTCTTTGCACTTTGAAGGCTAAATCATGATACCGCCCAAACAGGTTCAGGAAATCCTCGAGGCGGCTCGCATCGAGGAGGTTGTGGAAGAGTTCGTCACGCTCAAGAGGCGTGGCGTGAACCTGATTGGATTGTGCCCGTTTCACGGCGAAAAAACGCCGTCGTTCAACGTCAACCCGACGCGCAATATCTTTATCTGCTTCGGCTGCGGCAAAAAAGGCGACTCGGTGCGTTTCCTGATGGAGCACGAAAGCCTGACGTTCCCGGATGCCCTGCGGTGGCTGGCGCGCAAATACCGCATTGATGTTCAGGAGGTGGAGCGAACGCCGGAGCAAATGGCGGAGGTGCAGTTGACAGACTCGCTGTACATCGTCAATGATTTCGGACTCTCGCATTTTCAGGAGCAATTGTTCGATACCGATGAGGGTAAGTCCGTCGCACTGAATTATTTCCGGAAGCGCGGCTTGAGGGAGGATATCATTCGCACGTTTGGGCTGGGATACGCACCTGAGCAGCGCGACCTGTTGGTGCGCACGGCCAGAACCAAAGGCCACAACCTGGATTTATTGAAAAAAGTCGGGCTGTGCAGTCAGGACGGCAGTCGCGATTTTTTCCGGGGGCGCGTCATGTTTGCCATCCACAACAGTTCGGGCAAAGTCGCAGCGTTTGCCGGGCGCACCATGTCGTCGGACAAAACGATTCCGAAGTACATCAACAGCCCGGAAACGGAGATCTACGTCAAAAACAAGACGCTTTACGGCCTTTTTCAAGCCAAAAAAGCCATCCGCCAACTGGATGAGTGCCTGCTGACCGAAGGCTACATGGATGTGATCTCGCTTTATCAGGCGGGTATTCAGAACGTGGTGGCTTCCAGCGGTACTTCGCTCACAGAGGGCCAACTCCAACTCATCAAGCGCAATACCAACAACCTCAAAATCCTCTACGACGGCGACTCTGCCGGCATCAAAGCCGCGTTGCGCGGACTCGACCTGGCACTGGAGCAGGATTTGAACGTCAAAATCTGCCTGTTGCCCGACGGACATGATCCGGATTCTTATGTGCAGGAATTCGGTGGCGAGGCGTTTATCCAATACACGACAACGCACGCGAAGGATTTTATCCTGTTCAAAACCCAACTCCTCATCGAGGACACCAAGGGCGACCCGATCAAAAAATCTGCGTTGATCAAGGATATTGTGGCGAGTATTGCCCGCATTCCTGACCCGATCAAGCGCAGCGTGTATCTGCGGGAATGTTCGTCCTTGTTGGAAGTATCGGAGCAAGCGTTGATCAGCGAAGCCAACAAACTGATCGTCACCACTTTAAAAAAGCGGGAAGAAAAAGCAGCGCGGCAGCCGGGTGCGGCGAGCGATTCGCCGCCGCCCGTTCCTTCCACCGATTGGGGCGACTGGCCGGTGGATATGCCGCCGCCATCGTCGCCCGAAGACGCGCCGTTCTTTCCGGATGGGAGCGGCTCCCCTACCTCCCCCCGCGAAAAACCGATGCTGCGCGGCGACGAATTTCAGGAACGCGACATCGTGCGACTGCTGGTGCAATTCGGCGATCAAATGCTTGAAAAAGAGGGCATTACGGTGGGTGAGTACGTGTTGTCGGATATTGAAGAATCGCTCACCGGTTTCGACAATCCGCTCTATGGGAAATTAGCCACCGAGTGCCACGCCCTGCTGGTGGCAGGCCAAACTTTTGACCAGAACTACTTCATTCACCACGAGTCGAGGGACATCAGCGACCTGGCGCTCGACCTGCTGACGGCTCCCTGGGAGTTTTCACCCAACTGGGAGGCGATGTGGAATTATCCGCTTCAGAACCAGAAGATGCCGGAGTTGAACTTCGACGACGACATGAAGCAAACGCTTAACCGCTTCAAATTGCGCAAAGTGCAGAAAATGTGCGAGTTGAATCTTGCGCGTGTGAAAGCCACCGCAGAGGTCGGCGATACCGATGGGATGATGCGCTACATGAAAATCCAGCAGAAGTTGAATGAAACGCGGAATGAGATTGCCGGGCGTGTGGGAACGGTGGTGCTGGCGAAGTAATTCTTTCAGAGGGAATGAACAGTTATCTCGCTCATTCCGGCGAAGTCTTTAACGTTCACAGTAGCGATTTCAGCGATTTGGTTAGCAATAGCGATGGAGACAATTTCAAGGTCGAAAACTCGATTTCCTTTGGTTGTTCCGGGAAAAGGTAAAACCTCGTAAGATTCGCCCTGAAAAGATCGAAGAATACAACATTCCTTTTTCCCTCATTTCAGGGATTAAAGCGGGAAACGACCTTGCATTGCCCGACGGAGGTACGGTACCCAACCTCGAACTGACCCTCAACCCGCCCGCACCGGTTGCCTACGCTTTTTGCAGCGACACCGCGCCTTCGCAAACCGTTGCAGCAGTCGTGCGAGGCGTGGATTTGCTTTACCACGAAGCGACTTTCACCAACGAACACATCGAAGAAGCCGCCATCGCGTATCACTCCACAGCAGCGCAGGCGGCAGAAATTGCACACCTGGCGGGCGTTGGGAAATTACTTTTGGGGCATATTTCCGGGCGATACACCGATGAAGAACAACATTTGGCTGAGGCAAAAATTATTTTCCCCAATACCGAGATTGCACAAGAAGGAGATCGTTGGGAAGTAGGCGGCGCCTTTTCTACTTTTGCCCCATGAATCGTGACCGCCAACTTTCCGCTTTAACCGCCATCTGCGACACCTTGCTGCCCGCTGTGCAACGCGAAGGCAACGACCCGCACGGCTACTGGATGCGCAAGGCCAGCGATCAGCACATTCCGGAGCGCATCCTTGAACTGATCCCCACGCTCAAAGCCGAAGACCGCGCCCAGTTTGAACAACTGCTCGGTCTACTGGCCAGTCCCCTGCTCGGTCTTACCTGGCTCGGACCACTGCGCCCTGCCGACCGACTTACACCGGCGCAGCGCACTACCCTGCTCCATCGTTGGGCAGCCAGCCCGTTGCCCAATATTCGGAACGCATTCAACAGCCTGCGTAAACTAACCGTCATGCTGTACTACGGCGACGTAGCACCCGGCGAAACAAAAAATTCAAACTGGGAAACCATTGGTTACCAACCTCTTACCGAATTTATACAAACTGACCCGGCTCCACTCCCCATATTTCAAACCCAGCCTGATACACCGCTGGACTGCGATGTACTGATCATCGGTTCCGGCAGCGGTGGCGGCGTGGTGGCAGCGCAATTGGCGGCGCAAGGTCTGGATGTGCTGGTGGTAGAAAAGGGGCCCTACGCCCAATCCCACGAATTCACCCAGCAGGAATTTCCCATGCTGCACCGGCATTTCGAGGCGGGCGGTCTGCTCACCTCGCAGAGCGGCTCCATCACGTTGCTCGCAGGCAGCACGCTGGGCGGCGGCAGTACGATCAATTGGGCTGGCTCGCTTCGTACGCCCGATTACGTTTTGGAAGAATGGGCAAGGGAGCATGGCAACCCGCATTTCGCGGAAAAGGCATATAGCGGGGGATTTGATTTTGTGGAAAAAAGGAACTCTATCGGCTCTGACTTTCGCCACAATCCACAAAATCAGTCCCTGTTCGATGCCGCTCACAAGCTCGGCTATCGCGCCGAACACATTCCGATGAACCTGCGTTTTCCACCTGAACTTTCGCCCGAAACGGCGTGGAAGGCCAGTGGTTTTTCCTGCCTTGGCGATGCGTATGGGATCAAACAGGGAGGCGTTCAAACTTTCCTCCGCGATGCCGTACAGCATGGCGCCCGGCTGTTACCCAACACAACGGTAGAGCGGATTTTGGTAAAAAACGGGGAAGCAGTCGGCGCTGAAACTTCATCTGGCACCATCCGCGCCAAAAAAGTCGTGGTCGCTGCCGGCGCTCTGCACACCCCCGTGCTGTTGCTGAAAAGCGGCCTTACACACCCGCATATCGGCCGCCACCTCTACCTGCACCCGGTCGCACCGGTCGCAGCATTTCACAAATCCGAAATATTTCCCTGGTACGGCCCGATGATGTCGGTCATCATGCAGGAATTTGCGCAACTCGACGGCAACTGGGGTTTCCGGATTGAAAATCCGCCCATTCATCCCGGCCTCGCAGCGTTTTCGATGCCGTGGGAGAGCGGTGAATCCTTCAAAAGCGACCTGGCGAACGTCCGCCATTTAGCCGTCCACATCTGCCTGGTACGCGACCGGTTTGGCGGACGAGTGGTGGTAGGGAAAAAATCGAAACAGCCCGTCGTACATTACAGCCTGAGTGACTATGATCGTCGGCACCTCTTACGGGCCATGCAGGAAAGCGTACGTTTGCACGCTGCGGCTGAAGTGGAGCGCGTAACAGTGGTACACAACCAGCCGATTCATTTTTTTCCGAAAAAAGACAATCTGGAGGTATTTTTGCAACATATCATAACAAAAAACTGGGGGATCAACCGATTTGGATTGTTCTCTGCTCACCAAATGGGTACCTGCCGGATGGGTGGCAATGCAGCCAACTATCCGGTAAAACCCAATGGCGAGACCCGCGAAGTACGCAACTTGTTCGTCGCCGACAGCAGTTTGTTTCCGTCCGCCAGCGGAGCCAATCCGATGCTGTCCGTGCAAGCACTCGCTTACTACGTTGCGCAACAAATTACCCCCTGACAACATTCTCACCCCTCTCACATTCTCACGTCTCTCACATAGCCCATGTCCACCACTACAAACCTGGAAGCCGAAAGAAACACCGATGCGCTTAAACTCGCCATTTCCGGCCTAAACCGCCGACTCGACAAAATCAACGAAGGCGGCGGCTCGAAGCGCATCGAGAAACTACACGCCGAAGGCAAGATGTCGGCCCGCGAACGCATTGATTATCTGTTGGATGCAGGCAAGCCCCGCATAGAAGTCGGTGCCTTTGCCGGATTCGAGATGTACGCGGAGCACGGCGGCTGCCCGGCGGGCGGCGTCGTAGTGGTGATCGGGTATGTCCGTGGACGACAATGCATTGTAGTCGCCAACGACGCGACCGTGAAGGCCGGTGCCTGGTTTCCCATTACCGGGAAGAAGAATTTGCGGGCGCAGGAAATTGCCATGGAGAACCGTCTGCCCATCATTTATCTCGTGGATTCAGCGGGCGTATACCTCCCGCTTCAGGACGAGATTTTTCCCGACAAAGAGCATTTCGGGCGGATATTCCGCAATAATGCGCGGCTGTCGTCGGCAGGTATTCCACAAATTGCCGCGATCATGGGTGCCTGCGTGGCAGGGGGCGCATACCTGCCGATTATGTCTGATGAAGCACTGATCGTGGAACGCACCGGAAGCGTATTTCTTGCAGGCCCTTATCTGGTGAAAGCCGCTATCGGCGAAGATGCAGACAAGGAAACCCTCGGCGGTGCGTCCACCCACTCGGAAATCAGCGGCGTGACAGACTATAAAATGCCCGACGACCCAACCTGCCTCGATACGATCAAGGACCTGGTGGATAAATTCGGCCGGTTTGAACATGCCGGATTCGACCGCGTCGCTCCCCAGCCTCCTGCGGGGCAACCGGAAGATATGCTTGAAATTTATCCTGAAAGCCCAAAACCTTACAACACGGTCGAACTCCTGCGCCGCCTTGTGGACGACGGCAAACTCACCCAATACAAGGAACATTACGGAAAAACGATCATCACCGCATACGCCCGCATAGACGGCTGGGCCGTCGGCATTGTGGTCAACAACCGGCAAATTGTGAAAAACGCGAAGGGGGAAATTCAGATCGGGGGGGTGATCTATTCAGACTCAGCAGACAAAGCCACGCGGTTCATCCTGAATTGCAACCAGAAAAAAATCCCGCTCGTATTTTTGCACGACGTGACAGGCTTTATGGTCGGTACCCGCTCCGAACATGGCGGCATCATCAAGGACGGTGCAAAAATGGTGAATGCGGTATCGAATTCGACCGTGCCAAAGTTCACCATCGTCATCGGCAACTCCTACGGGGCGGGCAACTACGCCATGTGCGGCAAAGCCTACGACCCACGCCTGATCGTAGCCTGGCCGACCGCCAAGATTGCCGTGATGGGCGGAGAGCAAGCCGCTAAAGTATTGACACAGATACAAGTACAATCCCTGAAAGACAAAGGCCACGCCCCAGATCCGGCGGCTGAAAAAGAACTTTTGGAAAAAACGAAAGCCAGTTATCTTGCACAAACCACACCTTACTACGCCGCCGCCCGACTTTGGGTAGACGCGATCATTGACCCGCGTGATACGCGGAAGTGGATTTCGATGGGGATCGAGGCGGCGAACAATGCGCCGGTGGAGAAATTTAATGTGGGGGTGATGCAGGTGTAAATTTTGACAGGATTGATGAAGGTTGATACTATTTCCACTCTAACTAAATTCACCATTCAAATTGATCACACATGAAAAACCTGTTCCTCGCTTTCTGCCTCCTCGCATTTTCAACCACTGCAACTGCACAATTTGAAATCAAATCCAATCCGATTGCCTTGCTTTTTGAAGTAGGCGCGGTCTCCATGGAATATTCCAACCTGAAAGACTGGGGCGGGCAGTTAGATATATATGCCGCAGAAGATGGCGGTGTAGTGTTTGGCTCTGCCAAATACTATCTGATCCCGAAATACGGCGCCGACCGCTTTCATGTAGGCGCATTCGTGAGCCAACCCTTTGATGGGGACAGATTAGGCATCGGGTTTTTAATAGGTTATAAACTGGTATCCAAAAAGAGAATCGTTTTTGAAGTTGGGATCGGTGCCGGACGTTTATTAGGCGATAACTCCAGTTTTGATGTTACCGGCTATGGTATCCTGAACATCGGCTATCGTTTTTTGAGTGCAAAGAACAAAAGCAAGGTATTTGTGAATTAACGGACCTTTGCCCAAACTACCCACTTGCATGCGCCTCTACCTCATCGCCGGAGAAGCCTCCGGCGACCTGCACGGCTCCAACCTGATCAAGGCATTAAAACGACTGCAACCTGCGGTGCAGTGCCGCGCGTGGGGCGGCGACCTGATGCAGGCCGCAGGGGCGACGGTTGTCAAACACTATCGCGATCTCGCCTTCATGGGCTTCGTAGAGGTGCTCAGAAACATTCGCACCATCTATCGAAACCTGGCTTTTTGCAAGCAGGACATTCTCGACTATCAGCCCGATGCACTGGTCCTCATTGACTATCCCGGTTTCAACCTGCGCATCGCCCGATGGGCCAAACAGCAGGGCATCAAAGTCATCTATTATATCTCCCCGCAAATCTGGGCCTGGCACCAAAGCCGTGTCCATGCCATCCGCAGGGACGTGGATAAAATGCTGGTCATCCTGCCGTTTGAGCAGGATTTTTTTCGGAAGCATGGGATGGAAGTGGAATTTGTGGGGCACCCGCTGCTGGATGCTCTGGGTAGTGAACAGGGAACGTTGGATGTTGGACTGGGGACGTTGGACTGGGGACTGGGGACTGGGGACGTTAGACGTTGGATATTCGGTCCCCAGTCCAACGTCCCCAGTCCAACATCCAACGTCCAACATCCAACATCCCCAGTCCAGCATCCAACCATCGCCCTGCTGCCCGGCAGCCGCCGCCAGGAAGTACAGCGCATTTTGCCGGTGATGTTGTCGGTAGTGCCTTTTTTTCCGGAATATCAGTTTGTAGTGGCCGGAGCAGCTTCGCTGCAGGAGGCGTTCTACCAGCCTTTTTTGGAAAAATACGGCAACGTACATCTGGTGAAAAACCAGACCTATGACCTGCTTCGGCAAGCCAAGGCTGCGCTGGTAAAATCGGGCACTTCAACGCTGGAAACCGCATTATTCGGAGTGCCACAGGTCGTGTGTTATGCAGGCAGCCCGATCTCCTACGCGATTGCGCGTCAGGTGGTACAGGTAAAATACATCTCGCTGGTCAACCTGATCCTTGACCGGCCATTGGTGCAGGAGTTGATTCAGGGAGAACTGAATACCCGGAATGTCCGGGCGGCTTTGTCGGACATCCTGCTGCCCGAAAAAGCAGCAGTTTTGCAGCAGGGCTATGATGAATTGAGAAAAAAACTGGGCGATGGTGGTGCCTCCGACCGGGCAGCGCAGGCGATTCTGAAAGAAACGGGATGAGGACCATTACAACTTACTGAATTGTACCGTTCGAGTCCCTGCTTTCGTAGCAATACGAGCCAGGTAGGTACCGGCCGCCAACGTCGGCATGGAAAGGGGGACGCGCTCGCTCAACAACCCTTCGCGTTGTTCAATCCGAAGCACCCGCCCGTTCAGGTCGGCTAAAGTGATGGTGGCGTCCGTAGGGATTGCAAAGCGGATGTCCAGGTTGACGACAGCATCCTGAATTGGATTGGGAGATATGCTCAAAGCGGATTCCGGCAACGGCTTTTCGTCGGTCGTCACGAGCAAGTCCATTTGCATCCGCATCACAGCAGCGTATTCTTCGCCGAAGCCGCCGAGATACCATTCATCGGTGTAGAGGACCGTACTGGTCTGGCCGACATACTCGATACTGGTATTGAAAGCATGGTTGGTCTGCTTCGCATTGTCGGGGTAAGTGGCCATCAGGAAATAGCGACCGCCGGGCTGAAGCAGCACGCCATCGTCGCCGGAGACCACATCAATCAGAAAAGCGGTTTGCAGGGTACCGCCAACGATGTCATTCGGGGCCTGATAGCCCGCAAGTCCTACGATGTCCACACTGGTGCCCGGATAATCCGCTTGTTCGAAGTTGCTGAAATCAGCGGCTATTTCATCTTTCACCTTCAACAGGTAAACGGTACAATTGACATCTGTGAGAGCCATTTCATCAGGGTCCGTATCGAATGCGAACGCTGCCCGCATGGCTCTATACTGATCGAGCAAGCCCGTCGGCATCTGGTAATAATTGCCGACACTCCAGCCAATATCCTGAGTAGTGCGGGTGTAGGTTTTAGGCAAATCTTCTTTGGCAAATACGCTTTCTGATGACACCACAAAAGGGCTGCTGCCCTGATTGTTGAGCGGGCGCTGATCTACAGAATCTGCTCTGACTCTATAACTTACAGAATAGGTTCCGACCGGCAGATTGGGGGCAAATATCCCGGTCAATTCAAACAGACTATCCTGCGTACCGGCAGCCAAAGCAGCAATTTTGAGGCTGTCTTTGAACAATTCCTTTTTCGATTCATCCTCTACGATGGCCGTCAATACCACGTTGGTGGCGTCACTCAAACCCTTGTTACTCAGGTAAGCAAAAAAGCCGAACGTGTCCCGGGCGATCAATCCTACAGGCGTTTTAAAATTGGAAGCCGGATAGAAAAAACGGCTCACCGCCAGATTATGCCTGGGTGCAGGATTACCTCCTTGGTACAATTCCACGTCGTCCACATTCCAGAAATATTCCCAGTTGCCTGTCCATTGCCATTGAACATATACTG
>Ga0335394_10009886_pt1 | contig 10758 bp, 10 predicted proteins | sample MAT03_FD_205741 | JGI IMG/M metagenome (GOLD analysis project Ga0335394, IMG submission 205741) | Freshwater microbial communities from Lake Fryxell liftoff mats and glacier meltwater in Antarctica - MAT-03 (spades assembly) (version 2) ... | reverse complement strand
TCATGCCCAAGAGGTAGTCGCGCAGATCCCAAACGTCCTGCGGCCATGCATCGGTGATCTCTTGTACCACTTCATCCGTGTTGCCCCCATCGATCAATTGCTCGTAGAGGTAGCGGATGGAACCGTACGCGTACTTGTTGCTCTGCAGCACCGGTTTCAAGCTGCTGATGGTGTGGCCGCCACCGATCACGCCGGGCCCGTCACCGCAAGCGTTACCGGTGCCGGTAATGGGCATTGGCTGTAGATCAGCCGGGTGGTTCTGCGGCTCCTGGTCCGCGAAGGCGGGATCGTAGTAGTAGGTGATGATGGGCACGGCCTCGGTGTTCTTGTCGAAATCCCAATCGGTGTCCTGGTCGAAGCCATTCCCAGCCGCCAACGTGGGATAGCCCTGGATGCCCCGGATGGTGTGCATGAAGTCAAAGTCAGGATCCCCCAACGCCTTCCTGCTCATCAAATTGGTCGTGTTACCCTCGTTGGTGTTGCACTGGAACTGTAAGCCCACGCTGTTGGGATTACCGCCTTCTACATCGGCGCTGATCCCCTCGCCCACGAAACCCAGGCTGAGGTTGGTGGCGCTGTTCCGATACACTTGATCGTTGTGGTCCTTGGTGTAGCCCACCACGATGCCTTCGGTAGCCGCACTCACAGGTGCACCGGTGGAGCGGGCCAAGGTGTTGTCTTGGATGGCCAAGCCCCAACTCTCCGTGGTGAAGATGCCGCGGTGATGACCAAGGAATGCTCCATCCTCATCACCCTCCAATGTAATACCCGACCACCTGCCCAAGCGCAGGTCATTGTCCTTAATGACCAAGCCGGCCTCCCCGGAGATGAACACGCCGCAGATGTTATCGTTGAATTCGGAGTCGCGCACGATGTTCCATACATCACCATTGCTGGTGGTGCTATGTATGGCATGGTCCAAATTACGGAAGGTGTTGGGCGGTAGGCTGGCATCCCCGCAGAAGGGCAGGCAACTCGTCACGGTGAAACCACTGTTGAAGGTTTCGATGCCGTGGCCCAGCTGGGCACTGGTAAGGGCGGGGATGTCGGTACGGTCGTTCGCGAAGGTGCAAGCACGGAACACGGAGGCATCGCGGTCGGTAAGGCGCACGTGGGCCTTGGGGAAGAGGCTTGGATCGTTGAACGCCCTTGTAGTGCGGAAGGTGCAGTCCTTGAAGAGCGCCATGCCTGTGTAGATGGCTTCCTCGGGGTCATACGGCACCACAGCTGGCCATCCGCCGGGGTGCATCACTACATCATAGACGTTGTTCTCGAAGGTGGCGTTCACCCCCCGCAGGGTCACCGCCTCGGGACCCTGCGGATCGAAGACGGGGTTTCTCACTCACCCCCCGCAGGGTCACCGCCTCGGAACCCTGCGGATCGAAGACGGGGTTTCTCACTTCTGTAAGTACCCCAATTCCTGATATGCGGTGAGCGTGGCCTGGCGTGCAAGGCCGAGCGTGTAGAACGCGAAACTGGAATGCGGATAGTCCAGCGCATCATCGGCCAGCCTCCACTTCTTGCTCACTGGGTTCGCATGGATGTATCGGAGCTTTTGGTCGATCATCCTTCCATCATGGCATTCTTTGATGTCCGTTGAGGTTGCGAAGACACGGTGCTTCTGTCCACGTGCGCGATCTGAAAGGCGCACACCGGCGGCAAGTCGCTCCAGTAGTTCGCTCTTATGTGCTGCCTTCAGGCCACCCACGATCCCGTACGCCATGAACCGTTTGCCGGCGGCAAGCATACTGTTGATGCGGCCACCTTCCGGAACGTGTATGAGGAAGTGTGCATGGTTGGGCATGATCACATAGCCCAGGAACCGATAACCCTGCCCCGATGCCGCGCGCATCCATTCATACACGGTGGTGTAGGCATCCGCTTCGTGGAACAACGGCAGCCACTGCCAGCAGGTGAAGGTGCAGAAGTAGACGGCAAGGTCCTTCTCGCGCTCGCTGCGAACGGTCATGCCAGCAAGGTAGCCCTGCGCGCCGCAGGGTCCCGAGGCGGTGACCCATCGGGAGTAGAGAGGTAGCCTTGAGTGCCGCAGGGTCCCGAGGCGGTGACCCTGCGGGAGTGGAGGAGAGAGTAGAAGGAGAGGTAGCCTTGCGTGCCGCAGGGTCCCGAGGCGGTGACCCTGCGGGAGTAGAGAGGTAGCCTTGCGTGCCGCAGGGTCCCGAGGCGGTGACCCTGCGGGAGTAGAGAGGCGGTGACCCTGCGGGAGTAGAGCCTTGCGTGCCGCAGGGTCCCGAGGCGGTGATCCTGCGGGAGTAGAATGCCGCGCGCATCCATTCATACACGGTGGTGTAGGCATCCGCTTCGTGGAACAACGGCAGCCACTGCCAGCAGGTGAAGGTGCAGAAGTAGACGGCAAGGTCCTTCTCGCGCTCGCTGCGAACGGTCATGCCAGCAAGGTAGCCCTGCGCGCCGCAGGGTCCCGAGGCGGTGACCCATCGGGAGTAGAGAGGTAGCCTTGAGTGCCGCAGGGTCCCGAGGCGGTGACCCTGCGGGAGTGGAGATAGCCTTGCGCGCCGCAGGGTCCCGAGCCGGTGATCCTGCGGGAGTGGAGATAGCCTTGCGCGCTGCAGGGTCCCGTGGCGGTGATCCTGCGGGAGTGGAGGCCCTGCGCGCCGCAGGGTCCCGAGGCGGTGACCCTGCGGGAGTGGAGGCGCCGCAGGGTCCCGAGGCGGTGATTCTGCGGGAGTGGAGGCCTTGCGCGCTGCAGGGTCCCGAGGCGGTGATCCTGCGGGAGTGGAGATAGCCTTGCGCGCCGCAGGGTCCCGAGGCGGTGACCCTGCGGGAGTGGAAGAGCACCAAGCGGCCTGAGGAATCCACCATGCGCAACTCCACTTTCTCCACGCCTTCGGGCACTTGTTCAAGGCAGCGTGAGCGAGTTTCCCACCCAAGGCGCCTGCACCAGGTCCTCATCCGGCAATCGCAACAAGGTGAGCATCCGTCGTGAACTCGCCAAGTCGCCGCTGGCCCGGCATTGGAACTGGCCTTGGTCGGTGGGGGTGGCGTGCAACGCGCGTTCGGTCAATAAGCGATCGATCTGCCGGGCCACAGCGGGCGCCGGATCGATGATGCCGACCTGCGGACCGCAGATGCGTTCGATGAGCGGGCGCACAAGTGGGTAGTGCGTGCAAGCGAGCACCAACTCATCCATGCCCTGGGCGAGCATCGGTTCGAGCCACGCGCGCAGCATGTGCTCGGTGCCCTCGGTGGCCAGATCACCCGCTTCGATCGCCTGCACCAGGCCCGGACACGGTTGTTCCAACACGGTCACATCCTGTGCGTAGCGCTCCATCACCGAAGCGAACAGTTCGCCTTGAAAGGTCGCGCTCGTGGCGATGACGCCAACAACGCGTGATCGCGATCGCTCCGCAGCGGGTTTTATCGCGGGTTCCATCCCCACGAACAACGTGTGCGGATAGGCTTCGCGCAGCACACGCAGGGCAGCGGCGCTGGCGGTGTTGCACGCGATCACGATCACCTTGCAGCCCTTGGCGAGCAGCGCGCGAACGATGGTGGTGCTGAAGGAGCGCACCTCGCGCAATGTCCGATCGCCATACGGGATGTGGGCGTTGTCGCCGAAATACAACAGGCGCTCGTGGGGGAGCGCCTGGCGTATGGCGGCTGTAACGGTGAGGCCACCGATGCCGCTATCGAAGATGCCGATGGGTCGATCGTTGACCACGGCGCACAAGATAGATCTACTGGATGCCGAGCTTGGCTTTTACCAGGGGCAGGATGTCCTCGCCCTTCTCGTAGTAGAGCACGAAGCCGGTGCTGGTGTCGAAGATGTAGGTGAAATTGTTCGCGTCGGCCACCTCCTTGATGGCGAGGTTGGTCTTCTCCACCATGGGGCGCAGCAATTCCTCCTCCTGCTTGGACAGGTCCTCCTGGGCTTTCTCCTGTGCGGCCTGTATGCGCTCTTCAAGTTCGCCGATCTCGCGCACGGCGATCTCCTTCTCGGTCTGTGTCATGGTCTCACCAGCAGCTTGTGCGGCGGCCACCTTGGCCTGGTATTCGGCGCCCATGGCCTTCAGGCGTTCATCGAGCGTTTTGGCAAAGGCCTGCATCTTGGCTTCGGCGTCCTTGCGTTCGGGCAGGGTGAGCATCAGTTTCTGGCGGTCGATATGACCGAGCTTTTGGGCCTGGGCCGGTGCGAGTGAAACGAGCGCGAGGCCCAGTGCGAGTATGAGGTTCTTCATCAGGGGGGGAATGTTCATCTGGTTTATTTGGAGGGGCTGGCGGTGCCGCCGCCATCGCGTGGCGGTGAGGTGTCGCCACCACCTTCGGGTTTCTCCTTTGGTGCTTCCTCGGGTGGTGGTTCGCCGAATTCTTCTTCGTTGCCGCCGCCAGTGCCTTCACGTTTGGGGCGGATGCCGAGCTTGCGCAACACGCTGTCGCTCTTGTCGTACTTCTCACTGGCGAAGAGCAGGTTGCTGCTCTGCCCGCCGATGTCGAATACCGCCACGTAACTGGTGCCCGCAACTTCCTTCACTGCGGTGTACACCCGGTCCTGGATCGGCTGGATCAGTTCCTCGCGTTTCTTGAACAGGTCGCCATTGGGTCCGAAGCGTTTCTTCTGCAGGTCGCGCGCTTCGCGTTCACGGCGATCGACCTCCTCCAGGCGCGAGCGCTTCATCTCCTCGGTGAGCAGGATCGCTTCCGCGTTGTAGGCGTCGCGCATGCGCTTGATCTGCAGGTGCCGCTCATCGATCTCCTCCTGCCATTGCGTACTCAGCCGGTCCAGTTCCTTTTGCGCGCTCTCGTACTCGGGCATCTGCTCCAGGATGTACTTGGTGTTCACGAAGGCGATGCGTTGCGCCTCGGCCGGAAGGGCCATCGTCACCAGCGCGAGCAGGGCGAAGGTGTAGGGGATCGTGCGGTTCATGCGAAGCTGTCGAAAGTAATTGATCCCGTTCAGAGCTCGCCAAGATCTATGCCGATCGTGAAGTGGAACTGGCTCTTGGCCATGAACGGAGCGGTGGGTACATCGTCCAGTCGCCAGCCGTAATCCAGGCCCATGGGCCCGAACATGGGCAGGAACAATCGCAGGCCGACTCCGGCGGAGCGGTAGAGCTTGAACGGATCATAACGGTCCCAATTGCGCCAGGTGTTGCCAGCCTGCAGGAAGCCGAGGGCGTAGATGGTGGCGGATGGATTGAGCGAGAGCGGAAAGCGGAGCTCGGCGGTGTATTTGGAGATGAGGAAGTTGCCGGTGGCAGGGGAGAGGGAGAAGTCGTCGTAGCCGCGCAACCCCACGATCTCCCGACCATCGAGCTGGAAGCCGGTGAGGGCCGCACCGCCGAGGTAGAAGCGCTCGAAGGGCGATTCGCCGATCTGATCGTTGTACTTGCCCAAGAAGCCCCAGCCCGAGCGCAGCATAAGCACCAGGTTGTGGCCGCTCTTGCTGTTGGAGAGTTTGTTGAACCACTGCATGGTGAACTTCCACTTGTGGAACTCCACCCATTTGTACAGCTCATCGGGTTCCAGCGCGGTGTAGTCCTTGGAAGGTTGCAATAACGAATAGGGCGGAGTGGCTTTCACCGTGAGGGTGATGTCCGATCCCGAGCGCGCGAAGAACGGCTGGTCCACCGAATTGCGTGAGAGTTGGACCTGGTAACTGAGCACGTTGCTGGTGCCATTGGTGTACGCGAAGATCACCTGGCCGCTGCTGTAGTTGCGCAGGTCGTACAGCTGGTAGGCCACCGTCTGGCGCAGGATGAAGAAGTCGTCCGGGAAGGTGAGGCGCTTGCCCAGGCCGATGGAGGCACCGCTGATGAGCAACGACTGGCGCAACGGGCTGTCACGGTCCACGCCATTGGTTTGAACCGAGTGGTAGATGGAGAAGCTGAGCGAATTCGGTTTACGTCCACCGAGCCAGGGCTCAACGAAGGACATGCTGTAGCTCTGGAAGAAGGCGCCATTGGTTTGCGCGCGAACGCTCAATGTTTGTCCATCACCGGAAGGCAGCGGCTGCCAGGCCGCCTTGTTCCTGATGTTGCGCAACGAGAAGTTGGTGAACGACAGGCCCACTGAAAGCACCAGACGGCCCGCGCCCCACCCACCGCTCAATTCCAGGCGATCGCTCGGTTTCTCCTCCACCGTGTACTCCAGGTCCACAGTGCCGGAGCGTGGGTCCTGGATGGGGTTCACGCCGAGTTTCTCGGGATCGAAGTAGCCGAGCTGCGAAAGTTCGCGCTGCGTGCGGATCACCAGGCTGCGGTCGAAGAGCTCGCCGGGTTTGGTGCGGATCTCCCGCCGCACAACGTGCTCGTTGGTCTTGGAGTTGCCCCTGATGATCACGTTGCGGATACGGTACTGCTTGCCTTCGCGGATACGGATCTCCAGGTCGATGCTGTCGCCTTCCGCCACCATCTCGATGGGATCGGGGTAAAAGGCGAGGTAGCCATCGTCCATGTACAACGAGCTGATGTCGCGCCCGTTCGCGTTCATGTAGAGGCGGCTCTCCAATATCTTCTTGCTGTAAACATCCCCGCGGTGGATGTTGAGGATCGCGTCCAGTTCCGCCGTGGTGTGTTTCGTGTTGCCGCTGAAGGTGATGTTGCGGAAGTGGAAGCGTTGCCCCTCGTCCACCGTCACCACCACGCGCACCTTGCTCTCGCTCACGAAGTACATCGTGTCGCCGGTGATGCTCGCGTTGCGGTACCCTTCGTTGTTGTACACGTCCAGCACGGCATTGAGGTCGTTCTTGAACTCGCTGGCGATGAATTTGCTGCTGCCGAAGATGTTGTACCAGCGCTTCTGGCGCGTCTTCTTCATTGCGCGGCGCAGGCGATCGTCGCTCAACGCGGTGTTGCCTTCGAAGACCACGTCCTTGATGCGCACACGCTGCCCGCGCTCCACGTTCAGGTACAGGATCACACCATTCTCCATCGCGCTGCGCGCGGTGTCCACCTCCTGTTGCATCACCACATCGGCTTTCAAGAAACCCTTGTCCACGTAATAGGCCTTGATCGCACGGCGCGTATTGGCGAGAACGGCCTCGTTCACCTGCTGCCCGCGCACGAGTTCCACCTCATCGTGGAGCTTGTCGGCGTCGCTATTGCTCACCCCGTTGAACTTGAAGCGGCTGAGGCGCGGCTTCTCCGTGACGATGATGTGCAGGAAAATGGTGCGACCGCGGACCTCTGCGGCATCGATGCGCACGTCGCTGAAGAGCTTCTGGTCCCAGAGGTTGCGGATGGCTCTTGAGATGCGATCGCCTGGCACCTCGATCTTGTCACCCACGCGCAGGCCGGCGAAGAGTTGTACCGCGTTCGGGTCAACGGTCTGCGTGCCGCTCACGGTGATGCCACCGATCTCGTACTCCTGCGGCATGCCGTAGTCCATCGTCGGGATCAGGACAGGCTGTGCAAGAAGCGGCATCAAGCCATAGGCCGCGAGGAGCAGAACGAGGAGTCGGCGCATATCAGCTCGGGGTGACCTGTTCACTGATGAGGCCGAAGCGGCGTTCGCGGTTCTGGAAATCCAGCACCGCCTGGTAAAGGTGTTCCTTGCGGAAATCCGGCCAGAGCACCGGCGTGAACCAGAGTTCCGCGTACGCGATCTGCCACAAAAGGAAGTTGCTGATGCGTTGCTCACCACTGGTGCGTATCAGCAGCTCCGGATCGGGGATGCCGCTTGTGTTCAGGTGGTCCGCCACGGTCCGCTCGTCGATCGTCGCTGGATCGAGTTCCCCGGCTTTCGCTGCCACGGCCAGGGAGCGGGCCATGTTGGTGATCTCCCAGCGCGCGCTGTAGCTCAGGGCCAACGTCAGCATGATGCGGGTGTTGCCGGCGGTGCGCTTGATGGCGTCCTGCAGGATCGAACGGCATTCGGTCGGCAGGCTGTCCAGATCGCCAATGGCGTTCAAGCGCACCTCGTTCTCGTGCAACTCGTTCAGTTCGTTCACCACGGTCTTCACCAGCAGGTCCATCAGCGCGTCCACTTCATCCTGCGGGCGGTTCCAGTTCTCCGTGCTGAAGGCGTAGAGCGTGAGGTACCTGATCCCGATCTCCGTGGCCCCGGTCAAGGCCTCACGTACCGAACGCACGCCGTTGGCATGGCCAACGATGCGGTGCTCGCCGTGCTGCTTCGCCCAGCGGCCGTTGCCGTCCATGATGATGGCAACGTGCGCGGGCACGCGCTCCGCATCGATGCGCAGCCGCAATTCGTCAGCTGGGGTGGAGGCCTGTTGCAAAAGGAGCGCAAAGGTGACCAAAAAGGGCCGGTTCAGTGCTTGCGCTTCATCCAGTTGTACTGCTCGTCGCAGTCGGAGAAGCGGCTGATGATGTAGGTGACGGCCAGACCGGTGTACTGGTACCAGTCGGTGGTGTTCACATCGCCCCGGGCCTGGCCGGCCTGGGTATAGGCGGGTGCGTCGCTCAGGCTGCGGTCGGCCAGCTGAGCGGCCAGCGGACCGTTCTCGAAAGCCAGCAGGTCGTTGTCCACGTAAGTGCCGCTCACATCGTCGATGTAGTCGGTCCAGGTGCGCCGCAGGCCCCACTCCACCTGTATGTCCACACGCCCCAGGTTGAATTTCAACCCTGCCCCAAAGGGCAACGACATCCGGTCCACCTTGTACACCTCGCCACCGTTACTGGTCCCCTGGCCCTCGGTGCCCAAGGGCTGCAGGTCGTACCAGGTATCGTCCAACTGGGCTTTGGGATTGGCGCGGAAGTAGGCGAGCCCACCGAAAACGAAGGGCGTCCACTTGCGGCCGTCCTTGCCCCGGAGCCGGTACTTGAAGAAGTTGATCTCCAGCACCAGGGAGACTTCGGTGAGCTTGGAACGGAAGTGCAGGTTCCGTAATACCTGAAGGCTATCGGGCGAATCGCCGTCGTAGGCCTGCAATGTGCCGTACAGTCCCTGAAGACGAACAGCGTAGCGGTCGTTCAGGTTGTGGCGGAACACGATGCCCCCGGCCAGCTTGGTGTCGCGCGGGTAATGGCGCGAGTTCAGGTCCCCGATGTAATAGCTGGCGCCGATGGTGCCGCCGATCTCATTGACCTGCGCGCGCAGGGAAGGCCAGAACAACAGGCTCAGGAACAGGAGCGGAAGGCGTTGCATCGGCTTCGTAACGTGGTGACCTTGGGCATGGTATGCCGCCAAGGCGCGGGGCCGAAGTTACTGGTCGGCAGCAAGGGGCAAAGCCGGAAGGGATGTTGTGCGTTAAGGATCGTGAAATGAATGCCGGTGGACTCACTGCGACGACACATCCAATATCCGCACCCCCTATAACAGCTACTTAGCCGAAGGCTTACAAGAGATCAGTGTTTTCCGGGCCTAGATGTGAGGACTTTCTGTTCAGAACCTACGACAAGATCTCGTCAGCTCGCCGTTTCCACCTACTTCACAAAACGCTCGTTAGCCAGGATCCTTCCACTATCGCCGAACGCTTGCAGCGAATATGCCCCATGAGGGAGGAAAGAGATGTCCAGTGTAACGCTGGGCGTTACTTGCATTACGATCTTTCCTAAAGCATCCACGACTTGGATCCTTTTCACCTCCGACGAAAGACCCTGGATCGTGATCGTCGTAGTCGCTGGGTTCGGCACAAGCGTGATCACCCCTGGAGTCTGATACTCCGTGACTCCAACAGAAGGGCTGCAATCCAGCGTTGCTTCGCCACCGATCCATTGAGCTACATGGCGTGCAGGCTCCCCGTCTATAGTCGTGAACGAACCGCAAACGAATAGGCTGTCGCGCCAAACGGTCATATCCAACACCCGATCGATCGCAGTATTTGGATCGTCCAAGTTTCCTGGAAGCGAACACCACTGATGCCGGTTCCATTTTACCAGGGCATCTTCTAAGGGCATGCCTCCCGCCTCGTTGAACTGTCCGGTTAGATAGAGTTCGTCATGGAACCACTGCATAGCCATCCCCGTGGTACTGGCCGGTTGAAGCGTGAGGATCACCCCACCACCCATGTCATTCCACGATGTGCCGTCGAAGTAGGCACCCCGTTCCCCGGAGCACCGGCATCCTGTGTGAACGCACCTGAAACGTACAGCGTATCGTTCCTGATCTCGATGTCTTTGATCGGCTTGGTGTGATCACCCCATCCCGGTACATGATCTCGGAAGCCGATGATCGTTCAAAAGCCCCCTTCAGGCAAGGTGGTAAGGATCGTCGCGATGCGTGACGCAACACAGGAATGTCGTTCTTCACAACGTCCCAAACCGTGTCCGTCTGCACTGAGAAGTACTCATGGACGATCTTGTGGCGCATACCGATGATCTGCGCCCACGGCACTTCCGGATGCTCTGCCCGCAATTCCAGCGAGATCATGTTCGAGGCTTCGCCGATGATCTCGATCTGGCGGGTAACACCCTAAACCAAGAGTTTATCGGTGACCAGATCACGCTCGACTTTGTCCTCCAGGAAAAGCATTACCGCATCGCACGCGTCCAGGATATGCTGGAGCCGCAGCCGATCACGCCTCCGCTCGCGCATAGATCAATTGAAGATCCTTGTTCACGTACGGTTCGATGTATTTGGAGAGGGCGGCGCGCGTAACCACATCCACCCTGCGGCCTAGTAATTTCTCCAGGTCCAACTGCATTTGCACGAAGGCCAGGCCGAACGGTATCGATCGATCAATGTCCACCAGCAGATCAAGATCGCTGTTCGCCTTGGCTTCCCCCCGGGCGAACGAGCCGAAAACGTAAGCCTTCTTCACCGGGTACGCGGCGAAGAACGACCGTAGCTGTGTCAATGTGGCATCATCCAATCGCATGGGCA
>Ga0335394_10009883_pt1 | contig 10760 bp, 7 predicted proteins | sample MAT03_FD_205741 | JGI IMG/M metagenome (GOLD analysis project Ga0335394, IMG submission 205741) | Freshwater microbial communities from Lake Fryxell liftoff mats and glacier meltwater in Antarctica - MAT-03 (spades assembly) (version 2) ... | reverse complement strand
GGTTGGACAGCACGCCGGTGATCAAAAAACGCTTGCCATTGAGAAAGCCCATGCCTGCTGCTCCATGTCGGTTTGAGGGGCGTGTCTGCCAGGCAGGAAGCCGGGGCCAACGGGTACCCGAAAGGGCAGCGATTCTGGCATGCTGGTCTCACGCCAGCGCTGTTTCGGCGCGCCGCACTCAGGGTCGGCAGCCAGCGTCTGTCTATAATGCGCGGTTTCTCGGATCGGGCTGCGTGGGCTGAATTTTCCAGCCCATTTTTTTTGTTCGATCAACTTGTCAGACTCAGCAGGCAACACATTTTTGGGCAGCAACGCACTTCAGGGCAAGGCCAACAGCGGCAGGCGCAACGCGCCAGGCCGGGGCACGCGCGCTGTGGGCGGGAAAGCTTTGAATGGCGTTGGCACGGGCAAGCCAAATCTCAAGCCGCCGCGCCGGACCGGGATTGCGCCGAGCCGGCCTGATCATGTGGACGGCGCGGTCGCTGACGCTACCGCAACGCCACGCTTGGGCTGGCGTGAAGCCATCGACCGCACGGTCAGTGGTCTGCACTACGAGGTGGTGGATGTTGAGCGTGCGCAGCACGGCCTTTTGCGCATCACCATTGACCGCAACGCCGGGCATGTGTATCCAGGCGAGCCCAGCGAGTTTGTGACGGTTGAGGATTGCGAACAGGTGACGCGCCAGTTGCAGTTTGTCCTGGAGGTTGACAGCGTTGACTACGCCCGGCTGGAAGTGTCTTCCCCCGGGCTGGACCGCCCGCTGCACCGCGAGGCTGACTACAGGCGGTTCGCCGGTCAGGAGGTCAGCGTCACCTTGAAGCTACCGTTCGAAGGCCGCAAGGTTTTCAAAGGTGTGCTGGCGAGTGCCCAGACAGGCGAAGGTGCCGGTACGGGCTGGACCTTGACATTCGCCGTGGGCAAGACCCAGCAGGTGTTGGGTTTCACCCTCGAAGAAGTTCGTGAAGCCCGGCTCGTGCCGGTGCTTGATTTCAAAGGGCGGCGTGGCAAGTTGGCCAACGCAGAGCCGGTTGCCGACGGTGCTTCAGCGACGGCGAAAACGCCAACGCCGAACGGACCTGGGCTTGATGGAGGCTGAAAAAGCGATGAACCGCGAAATGCTGATGTTGGTGGATGCCATCTCGCGCGAGAAGACAGTCGAGCGCGAGGTCGTGTTTGGTGCCGTCGAGGCGGCGCTGGCTTCGGCCAGCAAGAAGCTGCATGGCGGCGAGGTCGACATGCGTGTGGCGGTGGACCGCGACACGGGCGAATACGAGACCTTCCGCCGTTGGCTGGTGGTTCCGGATTCGGCCGGCTTGCAAAACCCCGATTCCGAGGAGTTGCTGTCCGACGCCCTGGACCGCATTCCCGACATCGAAGAGGGCGACTACATCGAAGAGTCTGTCGACTCGGTGACGATCGGGCGCATCGGCGCACAAGCCGCCAAACAAGTCATCTTGCAGAAGATCCGTGACGCCGAGCGCGAACAGCTGCTGAACGACTTTTTGTCGCGTGGCGAGAAGATTTTTGTCGGTACCGTCAAGCGACTGGACAAGGGCGACACCATCGTCGAAAGCGGCCGGGTGGAAGGTCGCTTGAAGCGCAGCGAGATGATCCCCAAAGAAAACTTGCGCACGGGCGACCGTGTGCGGGCTTTCATCCAGGGCGTTGACCCAACCCAGCGTGGCGCACAAATCATGCTGTCGCGCAGTGCTCCCGGGTTCATGATCGAACTGTTTGCGCAAGAGGTGCCCGAGATCGAACAAGGGCTGCTCGAAATCAAGAGTTGCGCCCGCGACCCCGGCTCCCGCGCCAAGATTGCCGTCGTTTCGCATGACCGCCGGGTTGACCCCATCGGCACCTGTGTCGGCGTGCGCGGTTCACGCGTCAACGGTGTCACCACTGAACTGGCCGGTGAACGGGTGGACATCGTGCTGTGGTCAGACGACCCGGCGCAGTTTGTGATCGGCGCGCTGGCACCGGCCAACGTGCAGAGCATCGTGGTCGACGAAGAACGCCACGCCATGGACGTGGTGGTTGATGAAGAGAACCTGGCCATCGCCATTGGCCGGGGCGGTCAAAACGTGCGCCTGGCCTCGGACCTGACCGGCTGGCGCATCAACATCATGACGGCCGAAGAGTCGCAGACCAAGCAAGCCAGCGAAAGCGAATCGGTACGGGCTCTGTTCGTTGACAAGCTGGACGTTGACGCAGAGGTCGCCGACATGTTGATTGCCGAAGGCTTCACCAGCCTGGAAGAGGTGGCCTACGTGCCGCTGTCGGAAATGCTGGAGATCGAAAGCTTCGATGAAGACACTGTGACAGAACTGCGCAACCGGGCCAAAGACGCCTTGCTGACGATGGCCATCGCCCATGAAGAAGAAGCCGAGGGCGTGTCGCAAGACTTGCGCGACTTGGACGGGTTGACCGTCGAGCTGATCGCCAAACTCAAAGAAGGCAAGGTCGTTACGCGTGACGACCTCGCTGATCTGGCAGTTGACGAACTGACTGAAATGACCGGCATCGACGATGAGCGCGCCCGCGCGCTCATCATGAAGGCGCGCGAGCACTGGTTCACCACTTGATGGTTGAACCCACCCGCACGCCACCCCTTTAGGCCTTTTAGGAAATCCGACACATGGCCGTGACCACTGTCGCCCAGTTTGCGATTCAGCTGGGCCGCCCGACGAACGCATTGCTTGAACAGTTGCGCTCTGCCGGCCTGACCAAAGAGTCGTCTGAGGACGCACTCACCGAGTCCGACAAGGAGCGACTGCTGGACTACCTGCGCACGTCTCACGGCACCGTGCCGTCGACCGAGCGCAAGAAGATCACGCTGACCAAGAAGTCAACGACCGAGATCAAGCAGGCCGATTCCAGTGGCCGCGCCCGCACCATTCAGGTCGAGGTGCGCAAGAAGCGCGTCTTCGTCAAGCGTGACGATGCACCGGCGGCGGTCGAAGAAGTCGGCCCCAGCGCTGAAGACCTTGACTTGCTGCACCGCGAAGAAAAAGCACGCATCGAGGCCGAGTCCATCCGCCAGCAAGAGGCTGAACTGGCCGAACAGCGGCGTCTGCGTGAAGAGCAAGAGCGTGTGGCGCGTGAGGCTGCACAAGCCGCGGCCGAGGCGGCTCAAGCCGCAGCCACCCAGGCCGCCGCTGAGTCCGCCGCGCGTGCTGCTGAAGAAGCCAAGGCCGCGCCCAAGGCCGAGAAGGCCGGTGCTGAACCGGTGGCTGCGCCTGCGTCTTCGTCTGCGTCCTCCGGCTCAGCCAAGCCAGTGGTCGTTGAAGCACCCAAAGCGCCCGAAGCCCCGGCCAAGCCGGCGCTGCGCATCGTCAAAGCAGCAGACAAAGCCGCCGAGGACGCCGCCAAGCAAATCGATCTGGAACGCCGCCGCAAGGCCGCTGAGACCGAAGCTGCGGCTATTCGCGCCATGATGTCCGCACCCAAGAAGGTGCTGGTGGCGAAGAAGCCCGAAGAGCCCAAGCCCGCCGAAGTTGTCAAAGAAGCCATCAAAGGCACCATCCACAAGCCAACCGCCAAGCCGGGTGCGCCTGGCGCCACGACGGTGGCCAAAGTCGGTGACAAGAAGCAGGTCAAGAGCGAGAAGCTCTCCAGCAGTTGGGCCGACGACGCGGCCAAGAAGCGTGCGGCGCTCAAGGGCCGGGGCGATTCTTCGGGTTCACGTGCCGGTTGGCGCGCGCCACGCGGGGGCTCTCGCCGTGGTGATCGCGGTGATGACGGGGGTGGCTTTGCACCCGCACCGGAGGCGCTGATTCAAGAGGTCCACATCCCTGAGACCATCTCCGTGGCCGACCTGGCTCACAAGATGAGCGTGAAGGCCAGTGAGGTCATCAAGCAGTTGATGAAGCTGGGGCAAATGGTCTCCATCAACCAGCAGCTGGACCAGGAGACGGCCATGATCGTGGTTGAAGAGATGGGCCACAAGGCTTTTACAGCCAAGCTGGACGACCCGGAAGCTTTCACCGAAGAAGAGACCGCGTCGCAGCACGCCGAACAGTTGCCACGCGCCCCGGTGGTGACGGTGATGGGCCACGTCGACCACGGCAAGACTTCGTTGCTGGACTACATCCGCACCTCGCGTGTCGCTGCGGGCGAGGCGGGTGGCATCACCCAGCACATCGGTGCCTACCATGTGCAAACACCGCGCGGCATGATCACCTTCCTGGACACTCCCGGCCACGCGGCCTTCACGGCCATGCGTGCGCGCGGTGCCAAGGCTACTGACATCGTGATCCTGGTGGTCGCCGCCGACGACGGCGTCATGCCACAGACCAAAGAGGCCATCGCCCACGCCAAGGCCGCCAAGGTGCCGCTGGTGGTGGCCATGAACAAGATCGACAAGCCTGATTCCAACCTCGAACGTGTCAAGAGCGAACTGGTGGCCGAGGGCGTGATCCCGGAAGACTTTGGTGGCGATTCGCCTTTCGTGGGTGTCTCAGCCAAGACCGGAGTCGGCATCGACACGCTGCTCGAACAAGTCTTGCTGCAAGCCGAAGTGCTGGAGCTGCGCGCACCCACTGAGGCCGCCGCCAAGGGCCTGGTGATCGAGGCCCGTTTGGACAAGGGCCGCGGCCCGGTGGCCACGGTGCTGGTGCAAAGCGGCACCCTGAGGAAGGGCGATGTGGTCCTGGCCGGCAGCAGCTACGGCCGTGTGCGCGCCATGCTGGACGAAGACGGCAAGGCAACCGATTCGGCCGGCCCGTCGATTCCTGTCGAGATTCAAGGCCTGACCGAAGTGCCGCAAGCCGGTGACGAGTTCATGGTGTTGACCGACGAGCGCCGCGCCCGCGAAATCGCGACTTTCCGCCAAGGCAAGTACCGTGAGGTCAATTTGAACCGCCGCCAGGCTGCCAAGCTCGAAGGCATGTTCGAGAACATGGGCGAGGGTGCATCACAAACCTTGTCGCTGATCGTCAAGGCCGACGTGCAGGGCTCGCAAGAAGCGCTGGCACAAAGCCTGGTCAAGCTGTCCACGCCCGAGGTCAAGGTGCAGATCGTGCACGCTGCCGTGGGAGGTATTTCCGAGAGCGACATCAATCTGGCCATTGCTTCGAAGGCCGTCATCATCGGCTTCAACACCCGGGCTGATGCCGGTGCGCGCAAGCTGGCCGAGGGCAACGGTGTCGAGATCAAGTACTACAACATCATCTATGACGCTGTGGACGAGATCAAGGCGGCGATGGGTGGCATGTTGCCGCCAGAGCAGCGCGAAGAAGTCATTGGCACGGCCGAGATTCGCACCGTGTTTGTGGCCAGCAAGATCGGCACCGTGGCCGGCAGCATGATCACCGCGGGCCGTGTGGTGCGCAACTCGCGCTTCCGTTTGCTGCGCGAGAACACGGTTATCTACACCGGCGAGATCGAATCGGTGCGCCGCATGAAAGACGACGTGCGCGAAGTCAGCGAAGGCTTCGAGTGCGGCATCAAGCTGAAAAACTACAACGACATCAAAGAAGGTGACCAGTTGGAGTTCTTCGAAGTCAAGGAAGTGGCAAGAACCTTGTAGGCGGCACAACTCCTCAGAGCCAACCCCGCCCTCCCCAAAGACGGCGGGGTTTGTTCTTCAGGGCATGCCAAATCACACCTTCCCACCTTTTCATGCGACACAAAAAAGCCATCCCCAACCGCAGCTTCCGCGTGGCCGACCAGATCCAGCGCGATGTGGCTTTGCTCATCCGCGACTTGAAGGATCCGCGGGTCGGCATGGTCACGGTCAACGCGGTGGAAGTGACGCCAGACTATGCGCATGCCACCGTGTTCTTCAGCGTGCTGTTGGGCGAGCCGAAGGAGTGTGCGGATGCGCTGAACGAGGCTGCGGGCTTCTTGCGGAATGGTTTGTTCAAGAAGCTGGCCATCCACACGGTGCCGACCTTGCATTTCCAGTTCGACCGAACGACCGAGCGAGCGGCGGACCTGTCGGCGTTGATTGCACGCGCGAATGCCACGCGCGCCAAAGATGATTGAGCGCGACACACCCTCACCCCAACCCTCTTCCGCAAGCGGGAGAGGGAGCGAAGACAGCGGCGGCGTTTCTTTCTCCCTCTCCCGCTTGCGGGAGAGGGCTGGGGTGAGGGCTGCTCGAGCGCCCAAACAGCCCCGTCGTGCCCTGCACGGCGTACTGCTGCTAAACAAGCCCCTGGGCTTCACCAGTAACGACGCCTTGCAGAAGGTCAAAGGCCTGCTGCGCGCTGAAAAGGGTGGCCACACGGGCACGCTGGACCCGCTCGCCACCGGCCTGCTGCCGCTGTGTTTTGGTGCCGCCACCAAATTCAGCCAGGTCAGCCTGGATGCTGACAAATCCTACCGTGCCACATTGAAGTTGGGCCAGCAGACCAGCACGGGCGACGGCGAAGGCGAAGTCATCGCCGAACACGCCGTCAACGTGGATGCAGCAGCCATTGCCGCAGCTTGCGTGCGTTTCACCGGCCCACTTTCGCAAGTGCCGCCGATGCATTCGGCTCTGAAACACGAAGGTCGTGCGCTGTACGACTACGCCCGTCAGGGCATCACCGTCGAACGTGCAGCGCGGCAGGTGACGATTCACAGCATCGACATCGTGCAGTGGCAATCTCCGCATTTGGTGATTGACGTTCATTGCAGCAAAGGCACTTACATCCGCACGCTGGCCGAAGACATCGGCACAGCCCTGGGTTGTGGTGCTCATTTGTCGGCTCTGCAGCGCACGGCCTGCGGGCCCTTGCGGCTGGCTGACGCCATCAGCATCGAGGTGCTGAGCGCGTTGCTGGAGCCTGAGCGCGAAGCCCGCCTGCTGCCGCCCGACGTGCTGCTGTCCACCTGGCCCGATCTGGCACTGCCCGACGACGAGGCGGGCCGGTTCCTGACCGGCTTGCGCCGCCGCGTGCACGCCGCCGACACGCCAGCCGTGCGGGTCTATCGCAGCGGCGTGCCGCGCGATTTTCTGGGCACCGCCCACATCACCGGTGGCGAACTCATCGCCGACCGCCTTCTCAGCCCGCTTGAAGTGCAGGCCCTGCAGCAGTCCCCCCAACAGGCTGTCATCGCCTGAATCACCATGTACAAACAAATCCGCAACATCGCCATCATTGCCCACGTCGACCACGGCAAAACCACCATGGTTGACCAACTGCTGCGCCAGAGCGGCACCTTCCGTGAGAACGAAAAGGTGGCCGAACGGGTGATGGACAGCAACGACATCGAGCGTGAACGCGGCATCACCATCCTGGCCAAAAACTGCGCGGTCGAATGGCAGGGCACGCACATCAACATCGTCGATACCCCTGGCCACGCCGACTTCGGCGGTGAGGTGGAGCGTGCTCTGAGCATGGTCGACGGCGTGGTGCTGTTGATCGACGCCGCAGAAGGCCCGATGCCGCAGACCCGCTTCGTCACGAAGAAGGCACTGGCCCTGGGCCTGAAGCCCATCGTCGTGGTCAACAAGGTCGACAAGCCCGGCTCGCGGCCCGACTACGTCATCAACGCTGCTTTTGAGCTGTTCGACAAGCTTGGCGCAACCGAGGACCAGCTCGACTTCCCCGTGGTCTATGCCTCGGGCCTGAACGGCTGGGCCTCGTTGACCGAAGGCAACGAAGGCGAGGCCTGGGCGACCGACATGAGCGCGCTGTTCGACACCGTGCTGCGCCACGTGCCCGCGCACAAGGGCGACCCTGCTGCCCCGTTGCAGTTGCAAATTTCTTCGTTGGACTATTCAACCTTCGTCGGCCGCATCGGTGTGGGCCGCGTGACGGCCGGCACCATCAAGCCGATGCAAGACGTGCTGGTCTGCGTGGGCACGCCGGAAGAAGGCGGCAAGACTTTCAAGGGCCGCGTCAACCAGGTGCTGACCTTCGAAGGCCTGGAACGCATGCCTGCCACCGAGGCTGGCCCTGGCGACATCGTGCTGGTCAACGGCATCGAGGACATCAGCCTTGGCGTCACGTTGACCGACCCGACCAACCCGATGCCGCTGCCGATGCTGCATGTGGACGAGCCGACGCTGACGATGAATTTCTGCGTCAACAACAGCCCGCTGGCGGGCCGTGAAGGCAAGTTCGTCACCAGCCGCCAGATCTGGGACCGGCTGCAGAAAGAGCTGCAGAGCAACGTCGCACTGCGCGTAAAGGAGTCTGACCAGGAAGGCATCTTCGAGGTCATGGGCCGCGGCGAATTGCACCTGACCATCTTGCTGGAGAACATGCGCCGCGAAGGCTACGAGCTGGCCGTGAGCAAGCCGCGCGTGGTGTTCCACGACGTCGGCGGCGAGCGCCACGAGCCCATCGAGTTGGTCACAGCCGACATCGAAGACCAGCACCAGGGCGGCGTCATGCAGGCCCTGGGCGAACGCAAGGGCGAGCTCGTCAACATGGAAACCGACGGCCGTGGCCGCGTCCGCCTGGAGTACCGCATTCCAGCGCGGGGCTTGATCGGATTCAGCAACGAATTCATGAACCTGACACGCGGCACGGGCTTGATCAGCAATATCTTTGACGGCTACGAGGCCTACAAGGGCGAGATCATCGGGCGCAAGAACGGCGTGCTGATCAGCATGGATTCCGGCGAAATCTTCACCTACGCGCTGGGCAAGCTGGACGACCGCGGGCGCATGTTCGTCAAGCCGGGTGACGCGGTGTACGAAGGCATGATCGTCGGCATCCACAGCCGCGACAACGACCTGGTGGTCAACGCCACGCGCACCAAGCAGCTGACCAACTTCCGCGTCAGCGGCAAGGAAGACGCGATCAAGATCACACCGCCGATCGACCTGAGCCTGGAATACGCGGTGGAGTTCATCGACGACGACGAGCTGGTCGAAATCACGCCCAAGAACATCCGCGTGCGCAAGCGCCACCTGAGCGAGCACGATCGCAAGCGGGCTGGGCGCACGGGCGACTGAGAGCACGGATCAGCTCCACGGCATGACATGACCCACCGCCAAGCCGTGTGGGTGATGGTGGCGGTCACGCTGATGTGGAGCATCGCTGGCGTGGTGACCCGCCAGCTCGAAGCCGCGCGCAGTTTCGAGCTGACCTTCTGGCGCAGTGCCTTCAACGCGGCGGCCTTGGTGGTATTGCTGGCCTGGCTGCGCGGGCCACGGCCTTTATGGCTAACGCTTAAAAGCGGTGGCAAAGCACTGTGGCTGTCAGGCCTGTGTTGGGCGGTGATGTTCACGGCCTTCATGGTGGCCTTGACGCTGACCAGCGTGGCCAACGTGCTGGTCACCATGGCTTTGGGGCCGCTGTTCACCGCGCTGGGTGCCTCGCTCGTGCTGCGCAATCGTTTGACGGCCCGCACCTGGGGCGCGATTGTCTTGGCCGGCCTGGGCATTGCGTGGATGTACGGCAGCCAGGTCAGCAGTGGTGACACACGACAGTGGCTGGGCACAGCCGTGGCGCTGGCCGTGCCCGTGGCAGCGGCTGTGAACTGGACGCTGTTGCAGCACTTGAAGGGCAGGGCGCAGGCGCCGGACATGCTGTGTGCAGTGCTGTTGGGCGCGCTGCTGTCGGCAGCGGTGACGTGGCCGCTGGCCACGCCGCTGGTGGCTTCTACCCAAGACATCGCCTGGCTGGCACTGCTGGGGGTCGTGCAGTTGGCCATTCCCTGCCTGCTGGCAGTGGCCGTGGCCAAAGTACTCAGCGGCCCCGAGATCGCCTTGCTGTGCCTGTTGGAGGTGATTTTTGGTGTGGCCTGGGCCTGGTGGGGCGCGTCGGAGATGCCGACGCCCTCGGTACTGGCTGGCGGCCTGCTGGTGCTGTTGGCCCTGGCCGGGAACGAAGCGCTGAACCTGCGTCGGCGTTGAGGCCAGACGCTGCCCAAAGCGTTTCCTCAAACGGCAGCCTGCTCCAGTTTGAAGACGCCCACCGTCTCGGCCAGCCGCTGCGCCTGTTGGCGCAGGCTTTCTGCGGCTGCAGCACTTTGTTCCACCAGCGCGGCGTTCTGCTGGGTGTTGTGGTCCATCTGACTGACGGCCTGGTTGACGGTGCCGATGTCCGAACTCTGTTCGGCTGCAGCGGCAGTGATCTCGCTGATCAGGCTGGTCACGCGCGACACCTGCTCGACGATGTCTTTCATGGCCACGCCAGCGTCACTCACCTGGGCGCTGCCGGTTTCGACCTTCTCGACCGAATTGCTGATCATGGCCTTGATCTCCTGCGCCGCACCCGCCGAACGCTGAGCCAGGCTGCGGACTTCAGAGGCCACCACCGCAAAGCCTCGACCCTGCTCGCCGGCACGGGCGGCTTCAACGGCGGCGTTGAGCGCGAGGATGTTGGTCTGGAAGGCGATGCCGTCGATGACGCCGACGATCTCGGCGATGCGCCGGCTGCTGCTGTTGATCTCCTCCATCGTGCTCACCACGTTGGCCACCACCTCACCGCCGCGCCTGGCCGCCGCGCTGGCTTGCGCCGCCAATTGGTTGGCCTCATGCGCATGTGCAGCGCTTTGCTGGACGGTGCCGGTGAGTTGTTCCATGGATGACGCCGTATGCTGCAGGCTGCTGGCCTGTTGTTCGGTGCGATTGGACAAGTCCTGGTTGCCGCTGGCGATCTGTGCCGACGCGCTCGTCACACTGTCCACGCCGCTGCGTACCTGCGCTACCAGCTTTGACAAACTGCCGCGCATACCGCCCAGTGCGTCGAAAACTGGGGTGAACTCGTCGCGTTGCTCATCCATCGGCACGGCCGTCAAGTCGCCAGCCGCAACTTGGTCAGCCTGCGCCGCAGCCAGCCGCGCCCGGCGAGTCAGCAGGTGGCGCGTCAGCAGAA
>Ga0335394_10009882_pt1 | contig 10760 bp, 8 predicted proteins | sample MAT03_FD_205741 | JGI IMG/M metagenome (GOLD analysis project Ga0335394, IMG submission 205741) | Freshwater microbial communities from Lake Fryxell liftoff mats and glacier meltwater in Antarctica - MAT-03 (spades assembly) (version 2) ... | reverse complement strand
CGATCGGCTGCAATCTGATGGAGCATCCGGGCGTGGACGCCTTTCGAGATGCATTCGTCGGCTTGCTTCGCCGCCCGGACGTGCAGGCGGTTTACGCGCAGATCTCCGAGCTAGACCCGGGAGAGGTAGCTGGCCTTTTACGGACACCGCTCTGGTTGTCGGCACGATCCCCGCCAGGGAGCTACGCGCCGCTGTCAGCGGTCTTGAGCCGGATGAGGTCGCCGACGCAGCCGAGTTCGGCGTCTCCCCATCCATTGCCGCGAGGCATGGTTCACCTGTTCTAGCTGTGTGGTGGGATTGACGATGATCCCTAACCATGCGCCGCAGTGAACGGCGGCGAAACTCACGAGATCACCATGAGAACCCTCAAGATCATCGAACACATCTCGCTGGACGGCGTGATCCAGTCCTCCGGCGAAGACAATTTCCCCTACGGCAAGTGGACCACGCCCTATCGGACACCCGCTGGCTTGGAAGCCATGGTGGCCGCTTATGGCGAGCGCGTCGATATGCTGCTTGGCCGTCGCACCTACGATATGTGGTCGGGCTTCTGGCCAAAGGCGCCAGGCGGTCCAATGGCGGACCGCCTCAATGCGGCAACGAAATTTGTCGTTACCACCGTCCGGAAAGTCTTGCATGGGGCCCGTTCGAGGGCCTTGGACCGGACATCGTCGAAGGCGTTCGCCGCATCAAGTCGCAGGACGGCCCGGACCTTATCCTCTCCGGTAGCTCCACGCTGACATCGGCGCTGCTCGAGCATGGGCCTGCGGATAGTCCTGCTGGCCGTTTATCCGGTCCTGCTGGGTACGGGGAAGCGCTTCCCCGCTAAGGCGGGACTTCGCGCAGAGCCGCTCAGCTTTGCGGATGGAACCCCGCCACGCTCATTCGAGCCTGCCTGCGGTAGCTACCGTGTGTGCACATCTCTGGCCAGTTCCATTCCTTCCATGATGTAGGTGAGTCTGTCGAGTCCTCGTCGTAGCGCGATCACTCCTGGTGGTCCTTGGGAGTCGTATCCTTTCCAGCCGCCTAGCCGACCTATTACCCATGCCGCCCACTTGGTGGTCTTGGGGTCGTTGTGGTTTTGCTGTTTGGTTGTGCGGCCCTGAAGCTTCCGGGCCACCCGGCGCATCGCCTCTATCTGCGAAGCGTCGAAGACCTCTTCGATGGGCTGTCCTCCCTCGGGGTCGTTGTAGGCAATGTTCATTTGGAGGATCTTCAGCAGGGCGGTCATTTGCATGACCACCAACTTGCGGACCGCCCAGCCGCTTTCGAGTTCGGCCTCCTCTATGCCGAAGCCCTGTTTCTTCAGTAGCCTGAAGAGCTGTTCGATGTGCCACCGGGCGCTGTACCATCCCACCAGCTTCAGTGCTTCTTGGCAGGTGGTCACCCGGTGGGTGGTGAGCGATCTCCAATGGATCGGACTGGTCGCATTCCCGCCCGTTTCGCGCACTTCGATGCAGGTCACTTCGATCCGGTCCGGATAATTTTTCGCCCTCAAGTTGGAGGGGCACTGCAACCAACAGGTGAGGTATCGCAGCTCCATATGAGCCTCCCGCCTGTACTGCTGTTTGCGGCTGTCAGTGGGCAGTGCAATGGTGTACGTCCCGGCCATGGGTGCTGCGCCCACGTCTTCATAAAGGCTGTTCCCATTGGCCAGTTCGCGCGTGGTCTTGGAGCGCACCAATAGATGGTACTTCCCCTCCGGTATCAGCGCGAACTGTTCGTAGATGTCTCCTTCACGGTCTTCTATGAAGGTTACGCTCAACGCCTCTTTCAACACTTCCTTGCTGCGTTGGGCGACCTCGATCCATTTGTAGGATTCCTTCTCTTCGATGGGCTGGCGCTTGTAGTTCCTCTCCAACCGCGAAGGCCTCTGCTCTGGCCGGTGGAACAGTTTCACATGGGAGAAGCCCAGAGGCGTGAAGTGGTCGGCATCCACCACCAGTCCGGGGTGTAGTTTGAAGCAGTTGGCGCTATCCGCGTTGTCCGATCGGCCCAGCCCACTTGCGGCCATCAACCGCCCTTGGTGCGCTTGCAAATTCACTTCGCATGTGTCCTGTATGCACAGTAGATGTCGCCCTGTGCTCAGGCCTTCCATGCGTTTTGCCGTTTCGGCCACAAGCTCCGTTTCCTTCACTTTGGCGTTGTTCAGAAAGCGATAGTACGCTCTCTGCTCGGCGATGTCCGCCGACAAGTGCAGGACAACGCGTGTGCCTGCAGGATCGTTCCCCGGTCCTGTAGGATCCTCGAACTGGGCCCGGCCACCCTTCTCCATCCGGTAAGCCAACAATTCCAGCCGCTCGTTCGTGAGCTGCACACCCACGCTCTTGTGGCCATGGGATGCACGCTGACGACCAGGGCGTGATGGGTGAGCAGCCCACGCGCTCCTGCTCGCCGATGATCGATCTCATGCTGCGTTCCGCACGCGACCAACAGGAACAGGATGACTACGACGCAGAATCGGGATCGCATTGGAACGGAAAAGGAGCGCCATTTCATCGGGCGCCTTCCTCGGCGCAGGTCGGTCATGCGGACAGCACACCATGCAAGTAAACCTGCGAGGCGAGCGGCCCGTCTTCAACGGTCGCCCGCAACCATCAGTTTGCCGGTGCCGATCGGCTCGCCGTTCAGCAGGACGCGATACGGATACAAACCCTCTCCCAGTGCATCGCGACGGAGTATGAAGTTGGGGACGGTGATCGTCTCGCTGCGTACCAGACGACCAAGGGCATCGAAGACCACAAGCTGGGGATCGCGTGACACGAGTTCTGGCGCTAGGCTGATCGTTGTGGAAGTCGAGAACGGGTTCGGAAAGGCATGGATCAAGGGCTCGCTCTGGACCTCCTCAACGGCACTGGTGCCGCACACATCGTAGGTCGTGCTCGCCGTGTTGTCAGTGATGATGAAGGTGCAGCTATCCTGCGCGGCCCATCCGGTACCTTCCGTATAGGAAGGGATGTAGTATTCGATACTATCCGTGTACTCCGCCACCGCCCACGGTGCGGCTAGACAATTGGGACAGCTGGCTCCCGCTTGATCCATTTTCCACAAACGGGTGGCTGGTGGGGGAAAGGTGTTGTTGGGGTCCGGTGAATGTTGGCCAAGGAACAGGATGTCACCGTCGGTGGCCAAGCCTCCGCGATAGATCAGGCCGTACTCCACCGTTCCGAACACTTGGGACCAGAGCAATTGCCCATCAGCGTCCAACTTCGCCGCACACGGACGGTAGCTCTCGAACCCGGCGGTTATGGTGTGTGCGCCCAGGGCCACACCACCATCCGGAGTGGGCACCAAGGCGTAGACGATCTCCGTGGTGGTATCGGTGCCGACCACCGTGGCCCAGATCGGTATGCCATCCGGATCCACCTTGGTCACCAGCATATCCCCACCGCCACCTACACCGAACCAGGTCGTATCCGGCGTGGTGAAGTAACCTGCAAAAACAATGTTGCCGTCCTGGGCCACGGCCACTTGGTACGGATCGTTGTACTTGCTGAATATCGAAGCACCGAACTCGTACTCCTTCACCCACGCGGTGTTCCCGTTCGGGTCCAGCCGGATCAGTACGGTATTTTGGATCGTATTCGATCGGGCGCAAAGGACCAGGCCTCCATCGGGCATTTCCGCAAGACCTCGGCCCTGAAACCCAAAACCACCGGCTTGAAAACTGCGGCTCCAGAGCAAGTCGGCTTGGGCATCGAGGCGGATGACGAACACACCGCCTCCCCCGCAGAACGCGAAACCGCCATCGCTCATTTGCACCAGCCCGCCGAACTGTGTTTGCAGAGAGCCGCCCCCTATCACTCCGTAATTCTTCGTCCAGACAACGTTCCCCACAGGGTCCACCTTCATCAGCATCACCGAACGGCCCAAGGCAGTGCTCGCATACGTGTAGCCACCGACCAGCACACCGCCGTCAGCGGTCGCGATCACATGGGTGAAATGGGTCTCCGCAAGGGATCCCACCGCAAAGGCCTTGCTCCATTGTACCCCGCCGTTCATGTCCAGCTTGCGCAATAACGGATGGGTAACCCCTGCCGCTGTGCGGCCGGCCACCACGAAGCCGCCATCGGTTGTTTGAGCCACACCGCCTTGACCAGTCTCTGGTGTACCACTGGAGAGGGTGATGCAGCCCTGTTGGACTTGTGCGGGTACACTTCCTACGATGAAGGCGAGAAGGAGCGATGGAATGCAGCGGGTGAGCAGGGTGTTCATGGAGGATGTGGGTTGTGTTCGCGGTGTGAAGATGCATGTGAACGCATCCATCGATAGGCAGGACCGAGCGAACGGCCGCATCCCTGAGGGAGCGGCAAGCGACCGGTACCTTTCGCCATCCATGCCCCTATTGTTGCGCCTCCTCGCCGGTTTGCCCTTCTTACTGCTGGCAGCGCCGTTGCTGGGCCAAGACGCCTCCCGGCTCCCTGGTCTGCGCGCCGATCTCGCGAAGGCCACCAATGACACGCTGCGTGCAGATGCTCTTGCTCGCATCTGCTTCAACCTGATCCGCAGCGATCCCGATAGCGCGAGACTGGTCGGGGGGCAGGCAATGGCGCTGGCCAAGAAGATCGGTAACCAACGCGCACTCGGCGATGCGCACAACAACTTGGGCTGGCTCGCTGCGGAGCAAGGCGAATTCGTCAGGGCGGATTCGTTGCTGAACATCGCCCTCGGCATCTTCAAGCGGATCGGCAAACCGGAGTACACATCGGTCACACTTTCAAACCTCGGTTGGCTGGCGGAAAAGAAGGGCGACAGTGTGGGTTCATTGAATCGATTCCAGGAAGCGTTGCGCGAAAGCGAAGCAGCGAACGACACTGCGACAAACGCGATCCTCCTCTACTCCATAGGCGTGGGTTATCGCAAGATCAAGGAGTACGACAAAGCGCTGGACTACATGCAACGCTCGCTGGACATGGAACGTACGCTTGGCCGCCGCAACAAGGAAGCCAACTGTATTGTGGCTATGGCGAACACCTACCGCGAGCAGGGTGATACGACCAGAGCCTTCACCAATTACACATTGGCCACGTCGCTCTACCTCGAGCGGAAAGACCACGCGGGGGCGGGTCTCGTGCAGGAGAATATCGGCGATCTGTACATGGATGCCGATCCGCAACGCGCGCTGGTGTGCTATGCCATCGCTTTCGCGCATTACGATTCCATCAACAGCAATGCGGACAAGGCGTATGTGCTGAAGAGCATGGGGATCGTGCAGACCGATCTGGGGCGCTATGACGAAGCCGATGAAAGTCTTGGACAAGGGCATGCGCTGGCCCTGGCCGCTGGATCCAAGGAACTGGTGATGGACTATGAGCAGGCCCTGGCACAACTGGCGAGCGCACAAGGCGATGCGGAAGCCACTCGGCAACACTACGAGCGGTACATCGCGCTGAAAGACAGCTTGCAAGGGGCGGACACGCAACGCGAACTCGCACGCCTGCGCACCGAATTCGAAACGGAGCGCGCCGAAAAGGACAACACGATCCTGCGCGCCGAGAACAGCGAGAACACCGAACGGCTGCGGCGCAAGGACATCCAGCTCTATGGAAGCGTCGCGCTCGGAGTGCTCGCGATCATCGCCGCGATCCTCTTCTGGCGCAACTTCCAACAGAAGCGCAAGCATGCCGATGTGCTCGAAGGACTGAACACGCAACTGGGGCACAGCAACGCGGAGATCACCGAGATCAACGGCCTACTGGAAATGAAACTACTGCGCAGCCAGATGAACCCGCACTTCATCTACAACTGCCTCAACAGCGCGGCGCGCATGACCCAAGCGGGCCAACAGGTTGAAGCACTGGCCTACTTGCAAGGCTTCGCGCGTTTATTGCGCATGGTGTTGGACCATTCGGTGAACGATACTGTGGGCATCGCTGAGGAACTTGACTTCCTCCGGCAGTATTTGAAGCTCGAAGCAGTGAGGCTTGATGGCCTGACGTACAACGTGGAAGCCGATGGCGCGCTGCTCGATGACGAAGCGGAACTGCCTTCACTGATCGTGCAACCCTTTGTGGAGAACGCCATCTGGCACGGCTTGGCGAGCAAGGAAGGTGTACGGTCGATCCATGTCCGCTTCAGCAAGAACGGGCATGGACTTACATGCACGATCACCGACAATGGCGTTGGACGCGAGCAAGCGGCATCAGCTCCCGATAAGGATCCCTCGCACCGTTCGCTCGGCATGCAGCTTACCAGCGAACGCCTGCGCCTGCTCTCACGGCGCATGAGCGAGAGCGGTTCGATCGAAGTGGAGGACTTGAAGGATGATGCTGGCAAGAGCGCTGGCACACGCGTGGTGTTGCGGCTCGCGGAGGTGGACTGAACACGAACCGCTTCCTCATCGAACCGACCGCTCCCTCGATCGGCCATTGTCTTCACCGCTCCAGGCACAACTCTTTGCGCGATCAATTCCTCGCGCATGTCCACGCCCACCAAACTCCTGTTCGCTTGCGCTCTGTCCTTCAGCAGTGCGGCGATCATCGCCCAGAACATCGGCATCAACGCCAATGGCGCTACGCCGGATCCGAGCGCATTGTTGGACATTGATGGCAGCGCGATCATGGGCACCAAGCGCGGACTGCTCATCCCTCGCGTGACTTCCGCAGAACGGACCGCCATCCCGACGCCTGCGACGGGCCTGCTGGTGTACGACAGCACGCTGAACGGATTCTGGTATTTCAACGGCACCACCTGGACACCGATCGGCGGCGCTTCGGGCTGGAGCCTCACCGGCAATGCGGGCACCGTGGATGGCACCAACTTCCCGGGCACCACCGACGATGTGCCCTTGACGTTCCGGGTGAACAACCAACGCGGGGGCAGGATCTCTCGATCGGATTCCACCGTTACGCTCGGCTATCGAGCCGGGGCATCGCTCACCACGGCGATCAACAATGTGTTCATCGGCGACAGGGCCGGTGAGAACGCGAGCACCGGCGGATCCAACGTGCTGGTCGGCAACAAGGCCGGCAAGGTGCTGAACTCGTACGGCAATGTCATGGTCGGCGATAATGCCGGGGCCAGCAACACAACGGGCCTGAACAACGTGTTCATAGGTGCGGCCAGCGGCCAGGTCAATACCACGGGTTCGGGTGATGTGTTCATGGGCACCTTTTCAGGACTGTCCAACACCACAGGGAGCGGCAACACCTTCATCGGTCACTTCGTGGCGAACGCCAACACCACAGGTGGCAGTAACACGTTCATTGGCACATCGGCCGGTAGCTCCAACACCACCGCAGGATCCAACACGTACGTAGGTGCGCGTGCTGGATTCTATAGCGTTACCGGTGCCAACAACACCTTCATGGGTACTGATGCCGGACGCGACAACACCACCGGATCTTCGAACACCTTCATCGGCCGTTCGGCAGGCTACGCGAACACCACCGCCTTCCAGAACACCTTCATCGGTTTGGATGCCGGGCGTTACAACACCGTTGGGAACAACAACACCTTCTTAGGGCAGGCAGCGGGGTACACGAACACGAGCGGGGAAGCCAACACCTTCGCCGGTGTGGACGCTGGACGCTCCAACACCACGGGCATGGGCAATACCTTCCTGGGACGTTCGGCGGGTTACACCAACACCAGCGGTACCGGCAACACGTCCGTAGGCATGAATGCGGGCACCTTCAACACCACGGGCGCGGACAACACCTTCGTGGGCCGCTATGCCGGCTACTTCAACGCGACGGGTTCCGGCAATGCGTTCTTCGGCGTGGATGCGGGCCGCTCCACTTCCATCGGCCTCGCCAATACCTTCCTGGGCCGTTCCGCCGGCTATGCGAATACCACGGCGGACAACAACGTGTTCGTGGGAACGGACGCGGGACGTTTCAATACCACCGGTAACAGCAACACCTTCGTGGGCCGCTCGGCCGGGTTCGACAACACCACTGCCAGCAACAACACCTTCGTGGGCCTGGACGCGGGCCGCTTCAACACCACCGCTGCGGGCAACACCTTCATCGGGCATTTCAGCGGGCGGACCAATACCACCGCGGACGGCCTCACCTTCATGGGTTTCGAGAGCGGCATGGCCAACAACACGGGTCTGCGCAACACCTTCCTCGGTTCGGGAACGGGCAGGGCCAACACGAGCGGAACGGATAATTCGTTCGTCGGGTACCGTGCCGGTTACAACACGACCACCGGCGTCGAAAACTGCTACTTCGGGTGGGAGTCCGGCTGGCAGAACACCACGGGGGAAAAGAACGTGATGATGGGCAACTCTTCCGGCTATGGTGCCATTGGATCGCGGAACGTTTATCTGGGCAATGCGGCGGGGCAGTTCCTCACGGGATCGGAGAATGTGGTGATCGGCGATCTGGCCGCGCCGGTCAGCATAACCTTCAACCAGAACACGCTCATCGGCAAGGGCACTGGCGCTACAGGCGGCACCACCAATGCCACGGCGATCGGCTACAACGCGTACGTGGCCTCCAGCAACAGCCTCGTCCTGGGCGGCACGGGCGCCAACGCCGTGAACGTGGGCATCGGAGTTACCGCACCCACGGCCGAATTGGAAGTGAACGGTTTCACCAAGCTCGGAACGAACGCACCGGCGATCAAGGTGCTGAAGCTTACCGGCACTACGGCGGCCGCACAGGGCGGCACTACCAACATCGCGCATGGCCTCACCGTGGCCAAGATCCTTGCAGTGGATGTGTTGGTGCAATCATCAGCGAACACTTGGGTCCATCATGGCTACACGAACGGCGTGGGCTATGTGTACAACTACACGGTCGGCCTGACGAACATATCGGTGATCAACCAGGTGGCCGCGTCGGCGAATATTCTGTCCAGTCCGATCAAGATCCTGATCACATACGAGCAGTGACGGAGGAGGTCGCGAGGGTGAAAGGGTGAAAGGGTGTCCGCGATACAGGTCATGCAGTACGGTTCCACTAGATCCGAACACCACTTGCTGTTCAAGGTGAAAGGCGACCGCGTGGTGCGCGCGGTCTATCTTGCTCGCGTGATCCGCGCGCTGCTGTTGGATGATGACGCAGGCATTCGCAGTTACTTGTGCGAACTGCTGCGATCCGCGCATCCGGAAGTGGAGGTGATCGGCGAAGCGGACAACATCACCACCGGTCGCAGGCTGATCACGGAACTGAAACCCGACCTCCTCTTCCTGGATGTGGAAATGCCCGGCGGCAGTGGCTTCGAGCTGTTGAAGCAATTGGGCACCTGGCCCTTCGAAGTGATCTTCACCACGGGCTTCCAGCGTTATGCGATACAAGCGATCCGTTTCAGCGCGCTGGACTATTTGCTCAAGCCCGTGCAGCCAGAAGAGTTGCATACCTCTCTTCAACGCTTCAAGGACCGGCATCCGGAACAAGAGCAGCGCACTGATGTTCAGAAGCAGTTCATCGCGAACCTGAACGAACCGGACGAGAAGGCCATGAAACTCACCCTCAGCGCGGGCGACCGCACCTACTTCATTTCACCCGCGGAAGTGACGCATTGCACCGCCGACGACAACTACACCGAGCTGCACACCAGTGATGGTAAGCGCTTCGTATCGGCCCGTACGCTGAAGGACTACGAAGACATGCTGGCTCCCATCGGGTTCCTCCGCGTTCACCGTTCAACACTGGTGAACAAAGCTCAGATCACCCACCTGGACGATGGACATGTGGTGTTGAAGAACAAGGTGCGCGTGGAGATCAGCCGAAGGAAACGCGAGGAGGTGATGAAGGCGCTCGGCTCCTGACGAAGCCCGAGGTCTTCCGGCCCAACCGCTCCCTCATCTGTTCCGCCGCTTGCTCGGAAGTGCTTTCATGCGTATGCTGAATGGCGCTGCTTCGTGGCACCAACTCTGCCGACATGACCATCAAGGACCGCCTCGCCGACATCGCCTTCAGCATTGCACTTACCGCACTTGCCCTTTTACCCTTCGTTGCATCGGCCAACGATGGGCGACCGGGATTCATGGAGAACAAAGGCCAGATCCACGACCAGTTCCGCAAACCGAATGCAACAGCGCTATTCCTCTTGAACACGCCGTGGATGAACGTGCAGCTGAAACACGATGGCTTTGCCTACGACACTTACGCGATCACGGAACGGGACGGAAATGCCGCCCACATGGATAGCGCCCGCCGCCTTGACGCATTCGGTCTACCTGTTCCCGAACCCACCACTCTGGACTACCAATTCCATCGCATCGATCCGCGTTCCGTGAACGGGAATGCGGAGATCATCGTCGTCGGCCAAAGCGAGGACTGAACGAACTACTATACCGATGTGACCGGCGAAGCGGGCGCGACATTCGTTCGTTCATATTCCACCGTCATCTACCGGAACGTGTGGCCGAACATCGATGTGCGTTTGCGGATAGTCCTGCTGGCCGTCTATCCGGTGCTGTTGGGCACGGGGAAGCGCTTCCCCGTTAAGGCGGGCCTTCGCGCAGAGCCGCTCAGCTTTGCGGATGGAACACCGGCGCACGCATTCCAACTCATCAGCACGCAAGCATTTCCGTCCGGCATCATCTTCAATACTTACAAGGTCGCCGGGCCTTTGAAGATCGGATAGTTCAGCGGAAAGCCCCGAACCTTCTTCGTTGAGGCTCACTTCTCCGCCCCTTCCTTGCCCAACACCCGCCTGCCTCGCGCCTGTCCAGTTCCTGTTTCGGTTTGGCGGACTTTACGCGCTTCTCGACTTCCTTGATGTGCTCGTCGGGCTGGATGTTCTCCGGCAAAGTGCCGCCGATGCGTTTGATGGCATCGCGCACTTCCTTGCCCACTTGTTCG
>Ga0335394_10009874_pt1 | contig 10767 bp, 6 predicted proteins | sample MAT03_FD_205741 | JGI IMG/M metagenome (GOLD analysis project Ga0335394, IMG submission 205741) | Freshwater microbial communities from Lake Fryxell liftoff mats and glacier meltwater in Antarctica - MAT-03 (spades assembly) (version 2) ... | reverse complement strand
AGCCTCGTGGTGCTGTTTACGCTGCTGCGCTTCCCGCAGCTGCCACAGTCAGCGCTCCACCGCCTCCAGCACCGGCGTACTGAGCTCGTTCAGTTGGGGCCGATCACAACCTTTGTCGATCTACAAGGGGTGGTTGTGCCGCAGCGCATGGAGGCACTGGCGTTCCCGGTCGATGGCCGATTCGAACGCTTTGTCCTTCCAGCTGGCTGCTCGCCCGAGGCGCCAGCCACCTGCGCGATCACCGCAGACGACGTAGTCGCCTCCCTTCAGCAAGCCGATACTGAGGAGGAGCTCGAGCGCGCCGTGCTTCAGGCCGAGGCCGCCCAGTTTCAGGCCGAGGCCGCCCAGGCCGAACAGGCGCGGGGCGAACGGCAGCAGGCCCGCGACGTGGCCCAGGCAGAGCAGCAGCGCCAACTCGCGCTCGACCAGCTGCTTCGGTTTGATCGTGGCGGCGAAGACGATGTTTTTGCCGCCGCCGAGCAGGGCCTCGCCGAAAGCTCTGATCAGTACATTCTGGCTACCGACACCTACTCGACCGAGCTGCGCCTCGCGATGACGCAGCGCACGCAGGCATTTCAGGCGGTGCAGGAGGCGCAGCAGCAGCAGACAACGGCTGAGAATGAGCTCGCCTGGGTTATTCGTTACGGCAGCCACCCCTCCGAGCAGATCGAGACCTCGCCCGGCGTTTTCGAGAACCGGCCGCTCAACGAAGTTGAGCGCCAGGCATTCATCGATGCCGTCAGTAGCGCCAAGCGCAGCGTGGAGGAGAAGGGAAAGGTACTCGGAGACGCGGAGGCGGCCTACCAGCTGACGGTTAAGCAGGGTGACGCGGAGGTAAAGGCGGCTGCGTCCAGCTTCGAGCTTACCCAACGCACGCTCGCTGAGCTCTGTCCAGGCGGCCCGCTTGACCCCAGAGATGCCGACGGTGTCAACACCTGGCTGAAGCGCTGTCGCGCCGAGCAGATCAAGGGCAAGAACGGGGCGTGCGACCCGCTGGTGATCAACCGGCCCGAGCCTCCACCGCTGCTGGTCGGGTGCCGCAACAAGCAGATCACCGACGCCTACGCAGCAACGATCAATGCGCTGCGCGCGCTCGCGGCGATCAAGGATTTGCCGCAGGCAGGCGCCGGCGGGGGCAGCTCCAACAGCGCGCTTGTCGCGGCCGAGCAGGCGGTTACTGATGCACGACGACGTTTTGCGGGCAGCGTTATCAAGGCGACCAGCAGCGGCTATCTGGTTATGGCTGCCGTCCGTCCGGGCGACGATGTGCGGGCCGGCCAGCCTGTCGCCTATCTCATTACGGCTGGCACGCCGCTTGAGGTGGCGGCTGAGCCGCCCACGCCAGGGCCGGGCCAAATCCACACGGATCTGCCCGTCATAATCCGGCCCCTCGCCGCTCCCTCAGCCGTCTACTCCGGGACCGTACGCCTAGTGCCGCCGCCCTCCATCGCCGGTACAGCGGTCACGGACGCCGAGCGGGCTATCCGGATCGCGCTGTCCGCTGAGGTAGTCGTCACACCTCTTGAGGGCGAGGCGGCGCTGCCGCTGTACAGCCCGGTGAGGGTGCAGGCCACAGTTCCACTTACTACGCGCACGCCCCGCGTCTACTGGCTGCCGCCGTCCATGGTAGCCACAGACTCGCAGGGATCACACGTCATTGTGCGACAGGGCTGGCTTGATTATCGCGTGCCCGTCGTGATCGGCCTCAAGACCGACCGGCAGATTGAGATCCGCCTGATTAGGTCGCAGCCGCAGAGCAGCCTGGAGCCGCTACCGTCGCTCCGGCCCACGCTGGACCAAAGATATTGGCTCAGCGTTGGGCAGGGCTGGCTACGCCGGGCCTACAGGTTTGCCCTGGGGCCGGAGCCTCGCCTTCTGCTGCAGCCAGGTGCAAAAATTGTTGCGCCATAGGAGAGCGCTGTGAGATCCACCCTGGGATTCCTTCTCGCCGCGCTATCGCTCACGTTGCTCGCCTGGCTCACAGGCGGGCGCGCTGGCGCCCAGCAGCCCGCACTGGTCGTCACCAGGATTGTGCCCACTGAACATCTGGTGACGCTCTACCTCGCCGCGTCGTTGGGCGTGGTACCTGACGGCAACGCGCTCAAGCTGTACGAGGACGGCGAGCAGATCGAGCCAACCACTGTAACAACGACGACAGTTGGCGTAGCGGTAGCCGTGCTGATCGACCTGAGCGGAAGCATGGCTACGGGCGGCCTGCCAGGCAGCCCATCGCGGCTCGACGACGCCCTCGCGCAGACGATTCAAGTCGCGCGCGTCATGAGTCCTACCACCGATCTTCTCACCGTGGTCCCGTTCAGTGGCACCGTCGGCTTGCCCCCAGCGATTGCTCACCTCGACCGGCCGAATAGCGGCGATATCGACAACTGGCTGACCGGCGAACCCATCGTCGAGGCCAACCGCCCCGCCCCACGCCCCACAACGCGCATGCCGCGCAGCGAGGCCGAGTACAGCCAGCCATATGCTCAATCTGACCTTTCAGGTGCGGTAATCCTAGCTCTAGAGATGCTGACCGATCCGCAACCACGCCCGGAGTTTGACGCCAAGGAGATCGCGCGCCTACGGCCTATGCACAAGGTAATCCTGATCTTTGGCGACAGCTGCGACGACATCGAACCTCAAATAATTAAGCGTGCAGACCTAGACTGCACGCTGTCGCCAGAGGCCCTGAGCGCCCTCGCCGAAGCCCGGCGCGAGCATGCCATCTCAGTCATAAGCATCGGCGTAGGCGACGGCACGCTGGCCCGCTACGATCAGCTCCAGGCGCTCGCGGAGTGGACAGGCGGCGCCTTCCATCGCCTCGCCCAACAAAATGGTGAGCGTCCTGAGCAGGCGACAGCACGGGTTGAGGCTGCGATCAGCAACTTCTTGGACGCGCGCCGCACAATTACAGTGTCGGCGCCACCTGCCCCGACATCCACACCGTCACCTGTTCCAATACCTACATCACCACCTATGCAGGCTACACCGGCGCCTAAATCAGACTCCCAGCCGGGCGATGCAAATCTAGTCGAGCTTCTCCTGCTTGTGCTGGCTGGCCTTGCTCTCGCCTTAGCTGGCGTATCGATCTGGCGCCGCCGACGACTAAAAAACAGTGCGCCACCGATCAACCCTGCAAAGGGGGTCTTTATGCTCGCTGTTGTGAAGCAGGGTGGGCTGGCGATAGAAGTTCCGGGCGCGCACGAGAAGCACTACACGCTCACCAATACCAAAATGACCATCGGCTCCGACGAGGAGCAAGTGGACATTTACCTTAATGGCAGTAACATTGCCCCGCGTCACGCGACGGTATCCTATAACGAGCCGGACTTCCTGGTTGAGCAACTGGAGGGAACGAGCGATATCTGCATTAATAATCGCCAGCTCGGGGTCGGTCAGCCAACGAAACTGTGCGTCTACGATCTTTTGACCATCGGTGACCTGACACTCCAGCTTTTCGAGCAGGCTGGCTCTGAGCAGGCGCAGGCCAGGGAGGGGATGGATGGCGCAAGCGCGTAAATTGCACATGCCGCCCCAGGCCCAGAACGACACCTCGGAGCAGTTTGCGTGGCTTGGCGAGCCTGGCCGCAACATCGGTGAGTCGATCTACAACCCAATGCGGGCCGGCAAGGAGCACCTGGGCTCCCTGATCATTCTGGTTTTTAGCGCCACTGGAGCTGCCGCCCAGGCGACAAACAGCCTGGCGACTACTACACTGATCCGCCATTACTTTGACGGCGGAGCCGACGCAGCGACGAACCTGCGTAGCGCACTCGCTGCGGCGGACAGTGCGGTCAACGCGCTCGATAAAGCGGACCAGCAAAGAAACATCCCTGGCCTGATCGCAGTTAGTATCAGCGGGCGCAGGGCGTTTGTCGCTTGTAACAGCAAAAGCTATTTCGTTCGCGCGCACGGCGATACCCTGGATGCACCCGTCGAAGTTTCTGGGCAGAGCGATACCGCCATTGCGCCTGGCGACAGCCTCTTCGTTATCACCGACACTGCACCTACAGCAGCCCATCAGCAAAGCGCGACGGCCAGGCTGCGCACGAGCCTTGCGGGCGCCGCCCGCGAGCTAAGCAGCCCCGTCCACCATCAGGCCGTGCTCGCCGTACGCCTGCCCGCCCTGGCCGCCACCCCTGCGGCGCTACCTGGCTTGCCGTCCTGGCTTGTGTGGGCCGGCCTCGCCCTTGTGATCACCCTGCTCGCCGCTGGCTGGTTCCTGCGAAAGGAATTAAAAAATCCGTTCGCCCCATCAGCCACTGTGATACCGCAGAGCACCAGCCTGGCAATGTCTCCCAGCGCCAGCGCCCGTGTTGCCGGCGGAGCGCCTGTCGCACCGGCTCAAACATTTGTGAGCGCTACGAAGCTTCCAACCATCACTCCGCCGCCGACACCCTCACGGACACCGACACTGCCTGCGTCACCAACCCGCTCACCGACGGTGCCAGCGGCCACCGCGCCGCCAGCGAATACGCCCTTACCAATCAGGGAGGCCATCGCCACGCCGACGGCTACCCTCACACCAGAGCCAGCCGCCGCACCCGTGCCGCCGGTCGAGGCCATCGCCACGCCGACGGCTACTCTCACACCAGAGCCAGCCGCCGCACCCGTGCCCCCGGTCGAGGCCATCGCCACGCCGACGGACACCGCTACGCCCATCAGCGCCCCCGCGTCAAACCCTTCTTCCACACCACATGTAACGCAGGACGGCAATGCGGACAAGGAAAAGGTGCCTCAAGGCGGAACTATCAGTTTCGAGGCACAGGGGTTCTTGTCTAATGAACTTCTGACAACCTGGGTTACGCCTCTTCCACCACAGGGCCTCCCTATCACCTTGGATCCACATAAAGCCACTCCAGATGGTCGTGTCACATGGTCCTGGACTGTACTGCCCCATTACGTCACGGGCCCCTGGCGTATGGTGGTCGGCAATGGCAGACGCCAAGTGTTCATCGATTTTGAAGTCACCCCGCTTGAAAAGCCCTGACACTACGTGTCACGCCTAAGATCATTGGGCTGGCCGGCGCGGCACGCGTGTGGCTATACTCAGACGATGAAGCCATCCATTCAAGGGGCTCGGCGGGCTGCACATCGTAGTGGTCGTAGATCAGCAGCCGGCGCGGCGCCTGACCAATGGTCGCGTAGACGACGGGGTTACCGCCGCCGGCTTCGAGCAGGCGCACCTCGGCGCCGAGGCGCTGGAGCCGGTCGCGCACCATCCCTGCCGCCTCGCTAATGCCCGTGCCCCGGGCGGCGACTGATGGCACACGAAGCAGCGCGCCGAGTTCGGCCACAAAGCGCTCCTGATGGGCGTCGAGATACGCATCGAATTGGTGCATCCATGGGCTCCTGTCGTGATGGGGCCGCAGCGCAGCGCCCCCCGCTCGTGCGTGTGCAGATAGAACAACCTGGCACGCTTGCGCACTGCCGCGTGTGGCGAGGCATCAGTGGAACATAGCGCAGAACGCCTCGGTCGGCAGCGGATCGTCCCACCCGCCATGCCGGGCCAGCCGGGCGCCGAGCCGACCGATGGCGTCCGAGGACTTCGCGGCCGCCCCGCACCCCCCAGTGCAGAGGAACACGCCGCGAGCGAGCTGGTCGATGTAGGGACGGCCATGGGCGGTGTAGCTGTTCATGCAGGGCTTCGACACCCAACTGAGCACGCTGAGCCCGGGGACAAGCGCGCACAGCACCGCCTGGAGCGCCGCGATCTCGACGGGGTTGCCGGAGCTCTGGAACCAGGCGCGAACAGCATCGGGCGATTCCAGCAGTAGCGGTGTGTGGAGCGGGCCGCCGATCTTGAGGTACCAGCGGCCGCCGGGGTACGGTGCCGGCGGAGTGGTGTAGACCGAGGGGAGCACGGGATGATCGGTGAGGGGCCAGATCAGGCTCGGCATCGCGGCGAGGGCCGCCGCCTGCTCCGGTCGCAGCTCGGCGAGCACGGTGGTGTGGGCCTGCTGCTCCAGCGTGAGCGCAGCGCCAAGCAGCGGCGCCAGCAGCGCGCCGCACGCATCATCGGCGCTGAGGAGGATGCGCGCGGCGTGCACGGTCGCGCCCGCACGGGTGGCAATGGCAACGCCGTCGCCGTCGCGTCGGATCCCCGTCACGGCGTCGCGTACCAGGGTGGCGCCCTGCGCCTCGGCAGCGGCCTGCTGGGCGGCGACGAGGGCGCGCGGGTTGATCCAGCCCGCGCCGCCGCTCGCGTGCAGGCCGACTGCGCCCTCGGGGAAGCGGAGGTACGGGAAGCGCACCTGCAACGTCGTCTCCCCGCAGGGTTCGACCGGGGCGTCGAGCGCGCGACCGAGGGTCTCCGCCGTCGCCAGCAGCGGATCGTCGGCCCCACGTCCGAGCCGCAGGTGGCCGCTGGGGTGATGGAACGGACGGCCGCCACGCACCGCGATGGCGGGGTAGGCGTCAATGGAGCGCCGGGCGAGCGTCGCCCAGATCCGGTCCGGGTCGGTGATGCGCGTGATGCGGGCGTGGTCGTAGTGGCTGGCGAAGGGACCAGCGGAGCGCGCCCAATCCACCGGCTCAGCCGGCCCGAGCCCGACCACCGACAAGGCCGGCGCACCTTCGCTGAGCGCGCGCAGGGCGGCCGCGCCGATCATCCCCAGGCCAATCACGGCGATGTCGCAGGAGCGCATACACCGTACCTCGTGAGCACGCGCGTCAAGGGTTCGGGCCAGACCGCGTCAGGCCAGCGAGCGGCGGGCAGCTATCGTTAAGGCCGCATCAGCAGCTCGTCGGGCGAGCGCACCGGAAGCGGAGAAGCTGCAAAATCACGCGGGTTGCGGGTCACAATCGCGTCGCAGTTGCCCAGCACGGCGCAGGCGATCTGCACATTGTCCTCGAAGTCGCCGCCTTGGAGCGTAGTCGCCTGTTCCGGGGTTGGTCGATCAACAGGACACAGCGCAAAGGTGGCCAGGCAGAGGCCAACCGCAACCTGCGCGGTGCTGATGTTCGTCGCGCGACGCGCAATGTAAAAAATATCGGTGAGGGCTGAGGCTGGCAAATAACCCGCGAGGCGACCGCTGTCGCAAGCGTCCCAGATCTGACTCGCCGCATCAGCCCAGGGGGCGCGGTCGAGCAGCACATCGAGGACGATATTGGTGTCAATCAAGACTCTCATGTGCCGTACCGCTCCGTGCGTCGCTCGTTGCGCCAGCGCTCGACCTCCGCATCAGACGGCGCCGTTTGGCCGGTGACGAGAAGACCGCGTGCGCGCGAGAGTCGGCGTTTGGGGTGTACGTGCCTCACCCTTTCCGGGCGCCAGGGTGTTCAACACCTCCTGGACGAGTCCAAAGCGTTGCTCCGGCGACCACTGGCGCACAATGCGGAGCACCGTCTCGTAGTCAAGCCGCTGAGGTGTGGTCATGATCGACCTCCTGAGATTCGTCGAGCTGCTGCTCGTCTCCATTATAGCATCCGAGCCGCCTGCTACGGGTGTATACCGTGCTGGCTGCCGCGTCCCTTCGCGGTGCTTGGCATGCCCCAGCGCACTTTTTGCTGCTCCAGCATAGCTCCTCACCGGTATGGCGATGCGGGTCTCGGTGCAGCATAGCATTGCCGTCGAGTCGCGCGGCTGGCGGCTGAAGCCACAGGCTAGCAGTGCGAAGCCCGCTGACGCAGGCTGCTGTACCTGCATCAGCAGGCTTTGGAAAGGTAGCCGTGAGCTTCAGTCCACCGGCGTAGTGGCCAGGGACTACCAGCGAAGCGTTACGTCGCACTCCCCTGGCGGCCATATAAAGCCTTGTGCCATGCACAGCTTCAAAATCCCCTGGCGGGCATTGAGGTCATGGAGAGAGAGACGCCAGCGCGGATAGCACGCGCACCAACAGTCAGAATCCCCTGGCGGGGATTGAGGTCATGGAGAGGTTTATCAAATGTACTCATTCCGTTACACCATCCTTAATAGGTCAGAATCCCCTGGCGGGGATTGAGGTCATGGAGAGGTTGCGTTTGACGGCTTCCACCGCCTGGCCGCCTGCGATCTGTCAGAATCCCCTGGCGGGGATTGAGGTCATGGAGAGGGGACACCATCGTGGTGACCAACGCTGACAACACGACCCGGTCAGAATCCCCTGGCGGGGATTGAGGTCATGGAGAGATCGCCCAGATGGACGAGGCGATGGCGGAGCACAAGCTGGTTCGGTCAGAATCCCCTGGCGGGGATTGAGGTCATGGAGAGCGTGGGCGACGGCGGCGATGACGGGTCACTATGGTCAGAATCCCCTGGCGGGGATTGAGGTCATGGAGAGGCTATCGGGTTCAGCATGGGGCTGGGCCTGCTCGTCGCGTCAGAATCCCCTGGCGGGGATTGAGGTCATGGAGAGCCGAGCAGCGCGGCCGCTGCGTCGGTCTCGCCCTTGCCCAGCGTCAGAATCCCCTGGCGGGGATTGAGGTCATGGAGAGGGAGTATACGCCATGCCGAGCATCATCGCTGCCATTGTGTCAGAATCCCCTGGCGGGGATTGAGGTCATGGAGAGGCTGTACGCCGGTAACATCCACCGCACCAGCCGCGCTGCGTCAGAATCCCCTGGCGGGGATTGAGGTCATGGAGAGGCACAATCATGATCCGATGGTCGAGCGGCAAGCGCTACCGGTCAGAATCCCCTGGCGGGGATTGAGGTCATGGAGAGCTGGCCGACATCAATGCGCTGTACGCCTAGCCTCTCCGTCAGAATCCCCTGGCGGGGATTGAGGTCATGGAGAGGCATTGTCGCCAGCAGCGTGAAGCGCAGCCCCGTGGAGTCAGAATCCCCTGGCAGGGATTGAGGTCATGGAGAGCGACGATACGAGCCCGGCGGCGATCTTTTCCCGCAAGCTGTCAGAATCCCCTGGCGGGGATTGAGGTCATGGAGAGCGAGGTCTACGCGCTGCTCACCCGCGATGCGCGCACGGTGGCGTCAGAATCCCCTGGCGGGGATTGAGGTCATGGAGAGTGAGTTTCACAGTGGTGATGAGCGCGTAGGCACGTTTGAGTCAGAATCCCCTGGCGGGGATTGAGGTCATGGAGAGTCGATCCATCAGCAGCTCGCCCAGCAGGTTCTCGCCGACCGTCAGAATCCCCTGGCGGGGATTGAGGTCATGGAGAGCCGCGTGCAAGGCTTTCGAGGCTGCGGGCCTCACCAGCCGTCAGAATCCCCTGGCGGGGATTGAGGTCATGGAGAGCATGACGTATGCAGACGTAGAAACCGCGCTCGATCAGTGTCAGAATCCCCTGGCGGGGATTGAGGTCATGGAGAGCATGTTGAGCAGCAGTACCACCAGCTCACGGACGACATGGGTCAGAATCCCCTGGCGGGGATTGAGGTCATGGAGAGCCAGTGACCCACACGCAGAAGATCACAGTGATACGTCAGAATCCCCTGGCGGGGATTGAGGTCATGGAGAGGGCGGCGTAGAACTGCGCGGCGGCGCTGTTTGCTCCAGCGGTCAGAATCCCCTGGCGGGGATTGAGGTCATGGAGAGTCAAATGGAGCAGCCTTTTCCCAGTACACTCTCGCCTGCTGCGTCAGAATCCCCTGGCGGGGATTGAGGTCATGGAGAGCGAACAGCCTAGAACCCGTAGCGCAGGAGCGCCTACCACAGTCAGAATCCCCTGGCGGGGATTGAGGTCATGGAGAGCGCCCATTGTACCAGCCCCCGCGTTCGCCAAGGCCATCACGTCAGAATCCCCTGGCGGGGATTGAGGTCATGGAGAGTTAGGCTTAAGTTGGGCAAAAGTAAGGCGCTCATGGGTCAGAATCCCCTGGCGGGGATTGAGGTCATGGAGAGCTAAGGATATGAGCTACTACACACAGCTTGCAAAGAGTTTCAGTCAGAATCCCCTGGCGGGGATTGAGGTCATGGAGAGTTTCATCTAGTGCCGACACGTTTCAGAGTTGGAGTGTCAGAATCCCCTGGCGGGGATTGAGGTCATGGAGAGCGAGCAGGGGCGCGAGCTGTTCGTGCCCGACCAGACCGGGTCAGAATCCCCTGGCGGGGATTGAGGTCATGGAGAGCAACTTCCAGATCTTCATTAGAAGCGTCCTTGCGAGCGTCAGAATCCCCTGGCGGGGATTGAGGTCATGGAGAGAAAGCTATGAGGACGCCGGGATCGACCGAGATAGCATGCAGTCAGAATCCCCTGGCGGGGATTGAGGTCATGGAGAGTTTTTGTATACATGGGTCATGCCCTGTAGCCTAGCTCAGTCAGAATCCCCTGGCGGGGATTGAGGTCATAGAGAGGCAGCGTAATCGCCTTATACCCCCGACGAAAACAGTGTCAGAATCCCCTGGCGGGGATTGAGGTCATGGAGAGAAGTTCGCCAAGCGCGACCTGCCCCAGGCGTCCGCACCAGGTCAGAATCCCCTGGCGGGGATTGAGGTCATGGAGAGGGGCAATACAATCTACGTTGACGGCGTAATGCTGTTGTCAGAATCCCCTGGCGGGGATTGAGGTCATGGAGAGGGATGCGTTCATGGACTCGTGGGATCTGGCGCGATCTTGGGTCAGAATCCCCTGGCGGGGATTGAGGTCATGGAGAGGCAATGAGCAAAGAGACGTACCCGATCTACGAGACACGCGTCAGAATCCCCTGGCGGGGATTGAGGTCATGGAGAGCGCTACATCACGCCTGAAGAGTACCTGCTTGAAGCGGTGCGTCAGAATCCCCTGGCGGGGATTGAGGTCATGGAGAGCTCTACTACCTAGAGCAACTACTACATATGCTAATGTTGTCAGAATCCCCTGGCGGGGATTGAGGTCATGGAGAGAGAGACGA
>Ga0335394_10009872_pt1 | contig 10770 bp, 8 predicted proteins | sample MAT03_FD_205741 | JGI IMG/M metagenome (GOLD analysis project Ga0335394, IMG submission 205741) | Freshwater microbial communities from Lake Fryxell liftoff mats and glacier meltwater in Antarctica - MAT-03 (spades assembly) (version 2) ... | reverse complement strand
ACGGCATTTGGCGGTAACTTCCCGGTGAAAGCGGAGGTGCTATGCCCTGCGCTCAGTGTATCCATTGGTACCCAGCAACTGCGGCGTTGTTTTTCAAATAACTATTACAACCTCCACTACTGCAACGATGGCACTGCGCTCGCAGAAAACGCCTACATAGACGTGCTTTTCGATCCTTTCTTAAGCTTTGAAAGCTCCGCCATTCCCTCCCAAATCGTCGGCAACAACAAAAGGCGCTTTTTTATCGGAAACGTTGGTATTGGCGATTGCGGCAATTTCAGCATCAAGGTTTCCGTCAATTGCACTTCCGTTTTGGGGCAAGCACACTGCACCGAAGCGCATATTTTCCCCGACACGCTTTGTAATACCAACATGCTTTGGTCGGGAGCAAGCTTGGCGGTACGCAGTGTTTGCAATACCGACTCCATCCAATTTGTCATTAAAAATGTCGGCAATGGCAACATGACCAGCGCTGCCGATTACATCGTGGTGGAAGATGCCGTGATGCTCATGCAGGCTCCCGTACCGCTGCTGCAATCGGGCGATTCGATCACCCTTAAATTCCCTGCCAACGGCAGTACCTGGCGGGTTGAAGTAGATCAGGAAGTCTTTCACCCCTACCCGCAACCAGCAGCCCTTTCCATTGAAGGCTGCACCACCAGCAGTTCGTTTTCAACGGGTTTTGTCAACCAATTCCCCATCAGCGACTATGGCGAATCTATTGACATTGATTGCACTGCCAACATTGGATCGTACGACCCGAACGATAAACAAGGCTACCCACTCGGTTACGGGGCGGCGCATTATGTCCGCCCCGGCACCGAGATCGAGTACCTGATCCGTTTCCAGAATACGGGTACGGATACGGCATTTACGGTGCGTATCATCGACACCTTGTCTATGTGGCTCGACCCAGCTACGGTGAAATTCGGTGCCAGCAGCCACCCATACCGTTACGATCTTTGTGGAGAAGGCATTGTACACTTGATTTTTGAAGACATCCTGCTCCCCGATTCCAATGTGAACGAAGTTGCCTCGCACGGATTTGTCAAATTTAAAGTTACCCCCCGCAGCAATGCCCTGCTGGAGTCTGTCATTGAAAATTCAGCAGCCATCTATTTCGATTTCAACGATCCGATCATCACCAACACGACATTCCATCGTCTTGGAGAAAATTTTGTAACGGTCGGATTGTGGCAACCGCGAGTCCCTGGCGCACAGGTGATCGCGAGCCCCAATCCATTTTCTGAGGAAACACTGTTGGAGGTCAAGGGCTTAAAAAACACCCGAGCACTCCGCTTGCAAGTATTTGATTTTCAAGGAAATGAAATAAGAACAATGGAATCTGAGGGCAATACTTTCCGCTTAAAAAAAGGCGGTTGGCCCGCCGGCATCTATTTCTTTAAAATCACCCAACAGGGGAAAATAGTGGGCAGTGGAAAATTGATTGCGCAGTAAAATTCAGGCTAATTCAAACTGAAGGTTAATGCTTTGCTAAACAAATTAATTGCTGGAACGCTGCGGTAGCTTTGTGTCCCTTTTCCGTCAAGTGAAGGGTTTAACAGTCATATTTTCAGTTGTTTCCACAATCAATTTTACAACCATGACATACACATTATTATTTCTGAGTGAAATTGGCGGCACCGAGATCCTGCTCATCTTTCTCGTGGTCGTTTTGCTCTTCGGGGGCAAAAAAATCCCGGAGCTCATGCGCGGCCTGGGTCAAGGCATTCGAGAGTTCAACAACGCCAAGAATTCGGTGGAAGATGAGTTTCGCCAAGGCATGCGCGATGCAGACAAGAAAAAACTGGAGAACTAGTGCTTCATCCGGCGAATTTCACACCATATTCGCCGGATGTGGCACTTAGAAGGTTAATTTTGTAGCAAACAAATTAATTACAACTTAGCGGTGTAACTTTGTGCGTCTTTCTTAGTCGAAGTGACAGGTTTGAAAACTGGTGCTTCTGCCGGATTTTTTCACAATCAATTTTACAGTTATGACTAACACACTATTATTTCTCAACCAATTGGGCGGCACCGAGATCATGCTCATCTTTCTCGTGGTCGTGTTGCTGTTCGGTGGCCAAAAGATCCCTGAGCTCATGCGTGGCCTAGGTCGCGGTATCCGGGAATTCAACAGCGCCAAAAACTCGGTGGAAGATGAGTTCCGCCAAGGCATGCGCGATGCAGAAAAGAAAAAGATTGACAATTAATTTTGATTATTTCTGCTTGATATTCAATTTTTTATTAAAAAACCGCGTGACTAAAGTCACGCGGTTTTTTTTGGGTGGCACTGCGTTCACCTAGCCTTTGTGATTTCGAGCCCTGGGCGAGAACACTACACAAGCTAGTGCCGCAACCCATTTTAGCATTAGCTGGCACCAACATTAAATAACACTAAATATCAAGAAGGGGTGTCATTCCGAGCGTAACGAGGAACCTGGGTTGCGATATGTTTTCAGGTTCCTCGCTACGCTCGGAATGACACCCCTTCTTGATATTCAGCATGGAATACAATTGGAACAACTGCTTGGTGATGATGATTGAGCCACCACCTATAGAATTTTTGTAAGATTGGGCGGGAATGGTGGTTTGGGTACATCGTGCTATACGTTCCTGCGTGGTGAAAACACCGACGCAGGGCGGCTGGGCGGTGTGGTATAAGTAGCCACGTTGATAAACTTTGCTCGGCCGCCCTCGTTGATAAACCTCGTAGGTCTTAAACCTCAGAAACCTCCCCAAAAAACGCTGTTTTTTGGGGAGGTTTCTGAGGTTTAAGACCTACGAGGTTTTTAGCATATCAAAACGGTATGTCCTCATCATTCATCCGCGAAGCCCTTGTCACCACACTCGGCTGAAACGGCCCCGCCAAAGGCGCATTCATACCAGAAAAAGAAGGATCGTCCAGGTTGGTAAACTTGGCAAAGGTGTCGGTAAATTTCAGCTTTATCGTCTCCAATGCCCCGTGGCGGTGCTTGGCAATGATAAATTCGGCAATGCCTTTCAAGCTTTGGCCGCTTTCATCTTCCAATATCTGGTAGTATTCCGGACGGTAAATGAAGGCCACCATGTCCGCATCTTGCTCGATGCTGTTGTGCACGATGATGTCGTTGGCCACGAAGTTGTGGGTGGCTGGGATCGTAGCATCATACACATCCGCTTCGCCAACTGGTGTGATGGACAATATTTCATCCCAGTAAATATCTGATTCCGCCAGTCGGCTGATGGGATCAAAAGGCAGCACCTCATGCAAGCGCTGCATCCGATCTCTGGAGATACCGCGTTTGAAAATCGATGAACCGCTATATTGTACCCCCAATCCAGCCTGGACTTCACGCCAGCCGATACCCGCCATTTGCTTGCATGGCTCCACGGCGAGTTTCCAAGCTTCTTTTGGGATAATATCCGTGTTTGGGTTGGGCTCAATAGCGCTTAATGCGGTCAGTAATTCAGGAATGATATTGCCCCGCTCACCGTGGCATCCGACAGTTTTCAGGAAAGCCAGCTGATTTTCACTACCACTAATATGTACTTGATACGCAGCGCGGTATCCTTTTTGGGTAGAAGCTCTCAACGTTGACATAATGCCCAGACGCAGCAACAAGTGCTGGACTTGTTCTGCCAAAACTGGGCTGGTCGTGGCATAATAAATAGCGGCAGCGGGCTTACTTCCCAGTGATTTTTTCCAGCTAATATTGCCGTCAGTAGCCCACAAATGCCTTAAAAACAAGGCTATATACGTTTGATCACATTCGAAAAGCTGATCTGGAAGGCATTTTTCATACGACCGCACACGCGACAAGCCCAGTGATTCATACCAGTTTGAAATGGGGTGCTTCTTCCCATGCGTCAGGTGATATGGGGATGGCAGATAAGCATGTTTCCAATTTTCTTGTGGCACCACCCTAGCTTCAATACCAAACAGGTGCTTGGCAGCCTGCACTACTGCCTCGATATTGGCATCGTCTGCGCTGGTGTAGTGATATGGCTGCTTTGGCAGAATGCAGCCATCGCCAATAAGATGCGCCAATAGGATCAATGCTTCGCTTGATATTGGGTTTGAAGGTTCCGAAATATCAACCCTACGCGGTAAGGCGATTTTATCGCCACTTCTCAAAGCATCCAGCCGTGTCCAGCCGTGTATCTTAAAAAACGGATGGTTGGCCGTGGCCGTTATGCGTCGACCGCTCTGTGTTTTTATTTCAAAAACTGGTTTTCTGCCAGAATAGAACACATTTGAAATGGGCATGTCCGACAGCTTCAAATCGCCAGATAAGGAATGGGTGGCAAACCAGGTCCGATCCTGCTTTTCAGCTAAATCCCTGATTTTAAATCGCTTGCCCGATTTGGCATCCGTGATGAGCGTATCGCCCAGCAGGCAGCCCGACTCACGCAAGTCACTCAACTGCGGCCGCTTGCTCCCACCCCGCGTTTCCACCGCTCGGCTCAACTGCGACAGCGCTATTACCGGCACGCTTATTTCCTTTGCCAAACTTTTCAATGCACGAGAAATACTCGCAATTTCTTGTTCACGGTTGCCGCCTTTGCCCTCCGTCGCACCCGTCATCAACTGCAAGTAATCGATGATAACCAATTGAATATCGTGCTGTTGCTTCAAACGTCGACACTTGGCCCGCAATTCGAAAATATTGATGGCAGGGGTATCGTCAATAAAGATGGGTACCGCATTGAGGCGCTCCACGGTGGTTTGCAGTTGCTGCCATTCGTAGTCTTCCAGCTTTCCATTGCGCATTTTGGAACCCGCTATTTCAGATTCCATGGAAATGAGGCGTTGTACCAGTTGGGTGCTGGCCATTTCCAATGAAAACATGGCGACGCCTTTTCCAAAATCGCGCGCGGCGTTGAGGCAAATAGCCAATACCAGGGAGGTTTTACCCATACCGGGGCGCGCCGCTATAATGACCAAATCGGAAGGCTGCCAGCCGGAAGTTAGTCGATCGAGTTCGGTAAAGCCGCTGGGAACACCCGTGAGGCCATCTTCTTTACCCGTAAGGGCTTCTATTTGCTTCAACACCTTATTGCTAAGGGCGCCCATGCTCTCGTAGCTGCGACTGAGGTTGTTCTGAGTTATGGAAAAAAGCCCTTTTTCAGCTTCGTCGAGCAGGGTAAACACGTCGGTCGTATCTTCGTAGGCATCCCGGATGGTCGCGGTGCTGACGTTGATCAGTTCTCGCTGAATATGTTTCTGGGCAATGATGCGCGCATGGTACTCAATGTTTGCGGCTGAAGCAACACGGTGTGTAAGCTCCACGAGATAATACCCGCCGCCTGCTTTTTCGAGTTCTCCCGATTTTTTCAGCTCTTCAGTTAGGGTGAGCAAATCTACCGGGTTGCTGCGCTCAAACAGCCGGATGACCGCTTTGTAAATGAGCTGGTGCGCCTCCGTGTAAAAGCTTTCGGCGCGCAAAATATCCATCACCAATGGCAAGGCATCTCGATCGAGCATAAGCGCACCGAGCACCGCTTCTTCAAGGGGCACCGCTTGGGGTTGCACCTTTCCGAATACATAATTGGAAAGGCCATCGTTGCCGGAAGTATTGCGGCGTTTGCCTCGGTCTCCCGACTGTTGGTTTTGTTGGCTATTGCCTGATTCTGCCATTTCTGCTATTTTTTCTGCTTTTTCACCCTTGAAGAAGGACAAACTTAAAATTCAGGCGGGTTAAATTCTATTTTCAAACATTAAGTATGGGGTATTTCTGTGGAGAACTCCATCGATTCTTGTGGATAACCCCCAAAACAAGCGTATTTACCAACACCCCTACAAGGTTATCAACATTCAATTTATCTGATTTTTCAGGCACTTAGGTAGTTGATAAGCACGCTGTTATGTTAAATTTATGTAAAATTTTGCAGAATTGTCAGGCTTCAAAAGCTCGGGCCAAAATCTATTTCTTAACAGTGCAAAAGTATTTTAGTGCCCTGTTCTGGCTGCCAAAGTTAACAGTTTTTGTTTAAAAAACGATTCCTGAATTACTCGTTTTTCAAAACTTTTTGATTTTGAATGACTTAGACGCGTTTGAGAGAAAACTTCTTAGTTTTCACCCGTTCCTGAGCCCGGTACGAACCAATATGCGTTCAATTTACACAGGCCGTTGATACTTAAATCGGGAAATAAACAGCGCGACCACAACAGCAACGCACGCGCTTAGACCAAACATCCAGCCTGCGCCAAAGTTGTACCAGATAATTCCGGCGAAAGTGCTTGCCAGCATGGTACAAATACTCTGGAATGCCGTGTAGGTTCCGATGGCCGTTGCGGTGTGTGCTTTGTCGCTCAGGTTGGTGATCCAGGCTTTGGCGACACCTTCCGTTGCTGCCGCATATACGCCGTACAAAAAGAACAAGCCAGCAAACGCTATCCAGCCTTCTGCAAACGCCATTCCTGCATACACTGCCGCAAACAAAAACATACCGGCAACGAATACGCGCTTCATGCCAAACTTGTCGGCCAGTATGCCCATTGGATAGGCAGCCAGCGCATACACCAGGTTGTAAAAAATATATATGCCGATGACCGTGGTATCTGTTTGACCTGCATCCTTTATTTTTAGGAGGAGAAAGACATCCGAACTATTGAACAGCGTAAAAACCAACAAAGCTCCCACCAATTGCCGGTATTGGGCAGGACTTTCTGGCCAGTACCGGAGAAAGCTCCAAAAGCCCGGTTTGGAAACGCTTTCTGTTTTTACCCGCTTCGTTTCCCGGATCAACAGGGTGAAAACTATCGCCAGCAAGCCCGGGAAAAAAGCCAGTATAAACATGGTAGCATAAGCACCAGGGTTATAATGCAGGTAAACAAGTGCCAACACCGGCCCCAACACTGCACCAAGCGTATCCAAAGCGCGATGAAACCCAAATACCCTGGCCTTGGTCGCCGGAGTGGCTTCGTCCGACAGCAAGGCATCTCGTGCACCTGTGCGGATGCCCTTGCCCAGGCGATCGGTGCTGCGGGCGAAAAATATCCAAAGCGGGTGCATAAAAACTGCCATCATAGGCTTTGAAATGGCACTCAGTGCGTAACCAATTTGCACAAATGGCACCCGACGCGCCTTGGCATCACTGAGCTTGCCAAAGTAACCCTTGCTCAAGCCGGCCACTGCCTCCGCCACACCTTCTAATATCCCGATCACAATGATGGAGAAACCGATGCTTTTCAGGTACACGGGCATGATAGGGTACAACATTTCGCTTGCCACATCTGTAAACATGCTGACAATGGAAAGTACCCAAACATTGCGGGTGATGATTTTTGCTTTGGTTGGATGTGACATGGACGTGATCTGGATCATTGTTGCGCATACTTCGGAATCGAAATATGCAAAACAAAAAAACGCAACTTTCTGATTATCAGAAAATTACGTTTATAATGTTGGGTCACAAGGGCTCGAACCCTGAATAACAGAACCAAAATCTGCTGTGTTACCATTACACCATGACCCAATAGTGCCTCAAAAGCGGGTGCAAAATTAGTTTGAATTTTTAAACTGACAAAGCCTCAGGCAAATTTTTATTTTTACTGTTGCCGATACCAATACTGCGTGCGGTAAAAAGGCCCAATATATCCACGTACAACCAGCGTATTTGGATCGCCTTCTTTGAGCCAGATTTTGCAGCTGTACCACTTGCCTTTTTCGGGATCCAAAATATCGCCTGATTGATAAAAGCCTTCCTGTTTCTGCATGTCGGTCAGCACAATCATCCCCAAAATCGGTTGGTTTTTGCGCTCACCTGGGCATTTATCGCATAATCTGTCCGATGCCGACTTCAATAGCTTAACAACTTTGCCGTAAAGTTTGTTCCCCGATTCGAACAATTCGAGGTGGCTTTTGGCTTCACCTGTTTCGTCGTCTATTGTTTTCCAGACGCCAATAACCGTTTGAGTGTTTGCCGTTGACACCAGCAAAGCGAAAAGAAGCAGAAGGCTGCAATATTTTTTCATTTGCAATAGGTTGAGCTGAATCTACATCGCTAAAAAGCCTTGCCGCATGTACAAAACATCTGGTAAGGCTTTTTAAATTTTGTTGAAAGCGGTCGCGTTGAAACGGAGGACGTTTACGTTACGCCTTAGTAGTCGTTTCCTTCTCTGCCAGGTTCTTCATGACAGTTTTCAACTTTTTTAACTTTGGGCGGCTTTTGCCATGCGATCCACGACTGATTTTGCCACGCTTTGATCTGAAATCTCCTTTACCCATGATGTGGTATTGTAATTTTTATGGTGAATTTTTTAATAACGGATTGCAAAAGTAATGCGTTTTGGGGAAACCATACATCTTGTCGCAAAAAAACGGCTCCGGGAATAATCCCAAAGCCGTTGAGGAGTCTGAGGGGGACAAATATTTATTGCTTATCCAGGCGGATTTCTTGGATGCTGATACTAGCGCCTTCTACTTTAAGGTACAGGTAAACGCGAAAATTGCCGGTGGTAGCAGAAAGGTTGCCGATACAATATTGATCGCTGTTTTCGCGGCTGGTACCTTTGTGTACTTGGCTGAAAGACTTTGTTTTGTTGGTGTCGAAGAAAGAACGGAGTACCTCTGTGGCTTTCGCCTTGGAATAGACCTGTTCCTTATCCTGGATGGAGATTTCAACATTGTCGGCAAAATATTTGGACAAGGTTTCAATATCTCCGGCATTCAGGGCCGCTGAAATGGCTTCAAGCCCAGGGTTGCCCTGGTTGGCAAAAGCAAACGCGGGTGATAGCAGGAGAACAAAAAGCAGATTTTTCATCAGTGAGCAGGTTTTGTTTGCGCCCCGAAACTCGGAGCAGTTTGTATTTAATACGGTACAATACCACTAAGTAACTCCAAAAAAACAGTTGTAGTGTAAACGCAAAGTTAAATAACCTAAACGTCTTGCTCAAAGTACTGATTGTTAAAGTTTTACAACTTTAACAATTGCTGCGCCCCCGGGCCCCTGCAGCTGTAAATAATAAACGCCAGGCGACCAGGAAGCTGCCGGCAATTCAATGGTCGCACCCATTTCTGGCAACGAAAGCTCGTTTTCCCAAATCATTTTTGCGCCATTGTCAAAAGCCCTTAGCCTGTAATTTCCTGATGGCAGCTGCCCAATTTTCAGGCGGGCGTTTTCCAGTATTGGGCTTGGGAATATTGACATCGGTACAACAATATTGACAGCTTCATTAGCCGCTGTAGTGCCAAACTCTGTTAATTTCAAAGCGCTGAATCCGGAACCATCGCCACCAGTGCCGCCGTTTCCATTCACCCCATTGCCTGAGGAATAAAAGGTAACGCTGCCCGTGCCCGTTGCAGGAGCCGTCCATTTCACGTTAAAGGTATTGGCGGTAGAAATATTGTCGTGCTCAGCATAGGTGCGGCCGTTGGTAATGGTCGCAATTTTGTAGTTGTTGGGGTTCATGTCGGAAAATCCATCCAAATCCGTATTGCCCGCATCCTTTAAGGCGATCATCTGGAAACCATAGCCAGTGAGGCCAGTTCCAGAAGCCGTGATTTTTACCTGTGCGGTGTACTGCTGCCCTGGGCGGTATTGTGTGACCGGAATATTGTCCACATCAAAAACCGAAATAGCTAAACTGGCAGTAATTGGGCCCTGATTATGGCAGTTTATACAGGTTGTAGGCTGATTCATGGAAGTTTCATCGCCAGGAGCGCCCGTATTTCCCCGGTTGGCCGAGGACGCGCGGCCGTTTTTGTTGCCCATGGAAAGGAGTACGATCAAGCTGAGGAAGAGAGTTGAGACGACTAAACGCATATTTCTGATGAGATAATTTGATAATGAGATAATTTGATAATGCAGGCGCGTGGGGAAACAATTGGACAGTTATTTACGCCAAAGGTTGAAGAAGGTGGCCAAATAAAAGGGGAAATTTAGGCAAATGTCTGTTTTAGTCAATCGGCTTCTCTGTTAGTTCCATGCCGGGCGGCCAATCGAGGGTGGCAGCTTCTTCAGTGCTTACTTTCCAAATACTGGCTTTGATGGCCAATAAAGTGTCGACTGCCTCACTTTGGCGGATGCCCACTTCGATCATACCCCTGTTGCCGAATTCCTCTTGGCGGATTTCAATGTTCATGGATTTCAAGGTGTGCATTATCTCGGGCATGATGGCGTAGTCGAAATCGAACCTGAACGAGTTTTTGACGATCACTTCCACGATTTCAGCTTGTTTCAGGGCTTCAGCGGCGGTTTCGCGGTAGGCGTTTATGAGTCCGGAAGTACCCAGCAGCACGCCGCCGAAATAGCGCACCACCACCACCACCACATCCTTCAGTTCTAGAGAATCGATCTGTCCCAGTATCGGCCGACCGGCGGTGCCGCTGGGCTCACCGTCGTCATTGGCGCGGAAGCGCTGGCCATCGAGGCCGAGCCGCCAGGCAAAACAATGGTGCCGAGCCTTGAAATGTTCTTTTCGAATGCCTTCCAGAAATGCCAATGCCTCCTCCTCGCTGCGCACGGGGCTGGCGTAGGCGAAGAACTTGCTGCCCCGGTCTTTGAATTCGCCAGTGCTGGGCGCGGAGATGGTAAGGTAGGCGTCGATCATTTATTGGGTGAATGTAGGACGCAATAGTACGGGAAATGTGGGGGACTGGGGGGAACACGGATCGAACGGATTAGACGGATTAAAACAGATTTAAGGGTGCGTACTCAAAAATCCGTTTTTCAATCCGTCTGATCCGTTCAATCCGTGTTCCATTGGAGTTTGGTGCGCTGTTTGTCGGGTCTGGGGTCATAAAATAAGCAACCCTGGCTTACTGCTCCCTCACTCTTTCAAAA
>Ga0335394_10009869_pt1 | contig 10771 bp, 11 predicted proteins | sample MAT03_FD_205741 | JGI IMG/M metagenome (GOLD analysis project Ga0335394, IMG submission 205741) | Freshwater microbial communities from Lake Fryxell liftoff mats and glacier meltwater in Antarctica - MAT-03 (spades assembly) (version 2) ... | reverse complement strand
GTCAATATAGCCACCTCGCCGGCACGAAGGCCATGATCGAGCGATAGGCACATCAACAGGGCATCACGCCGACCCTGGGGTGTATCGGGTTGCGTCTTGAGCCCCTGGGCCTGCTCGGTGGTGATGCGTGTATGCTCGGCCTTTTTGTAGCCTATGCGGGTTGTCTCTCGCTTTTCGTTAGCACTCTTAGCAGACCGCCCACTGTAGCCCGACACGGTTTGAATAAGGGCAAGTTCGTGCGTGTCGATTACTTTGGCTTTAGCCGCCAGCTTGACGTATGACTTCACGGTAGACAAGCGTCGGTTGATCGAGGCAGTGGCGTGGCCTGTCTGTAGCTGCCACTTTACAAAACCCTCTACAATGCCCCACGTCACACCCCGCCAAGCGCCTGGAGTTGCCTGCAAAGCCTCAGCATTTGTAAAGACACCCACCGCGGCGAGGTATTCAGCAAAGACGGCCAGGTCGAAACGCTGGGCTTTAACTGTGTTGGTTGCCTTCCGGCTGGTGTAGTCGGCAAATACGTTGTCGGCTGCGAAGACGTTGGCGATCTGGCCAGCCTCGACCATGCGTTCGGCTGATTCAATGGCGTTGGTTGTGTAAATGACTGGCGATTCCATAAAGCCCCCTTGAGGTATAATAGCCTTGTATAACTGTGAATTATGCGACCCCTCTAGTGTGATTAGTATATTTTTCGTAAGGAGATCGGCGTGAAACTAGATAAACAAACTTTGGCTAAATATGGTATTGGGATTTACTTACTGTCAATATTTTTAGCTGGATGTACAGCCTGGCCTGTTCTTCCTCTTGGTGCCCTAGTATATGAAGAAGTCAAAGATTATAGACTCTTAAATGCTCGTAACTTTTCTGCATTGGCGGGGGCGGGGAACCTGCAAGAGAAAATAGTGGGTACTTGGTTGATTAAACAGGGAATTCTAGACGGCTGTCAGCTTACTTTTTATCAAAATGGCATTGCAGTTGTCCATCCGATTGAAGGGTGTCGAGAGAGAATATATTTTGTTACAGATTATACAGTGTTAGATGGTAGGAGAATTAGTTTTGTAGACTGGGGATATGGCGGACAAGCTATAGCAACCTTTATTACTCCTAGAGAGAGTTTAGTTCTTCTGCAAATAGATGCAGAAAATAATGGACAGACTTTCGTACTCGAAAATCATCAAGTTGTACAGCCTTCACCCAAAGCCAAACCCGAAGATGTTATTGTTGGTACTTGGGTGTTTGACGGAGTTTACGGTTCCTATATTTTTGAGTTTTTGGAAAATGGCAAATTATTATTTGCGAGCTTTTCTAAAGAAACGGGCTTCTTTGGGGGCGGTATTGAAGGGGATTTTACTGTTGCCTCAGATAACACTCTCCAAATCATTCCACTTCACTCTTCGGAAAGCGTAACGCAAACTCTGCGCTTTGTTTTACCAGAAGAAAACACTTTTGTTTTCCGACCGAGCGTAGAAGGATGGCCGGGGATATTTGGCCGAGACATGCTTCCTATCGGCAAGCGTAAGTCTGATTTTACCATGTATCCTACCAATTTAGAGCAAACAATTTTAGGATTATGGGCTTTCGAAGATAGAGGTCCCGATGGGTCGGAGACATTTGAGTTTTTTGAGGATGGAACACTTCTTTATACTCACTTTTCAAGTGAAATAAGTGTTGAAACCTATACTGTAACTGGAGATAATCTTATTTCATTTGTTTTTTCTGGTACAGAATATGAAATGCGCGTTTTTCGGTTAGAGGATGGATTATTAGGGCTTTCTTCACTAGATGGTATGGGAGAAAGTTTTCAATTACGCCGAAATTAGAAGGAAATTGCTATCAAGTAACCATACATTTCGGCTTGATTTGAATGTGCTTGATGCGATGTATCATCTTCCTTGTGCTTGAGTCCAGCTTTGGCGTTACCTCTGCCAGACTCAAACATAAAAAAGATATGTGCTATATCGAGGGGGCGATGCCTGCCACACCGCCCCACTCTGCCCAGGGTTATTTTTCTGCTGCTTTTATCTTTTCGCCTAATTTGGCAATAGCATCGTTGGTGTCTTCAAGGCTTAATTCCTCGAAACTGACGCCGTAATTCTTCTCTGTGATGGCCTTCGTTGCCTGCTCGTCATGTCCAAGTTGCTTGGCAAGCGTCAATATTTTCTTTTTGTTGAGATCAATCTGCGCCTGCTCGGCCTCACGCTGGTCATAGTCGTCGGCGAACTCTATCGCCTGTTTGTTTTCAAGCTGTCGAGTAAGAATATCGATGGTTTTTTTTGCTTGCTCAAGTGTCAATTCCGTGAAGGAACCTAGATTGTTACGCTGCTTAACCTGTTCCTTGATGTATTCAGCCGAAAAACCAAGTTTATCGGCCAAGCCAAAAATCATGTTTCTCTGACTCTGTGATGCAGGAGTTGGTTTAGCCTGTTGGGTAGGTGGCGTTTGTGGCTTTTTTGGTTGTGCTTGTGTGTCTCTACCCTTGCCTGGTAAATTGCCAGCATCTGTGTCCTCTTCTGAGGCCAAATTAAGCATGGCACTGATTCCATATCGTCGTAGATAGGTAATCACAGAGCCGATGGCCTGTACCGCATTCATGCGTTGCTCGCTGAGTTCATTGACGAAGAATTCATTAATGAGATGACCGCCGTCTTTGTGGGTGAGAATTGTTTTAACGCCGATTTTCCCCTGTTCACCGTTGATCGGCATCTGGATGATAGCAAGGCCATTCTCGGATAAGGGTTGGCGGATGGTTTCAATGATTGTGTCAAGGTCACAATAGCTATATTGATAGCTTGAGCCACTTTTCGTTACGACTTTGGCCGTTTTATTTTTCTTGGGGTTGGTCATTTTGAGCTGCGCCTGGGCAAGAGCTTCAAATAGCTTGGTTGTTTGCTCGTTAATTTGTATTTCCATATCATTTTTCACCTCCTTTCTTAGTATTCCTCTGGTAGTAAAAGGCAAGTAGATGATCTGTCAGCTTCAGTGATTACCCATACACGGTCTTGTTCACCGATGGAGTAGGCGCTGAAGATGCGGAAACCTTCAGTGATAGACAGCTCATTCTCTTGCTTATCTTCATCACTCATATCGCCCCAGTCGCCGGAAACGTGGCGGTCAACTAAGATGCGGTATGGTATGTTGTGACGGCTGAGCGTTTCCACTGCGCCGGGGGTAGAAACGATTTGGCCGAGGTCGAAGCGTGGGGTAATTTCGTGGTTCATATGTGTAGGTGAGTAATATAGTTATTGTAACAACCCAGTAGCGGGTTTGCAATAGGGAGTTTAATTCCTCTCAGCATAATCCATAATCTGATTGACAATCATCGTGATCATTCCTTGCAAGTCACCTCTCGTTACCTCATCTCGGATATCTACGATTTCCATAATTTTGTTTTCAAATGACATGGTTATCTTTGGGTGTCGTGGGGTACTTTTGTGGTTCATATATCCTAGTTGCGGGTTATTGGTCTATAGTACACCCTTGCTATCTATCCTGCAAGAGGGTAAAATTAGGCAATGGAAATTGAAATCACGCCTGAACAAGAGAAGGAAGCGTTGCGGCGCAATGCGCGCAAGGGCTGGGATGCTGTTGTCGAGAAACACGGAATCGAGAAAATGAAAGAGTGGGGAAAGCGCGGTGGCCGACCCAAGAAGCCGAAAGATTCCCCTAGCGAGTAGCCGTGTTAGTCTGGGTCAACAAGATGTACCAAAGGTAGAAGGGAATGAGACGCGCGGGGGATAGGGTGGGGTTAATAATTGTTTGTCAGAGCGAAGTCATTCTTACGTCAGGCACTAAGTTGCAAATGGTTGTAATCTGTTATTAACATCGCCTCGCAGGATTACTTCGTAAACAGCGATTAAATAAGCGTATAGAGCTTTTTTTACTTTAGCTGACCAAACAAGAAAGGCCCCCATGTCGCTAGTTGATTTATTGAATCAATCTTTAGGTTTTGTTGTTGGCATAATCGCAAGCTGGATATTCATGTATTCGGTTCAATTTTTGAAACCAAAATTGGAAATCTCTCCTGTCCTAGTCTATAACCCAGAAAAGAATAGGCTAAACATCAAAGTCGTCAATGCGGGAAGAAGGCAAGTTATTGACGTAGAAACAAATAGTAGTATGTTACAAAAACGATTTAAAGGTGACGGATTCAAAACAGAACTTGTAAAGGAATTGGAGATTTTAGGACCACTATCATTGGCTCTGAGCCCATTGCAGGATCTTGATAACCCTTGGGCTGTGACAAATGGCCGAATTTTTCAAATTCGAGATGGAATCGAAGCATTACTCTTATTCCATGAAAAACATGAAGAAGAACGCCGTATCATATTCCGGATTGTTGCTACGCACTCACTAAGCGGAGTTAGAGAGGCTCAACAAGTTACTTACAAACTTAACGACATACGTATCGGTATTTATGGGCGTAGGTTGACTGTATTGGAACAGAAAAATGGGCCTAGTATCGTCCAACTTATAGAGGAAGCAAAAGCAAAACAAGCTAACCCTTAAACTCCCTCTTGCAATCTCAACTACCGCCGAAGCTAGGAAGCGGAAAAGGGAGGAGCGAGCGCCAGATGGGATAGACGCAACGATTCCCCCGCCGACGACAGCGCCGTGACTGGTTAAGCGCTAAGGGACGGGGGAAGTGGACTGGCTCTACCTCTGGAGTTTTACGATTTGACGGGATAGGGGGTTGGATGGGGGATAGGATGGCCAGGCACACGGGGATCTGATATACTTTAAAATAATGATTGTTAGCAAAGGCTAGCACAATTTTTTATCATAGGCCTTGTGGGAAGGTCGTTGGTTAGTCTCCTATTTTGATATAGCCGAAACGGGTTCCTCCCCCGGCTACGGCAGTCGTCAAGTTCCCCGGGCCCTTATATGCTGCGAGATTCAAGGTTGTGGTTTCATTCAACGTAATTACAAACGTAAATCCAGCAGCCTGTTGCTCTTGCCAACCTGCTGCTTCTGTAAAATAAAACTGTGGTCCCGTCGTTAGAAGAATCGTACCGTTATTGATCAGGAAAGTAATACCTCCGCGCTCATCAGCCGCTGAATCCACATACCCTTGTGCTAAACCATAAATCATATATGTTCCAGGTGCCAAATCTGGAAAACTCAAAATAGTTTGGCCTGGAAAAGAAGAAGATGTTATCTCTGTATTAGCACCAAAATACAATTCGGATGTGCTTAAAGCTAAAGCGGGGCCAGCGGGACCAACAGGGCCAGCGGGACCAACAGCACCAGCGGGACCAACGGGGCCAGCGGGACCAACAGCACCAGCAGCACCAGCGGGACCAACAGGGCCAGCGGGACCAGCAGCACCAGCGGGACCAACGGGGCCAGCGGGACCAGCAGCACCAGCGGGACCAACGGGGCCATTCTGATTCCAGCTAATCTGCACCTCACCGTTATTACAAGGCGTGGTAGGTGCGTTGCCAATCGCCACATTGCTGAGGTTGCCACTCCCTCCATTTATTTTCAAACAAGCCGTGTAAGTATTAGATTGTGCCTGGACAACACGTCCCATCGCAGCAACAGTCAAGATCGCAAACAATAAACTAAATAAAACTTCATTTAATTCTCCTTTATTGCGAACACAAAAATGACAACAGATATTAACTTAACATAGGGAAAGCCGACGTTCTCATTTTCTTATGCTGCACTAAATTATAGATCAAGAAATAACCAATGTACAACTTACATGCTTTTACTATAGCTAATTATTTGGGAAAATTCCTTATGCTAGTGTTGATTATCAATATCTATAATGCGAATTTTTAGTCTATTTTTGTTGCTGATGATTCATTTTTATTCAACCATTAATGCAGAATAGCTTAATTAAATAAATATCTTTCTCAACAAATCATTCTCTCTAATTAACCTATGTTTTTGTAGGTCTACACGAACTAACTCTCACAGCGTAGATCTATTACATCCAGCTCAAGTTTTAGCTCTCTAAGCAGTTTGGCTTTCATCCGATTCTCAATCCAGCCGTGAGCAAAGGTATTGGGCGTGCGGATGATTGCGGTTTGATCGTCTACTTCTAGGGTTGTGTTAGCTAGGAACGTGTTAAAGGTTTCTAAAAGCATAGAGCCTTTAAGTGTATCTAATATCTTCTCCCAAGTCTGTTTATATAAAGTCTGTTCTGGTGTACTCATTTCGGGAACATCTAGTGTTCCTGTTTTGGGTACATAGGATGGGTCTATGTTCTCATTTTGGGTACATAGGCTTTGGCCAAATACGCCCTCAGCGGCAACCGTTAAGAACTCTGATAATGTGGGGATTGGATCAGAAAGAACATAGATATTGTTCGTATTCCTAACGCCAGTTCTAAGACCTGATTCTTTTTTAAGCAGATGAGCAGCTGATAGCCTTGCCATCATTGCATCAATCTTTGGGCTCCCAATCCTAAACTTCTTTTTAATAAAGCGAATTGAAGGAATACGCCATCTGGGATTTGTATCATTGAGGTTCTTGCGCAGGTAAAGATGGAATGTTACATCTTCAAGCTGTAATAAGGGTTTTGGGAAGTATCTGGTATCGAGGTAGAAATCGAAGTAGGCATTGAACGCAGGTTCATAGCCTAACCCATTTGTTCGGCCTCTCTTGAGGTAGATAACTTGATCCGTGAGGATACTATTGGCATCCATGAGTGTCTCCATTTTGCAATATTGGACAACATGATCTACCATTAGCCTATAATAAGGCGTTGGCAGTCAAGTTCTCTTGAGCGAGGTCTTGATCCTAACGTCTTTTTTCATTTTTCGCAACTTTATTTCATATCGATTAAACTTAATGGTCAGTGCCGCTGAAGCTGCCGAACATTCCTCTTATACTCACCAACACATTGCTCTGCTTGCGCGCCAAGGTAAAATAACTGCTAGAAAAAGTGGTAAGACCTGGCTAATAGACCTAGACTCCCTTCATGAATACGAACAGAATATGACAGACATAGGCTCCTTAAAACATTCCCCTAAGCCTCCAAGCACAAACAAATAATTCCAATTTGCACAGTTCATGCGTTTTCGATTACACTACATCTCTCAAAGTTTGTAGGGCTTCGATACCTTTCTCCCTACATCTACCCTGTAGAACGTGTTCTTACAGAAACACGCCCGACTGGAGATGTCTATGAAGACTGTTACCCGCAAAGAACAAGTTGATAAGGGCTACGTACTAGAACCCAAATCAAAGCTTGTGCCGGCCAATACCGATATAAATATCAACGACAATGACCGGGGCATCCTGCAATCGGCGGTCGGTGCTGCTTCAGAGATGATCACCCATCGGCAGATGTCGCATTTCTCTAGAACAGATGACAATGCTGTGAGTCAAGCACAGGGAAGCCTGATTTATAGCGCTGCTTATGCAGTGGCCGCAGCCATGATCACAGGTGGCATCATTCTCTTTGCTTGGCTGATTAACGGTGGCATCGGTAGCTACTATGCTATTGGGTTTATTGTTGTTTGGGGGATCTGCGTACTTGGATCTTTGGCCATTAATAGAGGTCAGGGGCTAAAACATTCTTCTACTGGTATTGCTCATGCAGAGATTGAAAGTCGTGAACGGCTAGCGATGTTTGCCATCGAAAAACACGTTGAGCTTATAGAAAAGCGCTGGAAGCTGGATAAAGAATAAAGCAGGAAGCAGGACTCGAACCTGCGAAGCTTCCGCCAATAGCAAGGCGGCTCGGTAGCCAACTCCTCCTTATTACTGCTATCTATTCCGCCATTCCTGCAACAGGATTATACCAATGAACGATTCACAACGCATCCAGTATCTCGAACTCGAGCTGACCAAGGTTCGGCGTGAAGCAGCGATGCTCCGTAAAAAGCTTGGTGTTGCCAACAAACACTATCGCCGTGTTGACCAGGCGTATGAGGATGCACTACTTCTGGCTACATGGAAAGCTGCGGGCATTCATCCATCGAGAGAATACGCTAAAAGATATGGCATCACCCAAAACCGCTTTGAAAATGCGAGGGGTTTGCTACGTTTGGCGCGCATTATTTTCAGTCAACGGAGGTGGGGCACTGCCAATTTGGAGCATATAGAAGAGCGCTTACAGAAGGCGCGCGAAAAAGCTTTGGAGAGCCCAGAGGCCTATAGAGCTCGGTTAAATGGGCATGCGCGCAGTTAGGAATGTCCGTGTCTTGGCTAACCATACGTTGTTAGGAATACGGACAAATCCTAACCGTACTCCTGTATAGTAGGGGAAGAGTTATACGTGTGTTGGAAAATTTAATCTAGCAAATTCTCCATGCAACTCTTTAGCCTTGGCGTCGTACACTCAAGCCAGGTTAGCTTTGGTTATTTATTAAAATCAGTTTTGGCACTTGTAACTCTATAACGCCATAAGCCTTCTTAGTAGCCTTAACGTTGAATCTGACTTAATAATCGTTGCCACAATATCGTTTAGCTCAGTCTCATCATTGGCATCCAAACCAAAAGAGGCTATTCGATCAGTTAGCTCTGGGAAGTCGTTTTTGTCAATGAAAAAGGTGACAGGGTAAAAACTTAGGGGGAACTTGAATTTAAATAGTTCGAGTTGAAATTCACCATCCTTGGCCCTAAACAAACATTGCTGTCATGAAGTGCCATAAGGCCCTATACAAGCATTCGTGTCACCAGCCGCTACTTTTCAGAGAGACCCCTCATCCAAATAACGATAGACGGTTGCTTTGGAGATGTCATACTCTTTCATCAATGTTTTGATGAGTTCTCCGCGTTTACGTTTGGCCCGCAACTCAGCAACTTGTGTCTCTGCCAAAGCCTTTGTACGCCCAAAGCGTACCCCCCGCTCCTTCGCCTTTTGTATGCCATCCATCTGCCGTTCGGCGCGGATTTCTGTCTCAAACTGGGCAATCGCTCCCAGCATATTGAAGAGCAGCCGCCCAGTGGCATCACTGGTGTCGATATTCTGGTCCAGCACTTGCAGATTGACATCTTTGCGCTTCAATTCATCAGCAATCTGACACAAGTGTAGCGTCGAGCGCGCTAAGCGGTCCAACCGGGTCACCACCAGACTATCCCCTTCCCGCACATACTCTAAACAGGTTTCCAGTTGACGGCGTTTACCGCCAGTCCCGCTTTTCTTCTCCTGAAAAATCTTATCGCAGTGTCGTAGTTTGTCGAGTTGGACGTCGAGGCTTTGCCCGACAGAGCTGACGCGTGCATATCCAATCAGAGTCATGGTCTTCCCTTCCTGATGTCTCATTTTTCTTAATACCTTTTGATAAACACATTATGAGACACGGAATGAGACATGTTAAATGGTGGGTCTCAAGAAGTACACTTTCTGAGAACCCTGAATCCATCAAGATAGGGAGAGCCGTTGCGCCATGTCGAGCTTGAATTCACCGTAGGGATTGACGTGGGAATAAAACAGGGGTGTCAGACCGCGCCGATCTTCCTCATTCATCAATGTCCCCCATGCCGGTTCTGTCAAAACCTCTTGCAGCATCAAGGTATTGATGTAGACCATACAAATTTGTAGCAGGTGCAAGGAGAGGACAGCCAGTTCCTGATCATCCCGCTTGTTGGTGGCCAGTTCCCCGCCTTTGCCAAAGAAGATAAACCCATTGGCACTGTTCCAGTTTTCGATGACGTTCAAGCCAGCATGAATTTCTCGGCGCACTGCTTCATCATGCAGATAGCGGCAGAGAAAGATGGTCTTGCGCACCTTCCCCAGTTCAATCAGGGCTTGGTAGGTGGGATGTTGCACATCTGTGCGTGTAAATCGGCGCAGAATGGCTTCGGCATCGGCTGTTCCCAGACGCAGTGCCGTGGCATATTTGATCATCTCATCGTATTGCTGACTGATTAGCTCCCAGCGAATGCCCCGACTCAATACCTGTTGGAGATGAGGATAGAGGTCGGCGTTCTCGCCGTCGGGCAGATACAAGCGCTGGCGATGGATTCCGTTGAGACGAGGCATGAGTTGAAAACCCAACAAATGGGTGAAGCCAAAGGCCACCTCACTCTGTCCGTGGGTATCCACGTAGTTCTTGGCGATCGTCATATCTGTGCAGTGGCGCAACACACCTTCAATCATGGCCGCCACTTCGGAGGAAGAGCAGCGCTTGACCTGAGAGTAGATGCAGAGAGCCTTCTTCTCCACATGCCAATAGACCATAATGCCTGGGCCGCGATAGCGAACATGCCATTCGGTCAGCAGATTCTGATCCCAGGCCGCGAACTTCTTGGCATCCGACGCACAAGCTGTCGTTTCGCTGCCCCACCATTCTGGATGGCGCACCCGCAAGACAGCGTTGGCAACCGCTTGAATAGCAGCTCGTAGGCTCTCCTTGTTGATAAAGCGTCGGCGTACGTAGAGCAAATCTCGATAACCAGCGGCTGCATCGCCGGTGGCGACACGACTCAACCCGGTGTTGGTGCCAAAAGCGTACAGGCAATAGAGCAGTCGTTTTTGTAGAACGGGACGAGGCAGGTTTTCATGGGCTGTGGCACTCTTGAACATGTCTGTGAAATTGACCCGCAGGTCGGTCTCTTTCAATATATCCAGCAGACTGGTCCATCCCCAGCGCTCCTTCACCTCAGCCTTCAACTGGGACAAGGTGACCGGTTCCGCAAGCGCTTCCAGAGGGGAGAGGGCAATCCATCCCTTACCATTGCGTTCCCCGATTTTGACTTTGGGGTTGCGGGGCATGCCAGCATTGAGCATAGACAGGGCAGCGGCTAATGCTTCTTTTTCGCCGGTGATGAATGTCTCGCTATCCAGTGACTGATTCAGGTCTGCATAATATAT
>Ga0335394_10009862_pt1 | contig 10775 bp, 11 predicted proteins | sample MAT03_FD_205741 | JGI IMG/M metagenome (GOLD analysis project Ga0335394, IMG submission 205741) | Freshwater microbial communities from Lake Fryxell liftoff mats and glacier meltwater in Antarctica - MAT-03 (spades assembly) (version 2) ... | reverse complement strand
CTTCGCACGCCACGCCGCGAGGCGCTTGGTGTCACGACGCTTCTTCTTGGCACGAACCTGGGGCTGCTGGGGCATGGTGGGCGCGATGTAGCCCGAGCCTGCCCGGATCTCCAGCGAGTTCGCCCGTGCCGGCGCGATCCGCCGGACCACTACTCGCCTGTCTCGTCCTTCGCACCTGGAGGACGCCCGACGCCCGCTTCGTCGAGTCGGGCCAGATCCCCGAACGCGACCGGGCGATAGGGAGGACGCGGGGTGAAGGGCTTGTCGGCGTCGCCGCCGCGCTCGGCTATCAACCGCGCGCACAAGGCCAGGCACGATTTGCCCTGGCACCAGCCCGTGCCGAAGCCGGTATAGCGCTTGATCGACTCGATGTCGCGATGGCCGCGCTCCATCGCCGCGTCCAGCTCGTGGAGCGTGACGTCCTCACATCGGCACACCATCGTCTTGGCCACGTGCGGCAAAGCATAGCGGCCGAGACGATGCGTGCGGCTGGCAAGTGCTCGTCCTCGCCAGCGGTGATAGGAACGCCGTGATGCACGTCAGGCTCGTCCACGAGTTCCGCTTCGAAGCTGCGCACCTCCTGCCCAAGGTTCCGGCCGGGCACAAATGCGCGCGCCTCCACGGTCACAGCTTCAAGGTCGAGGTGGCGATCCGCGGCCTGGTCAACGAGGAAACCGGCTGGTTCCTCGACTACCAGCATCTCTACGATGCCTGGGCCCCGCTCCACGCCCAGCTCGATCACAACTACTTGAACGAGCTGCCGGGCCTCGAGAACCCGACCAGCGAGCACCTCGCACGCTGGCTGTGGGATCACCTCAAGCCGAGCTTGCCCTCGCTCCAGCGCATCACGGTCTTCGAGACCTGTGACGCGCGCTGCGAATACGAAGGCGACTGACGCGCGGCGTGCGGGTCGCCGTCCTGCGACTTGACCGGCTGGCGCCCCCGCGACAACCCTCGCGCCCATGCTGCTCGAAGACATCAAGGCGCAGATGCGAAACGCGATGAAATCCGGCGACGTCGTCGCCAAGGAGATCCTTCGCGTCGCGGTCGGTGAGATCACCACCGAGTTTGCACGAGCCGGTCGCAAGGGCGACGACGAAGAGGCCGCCGCGATCGTCAAGAAGCTCATCAAGTCGAACGACGAGACCCTGGCGAGCGGAGGCGCCGAGGGCGAAGAGCACGCGAAGTTGCTCCGCGAGAACGAGGTGCTCGGCGCCTTCTTGCCGAAGAGCCTCGACGTCGCCGCGATCGTCGCCGCGCTGGCGGGCGTGACCGACGCCATCAGGGCCGCCGGCAATGACGGCCAGGCGACCGGCGTCGCCATGAAGGAGCTCAAGAAGGCCGGCGCCGTCGTGAACGGCAAGGACGTGTCGGCGGCGGTGAAGCAGCTCCGCAGCTAGGAGGGCGCTGGTTTTCGCCGATACCGCCCGCGATCCCCGCAGCGCGCGTGCTCACGTCCAGGCTCTGCTGCCTGTTGCGCAAGGGATTGCGCAATGAGCTCCGCGCGACGCGCCACCGGCCTCGCTCGGTCTCGACGCGCTGTCATCGGCTTGGCCAGGCGCCGCCAGGCGCCCTCCTACTTCGGAGGACCTGGTCTGAGTTTCCCAGCGCACTCCTAGCACTCGGAGAGGGCGATCAGACAGAGCGTTCAGAAATGATGGGTCGCTCAGAAGGAGCCGGTGACGCCGACGCTCGTGCCGCCGATCCATGGGGTTGCATGTATCGGACCCACCGCTGCAGTGGCGGGCTCGGCATCGCCGCTTCCGTAGACGACCGCGAGCACGATGCCGGTGACCAGGCCGGCGCCGCCGAGGATGAACCCGGCGGTCGACACACCGCCGTTGAGCTTGGATGCGTCGAGCGCCTCGCGCGCCGCCTCGGTACAGCGCTCATCGATGCAGTTTTCGCGCGCCTTGTCGGCCTCGGCAAAGGCGAAGACGCCGAAGATCGCGCCCACGCCGAAGCCCACCGCGCCCACTCCCCACGCCACCGCTGCAGGCAGCAGCGTTCCCCCGCCATCCTCCGCGGTGGGAGGCGGCTCGGGCTCGGGCTCGGGGGTGGCCCCGGGGTCGCGCTCGAGCTTGAACGGCACGTTCTCCGTCTTGCCTTCGCCGACCTCGAGGGTCATCTCGAGCGGCACCCATCCCGTGGCGTACGCACGCAGCTGGTGCTTGCCCGGGTCGACCCGCGTGGGTGCACCCGACTTCACCTTCTTGCCGTCGATCTCGAGCGTTGCGCCGCCGTCGCCACCGCTCAGCGTGACGACGATGGTCCCCAGACGCTTGTCGATCTTGCTTCGTAGCTTCTCGGCGGCGTTGCGAACGCTGGCGCTTGCGTCCTTGCCCGAAGCGATCTCGTCGAGCGACTCAGAGGCCTCGCGCATCTTCCCCGCGCTCACCAGCGCGCGCGCCAGGTCCAGCTTGTACTGAGCCTTCGGCTCGATGATGTCGGCCTCGCGAAACGAGTCGGCCGCCGCGTCCCACTTCTTCTGCGAGACGAGAGTGCGTCCTCTCTCCCACGCGGCCTGTGCGTCGGCCTGGGCGGTGCCGGCGGCGTGGGCCTCGCTTTCGAGAAACGACGGCAAAGCGACGAAAGCCGCCTGCGCGAAGAGCGCGAGGAGCGCTGGTGCCCAGGCTCGGCGCAAGCGGCGTGACATGCCTCGGATGCTACGTCCGAACATGTCGCGTTTCTCGCCGAATTTGCGCGTCTTTTCGGCGATCGTCAGATTCGGCGAAGGCTCCGGCGCGGACGTCGGGAGCGGCTTCGATCGACGATATCGGCTCGAATTCCGCTGCGATCGACACATTTTCTGGCTGGATCTCGAAAGGCTCTTGTGGTTCTTTGGCGCCGGGTCGCTTCAAAAGAAGCGTGTTCCCCGGAGGAAAGCACCATGGCCGCGAAGAAGACCGAAGCGAAAAAGTCCGGTGGTAAGTCGACCGCGCTGAGCAAAAGTCAGCTCATCAACGCGATCGTCGAGGCAGCTGCCGACGCGGAGGTCAGCCGCAAGCAGGTGAAGGCCGTGCTCGAGTCGCTGGTCGACGTCGGTCACAAGGAGCTCAAGAAGTCGGGCCTGTTCACAGTGCCGGGCTTCGCGAAGTTCCGCGTCATCAAGAAGCCCGCCACCAAGGCGCGCCAGGGCATCAACCCGTTCACCAAGGCCCCGATGACGTTCCCCGCGAAGGGCGCGAGCAAGTCGGTTCGCGCGCGTCCGATCAAGGTCGTCAAGGACGCAGTGCTCTGATCTCAGCGGGGGCCGACGCCTTGGAGGCGCCTCCCTCACGCATCATCCGCCCGCTACCCGACGTGTGAGCTCTCCGAGCTCCGCGTCGCGGGCTCGATGCAGCTCGCTAACAATCGCGATCAGGCGATCGAGCTGGCCGGCACCGCCCTTCAGCCGCGCGAAGTTCGCGTCGGCGCCGCTGGGCGGCGGCAGTGGCGCGCCGGCCACCACCGTTCCTCCGCTCTGCGGCAGGTCGGGCGGGACGTACTGCACGAACGGCTGCGGCGCGCGGCGCAGCAGACCGATGAGCCGATGCGCGTCGTCGGTCTCGCCGTGCATCGTCGGGTGGAACGTCGCGGATACCGGTGCCGTGCGCCCGATGCGCGAGCGAAGTAACCCCCCCGTGCGCGACGCGAACCGCTCGAACGGAGGCGATTCGCTGGTGACCAGCGGATAGAGCGCGTGAACGATCGGCGACCCCGTCGCCTGGACCGCGTCGGCGAGGGTCTCCTCGTGCGGTTCGACGTCGAGCACGACCACGACCGCCCCGAGCGCCCCGTCGGGGTTGTGAAGGAACGGGCAGAGACGGAAGGCGAGGACGACCTCGCGTACGTATCGCTCGAGCAACGCCGTCGATTTCTCGGCCAGTTCCCGCGCGCCTGGAACGTCTTTTTTTGCGCCTACCACATGGACGCGACGTGAAGCGCGCCCATCGGCGTTGGGTGCCGGCATGGGTCGTTGTCTATCAGGGGCCGGCCCCGCCGCGAACCAAGGATGCCAACACGAAGGCCGAAGGCCGAGATGGTGGTACCAGGACCGCGGCGAGGAGGCTTGCCGCTGAGCTGCGAACGAGTCTCTTCAGCCGCTGACGACGCCGCGCGGCGTGCTAGCGTAGCCGCGCCCTGCACCCCAGTTCGGGTAGATTACCAAAGGAGTATGGTGTGTCGGAACGCGCGCGGCTGATTCTTGGCTCGGGAGACACCGAGCAGACGATCGACCTCTCCGTCGTCGTGGGCACGGAGAACGAACGGGCGGTCGACATCGGACCGTTGCGAGCCAAGACGGGTCACGTCGCGCTCGACCCTGCGTTCATGAACACGGCGTCCACGACGAGTGCGATCACATTCCTGGACGGTGAGCAGGGGATCCTGCGCTACCGCGGGATACCGATCGAGCAGCTCGGCGAGAAGTCGACGTTTGTCGAGGTCGCCTATCTCCTCATCTACGGGAACCTGCCGAACGAGAAGGAGCTCGCCACCTTCACGACGACGCTCACGCGTCACTCGCTCCTCCACGAGGACATGAAGCATTTCTTCGACGGCTATCCGTCGACGGCCCACCCGATGGCGATCCTCAGCGCCATGGTGTGCTCGCTCTCGAGCTACTACCCGGACGCCCTCGACGTCCGGAACAAGGAGATCCTGGACATCACGATGGCGCGCCTCCTGGCGAAGGTGCCGACCATCGCCGCGCTCTCCTACAAGAAGAGCGTCGGCCAGCCCTTCATCTACCCGCGCAACGACCTCGGCTACGCCGCGAACTTCATGCACATGATGTTCGCCGTTCCCGCCGAGAACTACGAGGTCGACCCGGAGGTCGAGAAGGTCGTCAATCTCCTCCTCATCCTTCACGCCGACCACGAGCAGAACTGTTCGACGTCCACGGTGCGCCTCGTGGGCAGCGCCCAGGCGAACCTCTTCGCCTCGATCGCCGCCGGCGTCTGTGCACTCTGGGGCCCGCTGCACGGCGGCGCCAACCAGGAGGTCGTCGAGATGCTCGAGACCATCCGCAAGGACGGCGGGGACGTCGCGAAGTTCGTGAAGCTCGCCAAGGACAAGGACTCGGGCTTCCGCCTGATGGGCTTCGGCCACCGGGTCTACAAGAACTTCGATCCTCGCGCGAAGATCATCAAGACCGCTTGCGATCGCGTCCTGAGCAAGCTCGGCATCGCCGATCCGCTCCTCGACATCGCCAAGCGCCTCGAAGAAGCAGCGCTCCAGGACAACTACTTCATCGACCGCAAGCTCTACCCGAACGTCGACTTCTACAGCGGCATCATCTACCGGGCGCTCGGCTTCCCGACGAACATGTTCACCGTGCTCTTCGCTCTAGGCCGCCTCCCCGGCTGGATCGCCCACTGGAAAGAGATGCACGAGACCGCCGGCACCAAGATCGGCCGTCCCCGCCAGATCTACACCGGCAGCAACGCACGCGATTACGTCCCCCTCGACAAGCGCTGAGCGGGCCCACGGCCCAAGACGAAAGGCCCGGTGCATGACTGCTCCGGGCCTTCTTCTTTCGGACACAACGTGTGAGCCGAGAGCTTCGCGAAGCGGGCAGCGCGACCTCTGGGCGTCACGGCGACGTATGAGCTGAGAGATGTGCGTAGCAAGCAGGGCTCCACGTCAGGTGGCCGGAGCCGCGTCTCCCACAGCTCAAAGCATGAATTGGAAGGCGCGCGTAGCGAGCAGACCCGAGACGAGGGAGCCAACCGGAGGCAGCCGCCCAGGCCGTTGAGGATTGGTGACCGACGTATCGGGTCGCGCAGTAGCGCGCCTTTCAATTCACGACGGGCTCGGCTTCTTCTTCTGTCCCCTCGATCTTGTCGAGGGCATTCATGAGCGCGCTCGACGTGGCGCGAAACGCCTCCATCGGAAGCTGCAGGGTCACGCCTGTCTTGAGGAAGTGAAGGTGCACGACGCCACAGGTGCAGCGGGTGACCTTGGCGTGAGCGTTCGTCGAGAGCTCGGTGTGTTTTCCGCAGCGGGCCATGTCCTGCAAGCGTAGTCGATCGAGAGGTGTTCCGTCATCGGTGGGGACTTCGCCCTCACGCTGCCCGCCGCATGCCCCGCGCCTCGCTCGCCCGTGGCCGCCTCGGTGGACGGTCGGCGTGGGCGTCTTTTCGCCCCGGCTGACCGTAACGTGTGACGCCCTGGAGGATGACCGTGGCGTCACGCTGCGTGGGAACCCGTCGACACCTCGTCACGCGAGCAGGGCGGGCGGGAGGCGAGAACATCGCGCGAATGGCCCCCAATTCGTCTAAACGGCCACTGGTGGCGCGGTTCCCATCGTTGCGAAGTCCGCCTCGCGGCAGCGCAACACCGGTGGTCGCCAATTTGCTAAGGCTCTGTCGACTTCGCTCGCGGCCGCAGGCTCCATCTCGGGGCTGGGGCACCGCTTCCTTCTCGATCCTTCGCATCCCTCAGGAGAACCGTCCCCATGCGTACCCTCACCAAGCTCATCGTCTCTGCCGCCCTCGCTGCTCCGCTCTTCGCTGCGCTCCCCGCGTCCGCCCAGGACGAGACGGGCGGTGCCGCCTGCGGAAATATCGACGTCAGCGCCAGTGGGTCCTGCGAGGTGAAGGTCGGCGCGGAGTGCGAAGCCTCCTGTACCGACGCCTCCTTCGAGGCCGAGTGCAGCGCGCGCGTCGACATCGAGTGCAGCCCGCTGTCGCTCGAAGCGGAGTGCTGGGTGAACGCCGAAGCGGAGTGCAGCGGTGGCTGCGATGCCGAGCCGATCTCGGTCGACTGCACCGCCGACTGCCAGGCGAGCTGCGAGGGCTCCTGTGAGGGCGGCATCGACTGCGAGGCCGACTGCTCGGTGCGCGCCGAGGCCAACTGCGACGCGGAGTGCTCGGCCGCCGGTTCGACCCAGGCCAGCGGTGGTGAAGGCGAAGCCAGCGCTCAGGCCGAGTGCGAGGCGAGCTGCCAGGCGCGCATCGAAGGCTCCTGCAGCGTCTCCTGCGAAGCGTCACCGCCGAGCTGCGAGGGCAGCTGCGAGGCGAGCTGCAACGGCAGCTGCGACGTCGAGGGCGGCATCTCCTGCGAGGTCGACTGCCAGGCGGACCTCGAAGCCGGCTGCACGGCCGAGCTCAAGGGCGGCTGCGAGGTCGACGTCGAGGCGGAATGCTCGGCCGAGCTGAACATCGACTGCCAGGCGCAGTGCGATGTCGACGGCGCCGCCTTCTGCGACGGCGAGTACCTCGACTCCGGCAACAACCTCGAAGAGTGCCTCGACTACCTCGGAACCCTCGGCTTCGAGTTCGAAGCGAGCGGCACGAGCGATTGCTCGGGCAACGAGTGCAACGCCGAGGGCACCGCCTCCTGCAGCTGCTCGACGCCGGGCACGGCCAGCTCGGGCGCCTTTGCACCGGCGCTGATGGCGGCCTTCGTCGGAATCGGCGCCTTCGCCGCGCGCCGCCGCCGCAACGCCAAGTGATGCGACGACGAGCCTGACGCGACGACGAGCCTGACTTCGTCGACTCCCACGTCCCCGCCCAGCGAGAGTTGGCGTGGGGACGTGTCGTTTGAGGGTGCGGCAACGCTTGATCCTGCGGCCAGCGTGCACTCGAAGCCGGCGATCCCTCGCACCAGCGAGGTCCGGCGGAGGTGCCAGGAGCCGCGGGGATTCCAACAGCACGCCCGCGCGTTTCGCGAGTAGGTTCCAGCCTCGAGTCCTGGGCCTGCTCCGATGAAACGCGCATTTCTCCTCCTCGTGCTGGCTCTCGGCGCGGCGTGCTCCGAGCCGCCGCGGGTCGCCCCCAGTCAGCCTGCTTCGTCAGCCACCAGCTCTCCCGACACGAGCGCAGCGGCGTCGAACAGCGCGGCGGTCCTGCCGGAGCCCACGCCTGTGCCGAGTGTCGCGCGCCCGACGCCTCCCGATCCACCGATCCATTTGAAGACGGGCGGCGGGGCCCTTGGCGAGGCGGGCTCCGTGACGAGCGTCGAGGCGCACGCCACCAAGGCGGGCGCGGCGATCCTCGCGCAAGGCGGCAACGCGATCGATGCCGCGGTCGCAGTCGCGTTCGCGCTGGCCGTCACCCACCCGTCGGCCGGCAACCTCGGTGGCGGCGGTTTCATGGTGGTCCGCATGGCCGACGGCCGCTCCACCGCCATCGACTTTCGCGAGACGGCGCCGGCCGCAGCCACCACGAAGAAGGTGCTCGACGAGATCGCGGCAGGTGCGATCGGCTGGCCGTCGACCGCGGTGCCCGGGACGATCGCCGGGCTCGCCTACGCCCGCGACAAATTCGGGACCAAGCCGCTGGCAGAGCTGGTCGCGCCGGCCGTGAAGCTCGCGAAGAAGCACGAGCTTCAGCCGCGTGCTGCGCAGTCTCTGTCGGCACAGTGGGACAAGCTCAAGAAAGATCCCTCCGCGCGAAAGATCTTCGGCAAGGGCGACAAGCCGCTGCGCGCCGGCGACGATCTGGTGCAGCGCGATCTCGCCAAGACCATCGAGGCCATCGGTCGCGACGGCCCGGCCGCGTTCTACACGGGCAAGGTGGCCGACGCGGTGGAAGCGGCGATGAAGAAGGGAGGTGGCGACGTCACCAAGGCCGATCTCGCGTCGTACGTCGTGAAGGAGCGCCCGCCCATCACCTTCACGTTCCGCGGGTTCACGGTCGAGACGATGCCGCCTCCATCGATGGGGGGCGTCGCGGTCGCGCAGATCTTGATGGGCCTCGAGCGCGAGCGCGCGAAGGGCAACGCGCCCGAGGTCGGCACCACCAGCTGGCACCACCTCTTCGTGGAGAACGCGCGGCGCGCGTACGCCGAGCGACGCCTGGTTGGCGCCGACCCGGATCGCGGTGGTCAGCCCGAGCCAGTCGCCGAGCTCGCCCGCCTCCTCAGCGCCGAGCACCTCGCCCGCGACTGGCCTGCGATCGATCTCGCTCACGCCACGCCTTCCGATCAGATTGGCAAGCGGAGCGACGCCCTCGCCTCCGAGTCGCCGGAGACGACACATTTTTCGGTCGTCGACGCCCAGGGCAACGCGGTCAGCTGCACGGTGACGTTGTCCGCGAGCTTCGGCGCGAAGGTCGTGGTCCCCGGGACTGGCATCTTGCTATCCAACGCGCTCGGCGCGTTCAGCGAGACGGGCCCGAACGCGGTGGCGCCGCACAAGCGCATGGCCAGCAGCATGAGCCCGACGATCCTCAGCCGCGGCGGCAAGGCCCTCGCCGTCGTGGGGTCGCCGGGGGGCGACACCATCCCCGGCGTTGTCGCGCAAGTGATCCGCGATCTGGTCGACGGCGGGATGGATGTGGCGGCGGCCGGCAAGGCCGGGCGGCTCCATCATCAGTGGCTCCCCGACAAGATCCGCGTCGAGAAGAGCGCTCCGCCGGGCAAATCCGCGGTGACGGGCCTGCGCGCGCTGGGACACGTCGTCGAAGAGAGCTTCGTGCCGCTGGGCGACGCGAAGCTCATCGTCATCGCCGAGGATTCCTCGAAGTCGTGGGCCTTCGCCGACGACCGCGAGGGCGGCCTGGCGATCGGGGTGAAACGCGCCGGCTCGAAGTGAGCCGGCTCGGCGCTCACTTGCAGGTCTTGCCCTGGCTCTTCGCGGACTGCGAGTAGCTCTCCCAGGTCGTCTTGCAGCCGGAGGCGGGGAGGTTCTTCCAGTTGTCGCAGTTGTTGGTGGCCGCGTTGGGGAACACGACCTTGCAGCAGCGAACCGTGGCCTCGCAGTAGCCGCCCTTGGGGATGGCGCCGCCCGGGGAGGCGTCGCCGCCCCCGGGAACGTCGCCGCCCCTGGACGTCGGCGACTCGTCATCGCCGCCGATGCCGAAGGCGCTCCAGTCGACGAAGACCGCGAGCATGATCGCGACGATCGGCACGGTGGTGACGAGCATGATGACGATGGCCAGCTTCATCGAGCGCTTCATCGCCTTGCCGATGTCGGCGCTGCCGAAGCCGGCGGCGTGCATGCCGGGCATGCCCATGTTGGGCATGCCCATGCCGGGCATCCCCATGCCGGGCATCCCCATACCGGGCATCCCCGCGCCCATCACGGGAGGTGCGCCCCAGCCGGCAGCGGCGGGCGGAGCGCCGTAACCGGCACCGGGGGGAGCGCCGTAGCCCGCACCCGGTGGGGGTCCGCCAGGAGGACCGTAGCCCGCTTGCGCGCCCATCAGCGGTGCGGGGGCGCCGGGCTGGTTCCACGCGGCGTTGCCGATCTTCATCCCGCCAGCGGGCGCACCCCAGGCCCCTTGAACGGGCATGGGTCCAACGGGCGCGCCGGGAGCGACGGCGATGATGTTGGGGTTCTGCGGATCGACTCGGACGGCGACCGTCGCGCCGGGCTGCACCGACGCCACGAGGAGCTCATTGATGAGCTGGTTGACCTGCGCCTGGTAAGGCGCCCGGCCGGGGACGTTCACCTCGAGCACGAGGTTGACACCGATGGAGCGTTTGCCCATCACCGCGACGCTGGTGCCAGTGGCCTCGAGGCCGAGGATGCGCGCCGTGCCGGGGATGCCGGTCGCCAGCAGCTGCTGCACGGCAGCTTGCTTCTGCTGGATGCCCGCGAAGACCTTCCAGAACAGGAACAGGCTCCCGGCCGATATTCCGACCGCGACCAACGTGATGACCACGCCCAGCATCGACCCCATCGCCTGCCTCGCCTTCTGTCGCGCCGTGCGGCGCGCGACACCCGCTGCGCGGCGAACCTTCGCCCGGATCTTCGCCCAGGCCAAGGATGGCGGCATGTCCTCGCGGGCGATCCTGGGCGATCCTGGGCGATGCGGCGCGCGGCAGCGGCGGCGCGCCGCCTGTAT
>Ga0335394_10009857_pt1 | contig 10778 bp, 9 predicted proteins | sample MAT03_FD_205741 | JGI IMG/M metagenome (GOLD analysis project Ga0335394, IMG submission 205741) | Freshwater microbial communities from Lake Fryxell liftoff mats and glacier meltwater in Antarctica - MAT-03 (spades assembly) (version 2) ... | reverse complement strand
TTAAACAAAAAAATCCCGTGTTACAGCCCCTCTAACGGCACGCCCAAGAACCGAGCCAGTTCAGCTCCTTGATTTTCCAATTCTGACAACCCCAACGGCTGCCCCACACGAGTCAGAGGAATATCACCCTGACCCTTAATCCGCAAATACAACGCGCGGCGAGGGTTTAGCCCTTCTTTAATATCAACTCGCACCGCCTGCACATCCTCCAGCTTATGTTTCACTTCAATGCGGCGATTTTTTCCTGGAAAGCCGGAACGGAAGATTTGAGCCATTCCCGTTTCTCGGTTGAATTCGTTGTATCCTCCTCCAACATCCCAAAAAATCACCAGCCACAAGTAAGTAGCTAGCAAGACTCCAGCAGCGCCGTATAGACCCATTGCTAATCCCTGAGGGACAAAAATCAACTGCGTCGGGTCTGAAAACGGCAACAGATTAACCTGTAAGTAGCTAGAGATACCCGACAAGAGAAATCCCAAGGCTCCACCCATAATAATTGTTGCCCACCAGTAGTTACTGAGGCGGCGAGACCCCAAAACCGTCTGACGAAGTACGCGGCTATCCGTAGTTACACTCGATACAGCCATAGTTTTTCCTTTAACTTTTTCCTTTAACTATTGAAAGTTGCTATAGACCCTCATCCTAAATTATCTCCCTCAAGAAACTCTCTGGAGAGATATAATCACAGCATTTTAATTTTGACCACATTATTTTCTGCGAAATTGTCCTGAGCAGAGGGGCAAAGCCTGACGGAATATAGAGCTGCGGCGGCAAGGCAAGAAGAGAAGAGGATTGATGAGAATTACGTATCGGATTGTAAAATTTTTCGTATGTACTTATCATGATAGAAATCTGACCCTTCTTGGCAAATCCTCCAGACGTTCTTACAAGAGCATATGGGAATTCAGTGCTGCGATGGCTGTTTCATCTGCTCACTCCTGCCAAGTTCAGTGACAATACCTACTTCAACATCAGTACCATTCTTATTTCGAGAATTGGTACGGTCATGGGAAGATAGGGCTTTGAAGCAATATTAAGAGGTTATGAAATGACCATAGCAATGGGGCGTGCCCAAGCCAACCGAGGGTGGTTTGACACCCTCGACGACTGGCTAAAGCGCGACAGATTCGTATTCGTGGGATGGTCTGGAATCTTGCTATTTCCCTGCGCCTACTTAGCGTTAGGCGGATGGCTCACCGGAACCACCTTCGTAACATCCTGGTATAGCCACGGCATCGCCAGCTCTTACCTGGAGGGTTGCAACTTTTTGACCGCTGCCGTATCCACGCCACCAAACAGTTTGGGTCACTCCCTGCTGTTTTTGTGGGGACCTGAAGCCCAATGGGATTTCACCCGGTGGTGCCAGCTAGGCGGCTTGTGGGCATTTGTGGCACTTCATGGTGCCTTTGCCTTAATCGGCTTCATGCTGCGCCAGTTTGAAATTTCGCGCCTTGTCGGTATTCGTCCCTACAATGCGTTGGCTTTCTCCGGCCCAATTGCCGTCTTCGTTAGCGTGTTTCTGCTCTATCCCTTGGGTCAGTCTGGCTGGTTCTTTGCACCCAGCTTTGGAGTGGCGGCTATTTTCCGTTTCATCTTGTTCATTCAAGGGTTCCACAACTTTACGCTCAACCCGTTCCACATGATGGGCGTAGCGGGAATTTTGGGTGGAGCACTGCTGTGTGCCATTCACGGAGCAACCGTTGAAAACACGCTGTATCAAGATGGCGAAAACTCCAACACGTTCCGAGCCTTCAGCCCAACCCAATCTGAAGAAACCTACTCCATGGTGACGGCAAACCGTTACTGGTCTCAGATCTTTGGGATTGCCTTCTCTAACAAGCGCTGGCTACATTTCTTCATGTTGTTTGTGCCGGTGACTGGCTTGTGGATGGCCAGTATTGGCATTGCAGGCTTGGCGTTGAATTTGCGCGCCTATGACTTTGTCTCTCAAGAAATTCGGGCTGCTGAAGACCCTGAATTTGAAACCTTCTACACCAAAAACATTTTGCTGAACGAGGGTATCCGCGCTTGGATGGCTCCTCAAGACCAGCCTCACGAAAACTTTATCTTCCCTGAAGAGGTACTGCCACGTGGTAACGCTCTCTAAATGAGAGCGGCTCATTAAGGAATGAATTACTTTTCCATTCCATCTAAATCTGAATAAGTTGGATTTGCCCCTGCGATACAGTAGGGGCTTTTATTTGGGTGATTCTTTCGGCATCTACAGCGATCGCCACTTTAATTAAATTTGGAGTCCTAAATTGGTAAGGATTTTTTGATGGGCGGGCGAAGCCCGCCCATCAAAAAATCCTTACATCGCTACCACTACCTTAAATTTAAGACAATTAAAATTAAGATACGCTAGTCCATTGGCTAATTATTTCTATAAAATCTCCGCAAAGTAAACCTTCTGCACAAGTGAAAGCCTAGCCATACAGGAGCTTTCCCCAGAAAATTATGCAATTCTCCCCACAACTAAACGGGTGTGTTATATTTTCATCAAGCTTTGACAATTCAAAGCCCTGTCCTAATAAGGCTTTGTCCTAGCGAGGCTTCGCCCTAAAAGTCATATCCACTTAGGTAAACAGGAGGTGTTGCCCGTGCAAGATAGTAGTAAATCCATGGGTCATCAAGTTGGAATTATCTGGCTGCGCGCCGGGGCTGTTCTCTCGTAACTTGACTCCGTTTTAACTGGAACCAAGTTTTGGGAGATTCTTAAGTCAGTTTCAAGAGTTCCTCCCGGCAGTCTAGTCTAATTTGAAGACCCGCTACACCGCTCCCATCGCATTGTGAAAGCCTCGGCTGGATCTCGCCTCGATGGGAGCGGATAGTTTTTGGAGGCAAATTTATAGGAACTTTTGCATATTAGTTTCTTGAGTCTCACTAGAGTTATCCAAGTTGTTCAGAGTATCTAGAGTATTTTTAAGCCTCATATTCGTTCACATTCATCAAGCCGAATTGGTATCCCACGGTGGAGGGAAAAAACATGGCTCAGCTATTAAGTGACACCGAGATTACGCAGAAGCTACAGCAGATACCTAATTGGGCACTGTATGGCAAAGAAATTCAATTGGTTCGCACCTTCAAAAATTTTGTCGAAGCGATCGCCTTCGTAAACCAACTCGTAGAACCAGCGGAAGCCGCTGGACATCACCCCGATATCGCCATTTCTTATAACAAAGTCACCGTATCTGTCACGACTCATGACGCTGGGGGGTTGACCAACACAGACTTTGAACTGGCGGCAGTAATCTCTGGGTTGGGCTAACAACCTTTTCCGAAGTGGCTCACATAGGAGAACTGCTCCTTTGCAAATACCCTCCGCAGACGGAAATTTTACAGTTAGATTTCATGGTTCCTTAACCTAAATTACCGTTCTAAAGGCGGCCATACCTGTTAAACTTCGTTATGTACAAAGTTTTATGGTTCATTGGCTGGTAAACATTAATTTTAAGAACTTCAAAAATTCTTCTATGAGGAATAGACGTTCTCTCAGAGTAATGTTATAAAGTTGGTGGACTGTGAGTTCTTTAGATTTAGGTGTGAGGAAAATATAATGCTATCGAAGGTTCTCTGGAACTCTTTGCTGGCTGCACCAGCTATTTTGGGAGCTGCTATTCTCTCAAGCCCTGCGATCGCCGCAGATGCTGTTGCAGTTGATGCCATTTCTGCCGATGCACAAGCATCTGCTGAAACCGTTCAGCTTGCTGGACTACCTGCTGACGCTATTGCTCAGTCTGTGACCACTCCCGACGTTGCAACATTGGATCAAGTTATCCAGTACAGCAACGAAGGTAATGGCGCTGGTTCTTTGGCTCAGGTAACGTCCGTAACCGAATTTTCTGATGTCAGCCCTGATGACTGGGCGTACGAAGCGCTATCCTTCTTGGCTAACTCTGAAGCCGAAGGTGGTCTAGATTGTCTTGAGGGTTATCCTGACGGCACCTTCAAGGGTGGTCGGGCAATGACTCGCTACGAATTTGCTGCTGGTTTAGCTTCCTGTTTGGATGCGTTAACTGGCCGTTTAAGCAGCCTTGACCCCGATGCTTTGGCGCGGATTGAAGCACTGCAACAAGAGTTCGCCGCTGAATTGGCAACCTTAAAGGGTCGTGTCGATGCTTTAGAGGCTGCAGTGGGTGAGTTACAAGAGAACCAGTTCTCGACCACCACAGTCCTGAATGGCCGCACTATCTTTGCCTTCTCTGACATTTTTGGCGACAGTGGCATCGAAGATGTTAACAACACTGTCTTCCAAAGCCGAGTTCGTTTGAACTTTGACACTAGCTTCACCGGCGAAGACCGTTTGAGAGCTCGTTTACAAGCAGGTAACTTCAACAACTTCAACGGCATCCCTGCTGCTGGAATTGCGCCTGCTAGCACCGACTTCACCGACCAGTCTGACTTCTCGTTTGACAGTGGTGGGGATTTCAACGTTAGAATTAGCCGCTTGGAATACTATTTCCCACTTGGCCCTGCAACGGTTTACTTGGGTGCTCAGGGTGAAGGGATCAGCGATATCGTTACCTCTGTTAGCCCCTTCGATGATGCAGAGCAAGGCTCCTTGTCCTACTTTGGCTACAACCCAATCTATGACTTGGGTGCAGACGAGCAAAGCATTGGCTTTGGTGTAACTCTTGACCTAGCTGATTCTATCCAGCTTGGCTTGGGTTATTTGACTGGTGATGGCAGCAATCCAGACCCCAGCTCTGGCCTGTTCGACGGTGGTTATTCTGCCTTCGGTCAGTTGACCTTCTCTCCTGGCGACTTGACATTGGCACTGACCTACGTCAATGCTTACACTTCTCCTGAAGTGGATGGTGGTGTGTTTTCTCCCTCCGTTTACAACGGGTATGGCGTGAGCGTCAACTACGCTCTAGCAGACACTGTTAACATTGGCGGCTGGGGTATGTACGTCGACACTCGGACGTTTGCTGGCCCTGCTGAATTCCGTGGCGATGGCGAAGCTTGGAGCTATGCATTGACGTTGGGCTTTGAAGACTTAGGTCTTGAAGGTAGCTTGTTGGGTATCATTGCTGGTGTTCCTCCTTACACCGGTAGCTTCAGCAACCAAATTGGTTCCGGCAACAACGCTGGCGCATTCCACACTGAAGTGTTTTATCGCTTCGCTGTATCCGACAACATCTCGGTAACACCTGGCGTAATCTGGGTTTCGGATGTTGCTGATACCGGCGATGACATCTTCATCGGTGTCCTGCGTACGTCCTTCAGATTCTAAGTTCCAGGTTTAGTGGTAACTAGCCTGTTTGGAGATTAGTAAAAAGCCCTGCCTAGTGCAGGGCTTTTTAATTGCTAATTTTTATTTGCTTGAAAACCTACATACCCCAGCGGAGAGCCGGGGTATACTAGACATAGCCTACATCCCAAACTGTTGTGGAACTCTCGTGTAAAAGCGAATATGCCCTATTGGCATTGTTAGAATTGACAGCTCACTTTAATAGTGGCGAACCTCTGCAAATTCGACAAATTGCAGCCGAACAAAGTATTCCAGATCGGTATTTAGAACAATTACTGGCAACGCTTCGGCGAGCGGGCTTAGTGCGTAGCCAGCGAGGTGCAAAAGGGGGATATGTTCTGGCGCGTGATCCGTGGAAAATTACGCTCTTGGAAGCCATCAATTGTATTGAGGGGATAGATTCTCAGCCTCCTGATACAGGTCGAGAGACAAAATCTGTCGAAGGGCTGGTCATTTGGGAGGTTTGGCAAGAAGCTAGACAGGCGGCTGACTCTGTTCTGCAAAAGTATACGCTTCAAGATTTGGCTGATCAGCGAGATGCCAGACGACAGCTAGACTTTATGTACTATATCTAGAGAAGCCAGGAGCTATTTGACCCATGCGTATTGTTCAAAACGTGACCCAATTGATTGGCCGTACTCCACTAGTACAGCTAAATCGCATCCCGCAAGCGGAAAACTGTGTCGCTCAAATTGTCGTAAAGCTAGAAGGCATGAATCCTTCTGCCTCTGTGAAAGACCGAATTGGCATCAACATGATTGAGGTGGCAGAGCGGGATGGCAAGATTTTTCCGGGTAAGACGGTATTGGTGGAGCCAACATCGGGCAATACAGGGATTGCGCTGGCAATGGTAGCGGCAGCAAAAGGCTATCGATTGATTTTAACCATGCCAGAAACTATGAGTTCGGAGCGTCGGGCGATGCTGCGAGCCTATGGGGCAGAATTGGAACTGACTCCGGGTATTGAGGGAATGGGCGGGTGCATTTTACGCGCACAGCAGATTGTCAGTTCCACGCCCGATGCGTATATGCTGCAACAGTTTAGCAACCCGGCCAACCCTCAAATCCACCGAGACACTACAGCTCTGGAGATTTGGGACGATACCGACGGAGAGGTGGATATGTTGGTGGCCGGGGTCGGGACGGGTGGAACGCTAACGGGTGTGGCTGAAGTGCTGAAGCAGAAGAAGCCAGAGTTTCGGGCGATCGCCGTAGAGCCAGCAAACAGTCCAGTACTGTCGGGAGGACGACCTGGCCCTCACAAAATTCAAGGAATTGGGGCGGGGTTTGTGCCGCAAGTGCTGAATGTGTCAATTATTGACGAAGTTGTGACCATTCCTGATGAGGAGGCGATCGCCTTTGGTCGCCGATTAGCGCGAGAAGAAGGGCTACTCTCGGGGATCTCCAGCGGTGCTGCACTAGCGGCGGCAATTCGAGTCGGTCGCCGCCCCGAAAATGCCGGGAAGCTGATTGTTATGATCCAGCCTAGCTTTGGCGAACGCTATCTCAGCACCCCTCTATTTCAAGATTCGGAGCTAATGGCATCAGGAATTCTCAGCTAAATCTCTCAAGGCATCTAACACAATACATCTCGATAAATAGTTCAACTTAGAGGATGTTTGAAAAGTGATTGGCTGTGATTTTGGGCACTGAGTGATCCCCCCTAGCCCCCCTACCCTTCGGGAAGCCGCTTCGCATCTATAAAAAGGGGGGAACTGGATTCAAAGTCCCCCTTAAAAAGGGGGATTTAGGGGGATCGATACCGTTTTTATACCAGCGACGGGACTTTTAAAACATCCTCTTAAATAAACATAAAACCCTAACTTCTGCGCCGTCCGCTGCGCGGACGGCGCAGAAGTTTAAGGTTTTATATTTAATTACGCCCATCTACTTATGAGTTAAACAACTCTGCCTAACGCTTCGTAATACCCTGCTGGATAGCCTAAGGGATTGGGATGACGGCTTACAATGATTTTATGCAATATCCCAATCACTACCAAACGCTGGAGGTGAGTCCGACAGCGACCCAAGCAGAAATTAAGCAAGCCTATCGACAGATGGTCAAGCGCTTCCATCCCGATCGGAACCCAGAAGTCGCCAACCACGATCAAATTTCTAGCATTAACATTGCGTACGAAGTGTTGGGCGACCCGCACCGTCGCCATACCTACGATCTGCAATTCACTACCTATAGCCGCTTATCGTCGGGCGCTCGATACACCGATCAGACTCGTCAACAGCGGACGGCAGACGCGCAAGCGCAACACCGACAGCGCCAAACCGGGTACACCACTGATGAACAACTCAAGCTGTGGCTAAATCGGGTCTATCAACCTGTCAACCGCTTGCTGTATGAGATCCTGCATCCTCTACAAGGACAATTAGACGATTTATCGGCAGATCCTTTTGACGATGAGCTATTAGAAGATTTTCAGCTCTATCTAGATGACTGTCGGGAACTGCTGCAAAAAGCTCAAGGCTATTTCAAGTCCATTCCTAACCCATCCACCATGGCAGGTGTGGCCGCAGATTTGTATTACTGTCTGGATCAAGTTGGAGACGGTATCGATGAGCTAGAACGATTTACCTCTAGCTATAACGAACAGTATCTTCACACCGGGCAAGAACTATTCCGGATTGCAACAGGCTTACGACGACAGGCGCAGATTGGCATTCGGAACTTAGGCTAAGCGGGACACTCTAATCCTCTGCTTTGTCGACCTACTCACACCACTTCTAAGTTTCTGCGTCACAATGGTAAGGTTGCCTTAGTCTATATAGTTTTTAGAAACAGGCTCCGTTTCCTCATCCTTCTCTCTTCCTACCTATGTCTCTCCCTGTTGTTGCGATTATCGGACGCCCAAATGTGGGCAAATCAATGCTGGTTAACCGCCTCACGGAGATGACGGATGCGATCGTCCATGATGAACCGGGGGTAACACGCGATCGCACCTACCGGGATGCATTTTGGCAAGATCGGGATTTTTTGGTAGTGGACACAGGCGGGCTAGTCTTTGACGACGATACGGAATTTTTGCCCCTGATTCGGCAGCAGGCCATGACGGCGCTATCAGAAGCCAGTGCCGCCATTATGGTAGTTGATGGTCAAGTCGGGCTAACGACTTCAGATGAAACGATCGCCACTTGGCTGCGGCAGCACTCGGTGCCTGTTCTTCTAGCCGTTAACAAGTGTGAATCGGTCGAGCAAGGGTTAATTCAAGCCTCAGATTTTTGGAGTTTGGGATTAGGCGAACCCTACCCCGTATCTGCCATCCACGGCAGCGGTACAGGCGAATTGTTAGACCGTCTAGTCGCCCATTTGCCTCCTACCGAGCAATTAGAAGAATCGGAAGAGATTCGGGTAGCGATCGTAGGACGGCCAAATGTAGGAAAGTCTAGCTTGCTAAACTCGTTTGTTGGCGAAAATCGGGCAATTGTTAGCCCTATCTCTGGTACAACGCGCGATGCCATTGACATGGTAGTAGAGCGCAACGGGCAACAGTATCGATTGATCGACACGGCTGGAATTCGTAAGAAAAAGCAAGTTGAGTATGGACCTGAATTTTTTGGCATTAACCGTGCATTCAAGGCAATTCGGCGAGCCAACGTTGTCTTGCTGGTGCTGGATGCGCTAGATGGGGTCACAGAACAAGATCAGAAATTGGCGGGGCGGATTGCCGACGACGGGCGCGCTTGCATCTTGGTTGTCAATAAATGGGACGCGGTCGAGAAAGATTCAAACACAATTTACGACTACTCGCGGCATTTAAAGGATCGCCTGCACTTTACGGAATGGGCAGAGATGATTTTTGTTAGTGCCCTCAGCGGTCAACGGGTTGAAAAGATTATTGACCTAGTTAATACTGCTGCTGAGCAACACCGCCGCCGCGTCTCAACCTCGGTGATTAACGAGGTGTTACAAGACGCAGTCGGTTGGCACTCCCCACCTGCAACCCGTCAAGGCAAGCAAGGCAAGATCTATTACGGCACCCAAGTCTCTACTCAACCGCCGTCAATTGCTCTATTTGTCAATGATTCAAAGCTGTTTAACGATAACTATCGGCGTTACATAGAAGGGCAGTTTCGTAAAAGCCTGGGCTTTACGGGGACACCTCTTCGCCTCCTATGGCGCAGCAAAAAGACCCGTGAGATGGAGCGAAACACGGCCAACCGGGCTACAAAGGTATAGTGGGATGTTGCTTTAGGCGGTCTTGTTTTTTGGCATCAACACCCTCTTTAAACCACTACAAGAACCACTACAAGAACCACTACAAATAGACTCACTGGCTGTTTACCAAACGCTCCTTGCTACAGGCTAAGTAGTTCAACCTAAATAAAAACCAAATCCTAAAACCCTGCGCCACCCGCGCAGCGGGTGGCGCAGGGTTTTAGGATTTTATATTTACTTAAGCCCATCTACTTAACTGCTAAAACATAATCATGGATCTGCTGCGATCGCTTCCCATTGGGCTATATCTAGAGCAACCTATCACCTGGCTACATCGCATTGATCCCCGCATCAAAGTAGCCTGGTTAATGGCGTTTTTGCTGACCCCGATCGCCGCTAACCCATACTGGCGATTGGGGTTGGTAGGTTGTTTATTGGTGCTGATGGTTAGCAGTTTGCTACCTTTACGAGTCTGGTGGCGGCAAATTGGTTTAGTAGCTCTGTTCAGCATGCTGTTATTTGGGGTTACCCTATTTGCCCCCGATGGGCTAAAAGTTGACCACCAACCTCGGCTGCCAGAAAATGAGGGGGCGATCGCTTCACCCAGCACTCTAAGCTCTTCACCTGCGCCTGCTCCCAGCGTTAGCCCCGCCCCACTGCCGCAGCCAACCGCCTATCAGTATGTGCTGTTTGACCGCAGTTTTCTAAAAGTAACCCGACGCTCTCTGAATCTAGCCGTGCGAGTAGGCACGCTAGTCTTTACGTTGCTGGCCAGTACTAATCTATTTTTGCTCACCACTGCACCCGAAGAAATTACCGCTGGGCTAGAAAGTATCCTTAGCCCGCTGCGACGGTTGAAGGTGCCTGTTACCGAGATTGTGTTAACCCTAACGCTATCGCTGCGGTTTATTCCATTGGTGCTCGAAGAGGTGCAAAATCTGGTGCGATCGGTACGAACCCGTGCAATTAATTGGCGAAAAATCGGCTTTCGAGGCACCACGCAAGTGTGGCTAACGGTAGCAGAACGACTACTCGACAATTTATTGGTGCGTGCCGAGCAAATAGCTAGTGCCATGCAGGTACGTGGTTTTACCAGCCCTAATCGGCACCACGTTAAATGGCACCAGTTCAAGTTTAGACGGCTGGATTGGCTGGTGTTAATTGGCTTGGGAGTCTTTTTGAGCGCTCGACTTGTATGGGGAAGCGTTTGATTACAAGATCAGCAGAAAAATCGCCAACGGTAGAAGCTTTATAGAACTCATTTGACATCTTTCCGGTGATCGCGAATATTCTGTAGGGGCGAAGCATTTGCATCAATATTCTGGCAACGCAGCGTCAATTCGAGTGCAAATGCTTC
>Ga0335394_10009855_pt1 | contig 10778 bp, 13 predicted proteins | sample MAT03_FD_205741 | JGI IMG/M metagenome (GOLD analysis project Ga0335394, IMG submission 205741) | Freshwater microbial communities from Lake Fryxell liftoff mats and glacier meltwater in Antarctica - MAT-03 (spades assembly) (version 2) ... | reverse complement strand
GCAGGGCTATTTCATTCTAAAAACAGTTTTAAGTGTATCTAGGCCAAATTTACAGAAACGTTCAGCCTGAGCCATATTGGAGAACTCGTTGGAGCGGTAGAGATTGAGCGCGAAGTTACGAGCGACGGCGAAGATTTGAGGTAACTGATGCATGCGAATGCGCGAGGCATCTTCTCCTTGTGTCACATCGCGGACGTAATGCACCTTGTTTTCGACGCCCCAATAGCCTCGAATGCGCTGAGCAAAGGAGTCCGCCGATGCCAAAAATGAGGCAATATAGTAGCGAGTCTCAGTTTCTCGGCGGAGTTGCCCGCCATGCTTGAATTGGCGCTCACTCTCGACTCGAACCAGTGTTTTCAGCCCTGGCCATGGCTTGATGTGATCCAGGGTCGTACAGATACTGACAATCCGCTTCTCCACTCGCCCATGCCCTTTACTGAGGGTGGTGGAGCTCGCTTGGGCGACAAAGTTAGCTTGAACCGTTTTAAGAAGATTGCCTTGATTACCTTTGAGGGCACCCAAGTAATGATTGTCGCTCTCAACAATGAGCTGACAAGTTTTTTTGGGTGCTAATCGCATCAAAGGCAATGACCACACCCTTAAGAGCCAGTTGCTTGATGAACTCCGGCAAGGCTTTGATTTCGTTGGTTTTGCTCTCTACCTCATAGGGCTCGAGAATTAACCCCCGTTCAACTAGATAAGCGCTCACCAAAAGAATGGCCGGGTGAGGCGGGGAGTCGGGATTGTCGGTTTCCAGTTGATACGACCCTCGTAAGACTTTGCCATCAACCGCTAAGGTCTCGCCGGGCAAAGGTTCAATGCCAAAAAACTGGGCTAAGGCCCCTGAATACGCTCCATAGTCCAGCTTGAGAAGCACCCGACGAATGGTGCTGTAGGAGGGAAGGCGTTGCTTGGGCGGGTTAAACAGTTCAATCAACTCGCTTTGGTAGCACCTGAGCCAGTCGCCAATCGACAAAAATCCTCGATTGCCTGCCGTCACCGCCAGGGTAAAGAGCGCAAGGCACAACGTAATATGGTGCCGCTTGCCAGAGGCGTTACGCACATCGGGCAGCTCAGCGAAGGCGCCCTGGATCTCGATCCGCTCACTCAACGGCTTATGGCTAATCTGCGGGACAACAGCAGGGGATTGAGGAGGCAGACGCATAAACTTTAGAGAAACGAAGGATTAGCCTGAAAGTTTAGCATTCTCAGCCTTCTTTGAGAATGAAATGGCCCTGCGATTAGCGGTAATTGGTAAATTGCAGAGCCGCTGGAAACTCCTCTTGTTTTAAGCGCTGAATTACCAACTGCAATTCATCTTTCGATTTAGCCGAAACTCGTACAGCATCTCCCTGGATTGATGGCTGAATTTTATTAAACTCATCTCGAATCAATTTGGAAATTTGCTTGGCCAACTCTGTACTAACGCCCTTACGAAGCTTAATCTCTTGACGGACGCGATTGCCGCTAGCCGATTCAATCTTGCCGTAATCAAAAATCTTAAGTGAAAGGCTTCGCTTAGCTGCTTTGGTTTGCAAGATAGTGTGGATTGCTTGCAACGTGAATTCGCTATCGCTGTTAATGGTGATGGCATCTTCACTAAGGTCAATGGTGGTTTTGGTGTCCTTGAGATCGTAGCGACTGATGACTTCTCGCTCAGTTTGATCCAGAGCATTAACTAGCTCTTGGCGATCAAAGTCACTGACGACATCGAAAGAGAATGAAGAGGCCATGAGAATGAGGGGGATTAGTGAACGGGGACTAGTCAGGAAGCAAAAAGGAAAAGGATTAGCGCTTAAGTTTTCCCTAACGCAAATAGGCTTAAACCCATCAGGGTAGCGATGCTGGCAGAACCTACTCCAAACATAAGCGATCGCCCAATCGACACATTTAGAATATAAAACACTGAGTAGAAAAACCGAGCGATGACATAGGCGATCGCCGCTACAACTACCCAACTGCTCATCGGCTGCGTCACGTATGCCATCAGAGCAGCGATTGAAAAGATTGAGAACGACTCAAACGAGTTTTGATGTGCCCAAGTGGCTCGCTGAGCATAAGCTGGAAGTTTATCAAACAGCATACGAGGAGCCGATGCATCGTACCCCACCTGAACTCGACCATAGGCGACAGCCAAAAACGGCAGATAGACCAGCGCGGCAGCGGCGGCAATACAGTAGAGCAATGTAGTAGAAGCCGATAGCTGTTGAAAAATCATCATTACTCAGGGGTTCAGAAAATTAAAACGTCGACCGTTGTTATCCAACAATCGACGATTGCACGAAACATAACATAGAAACTAAAGGGACAAAGAAGTCACATAGAAACTAAATACGCGATAGCACAGTTCAAAAACTGGCATTGCTTAATCTGGGTGTGATTTTTTTGAAAGGGTCGCTGAGCGCCCCTTTCAGAAAAATCACACATGAAATCAGCAACACCAAAACCTAATCAAAATAGAACAGCGTCACAAGCTTACGCTGATCCTCTGCCTCGCGGCAGGTTTTTAATAGTGTGGCACTGTCGTGAAACGCAAAACAAATCAACTGCTGGCACCGCGAAATGATTTCTTGATTACATACCGAACTAGCTTCCGCTAGAGCCATATGGTCATTTGCAGGATTTTCAACCAGATGCATCACCTGCTCCAGTTGCTCCTGAGATTCACGGGGCTGTCGCGCCAGACTTTGGGGCAAAATGACAGTCAACAAATTCGGGTCAGCTCGCATTGCTCCCCGAATTGCGGCTGAATTGGTTCCCGTTGCACCTGAAGTCAACAGACGGTTCCCAGATAGAACTAGAGCATAGCTCATCAGTTCAATCAGATGCTGGTGGGTAATGGGCACATGACGAGATCCTAACAAGGCAATGCGCTTCGATCCAGTTTGCTGAATCGTCGCCAGTTCTTGTAAGAACTCATCCACTTTGGGTAGATCAACCGATTGGCTCAAAGAAGTGTACGGTTCAGGCTTAACAACCCAGCTATTCTAGCAGGTGTATGGGGAAGAGAACGCATCTGCTAGATATAAAGTAGCTGCGGCTACCTCAGCGAATCGGCTGACGCAAAAAATGCAGCAGCTCCCGGTTGACGGTTTGGGGCACTTCTTGCTGAATCCAATGGCCGCAGTTAGGGACTAGCGTTAGTTTGAAGGGAGCAGAAACTAGCTGTTCAATATCCTTGGTAAGGGTTTGACTGAGAAAATTATCTTCTTCACCCCACAGCACAAGGGTGGGCGCAGTTACCAAAGCAGGCGATCGCCCCCATTGTCGCAATAAAGCTTGTGGAGCCAAGAGCTGTCGGTAGTAGTTAAGGGCAGCCGTCAACACACCCGGCTTTTCGAGCGCGGCTTGATAGATAACAGCATCTTGTTCAGAAAAGGCCCCCTTTCGAATAGACTGCCCTTGAAAGACATTGCGAACAAATGTGCGAAGGTTTTGGCGAATTAACCATTCAGGTAGAGCAGGTACCTGAAAGGCAAACATGTACCAACTGCGGCGCAACTGATCTAGGTTGCGTGTAAACTCTTGGGAAAGCCGTTGAGGGTGGGGTGCATTTAAAATTGCCAGCCGATCTAGATGCTGGGGAAAATTCTGTGCTAGATGCCAAGCGATCGCGCCACCCCAGTCATGCCCCACAACGTGCGCCTTCAAATACCCCAGACTACCCATCAACCCTCGAATGTCAGCCGTGAGAGTATCTAAGTCATAGCCACTGTCGGGCTTATCAGAATCGTTGTAACCCCGCAGATCAGGAACAACCACCTTAAAGTGTTTTGCCAGCGCAGGAATTTGGTGCCGCCAAGAATACCAAAATTCTGGGAACCCATGAAGGAGGATCACCAAATCTCCTTCTCCCTGCATAACGCAGTGGAGACGAATTCGATTGGTTTCAACAAAGTGATGCTGCCATCCAGACATTAGTGCGGCCATAGGGGTGGAGATGAGGTAGGACGATGTGAATTGACCGAGAATCATCCATTCCCTGTCTTGGCGGGGGGACGAGCGCTTCTCATTAGGATGCCCAAGTGTGTAACTATCATAAAAGATTCAGCTTAGTAAAAAAGCGACGAAGCCCATTGCAATGTCGTGATCGCACTTTACAAACGATCACATTTTTCTGACGATGGAAAAGGCTCATGAAGTTTACAGAGGGTGCAACAGGCACACGCAGGGATGTTCAGCCCTAAACGTGTTGCCTTACGCGGGCACCCCATTTCAAAAGGCGGATTGTGTAGTTGAAACTCTCGCCGAGCGCGGCTTTCAACCGCAAAACCGTATGCCCTCTAAACGATAAACGTTGATCTTGGGCACTGAGCGCATAAAAGATCAACGTTTCCAACAGTCTTGAACTTAGTAGTTAGGAGCAACAATCGTGGAACGCACTTTCATCGCAATTAAGCCCGATGGTGTCCAGCGGGGACTCGCAGGCGAAATCATCCGCCGTTTTGAGACCAAAGGCTTTACTTTGGTTGGCTTGAAATTTCTCATCGCCAGCCGAGAACTAGCAGAGCAGCACTATGGCGTCCACAAAGAACGACCCTTCTTTGGCAATCTAGTAGATTTCATTACCTCAGGGCCTGTCGTGGCCATGGTATGGGAAGGGGATGGTGTGATCGCTGCGGCTCGTAAGCTAATCGGTGCTACCAACCCTCTGACCGCCGAGCCAGGTACAATCCGTGGCGATTTAGGCGCTAACATTGGGCGAAATCTAATTCATGGTTCCGATGCTCCAGAAACTGCTGAATATGAGATTGGCTTGTGGTTCAAGTCCGATGAACTCGTAAACTGGACACCTACTGTTATGTCTTGGGTTCACGAGTAACCTCTAAAAAATGGCCTGCGTCGATCGCTTCCCGGCAAGGCTGGAAAGCGATCGACGCAGGCGAGAAACCATTCACGCAAGCAGTCTCTAGGAAAGAGTTGAATGAGGCGCGCGAGGCACCACACTTACTCATCGTTACCATGAGCAGAACTAACCGTTAATCGGCTTAAACTTCTTGGGTTTCTTTTTTGTCGATACTTGGATCGACTGTGAGCTGTGGGGAAGCCGTATCTAGAGAAGGGGTTTCCGTCTGGTTCTCTACGATCGCTAACGCTGGTTCATTGCGCTTAGAGAAACCCCAAGCAAACAGCACAGTAATTAAGCCAATCATGACCCATTCAGGAGGCACCAGACTATCGTTGAAGACTTTCAGCAGCAGCCGAAAGCCTACAAATGCCACAGTCACATAGCCAGCATCTTCTAAATGGGTGTATTCGTTGAGCCAGCGGATGAATAGCCCTGCCATCAGCCGCAGTGCCAAAACCCCAACCAATCCTCCGGCGAGCACTAACCAAATTTCTTGGGAGACGGCGATCGCCGTGGTTACGCTATCGAGTGAAAAAGCCAGATCAGTTAACGCAATGACTGGAATCGCTTGCCACAGGGAGGCAAAGCGAGGCCCGTGATGCTCAGATCCAGAATTTTCCTCTGTATCGGACGTAAAATATTGGAATACTAGCCACAGTAAATAAACGGCACCCGCTAATTCAAACTGCCAGTATTTGATTACCCAAGTGGCCGTTAAGATCAAGGCGACCCGAAGCACAAACGCTACCACTAGCCCCAAGTTGAGGGCATTGCGCTGCATTTTGGCTCCTTCTAACCCTTGGGCGATCGCAGCTAGGGCGATCGCATTGTCGGCTGACAGTACCACCTCTAGCACTATCAAGACTGGCAATAACACCAGCGTATCTGTTCCAAAATTTGGCGATAAATCGAGCAGTTGATCCAACATTAACCGAAAATTTTGTAGGAAGTCCGACGTGACGTAAACCCCAAACCCATATGGGTGAGCGCTTAACCTATAAAAGCCAGCTTAAACCGCCTCAATACAGATTAGCTGTGAATCCAGCTATTGTGATAACGGTAAATCGCTCTTTTTCACTGACTTTCTTTACTTAGCTTAACGTCTATCATTACAATTTTTTTCACTTAGCATTTCAGTGGCATGTCTTCACTTCAACCTCTACTTACACAATTTCGTGCCAGGTATCCCATCGGGAGCCTGATCTCAGAGTTCTTGACCGTTCACGATGGTCGCTTTGTGGTACGTGCCCTAGCACAAATGGGAGGAGTAACCATAGCAACGGGTCTGGCGATCGCACCTGACTTAGAGCAAGCCGAAGATCGGGCGAAGGTGCGTGCGTTAGAAGCCTTGGGGTTAGGATCTGTCCAGCCCCTTGAGATGGAGTTACCCATCCCTAACGTGCCATCCTTCCTATCAGACGCGGGTTCCTCAGACTCGGCAGCATTGCTTGCCAGCCCTGCTATCTCAGCCCTGGAACCCACTTCGCTTCCACCCTATCTTTCCCTATCAGCGATTGATTCTTCTAACGCTGCACCACCTGATTTTTCTGCCAGCGACGACATACCAACAGCAGAAGAAACCAGCCCCGCTCGTATTGTGGCCGATTTGTATACTCACATTGCAGAGGGAGATCTAGAAGGCAATGGAGTAGACACCGCTGAGGAACCGGTTGATCTGTCCAAAATTGTGACACCAGCTTCGCAACTATTGGGCAAAACACCTCGACGCAAAGCTAACTCAGAGGAGAGTCCTGCACCATTACCTTCCGACTCGGAACCCATTTCAGCCCCTGCCTCTATTGACTTTTCGGATGTGCTGATGGAGACAGATGTAGAACTGCGCCGCCTGGGATGGGATTCTAAAAAAGGGCGAGAACATCTGAAAAAAACCTACAGCAAGCGATCGCGCCAAGAACTCAGCGAAACCGAACTGTACGACTTTTTGGAATATCTAAAAACGCAACCAGCTTTGGGACAAACACCTTTTTGATACTGCTACATACCTAGATAAAGGTTCGTGACTCCTTAGCATGAAAGCCTTGATCAGCATAGCCTCCACTCCATGAAGGCTGATGGCCACGCACCGGAAATCTACTGAATCCAGCCGTTAACGATCACACGATAGAGGGCTTGGTAGCGAGTTCGCGCCTTTACTTTGGCAAGGATGTTGTTGATGTGGAATTTGACGGTGCTTTCGCTAATAACCAAACGATTGGAGATGTCGCGATCGCGCAAGCCCTGAGCCAGCAAGGTCATCATTTCGATCTCCCGCTCCGATAAAGGCGGCAACGCATCTGCCCCTGCACAACTACCCCAGACATCCCCGCGAGCCACAGCATCGACCGCATCTCTTAATTGAGCAGAACTTGTAGAGAGATCAAGCATTGCTTTAATTTCCTTTGGTGTTACCTGCCCCGGTTGCTGAATCCACAGCACTTGCTTGGCGGTAGCCACCTGGGTCACATCGTCCGTCAACAGCGGCGCATCATTCTCTGAGGCATCGCACACCGTCAAACCTGCTAAAAACGCCAGATGCGTGAATGCCATTTGCAATACTGGGAACCGACATTGAACCCGAACCCGCTGCCCCTCGGCAGAACTAGGATAGGGAATGCTAATTAAAACCTGCACTACCTTCTGATTCCCTCCTGGCTTGGTTTGTAGCACCCCTCCTAAACAGGAAATTGGGAACAACAGCCTATCCAAGCCCCTATAGGTGGCGGTCTGGGTGCCGCAAGTCACACCGTCAGACACGGGGACTACGGCTTCCAAGGCTACAGTGTCAATTGTGTAGGTCAGGCGACAGTAGGTACATCCGGCTCGATTCAGGGCTTCGGCAGCTTGGAGAAATACATGGCTTAGCGGTAGTGGCAGCGCTTGTTCAGTTCCGACTAGGGTTAAACGAGACGACGTTAACGTAGCCGCGAGATGATCCGATAGCGATAGGGTGTTGAATGCCGGGGTAGGGACAGGCGATCGCCAGTTCTGCTTTTCCTTTTGATGCTGTAAAGCCGTGTCGAGGGCGATCGCCACCATTGTACAAAGGGTTTGCAAAACCTCTAAGAACTCTGCCTCTAGGGGGTGATGGCTAAAAGTAGCCAGTACACCAAGGGTGTGGTCTTGAATCACAAGCGGATAACCTGCAAATCCACGGATATTATTGGCGATCGCCCATTCTCGATTTCCCACCCACGACTCTGCAGCTAAATTGTTGCTTAAAAACGAAATCCGATTTTGAGCAATCTTGCCCACCTTGTAAGCCCCCATGGGAACCCGGCCAAAAAAGCCGTTAGTGCTGGTATACATCCCCGATGAAGCAACCAATTTCAAAGCCGTTTGATCAGGTTCCAACAACCACAGCCGAGCAAAGGCACAGCCAAATTTTTCCACTAACCCATCTGTAACTCGACGGGCAATTTCTTCTGGCTCTAAACATCCAGCGAACCGCTGGGCAATCTCATTTCCCTGCTGCAAATCAAAGAGAATTCGCGTTGGATCGAGTAACCCGGTGGGGAGGTCAGGCATCTAAACACTGGCTAGAGTCTCTAACCAATTGAGCCGCAGATCAAGCTGTAGCTCTGTATCAAAAGGTACAGAACTATGCTTTATGTAAGTAGCGTCAAGCCATGATGTGTACGCCCCCACATCAACGGTTCCTGTAAAACAGCTTACAAACAGCCTAAAAAATTGGGTGTTGCTGATTTCATGTATGAATTTTTTTGAAAGGGGCGCGGCGCGCCCCTTTCAAAAAAATTCATACCCAGATTAAGCAATGCCAAAAATTGAATTAATTTTGGAGGTTCTTCAAAAGGTGAGCTTAAGGCATAGGCTTTTCGGGCACGTCGCGTCCGAAAAGCCTATGCCTTAAGCTTCTTAAGCTAAACTAATGTATTTCTGGGGTCTTTTATTCTCGCTATTTTTCGACATTAGTTGAAATTTTTTTGGAAGATTTTGTTCAACTCGATGGTTCTATAGCAACCCATCTCACAAATCATTTAGGGCTGCTATGTGACGGAAAATAAATCCCTCATTAAATCAACAGAGTTAACAGCATCAGAACGTGATTAGATTTGATCTTTTTTGACACTTAAAAATTCTTTCAGTCGCTTTTTAGCCCTATTTAATCTCTCTAGTCAGAGCCTTTAAATCTATCTAAAAAGATGACTGCCTCGTCTTCCTTGGGGTTGATGGAGATCGGTGAGTCCAAGCCTAGGATTGTATTGTGAACTACAAAAATAATTCCACTTGTGCAATCACTCACGGTTGCGAGGCGGAAGGAGGAAAAAATGGTTTTAGGACATCACAAGCGTGCCGTCGGAACATTCTCTAACCATCAAGATGCAGAGGTAGCGCTGCGCGAATTAAAGACAAGCGGTTTTCCAATGGATCGCGTTTCTGTGGTTGGACGAGACATCGATCGCCACACAGACGTTTCTGGAGCAGGTGCTAGCGATCGCCTGACGGATGCAACTGAACGAGCAGCACACGACACTGAAGCGGATGAAGGCGTAAAGAAAGGCGCGGTCGCAGGTGGCACGTTGGGTGGGCTAACTGGCCTACTAGTCGGTTTAGGTGCTCTGGCTATTCCAGGCGTTGGCCCAGTCATGCTAGGTGGAGCAGTCGCAACGGCATTGGCAACGACACTCTCAGGTAGCGCAATCGGTGCCGCCGCGGGTGGCTTAGTGGGTGGTTTAGTCGGCTTAGGTATTCCTGAGGATCGAGCCAAGGTCTATGGCGATCGCGTGTCCAGAGGAGAATATTTGGTCATGGTAGATGGTTCAGATGACGATATTCAGCGGGCTGAAGCAATTCTCAGTCACCGAGGAATCCAAGACTGGGGCGTTTATGACGCTAACGGTAGCGATCGTGACCCCGAAACCTACCCCGCTGGCACCGTTTATCCTGCAGGTACACCTTACTCGGATACCCCCCAAACGGGTAGCTACGACCCCTCGGTTCATCCGGCTGGCACCCTGTACTCAGAAGACAGACGACAAATGTAGGTATTGCCAAGCCTACTTCTATTAGGTAGCACGAGATTGCGTTTCTTACACAGCAAGAAGCGCAATCTCCCGAAGGTGTTGCACAGGTGGAAAACTGCAATGCTGAGCTACCGAGCCAAGACTTTACTCAGGCCTAAGCGCCAAAGGAGGAATAGAAATGAATAAGATGCTTTTACTGCTAGTTAGCGGTTTTATGATGATCACTGTTTCCGCTTGCAGCAACGCTAAAACTGCATCGGATGCTCCAAACTCAACCGAGACGGCTGGGCAAGCCCCAACTGCAGATAACAGTCAAACCGCACAAAACGATGCCCAGAGCGAGGTTCGCAAAAACCAGCTCGAATCTGACATCCGTGCCAATGAGCAGCGCAACAATATAACCGGCGGTGATGTAGACCGAGCCGACGGCGATCTACAAACTGAAGTTCGCAGCAAGCTAGAGGCAAATATTCCTAACAGCCAGCTCACTGTCGAGGCTGAAGATGGAGCTGTTACAGTTGGTGGAACTGTTTCAACGCAAGAGCAGCTAGCTAAAATTGAGCCGCTAGCAAAGGAAATCAAGGGTGTTCAGCAGGTTGTCATTAACGCCACTGTTGCACCGGCTCAGTAGTAATGCGATCTTTCAAGTGAATTGTGTGTGCGCCATTTCCCCATTTAGTCGGGAAATGGCGCACTTTTTGGAAAAAGGCATGGTCAATCAGACTCCAACCTGATGGAGATTGTTTTGGTAGCAAGCAGTTCAACACTAATTCACTGAGACACTCCATCGGAATTGGGTAGTCCTCAATTAGTAAGGATTTTTTGATGGGTGGGCGAAACCCACCCATCAAAAAATCCTTAGGATTGCAAATTAATTAACCTGTAATCTTTTTTTGGAAGTGCCGCGCGGAGCGCGGCACTTCCAAAAAAAGATCAGGTTTTATTTT
>Ga0335394_10009853_pt1 | contig 10779 bp, 8 predicted proteins | sample MAT03_FD_205741 | JGI IMG/M metagenome (GOLD analysis project Ga0335394, IMG submission 205741) | Freshwater microbial communities from Lake Fryxell liftoff mats and glacier meltwater in Antarctica - MAT-03 (spades assembly) (version 2) ... | reverse complement strand
AACAATTCCTCTGCTAGAGTTTCAATTTGCTCGATCGATAAATCAGCAATTTTGGTAGTGATAGATTCCGGTAATGTTCCAACTCGCCGATTTAACAGACGGCGATTTAACAGACGTAAAATCAAGGATCTTCCTTCTTGTTCGCGACCTTGTTCGCGACCTTGTTCGATGCCTTGTTCGATGCCTTGTTCGATGCCTTGTTCGCGGCCTTCTTCCTTAGCTTCCCTATAAAACCGCGTTTCCTCAAGCGTAATTCCTAACATCGCCTCTGCCTCCCTTCGGTTCAAATTTGTAAACTTGTAAACCAGTATCGTCGTCAGCATCTCTATTATGGCGCGACTTGCTGATTCCGATTCCTCCCGCTGCGATCGCGCCAGCAACAATCGCGCCGCAGACGGCGTACTCGCTTCGTCGATAGTCGTCAACGCCATCAGCGCCACCCCCAGCGGCAACTGTTCGATCGCGCCCAACTCATCCAAATATACCAGATGCACCTGATTGCTGTTCAATAGCGATCGATACGGATGCGTTTCTGATTGTTCAGTCGATCGTGTAGGATAAATTACCACAGCTTCCCAATCTGTAAACCGCTGACGGTTGCGATAAAAATACAAAAACGACTCACCAAACAATCGCTCATAAAGCAATTCATCGCGCTGAAACTGCACCTCACAGAAATAGACAACTCCCGGCTCACTATCCGGTGGCAAAAACACGCCATCAATTTCAAACTTCGGTTCCTTTACAGCAACGGAGTCAAATCGATACTGTTCCGCATTCAATGGTGACTCTTCCAATAGCTCAAACAGCAGCGTCGGAGTTTCTTGAAAGAACTTGTAAAATATTGAATCTCGACGCATTAAGTCAACATCTCCTCTAGCCTATGCAACTCATCCAACCGTCAGTCGATTTTAGATTTTAGATTTTAGATTTTAGAATTGACTCCAGAGATGAATCTGGGAGCTTGAGCTTTGGTCTAAAATTTGGGGAGTATCCACGACTTAATTCGGGGGCTTGTACCCGTTTTTTTGCTGGTTGCAAAAACAGCAAGTCGGTAATCTGCTCAATTAATTCTAAAGGATTCGAGATACTCCCAGACCAAAAAGTATCCCATATTTTGTTAATTGGCGATCGAACTTCCCCCGTCAGAATTCCGTGTTTCCTTACTTTCAACTCGTCCAACATCAAGCCGTCAGCCAGAATCAACAAGCGTGACTCATTGCCGAGATGACCACACCCACAAATGGACACAAGCCCCCGATACCCATGAGGATCGAGCAAAAAAAATACACCTAACTTCAAGATGCCAGATTCATCTGTAGAGTAAATCTCAAATTCTTCAATCTAAAATCTAAAATCTAAAATCTAAAATCGACTGACACTCGTCTGGTGGGTCAATAGTAGCTTGTTTGATGCGTCCACAGGATCATAGCGCGATCGCCCGCGGGCACCTCAACAACCGCCAAAAACTCAGAATTGCTACAAAAATTCAAAATCCCAAACCCAAAACTCCCGAAGCCCAGTACGATCAAGATAGTTAGCAAAAATAAGTAAAAACCTTACGAGGGTAAATTATATGGATCTGGTCGTACTCCAGAACTGGCTGGACAACATCTCCTTCGCCATCTTGTTCTCAACAATGCTCATCTACTGGGTAGGCGCAGCATTCCCCAGCATTCCCTACCTATCAGCCCTAGGCAGCGCAGGAATGGCCGTCGCCAACCTCTCCATCGCCGCCTTACTCGGTTCTCGGTGGATAGAAGCCGGCTACTTCCCACTCAGCAACCTCTACGAATCCCTATTTTTCCTAGTTTGGGGCATCACCGCCATCCACCTAGTCGCGGAAAACATGAGCCGTTCCCGCCTAGTAGGAGTAGCCACATCCCCCGTAGCAATGGCAATTTCCGCCTTTGCAGCCCTGACTCTGCCCGCAACCATGCAATCGGCAGAGCCCCTAGTACCCGCCCTCAAATCCAACTGGCTGATGATGCACGTTAGCGTCATGATGCTCAGTTACTCAACTTTAATGGTAGGAGCATTGCTGGCGATCGCATTTTTGATCGTCACCCGCGGCCAAAAAATCGAACTCACCGGCAGTTCCTTCGGCACCAACGGCAACCGCAACGGCAACTACCGCATCCAACACGCTCAAAACTCCGAAGCTCAAGTTGCCGAAACCAGCACCAACAGCGCATTAGCATTCAGCGAACCATCTTTCAACCCCAACAATAACGGTTCAGGCACTACCGCAGTCCTCGAACTAGCAACCGTTCAAACCGCATCAACCGCCCAAACTCAAACCGTAGAACTTCTCTCGCCCCAGCGATTAAATCTAGCATCCACTCTTGATAACATCAGCTATCGCATCATCGGTTTAGGATTCCCCTTACTGACTATTGGCATTATTGCCGGCGCAGTTTGGGCCAACGAAGCTTGGGGATCGTACTGGAGTTGGGACCCGAAAGAAACTTGGGCGCTGATTACTTGGTTAGTTTTTGCAGCCTACCTCCACGCCCGCATCACACGCGGCTGGCAGGGAAGAAGCCCAGCAATTTTAGCCGCCACAGGTTTTGTGGTAGTTTGGATTTGCTATCTAGGCGTTAATCTGTTAGGCAAAGGTTTACATTCCTACGGTTGGTTTTTCTAATTGTTGAGCCACCAATCAGCCACAGAATAACAGCACAAATCTAAGGATATGGATTAATATCATCTCCGGTTGTAGAGTGGGCAACGCCCAATACAAGTGTCAACTCAAGCCTAAAATCCTTTGTATCTCTCGTTTACAGCCTAGTCTCGATCCCCCTCGCATCCCCCTTAAAAAGGGGGACGAAAGAGAATACTCCTGTCCCCCCTACAACCAGGGGGGCTAGGGGGAGCGAGAGCCTAATAGTAAAACAGCGAATCGATACTACATTTGACGTTAAGTTGACACCAATCCAATGCCTAACTTACTCAACTACCGAGACTGTAAAACTTTCTTCCCTCTTCCCTCTTCCCTCTTCCCTCTTCCCTCTTCCTTCTTCCTTCTTCCCTCTTCCTTCTTCCTTCTTCCTTCATTAAAATGACAATTGATATGGACGACTCCCAACTATTTCTCAAAGAAGATGACGTTTTGTCTGCTCCTACCAGCGCTTTGATGTATCAATCCACCTTCAAAGTTAGCGAATTTACGACTATCATACAATCAAGATTGCTCGAAGATAAATTATTCTCAGATGGCATGGATTGCGAAGTTTTAAGTTCGGGAAAATCCTGGACAAAAGGTAAACTTAGGATGCGTCTGGAGTTTTATCCCGAACCTGAAATCAAAGAACTAAAAGCTCTTCCTGCCGCCTCGGAAGAATCAAATGCCACCCAAAACTATGGCGAAGATAATTCACAGCAAGTTGATACAAATGATGAACAAAGTGTCAGTGATTCACCACAAATAAGTAATAACTTTCCTATTTCTAGATATCCAGATAGCCACCCCCAGAGTCTAGGAATGTGGAGCTAATCTGCTACTTAGGAGGAAAAGGGGAATATTTTTGAGTTTTAAGTTGAGAGTTGTGAGTTGAGGATCGGATGACTGCATCCCTCATACTAATGACTAATAATTTCCCTTCTCATATAGCAGCTCTCAAAAAAGTGAGGTATGCCCCATACTTCGACGGAGTTTATCCTGAACCCGCTCGCGTAGTCGAAGGGTCGAAGGGCTCAGCACAAGTGCCCCATGCCCTATGCCCTATGCACGTCGGGAACCTCATCTTTTTGAAAAAGGCTATATGTTTCTGGTTTCAACGGTATTGTTCAAATGTCCAAACAGTTAACAGTCAACCATAAGGAGTGTCACCGGAATTGATATCAATCAAAAACTGCTCTCATGGCTGAATCTTTCAATTGGACGCAGCTCCACACTCAACTGCACCGGACGCTGTTACACCGACAAATATTGCCCTCAAATCAGCGATTGTTAGTAGCAGTATCCGGTGGACAAGACTCTTTGTGCTTAATTAAAATACTGCTAGATTTGCAGCCAAAATGGGGCTGGAATCTAGCGATTGCTCACTGCGATCACCGCTGGCGTTCTGACTCGCAAGCGTCAGCAAATCATGTAGAAAATTTAGCTAAAAATTGGGGAATAAGCTATTATTTGCAAACAGCCTCCGACATCCCCAAAACTGAAGCAGCCGCTAGACAGTGGCGATATCAAGCTTTAACCGAAATTGCGATCGCCCACAACTCCCCCTACATTGTGACAGGCCACACAGCCAGCGATCGCGCCGAAACTCTCCTCTACAACCTGATTCGCGGGAGTGGCGCCGACGGACTTTCTGCACTCACCTGGATGCGCCCCCTTGCCGATTCTGGGTTGCCGATTTTAGATTTTAGATTAGAAAATCTGGATAAAAATCCCCAATCGAAAATCCCCAATCGAAAATCGAAAATTTACTTAGTTCGTCCCTTACTCGACATAACTCGATCGCAAACAAGTCAATTTTGTCAAGAGCAAAAACTACAGATTTGGGAAGATTCTACAAATCAGGACTTCAAATATGCCCGTAACCGCATTCGATCGGAATTAGTGCCTTATTTAGAAACTCATTTCAACCCAAAAGCCCAACAAGCCCTAGCTAAAACAGCCGAACTCCTCCGCGCCGACGTAGAATATCTCGAACTTGCAGCCAACGACTTGCTACAGCGAGCAATCTTGCCAATTGGAGAGGGCCCGCAGATGAATTTTCAACTTCCCGTCAAGTTAAATCGTCCGATTTTGCGAGAAGCACCCCTAGCGTTGCAGCGGCGAGCAATGCGACAGCTACTGCAACAAATATTGCCCTCAGCGCCCAGCTTTGAAAGCGTAGAAAAACTGACCAGCTTAATCATAGCCCCCAACCGATCGCAAACCGATCCATTTCCAGGAGGAGCGATCGCCCGAGTGGAAAACCCTTCGATAATTTTAGAGATTAAACTTTAAGCTGTCAGGAAACTCGATCATGGCTTGTCGCAAATCAGAAACTACCCGCTCTTGCTGCTCAAAGAGTCTCCTGCAACCGATCGAGCTCCCCCGCCGCCGCTTCCAGCTTTTGGCGCAGCCCCTTCAAATTATCCTGCACCGGCTGCAACATTTCTTGATAAACATTCACCCGGCCCCACAGTTCCGCCACTGCACCTTTCTGGTTAAACAAATTCTGCTCTAACTGCTTAAGTTCGTAGCGTTTCGCCTCATTTTCCACATTTTGGCGGTTGACATTTTCATCAATTTGAGATATTAGTTCCTGCACCTGCTTAATTTCATTTTCCAGCCTTTGCAGTTCTTGGCTTTGCTGCTGGCGCACAGAATTGAGCTGTGCAACCATCGGTTCCCAATCAATATCAGCAGGATCTTGTTTTGGAGCATTAACAGTACCCAATCTTCGCCACAATACCCCTTGATGCTGCTTCAAAACATCTTCCCGTTCCTGCAAACGGAGGCGCTGTCCCACCAGAGTTTCATTCAACATCTGATAACCTTCCAGTTCATCAGCCATTTCATTTTCCAAACTCATGCGATCGTACTCGGAAGCCGCTTGAATTTTCGCTTGCAGTTCCTCGATTGTCTCCCGCTGGAGAGTCAACTCCTCCTCTTGATCGTTAACAAACCGGAACACCTTTTCCAAATCCTGTTGCAAATGTTGCACCAGAGTCTGCAACTCCTCAACCGGCATCTTCTCCAGAGCAGAAACATCTACTACCTGCTCTGAGCCGACCGCACCCGCAGCAGATGCGAGCCGAGAAAATTGCTCGTACAAATCCTCAACAGCCCGCACCTGCAAAGACACCGACTGAGACTGCTCCTGCTTAGCGCTGAGGGTACTTTGCAGCCCTTTGAGATCCGCCCGAGCTTGCGCCAAAACATCTTGAGATTGATACCACTCAAGCCAGCGGCTTTGGAGGCTTTGATTTTGTCGATCGACCTCTTCCTGCTGCTGCTTAGCATTTGCCCGTTTTTGCTCCAACTGCTGCCAGTGCAAATCCAAAATTGCTTGCTGAGATCCCACAACACCAAAAGACTGATTCAATTGTTCCCGAACCCCCCCGGCCGCAGAAATTGCCCCTCCCAGCTTGTTCATCAACTCCTGAATCCTCAGTGCCTGCTGCTCGTCAACCACCGCCCCCTGCGGAATCTGAGACTGCTGAGTCACCACCTGCTGCTGTTCGCCCCGCAACTGTTCCCAAGCCGTCTCAATTTGCGCGCGGGAGCGATCGACATCTTCTCGCAGTCGGTTAGCTTCATCCCGAGTATTTTCAATTTCCGAGCGTTGAGCCTCCAGCCGCTCCAACTCCTCTTCCATTTGAGCCAACTGTTCTTCGCGGGCTTGCATTTCCATTTCCCGGCGATTAAGTTCCTGACTCGAAAACGTCAGAGAAGCCTTCCACTGTTCAATTTCCTCTTCCTTATCCTTAAACTTGTCTTGCTGGCGCGAGAAATTTTGGAGAATGCTCACCAACTGACGAGCCGCCTCCTGAATCCGCTGTACTTGTTTGCTAGCGCTTAACTCAACCAGCACCAGAGTGCCGTCGTTAAACTTATTAGCTTCCTCAACTGGGATGGCGTCATCACCCGGTACGGCGCTCCAGTTGTGTTCGCCCCGCTGACAAGCTAGCAGTTTCAGTTCAGCCTTACCGCCACCGAGACCAAAGCCGCTTCTCTGTTTTTGTACTTCCGCTAGATACAGCACACTAATAGTCCTCTATGAAGGTGTCGTTTTCCGAATCCGGGGATAGCATCCTTTCCCAACTTTTCTTGTTTCACTTACGCCTGGCCTCACGGGAGAGCATTGAGAAAGCAGGCGTTGCCGTCCACTTTCTGGACGAATGGGATAGCAGTATCAATCCCACTTGATTAAAGATTAGCAAAACTCCGGGGACTGCCATAGCCCAAAGCCGAAAAAGGTGAGTCAGTCAAAAACTTGCTACAGTTTTTGCGCGATCGGCAATATCAATACTTCGAGCTCTTGTTTAACAACTTCACAACTTAGGCAGATTTTCAATTTTTACACTACCCATAGTGTAATGTGTACAGTACGCACCGTACAAGTAGAGTTTGTGCCTAAGTCCTGAACTTTTTATCGATGAGATATTAAAATACCCTGTTTGAGCTGAACATAGTTGATTTTATCGTTTAACTGTCAGACAATTATATCCAGAATTTTCGATTATATTCTAGAGTTCGGTTACAGCGGCTTCAATCTAAAAGCTTTTGTAACACTGGAACGAAAAACCACAAAACCGATCGTGACGATCGCCAAAATAAGACATGGCTTTTCTTAAGTAAATTAGGCGCTCCTGGGCTTTATAGAACCCATTTGAGATCTATTTTGCGTAAATCTCAGAAACCGGGTTTCTCTCTATATTTCGCGTCACCCAACCCAAAAACTCGTAGAAACCCGGTTTCTCTGCCATGAGTGTAAATCTCAGAAACTGGTTTCTCTCTATATTTCTCGTCACCCAATCCAAAAACTCAAAGATGTCAAATGGGTTCTATAGCATTGGGCCCAAGGAAATTGGGCTTCATAGCATTGTATATTTCTCTCCCATATCAAAACTGGTGGTTTCTTTTCATATAGCAGTCGCCAAGGCGCTTTAGTCATTGAACCCTTCGAGCCTTCGACTACGCGAGCGGGCGACGCTCCGCGAGCTGGAACGATCGCATAAATGCCTTAACCACCTTGGCGGTTGCCATACAAGGGAATTGCGAATTGCGAATTGCGATCGTACCTCACTACGCTGGAAAAATGCTATGTGCTGTCTCTTGCAGACTCTTGGGAATTGTGCAATGTACGATCGCTCAAAAATCAAATTAGACCACAAAAAATCTATGCTTTGTAGAATCTTTCGATCTTTTTTTTCCCTTCCATTTGTTAAATTTCTTATCTTCCGCCCTCTTGCTTCTTGCAATAACTAGAAACCGTATTTTCCAACAACATAGCAACAGTCATCGGCCCGATACCTCCCGGCACCGGCGTGATAAATCCGGCTACTGTTTTAACAGCATCAAAGTCCACATCTCCCGCCAAACGGCTAGTACCGTCTGGATTGACGACACGATTAATACCGACATCGATTACTACTGCTCCCGGTTTTATCATATTAGCTGCAATCATTTCTGTGCGACCGACGGCAGCTACTAAAATATCGGCTTGGCTGGTAATCGATTCTAGATTTTGCGTCCGCGAATGAGCAACTGTCACCGTAGAATCGGCTTCTAACAGCATCAGCGCCATCGGTTTACCTACCAAAATACTCCGTCCCAAAACTACGGCATTTTTTCCTTTCAAATCAATCTGATATTCCTGTAATAATCGCATCACTCCGGCGGGAGTACAACTGCGTAAACCTTCTTCCCCGCGCACCAAGCGGCCTAAATTTATAGGGTGAAGTCCGTCAGCGTCTTTGTCTGGGGCAATTTGGTACAGCAGCGCAATTGCATCTAAGTGTTCTGGTAGCGGTAATTGCACTAAAATCCCATCTACTCGATCGTCCTCGTTGAGTGCATGAATTGCAAGTTCGAGTTCGGCTTGAGTCACATTTGCTGGGTAATGCTGGCCAAAGGAAGCTATACCCACCTTAGCGCAGGCACGCTCTTTGTTACGCACGTAAGCCGCGCTGGCTGGGTTGTCGCCCACCATCAGCACCGCAAGTCCCGGAGGACGCCCCATCTGGGGCTGTAGGGCGCGGACTCGATCGCTCAGCTCGCTTTGAATCTTTGTCGCTAAAGCTTTGCCATCTAGTATTTGAGAAGTTTTGGCATCCATTGTAGACTCTGGGTTAGGGGCAGACAATTTTAGATTTTAGCAAAATCACAGCCTCTGACTGCACCCTCGCCGTTAAACTGGGATTCTGCTAAGGTAGCTCGTATCTCAAACCTTAAATCTCAAATATCAAATTATTTAACTAATGACTACTGTAATTAAGCCAGTTTGGATTCAAAAAAGCTGCATCGGCTCTTTATCGCTCATATTCGTCGGCGGTTTGTTCAGTTGTGGCAGTTTACCTCTGTCTCAACTTAATCTTGGCTTTAATGTGGCTACTATTGGCGATGTTCAACAAAAGCGGCAAGTGGATGCTGAAGTTTATCTGCGGGGAAAGGTGGAAAATCGCGCTCCGTTTGTCGGGAATGCGGCTTATCAACTTCAAGACGGTACGGGTAAGATGTGGATTTTAACCAAGGAAGCTTTGCCCCAAGTTGGCGATGAAGTGTTGCTTAAGGGAGAAGTCCGCTACAAGAGTATTACATTGAAAGAATTGGCGGGAAAGGATTTAGGTGAAGTTTATGTTGAGGAAATGCAACAGTTACAGCGGACTCCCAGTTCAAACAAGGGCAAATAGGCATGGGCCAAACAGGCCAAACAGGCCAAACAGGGCACTTGTGCTGAGCCTCCTAATTATGTATTCCCACAGCCTGGAAACAAGACTCTAACCGGGTGCATCTCAATGACTGGAAGGGTTTTGGCATTCCGGCAGACAATTTATTAGTGAGAATTAGAGATTTACTACCGGAATGCCAGAGCCCCTACGAATATATTTGCAAAACACAGATGTAACCGATGTAACCAATCACCAATAACCAATAACCAATAACTAATAACCAATCACCAATAACCAATAACCAATAACCAATAACTAATGACTAATGACTAAAATTCACGTGGCGATCGCCATTTTATACCGAGACGGCAAGTTTCTCTGTCAGTTGCGGGACAATGTTCCTCATATCAGGTATCCCGGACATTGGGCTTTGTTTGGCGGACACTTGGAACCTGGAGAAACCCCGGAAACGGCTGTGTTGCGGGAATTGGTAGAGGAAATTGGCTGGGCTCCTGCAACTGTTTCTTTGTTTTGTTGCGATGTCGAAGCAGATGTTGTTCGCCATGTCTTTCACTCACAGCTTAGTGCCGATGTCAAGGATTTAGTTTTGCACGAGGGTTGGGATATGCAGTTGTTGACAGCCCAGGATATTCGGGCTGGTAAATGCTATTCTGAAAAATCTGGAGATGTGCGACCTTTTGGCAGTCCTCACCAGCGGATTTTATTGAATTTTATTGATTCGATTTGAGACTCTACATCTCCGGGCCGGACTCAGGCAAAAGCTGGCGCACAGATGCTCTGATTAAGGTATTGTTGAAGGAACCGGGTTTCTGTCAATCTTGTTCAAAATTCGCTTTAAAATAGGAACTATTACCTATTGCTTTTTCCTGACTTTTGGGTTATATTTTAGATAATGGGAGTGGTAACAGCAAAATTAATTTTGCCACTATTCCCATTATTTAATTTTACTTCTAAAAATGAGCAAAGTCAAGGGTTCGACCCTAAAAAAAAAGGCGATTTTTTTTAATTCAATCAAATAAAATTAATTGGCAGATAACTTGTTCTCCGTTACCGTGAATAAGTTGATTATTTTACCAGAGACTTGAATTGCCTAAATATTTGATTGATAGACCAACCGCAGATAGATGGCAGATCAACGCAGATCAACGCAGTGCCTTTCAAGATCAGATTGTTCTTAACCCAAGCGTATTAAGTGATTGTAGGGTGGGCTTCGGGGCAAATATTTTGTGAATGATATTTTTGACACTCCTCGACCTGAAGGCGCGAAGATTCTTGGTTCAGTCAGCCGATTTGCTCGTTGATGTCACCACCAATGAGTAGAGATCGTTCTGTCCCCAAGCGTTAATTTCGGTGTGCCCCACCGTATTTAAAATGATTCCTGCCTGCCTCAATCCGAGGGCCAAAATGTTCAGCGCGGCGTTGTGATCT
>Ga0335394_10009848_pt1 | contig 10781 bp, 13 predicted proteins | sample MAT03_FD_205741 | JGI IMG/M metagenome (GOLD analysis project Ga0335394, IMG submission 205741) | Freshwater microbial communities from Lake Fryxell liftoff mats and glacier meltwater in Antarctica - MAT-03 (spades assembly) (version 2) ... | reverse complement strand
AAAGAAGAATTGCGTCACCAAGGCTTAGGATTTCGGCGAACGTGTACTGGTTCGGAAGTGTCCTGGGCTCTGCGCCAGCTGCTTCTGGAATGCTTCATAGAACGGCGCTGCAGACTTGAAACCTGCTGCGAAGCCCACTTCCAGCACCGGCAACTCGGTGGTCAGCAACAGCCACTGCGCGTGTGCCACGCGCAGGCGAGTCACGTAGGCCCCGAGCGTCATGTTGAGTCGACGACGAAGCACGCTCGGGCGCTTGTTCCAAAAACACCTTGCCACCTCTCCGCTCAGCTACCTGTTCAAGTTGCGAATTCACAAAGCCGAACGGCTACTACGTGAAACTAACGCCCCGATCCGTCAAATTGCGCCCAGCGTGGGCATCCCTGATTCGAACTACTTTGCGCGGGTATTTCGCAAACAGACAGGCTTCCGACCGAGGGACTTCCGCGCACACCACCGAAGACTACGGAGCGGGCCTCCTGATTCGGAGCCACACGGCCTCCATGTTACTCCACGAGAAGTTCTAGTCCGCTCTGAAGGAAGACGCTTCGGGCCGACAGGCATAGACTCCTGACTTGACCGGCTCTCGTCTTCGCTTGAGGGCGCGTCACATCGGATGTGGAGGCGCAATGATGGACATGGTATTTAAACGTTCCAGCTCGCACGTTTTAGGCAAGCACCGCGGCCCCTCGAATCGGCTTGGTGGTGCCCTCCTTGCGATGTTGCCGCGGTTTGTCGCGTGCAGCTCACCTGCATCGCCTCAAAGGCAGATGAAACTCACAACGACACCTCCCACTGGCAGCTCGACGGGAAACGAAACAGCCATTGGAGGAGTCAGTGGCGTTGGGGCAAACGGGGGCGGGGGAAGCGGCCCTGTGTCCCCGGTCCACCCAGCGGCGGAGCTCCAGGAGCAGCAACAGTTGGTATCGGCGCACCCGTGATCCCCATCGTCGGTAATCTCACTCCCTCGGGGCTCCGGCGGCTGACACACAGCGAGTACGACCGCACCATCTATGCGCTGCCCCTAAACTTCTTGAGGATCAACTTCGAAGGCGATACCGCCAATGGCACGCTTGGGCCCTCGCTCTTTGTGCCCGACCCGAGCATCGAAGGCTACGAAAACTACTCCGTAGCCTTGGCGGTATCGACTATCCAAGCAGAGCTCTACGGAGACGGTGAGTGTCAAGGTAGTTGCCGCCCCGATTCAGGTGGCACGCTCCTGTTGATCCAACAAGGAGCGAGTGACTTTGGTGGGGTTTAGCCAAACGACGCTGGGTTCATGCCAGGAGCGCGGGCCATTGGGAAAACGCTCTGGATGGCGTTTGCTAGCTTCCAGGTAGACTCTCCGCCGATTCTCTAAAACGCTGCTGGAGCTGCCTTGGTGGCGGCACAGCGGGGTCACGTAGCCGATTGCGGAGTGGAGGTGTTCGCCGGTGACCTGGTTCAAGGGTTCACATCGCGATCGGGTAGGAAACCTGCTCTTGCTCCTGCTCTTCCTATCGACCGGTTTGGCAGGTTGATTGTCTTATGCTCCAGACGTGTCGATTTCTCATGAATTGAGCGCGACGAATTGAGCACAGGCTCCTGATAGAAGTCGCCAAGCGTTGCGCCCGGCGTCGCTATGTGGTCGGATTGTCCCCATGTATTTGCGTGCTCTTTGGGCGTCGGGGCTTCTGCTGGTGTTTATGGCGTGTGGAGCGCCGTCGCGGACCTTCGGTGGAGACGCCGCGGGTGCGGAGGGCAAGGCGTGTTTTGCAAACGGAACCTGCAACACGAACCTAGTGTGCCTCTCAAACGTCTGTGTGTCGCTCGGCACCGGCACGGGTGGCGTTTCCTCGGGTGGGGGTTCTGGGAAGATGGGTGGAGCGCCCATGGTGAGCGGTGGCGCGGAGAATCAGTTGTCTACGGGCGGCACGGGTGGCGTTTCAATTGGCGGCAGCGGGGGCGTCGTTTCCAGCGCGTCCGGTGGCAGTGGAGGCTTGGGCGGGAGTGGTGAGAGTGGAGGCGTTCAGTCTGGAGGGAGCGGAGGCGTTGTGCGTTGTGAACCTAAGCTTCTCGGTACGCTTCGAGACTTCAATTCGAAGGAGTCCACGGTTAATCCCCACGCGGACTTCGAAGAGTTCACTGGCGAGGGGATCACCAAAGGGCTGGTGATGCCGAATTTAGGAGCGGATGGCTCGCCGGTGTACGCCTCTCCACAACCGCCTGGATCTCCTCAGCTCACGTCGGCCGACAATTTCAAGCTTTGGTACAGCACGGCTCATCCTGCCAACGCCACAATTCAGTTGGACTTAGACGCTCCGCCCGTGACGGCCTCGCTGGTCAAGACAGTTTCAGCCGATGGGTCCACGGAGTACGCGTCCACCAAGTTTTTCCCGATCGATGGGAGGGGAACACAGGCGCAGGATATGCCCTATGGGGAGAACAAGCCCCCGAACTCAGAAATCGGCAGTCTCGCGCCTTTTCATAACTACCACTTCACCTTCGAGCTCAACACGAAGTTCATCTACCGGAAGGGGCAAGTGTTTAGCTTCTTCGGAAATGATGATCTCTGGGTGTTCATCGATAAAAAGCTTGCGGTTGACGTAGGGGGTGTTCACCCGCAGGGGCTCGGAGAGGTTGCTCTCGACACGCTTGGATTGATTGTAGGCCAAGAGTACGATCTGGCTCTCTTCTACGCCCAGCGTCACACGCCTTCAGCAACATTCAAGATCACAACCAACATTCAGTTCAGCAACTGCCAGCCGATTTTGCGGTGAGCAGTTTGTTGGAGAGTGGTCGGTGGTAATGGCCAGCAAAAGTAGGATCAACCTAGCGTGGTAGCGTCACAAGCAAGGTGCCCCGCGGCGGAACCTGGGGGAAAGGCCGCTCGCCACGGGGTGGGCGGTCACTACTCCGCCGGCTCAGCGTTGGCAGGCTCCTTGGGCCCCTGCTCTTAGGCCACCGGCCGGCGTTGCTAACGCGCGAAGGATACAGACCGGGCCGTGATCGGTACCACGATGTCTTGCCACTGAAGTGGGCCTGGAAGCTTGAAAATGTCGGTCGTTTGCGATGGCGTTAAGCTTCAGGTGTTGACGGTCGCGACCGGTAGCCCGTATGTCTTGCGACTTTCTTTCCGAGGAGGAGCGTTATGGGTTGGTTTGTGCACATGAACGGGCAAGGGTCGGGGCCGTACGCGGACGCTGACATGGTGCAGATGGTTGCGGCCGGGCAGGTCAATGAGACGGCACATGTCTGCTTGGAGGGGACACAGACTTGGTTGCCGGTAGCGCAGTCCCCGTTTCAGACTAAGCCCAAAGCCGCACCGCAGGCGGCGCCAAGTGGTGATGGGCTCGGCTACGCGATTCTCCTGTTGCCTCTTGCCGCCGCCGCCTTCATGTGGTTTCGAATCACGACAATGAACCTGTTGCAGGATCCTGGGGGTACGCTCACCATGTTGGGCGCCGGAACTATTGTTGTGACCGCTATCCTGATGGCATCCGAGGCGAGTCAGGTTGGAATGGGCAAGCTTGCTGTCGAAAAAGGGAAGATGGGAACGGGCCCCGCAGCTTGGTTCATTGCCGCGATTGTGATGTGGGCGATTGCTTTTCCCTGGTATCTCAGCAAGCGGCGCTGGTACGGTAAACAGAACCTAGTAGTGGGGGGCGTCCTGGTCGCGCTCGTTTTTGTCGGCTCCTGGTACGTCCTGGGCAGCGCTATTGATCACAAAAAGTCTGAGATTCGCGAAAACCTGCGCGGGCTAGCGCCCTAGGCTTCGGGTGATCACCGTCCTGCATCCCCGAACAATCTCCACTGGATGATCGCTATGGTTGTTCAGACCCCGTGGGATCTCGCAAAAAGCGCTCCGCAACGTCCAGAACGTCGCGTCTTAGCGCGTCCTCCGCCGAGCACTCCGCGGTGCTACTCACACATTCGATTGTTGATTTGATGCTCCCGCACGGCCTGGCAGACAAGTGCCGCGAAGCCAATGAGCCGCGCAGGTCGCGAATGTCGTCCTCTGCGCCCTGCATTGACTCGGCGATGCTCCTACGCTCGCCGAGATCCTGGATCCCTCCCTTGGCTTCAATTGCCCGCTCTCGGGACAGGTCAGCTCTCAAGCCAGAGATCTCACGCTGCTGTTTGCAGATCAGGACCGAGACCAGGACTGAGGCTTCCTTCGGGTCTTTCACTATTCCTTGGGCTCGAACCAGGAACGCCTCTCGCTTCTGACGGTCCTCTAGGCGTTGCTGCTCGGCCTCTGCGCGCTTTTTCTCCCACCCGGCACGCTCTCGATCCTTCTCTTCGTGAGCCGCTTTGGCCCGTAACTCGCGGAGGTACTCTTGAGCCTTTCGCTTGTTTTGCACTATCGAGTAGCATGCCGGGATTGACGGACTCCCACATGCCTCCCGCTCGGTATCAAGCTCAGCGATTAGAGACTGACACGCTTCAATCGAAGTTCGGCATTGCTCCTCCGCCTTGGTTTTTTGCGTGGCTTTAATCGCGCGCTCGTCGTCCACCTCGACCTGTCGCTCTTGAGCTTTCTTGCTTTCGGGGAGCGCATCTATTCGGTCCCCAAGCTGTTCAATTTCGTGCCACGTTGGGCATCCTTCGGCGCCATCGCACTTGGACCACTGTTCCTTCATTGCGTTCAGGATGACCCGGCAATCCTCCGCTGTTTGACATTGGTCCGCATTCTCAACATGACGCGCCGGCAACGGTGTACAGGCTGCCAGGGCGACGCTTAACCATAGGGTTTTAGACTTCATAGAGCCGGTAAGTGGAAACCTATGTCTGGGACAAAGTCAACCCGCGTTAAGTTCTCAGCCGATAGCTCGAAGCGTTCGGGGTACGGCGGAGATTCAGAGAGTCAAGGTTCAGCACGGGTGTGCGTGCCCGCGAGAGTTCGCTTGATCGCTGGCACGATTCAGGAGCACGCCGTTTTGGACCCGCTCAAGTCTTTCGCGTGGTCCGAGGCACGAGGCACGGGCCCCATTGCCACGGTCAAATCGGACCAAGTCTCGACTCTGCAACCGGGCACATACGGCGCGGTCAAGGTATCGGCTCGTAGTCGCTTGAAGCTTCAGTCTGGCGTATACAAGTTCTCATCACTTTATGTGAAATCCGGCGCGACAGTTGAGCTACCCGCAAGCGGCAGGGTCGTGGTCAACATCTTCGATGATTGGGAGAGCAAGGGGACTTGGCTAAACCAAACGGGAGCGGGCAACACCCTGTTTGTGTTCTTTGGTGACGAGATCTTGCTTGCTCGCGGGTTCGTGGGCACGGTCGTGGCTTCGAGTGCACAGATCCAACTAGAGACCGGCTCGTACAATGGAGCGTTCTTCGGCAAGGAGGTCTGAGCATAAGACAATCGAACTGACAGTCGGTCGGAAGGAGGAGCAGCGCCGAGAGCAGGCCACCTAGCCGACGACGCTCTACACCCTCCGAACCACGTCACCGAAGCTCAAGGAGTGGTGAACCCGACCCAATTGGGCGCCAAGAGCCCACGTTATGCACGAGCAAATAGATCTCCGCACTGAGGTGCTCACTTTCAACAAAGCAAGCACCCCCCGAGAGCAACGAGCCCAGCTTCAGACCCTCAACAGAACCCAAACCTCAGTTGCCCGAACAAAACCGGTGGTGGCGTCGGAGGCGGCTGAGGAGCAAGCCCAAGCTTAGCGAGCAGCGCGGTGGCAGCCTGTTCGGTGGTAGCGGCTTCGAGCCAGCGCATGGGCCCACCGCAGCGGACACAAGTATCAAGATCTGCCTGGAACACATGAGCCAGCAGCCAGGCCCAGCGTTTGCGGGAAGGGCGAGCGTCGTCAGTTTGGGCGTTGAGCTTGGGGAACTCAAGCTGGTCGCCCGAAGCCGGAAGGGGCTTGAAAGCAGAAGAATCCTGTAGCGGCTTTGGGACTACTTCGGAACGGAACTTGGAGTGGCTTGAGAGGACGCCAAAATAGCGCACCAGATGAAAGCGCGGTGGTGGGATAGCGGCGATGAGGCGGATGATGAGGTCGCGGGGCGGAAGCAGGATAGCGCGGGTGCCGTCCTTCCAGACGTTTTTGAGAGTGAGCTCGAGCTTGCCATCGGGGCTCTGTCAGCTGCTTTTCTAGTTGGTTCTTTTTTCTTCGTCTTCCTTCCCTAGATTGTTGAATCCGAGGGCGACCGCGAGGCTGGATTTCATGGTCTACCTCCTAGAGAATCTCGCATGGCGGACATCCCTACATGACGAGACGAAGTCCGCGAGTAAGGCGACCCACTGTCCGGTACATCGAGCGAGTTCTTTCGAGATAATCGACCAATTAACCATCGGGTCGCCCCAGCCGGTAGCGGCGCTCCAAAGTTGTGCGGAGCTGGCGTCGCCGACAGCTGTGGGGAGGGGAGTTACTGCTTCAAACGCTGCGCGTCGCTCGTTCACGAACGCGGTGACGTCGAGATCGTTGCAGAACCACTGCCAGACGACGACACGAGCCTCGGCCTTGTTGACTTCAAACCTAAGAACGACCAGGGGATGTTTGGGGGCGTCTGGCCAGTTGGACAGTGGTTTCGTAAGGGGTCGATTGAGCTGGCCACCGTCAACGGTCCAGCCTTCAGACGCGAGATCTACTCGAAGAGAAGAAACGACACCCTCGATCGCGCGCCGCGACTCCCGCTTTCGAATCGTCGCCTTGTCGGCGTCGTGAACCGCGCGTTTGCGCGCCTGGGCGGGCGCGCAGAAGGAGTCGTGTGGCGGGTGGCTGACCGGGACCGGGTCGAGCAAGGTGGTCCGCAAAATTGGGTTGAGCGCGAGATCCCATAGCCCTAGCCGCAGGTCGAAGCGTCTGCGCACAAGTACCCGTGCGGCTTCAAGCCCCGCAGGATCTTCCCACCGACCATCTCGCCAAAGTCCGCTAATAAAGCATTCAGTGCGCAGGACTCCGAGCTTGAGATAATCGTCGGGGTCTCGGGGAGCCGCAGGGGCAAAGTCTGTAGTGACATCGGCGGGGGGTGCACACGGTGAATCTGTGAGTGTTGCTTCGACGCGCGTGCGGGTCTCAACCGTGTCAGGGAGAAGCACTACCTGAAGGTGCGTGACCGGCTCGCACTCAGAAAGCTCGTCCGACAGGCTCCCGAGGTCTGACAGGCAAAAGAGAGCGGAAACGAGCTCCCCCGTGGTGTCAATCAACACACGCGCATCCATCCTGCTGGCGACAAGCCCCAGGTAGAAATCGGTTCCGTCAAGAAGCTGCCAACGTGCCTTTTCGTCGGCTACCCTGAAGCCCACCGCCCCCATGTGGGCGCCCTGCCAGTTCCGGAGAATGGCGATCTCTCGGTAACCGGCCGGAAGGTTAACGCCGGGGCCCGATCGTCGTACGGATACCTTTCCTACCCCACCGCGGAGCACACTCTTTATTGAGGAGCGTCGGGCTTCGCCATCCGCAGCCACACGGGCAACCGTCCTTGCGCTATTGAGGAGGGCATACCCGCCGTGTCCATCGTCTAGCGTTGGCAACACCACGGAGGAGACGGCGACCCACCACTCGGGCGTTGCGACGAGGGCCCTATTTAAGGCTCGTGCCACCGCAGGTTCGGTCGTGGGCTGTCTCGAATCCACCTCCGAGCCGTCGATCAGCGTCATCGTTCCGCCCACCAGAACGAAGGTGGTCCCGCGAGGCTCCCGGAGACGTTCGACTGGCCGACCACTTTCCCCGAGCTTCACGACAAGCCGTCCACGAGCAAGAGTCCCCGCCGTTCGGTGCCGAGGCACTCTGCAACCGCACTCGGGGTTAGGTGGCGACGGAGGCATACAGGTAGCAACGGCTCTGCACTAACACGACCGGAGCGGCTGATGGTCGACGACATGGTGGTTGACGCCATGCCGTCACCCCTCATCGTCGCAGGCGAGGATTTGTGCGAGCAACCTGGGCTTCTGCCGCGCCATAAGAGCAAGAGACTCCGCATCCGTGCCTGTCAACTTGTGCGCCCGAATGAATCTTCGCGCCCTCTCGATAAGCATGGGGTCCGCCGCGTTGCCCGAAGTATCGAAGACCCCTCCCTGCTCGCCTTCAGTGCGGAGCACCGCGAAATCGTCCCTACGTGTCACGCCGCCGCGGACTTGGACAGCACCTAGCATGGTGTCCGTCTCGATGATTATTGGGGGCGGCAAAAGGTCCACTTCGTCCGTAATCGTCCTAGCCATTTCAAGGAGTCGCGGATCGGCAGGAATGTAGACCCGTCCTTGGTCATCTTCGTTCGTAGGATCTGAGCGCACGACGCGTCCAACGATCTGGCGAAAGCTGAGAAGGGTCATTCTGTTGGTTAGGTAGACGACAACGCGAAGCCTGCGAATGTCCACCCCTTCGGAGATCATGTTCACCGCCACGATCCACGGATCGTGGCCTCCCTCGAACTGCTCGATAGCGGTAGCCGGGTTGGGGTCATTGGTGTCGTACGAGCGCGAGCAGGCGACTATGGGTCGCCGCTGCAGGACGTGGTCGCCCATGTGCGATGCCACCCTGTCCGCGTGCTCGCAATCGACGCAAACCACGAGTCCCGCGGCATCCCCGTCACCAGCGGCTCGCAGACCGATTAAGTAGGCGTTGGCGTCACGGAGCATCTTGTCGGCAAACGACCCTGGCTCGATCCACGCCAGCGCCGAGCGAATGCGGCGCTGTGCTCCGAGTTCGGTCAAATCATGATCGTCGAAAGAAACGTCGTGGACCTCGCCGTCTTCGGTCCGAAACGTCGTGCGGCCTCGAACCTCGACGAACTGCACGGGGCGACATGCACCGTCGATGATAGCGTCACGGTATGAGTACCGGAAGTGAGGCTTCGCAGCTCCGTCGATGGAAGGCACGAACACGATCGGCTCTCGGTCCGTGCGAAATGGCGTTCCGGACAGCGAAAGGACAGCGGTCGCGGCTCCCGCAAAGGCGACCTGCGCCGATTGCCCCCATCCTGACCCGGCGCCAGCGTGATGTACTTCGTCAAAGATAACGAGCGTGCGGTGCCCCGGGTCCGTCGCGTGCGCGAGGAACATGTCTGTCATTGCGAAGAGCGACTGGTAGGTGAGCACCGCTCCCACCCACTCCTCACCGATCGGATTGAACGGACGCCAGTCGCGGGGTCCGCGGAGTGGTAACGTGGGCGATGTTGCGCTTGCCGAGGACGCGGCACGAAGCCATCCGTCGACGATGCCGAGCGAGGGAGCAACGACGAGAACGCGGGAGATCTCCCGGGACACAAGGAGACGATGGATAACTGTCAAGCCAAAGCTTGTCTTGCCCGCGCCTGGGCACGCTTCTACGAGGACTGGCTCGCGGCGAAGAGCAGGCATGACCACGTCCATGGCTTCCGCCTGCCACAGGCGCAACGGAACCCTCGCGCCCGCACACGTCGCCACCTCGAAAAACTGCTGGACGATCGCCTGCGGTCGGGACCCTTTTCGAAGATTGCACGAGCCGCAGAGCGCCTGCAAATTAGGCAGCACCGTTAGCCCCCCTCGGATCCAAGGCTCAATGTGGTCGCCGTGCATTAAGTCGACGGGAATTGCTCTTCGACACAGCTTGCACACACGGCTCTGGAGCTCCCAGGCACGCCGCACCTCGGGTCGTGTGAAGCTCCGCCTCGGGTCTAGATCCGGATCGTTGGGGCTCATTGAATGATCACGTGCGGGTCGTACGTCAGCGCCCCGGGGCTCTGGCCAGCAACGCCCGTCCAACCTATAGGCGTTCAGCTGCAAGGGCTAGAGGGAGCCCGCAAGCCGACCTAAGCGCTCGTCAGCTGCACAGCTCTGTTAGCTCCTCGCGCCAGGCTCAGCGAGCGCACCACGCAGGCAGTCGGTCACAAATCCGCGAGCCTCTGCAAGCGTCATTTGTCAATGCCGTGGCGGGAGTCGTTGCCAGCGATCTCCGCGGAGTTGGCAGACCTGGTGAATCTGTCGCGATCGTTGCGACTGCACAAGCGAGCTTTGCAGACCTGCTTGCCTAGGAATTTCTCGATTTCCTCCAATGCACGATAGAGGTGTACGCAACTTACGGTGGGACTTGCGAGGGGGTGCAGCGCGATCCGAAGGTATTGCTCCTATCGCGACGCTGGCAGCAAGCGCTGGGCTTGAGTCGGCTGAGGACTGGCCACGTCCGCGCTCATAACCGAAGGGTTGGCAATCGCTTTGGATCGCACAACAGACTGTCCAGAGACAAAGGAATAGGCCTGACGAGATCCATCATCAGATTCGAGAAGCACTTTGGAAATCCCCCGATTCCGTGGACAGCGTGACTATACCACGCTGTGTTGAGTTTTTGATCGCAATTCAAACTCAATGGGGTTGAGGTAATCGAGGTAGGAATGGCGACGTTCGATGGTATAGAAATTGTCGATGTAGTCTCCGATCGAATTCTTCGCCTCATAGCGAACGGCATAGCGCTCGTGGTCAACTAGCTCGGCTCGCAGAGTGGCAAAGAAGCTCTCAGCAACGGCGTTGTCCCAGCAATTGCCCTTTCTGCTCATGCTGGGTCGCAGAGCATAAGCCATTCGAACTGACAGTCGGTCGGTAAGGCGGAGCAGCGCCAAGAGTAGGCCATCTGGCCGAAGGCGCTCTGACCCTGCACACTACGTCACCGAAGCTCAAGGAGCAGTCACGGCGACCCTATGCGGAGCTCAAAATCTCACTTCACGCACGCGTAAACAGATCTCCGCACTGAGGTGCTCACTTCCAACAAAGGGAGCAGCAGAACACATGAGCCAAGAGCCAGGCCCAGCGTTTACGGGAAGGGCGGCTGTCGTCAGTTTGGGGCTTGAGCTTGGGGATCTCAAGCTGGTCGCCGGAA
>Ga0335394_10009847_pt1 | contig 10781 bp, 8 predicted proteins | sample MAT03_FD_205741 | JGI IMG/M metagenome (GOLD analysis project Ga0335394, IMG submission 205741) | Freshwater microbial communities from Lake Fryxell liftoff mats and glacier meltwater in Antarctica - MAT-03 (spades assembly) (version 2) ... | reverse complement strand
TTGTTTCTGGTTCATCAAATTTGTGTTTGGGAACTCTAGTAAACCGCGTGATGTCAAAATGACTCGGATGAGAATGGGCTTCGCTGACATAAATTTCATCAAAGCGTTTGGTTTCTTCCTCAACAAACTCAGCGAAGCTGGGATAGTAAGTTTGACCATTTTTTAAAGAAATAGGTACTGTCCAGACTTCGGCAACTTCATCAGGAACCATCCACCTTAGAAACTTAGGAACTATCACCACTAACCCGTAGTCCGAGTTGCATTCTAAGTGCCTTTGTGCATTTAGCAACTTCAACAGGGAATGACCATAAAGATGATCGATACAGTTTAAGATAATTACCCGCTTGCAGGGTTTAAAAATTTCTTTGACAATCTCAATTTTTTCGGGTTGAGGATTTTGGAGTGAATAGAGTAATGGTTTGCCTAGCCACTCTTTTATATTAGCAACTTTTGCAAAAACTTCACCTTTGATTGTATCAACTTGGATCGAGTTTCTGACTCCATGACCTACTCTCAACTCGTCCATTATTTCGCTGCCACATCCCCCGCACTTACAGTCCAGAACAATATGTATCCCTTGCCACAAAATTTTTTTGGCATTGAGTTCCGTGTCGCAATAGGGGCAATTCGAGCGCTGTTCGATTTTAGGTTTAATTTGAATCACTTTACTAATCCTCTGATTCTACAAGCTGCCTTGTATAAGTTAAGCGATCGCCAGATGAAATTTGCGAATGGGCGCAATTCCTTAATCAAGAAATTGACTAATATAATCACGTAAAAATAAGTTATCAGAGTAGCTGCAGTTGCTCCAAAAGCTCCATACTTAGGAATCAGCCAAAAGTTCAACGCTACATTAAAAATAGAGCCGACTACAGTCAAGTAAAGACCGTAGCGCAACTGACCTTCTATGTTCAAATATGTACTCCGTGCTACTCCAAAGTTACTGCCAAATTGCGCCCAAACATAGATTGACAGTACCGCTGCTGACTTCGCATAGTTTTCACCGTAAAGCAGATGCACTATCCAGGGAGAAAGTAATGATATCGGTATGGCCACTCCCAACCATAAAAATATCATAATATCAGAATAAATTTGAAATTTATTTAGATATTCTTCATAATTTGTCTTTCTCAAATTCGCTAATTTAGGAAAAATAGAGCTGGATATGATCATCGGCAAGAAATCGCAGATTTCCGAAATTTTAACAGCTGCAGCATAATAGCCCAGTTGAGCATTTTCATTCATCGCACCGAGCATTATCTGATCGGTTTTTGAGTACACATAAACTGCCAAGCCCGAAAAAATTATCGGCCAACTCTCCGATAGCAGTTCCTTACACCGTTCCCAACTAAAATGCCAATCCTTAATTTTATTCCCCGTAAGCTGATAAAAATATACATAAGCGATTCCTACCAATGCCACCTCTGTCAATCGAACCCAGGCGAAGGCAAGCAGGGGGGCTTTAATTGTTACTAACCCAATTCTGACAGCAGCAACTAAAAAACATACCGAATTTTTAGCCAAAACTGTATATTTTGACTGGATTTGGGACTGAAACCAAAAATTGATAGCCTCAAAAGCATTAAAGATAGTTCCTGCTGCGATGATACCTACCAGCCATCGAGTCAGAGTGTCGTTGGGCTTGAGTAGCGCAATCACGGTGACAGTTAACACCAAAGTGATGCAGCCACCAGTAAATTGTAGTCCGAAGGCAGTTCCCAGGGTCTCATTTTTGCATTCTGGGTCGCGAGCGATATTCCTCACTACCAGAGTACCCAACCCCATCGTTGCCACCGAACTAAACAGCGACACAAAGGCGATCGCGTAGTTGAGCAATCCAAATTGTGTCGGACCAAGATAGCGAGCCACCCAAAGGCCTACAAACAGACCTAGACCCATCTGCAAGATTTGGTCAGTGAACAGCCAAGCTATGTTGCTGAGTACCTGGCGCAGACTAGGACCGAGCCTTTGACTGACCGCAGTTAACTTATCTAGCATCAGAATATTTTAAATCTTTACAAAACACAAACGCGGTTCTGGCAGGGTCGGCAATCTCGCAAAATTAGATTGGTTGATCCTATAACAACATACCACAACTGGCTCCACGCTCCGCCCAATAAAGGTTACTTCAATGGACAGTGCGGCGAGCTAAAGAAGGCCTTTGAGGGTTACTGGTGCTACTGTTAGAACTATGGTTAGCATTATCTATCGCAAGTCGAACCGTCAACATTGCGTAACTCAGCCAAGGATTTGCTATATCTATAATATAACCTTCTGTGATGTTGCTTATAATAATAGACACTAGAAAACAAATAGGTATTCCCGCTTCTTCCAGGGTGCTACGACTCAAATACCGAACTGCATAAGCTAAATTGAGCAGCAAGGAAGTCATCATTAAAATTAATCCCGGCCAACCGAAGGCTAACAAGATCCCGATCCCCCCATTGTGAGGATTTTTAGGTTGAAATCCATTAGGAGTATAAATAAAATAAGCAGGAGTAGCCGAGCCTAACTTATCTTGTTGAAAAAATCCATCGTATCCGTAGCCAAACCAGGGGCGCTGATTGGCCGCAGCCATTAACTGCGGCCAGAATTCTGTCCGCCCAGTTAGAGTCAAGTCTTTGCCTAATCCACCTACAATAATATCCTCTAGGTTGTCTACTACAAAAACAGTCATAATTATGCTGACCACCAGGAAACATATAATCGCAGTAAATGCCCACTGAAAACTTAATTTTTTTAGAAAATTTAGTGACGACACTGCAATTATTAATATGATAGTAATTACTAGAGCCGATCCCGATTTATTAGCCCTTACTAGGTAAAATGAAAAGAACATCATTCCCAAAGCAATCCAGCGCTCTTTCTGAGTTTTAGCTCCTTGAGAATAATGCAAATACCAAAATGCCGTACACAGAGCTAAGACTCCCCCCAAAGAATTTTTAGATTGGGTTAATCCGACAAAATCGCCTGCTCCAGGGGGTTTCATTACAAAACTTGCCAAACCGATTGCCGTGTATCCCCACCGCCAAAAACGAGATAAATCCTCCCATTTATATTGGGCTGCAATGTAAAACCCGAAAGCAGTAAATCCTGAAAAAGCTAGGCCTGCTCTTAGCGTTTCTTCAGGAACTAGAGACCATAATGTAGAGAGTAATGGAAGTAATGTATAAAGTAAAAAGAAAGGATTCATTATCAATATTTTGGCAAAAATATCTATAAAATTGCTACTAAAAAATTTAAATCGTGAAATTAAAATCAATACTACCCAGGGGTAAAAAAAATAAGGTATTAGTTTTAATATGCCACCTTCTGGATCTTTCAAATTAACAAAATGCAAGTAATTAAAAGGAGGTTGTGTCAGAAAGGGAGAGATAAAAATATAAAGACCAGCAAAGCTTTTATCTAAAGCTAAACCTATTTTTTTATAGCTAGCAAATTGAAATAATAGTATAGTTGCCATCGCGAGTATAGCAATTAGCATCAAGGTCAATGAAGAGCTACCTAAAATCAGCTCCTTCAGCATATTTGCTTGAGACACTGGTTGAGTCATAATTGCTTTCCTTTATCCAAAACAAGAGCAAATTATCTAGATATAAAATATAGCCATCAACCCGCAACCAGGCTAACACAGAAATTAGGCATAAAGCAAAAATACAGCATTCTTTTTTCGGCGATCGCTTAAAATAATGAGCTTTTTGCCCAGCACTAAAAAGGCTACACTTATATAAATCATAGTCAATAAAATTAGGTGGTGTATGGTTAACACCCATTTTCCAGGACAGATAGCCCGGTCGGTTGTGGGTGTTGTCTTGTTTGCTTCCACTGTCATCGCTGACGCCAGAAGCACCCCGGCACAACTTCCCATCCCGCTAGGCGCAGAGCAAGCCCAGACCGTTGCGCCCGTTAGGAGAGCGCCGGAAAGCTATAAACTCGGTGGCGGCGATCGCATCCAAGTAGAAATACTCGAAGTACCCGAACTCAGCCGCGGCTACGAAGTTCTTTCCGATGGTTCAGTCAACCTGCCGCTAATCGGCTTGGTCTCCGTCCGTGGCCGCACCTTAGTAGAAGCCACCAACATCATCCGCAACGCCTACCGCCGCGTCCTCAAAGACCCCATAGTCACAGTCAGCCTCGTCGCCGCCCGCCCCCTCAACGTCGGCGTCATCGGAGAAGTCACCAGGCCCGGAAACTTCATCATTACCCTAACTCCCGGCCCGGGAGCCACGCCGAGTGTCCAGTACCCCACCGTCACCCAAGCGATCAGACTCGCAGAAGGCGTCACGGGTGTCGCCGACATCCGCAACATCCGCGTCCGCCGTCCCCAACGAGACGGCCCCGATCAAGTGCTCAACGTCAACCTGTGGAAATTCTTGCAAGAAGGAGACATCTCTCAAGACATCATTTTGCAAGACAGAGACACAATCGTGATTCCCACAGTCGCCAACTTCAACCAAGCAGAAGCTCGTCAATTTGCGACAGCCAACTTTTCGCCACCCCCAGAAAAACCTCGATCGATCTCCATCGTTGGCCAAGTCACCCGCCCTGGGGCTTACGTCGTGATCGGTGGCAACACCACAAACGACCTCAGCCGCGAAGGTTTCCCCACAGTCATCCGGGCGATTCAGCTAGCTGGAGGCATCACCTCGGATGCCGACATCCGGCAAATCCAAGTGCGGCGCGTCACCAGAAGAGGCGAACAAATTATCCCTGTCAACCTGTGGCAGTTCCTAGAGTCCGGCGACGGCGCCCAAGATACCATCCTCCAGGAGGGAGACACGATCATCGTACCCAAAGCTACGATCGTCAACCCTGCAGAAGCTGGTGTGCTCGCTAGCACTAACTTTGCCCCCGTCGGCATTAACGTTTTTGTAGTAGGAGAACTCAGAACATCCCTCGATCCCTTGAGGCTCCCAGCTAATGCCACGCTAAATCAAGCTTTAATTTCCAGAGGATTTTTTGGCTACGAGAATACCCGAGCTAGAAGGGATAAAGTTGAGCTAGTCCGCCTCAATACCGACGGTACGGCTACTAAACGGACGATCGAAGTCGATTTAAGCCAAGGAATTAACGAAGAAGCCAATCCTCAACTTCGCAACAACGACATGATTATCGTATCTCGCAGGGGTCTCGTCAATTTTGTCGATCGCATGAACGCTGTAATCGGACCTGTCGGGCCAGCTACGGGAGTGTTAAATTTTATAAACGTTCTCCGATTTTTATTCAGGTAAGAAGGCGGCGGGTGAGGTGGATAATTCCTGGCAAAGGCTAGAATAAACTAAACAATAAGATTACCCAGCCGCGACCTGGCCACTTCAAAAATATCAACCTCAAAAATATCAACCTCAAAAATACCCTGGCTGAATATGGATAACAGACAAGATTACCAACCCTTCACACCCAAATCGAATGGCAAACTGCCGGAGTTATCTGCTCAGAACTACAGAGATCACTTCGTAGAGGAGAGAGAAGAAGAAAAGCTAGACTTGTCCTGGCTGTTAGGCGTCGTGCGCCGTCGCTTCCTGGTCATGGCAGCAGCCACCATAGCTTTGAGCGCCCTGGCAGGAACAGCGATCATCGCCACTTCTAAAAGCATAACGGTCGAGTATGAAGGCTCCTTTTCCCTGTTAGTAGAACCAGCCACGGCTGAAGGTTTGCAATCCAAACAATTAAACAACACCCAAGCTGCCGACTTAGCAAGAATTAATATAGAAGGAATTAGCCTACTAGACTACGAAACCCAAATTAGGATTTTGCGAAGTCCCAACATGATGCAGCCAGTGATTGAGGAATTGCGGGCTTCGTATCCCAAAATGAACTATAGCGAACTGATCTCAAAAATGTCGATCCAGCGCATCAGCTACACGAAAGATGGCAAACAGCAAGGCACAAAAATTTTACAAGTTCGCTACAAAGATTCAAACAAAAAAAAAATTTACCGCGTATTGGATAAAATTTCTAAAGCTTATCTAGATTACAGCTTGCAGCAACGGCTGATGGGCATTAATCAAGGTATTAAGTTTATAGATACGGAGATGCCCAAGCTCCGAGAAAGAGTGGAAGTTCTGCAACTGCAAGTCCAAAGACTGCGGCAGCAGAGCAACTTGTTTGAACCCCAGCTAGAGGGGAAATCTCTGTCTGAACAAGTTCAAAGCATTCGGGGCAAGCAAGTAGAAATTAGAGTTCAGCTAAAAGGGATGCGAAACCTCTACCAAAGCTATGAAAAACTACTCAACGAAAATAATCCCCAGGGGCTGCTGATGACCCAAGGGCAAGCTTACGGCGGACTTTTAGGTCAAATTCAGAGAATAGACTCGGAATTGTCATTAAAATTAGCTCAGTACAGAGAAGACAGTTTGCCAGTTTTAGCGCTGCGAAAAAGTCGGGAAGAACTGATTTTAACCGCCACTCAACAAGCAAGAAAAGTGGTGATGGGAAATTTAGAGAGCCAAATCAAAGAAGTTGAAGCGCGCGATCGCGAAATGACCGCTTCCCAAAATGCTCTCAACCAAAAAATTAGAAACTTTTCAGTCACAACCCGACAATACGACAATTTACAGCGGGAACTACAAGTAGTTACTAAGAGTTTTTCGGACTTCTTGGCAAAACGAGAAGCGTTGCGGATCGATGCAGCTCAGCAGCAAATACCCTGGGTGCTGATCAATCCTCCGGAAATCCCGCTAGACAAATTCGGCAACCCTATAACAGCTACCGTCAAACAAACCAGAAAACAGTTAGCGCTGGCAGTAATTTTAAGCAGTCTACTGGGCATAGCAGTCGGCTTGCTCGTAGAGGTACTAAATACTGTGTTCCACACTCCAGAATCACTGAGAATGGCCACAAGATTGCCAATACTCGGGGTGATTCCGTTTACCAAAAAAGTCAAGCGCCGACCGCCAGCTAGACAGAGGAAACTAACATCAGCTCGATCGAACTCGAAAGTGGAAGTAGTCGAACCGGGCGAAGCTAGACATACTGGTCCGATGAGCGGGGGAGCAAGTATTTTGAGCGACTTGGACTATCAATTTTTAGAAGCATTTCGATCGCTCTACACGAACATTCACTTGCTGAATGCAGGAACGGCAATTCGATCGCTCTTAGTCGGCTCAGCCTTAGCCGGAGACGGCAAATCTACAGTAGCTTTGCACCTGGCAGCCACAGCAGCAGCAGTCGGACAGCGAGTATTGTTAGTAGATGCAGACTTGCGCTGCCCGCAACTGCACGCTAAGTTAGGACTGCCCAACGTGCGTGGCCTGGGCGAGGCCATCTCCACGGATCTCAGCCTCAACGACGCGATTCAACGAGCCCCGAACCAAGAAAATTTGTTCGTACTCACCGCAGGCCAAATTCCCCCCGATCCGATCAAGCTTCTTTCTTCCAAAAAAATGCAGTATCTGATGGAGCAATTTCAAGCCTTTTTTGACTTAGTAATTTATGACACCCCGCCACTAGCAGGCTTGGCAGACAGCCACTTGATCGCAGCTCGTACAGACGCTACGATTATGGTCGTCCAAATTGGGCAAACAGACCGATCGCAAGTTCGCAAAGTTTTAGAAGAATTAAAAATTTCTGGAGCTTCCGTCTTGGGAATCGTTGCTAATGGCTGCAAAAACACCGGTCACAGCTACCGCCAGCGCCCGGTCGTTTTAGACACGCTCTACGACCAAAAACTATCGGCATTAGGTACGAAAAATCCTAATTAGACAAATGTTGATGCAGGCGGCCGAGCGCCGCCGTCCTCAACGGGAAACACACAACCAAGCTATACCCTGATTTTTTGATAATAGTACCATTTGAGAAAGAAAATGATAGACTAACGGACATAGCCTCGTGTGTCAACCGAGATTGCGCGGATCTTTAAATTTTGCGGTAATTACTCAGAAAATGATTGAGAAATCAGCAAAAGTGGGTAAACTACATTTAGCAGAGCGCAATCTCAATCAGGAAAAGACACCTTTGAAGGTGAACGTTAGTGTAAACGTTAATGAGAACGTTTCAACCCAGAAACTTGGTAGGGATTATTCTATGAGTACAGTTATGGTTGTTGATGATAGCGTCACTCTGCGGGAGATGATCGCCGACTTGCTCAAAGGTAGAGGACTCAACGTCACAGTAGCGAGTGATGGCGTAGAAGCTCTAGAGCAAATCAAGGCTAACCGCCCAGATTTAGTCGTTCTGGATATCGTGATGCCCCGGATGAACGGCTACGAAGTCTGTCGTCGGCTCAAAAGCGACCCTAAAACCCAAAATTTGCCGGTGGTAATGTGTTCGAGCAAAAGCGAAGAGTTCGATCGCTATTGGGGAATGAAACAGGGAGCCGACGCTTACATCGCCAAGCCATTTCACCCACAGGAATTGGTCGGCACTATTAAGCAATTGCTGCGAGGTTGAGGTAGAGGAATAGGGACAGGAAAAAAATTGTCTTGAGCGCTGATTATTTCTGCTCCCGCAGCCTCTCTAAACTACTCGATTGACAATAGTCCAAACATCCCCGTCCGATCGCACGTAGGGAACAGAAATACTCTTGAAACCAGTAATAAAAGGCTTGTAATAAACCTGCCAATAGCTGGGGCTAATTTGGTCAGCGATTGCTTTGAGTCCCTTCACTTGGGCCGCCAGTTCCCCCGCCAGTTCGTTAATCCGTTCCGCGTGTCCGCGAGCGAGGGTTCTTCCTTCTTCAACCTGCTCCTCCATCGGAGTGATTCTTTGCAACTTTACCGATTGCTGCTGTTTCTGACTCAGTTGAGCAGACAGAGCCGCGATCGCGTCATCTATACCCTTGACTTCGGCCGACACTTGTGCTGTTTCCCTCGCGTGACGGCGGTAAGCATCGGCGATCGCTTGGGGTGAATCACTGGCTGGGAGAGCATCGGCAATACTAAGCTGCTGGCGTTCCAGGCGCAATTCCTCAATTTGAGAGTAAATTGCCTCTATATCTGTCTGAAGTTTGTCCACCTAATTATTACCGCGTGGTTGTTGGATATTTTAGCATATTAACACAAACCAATCACCTAATCGGCATAGAAATTGCATATTTTAGGCGGGCTAGAAGCAAAGCCGCACAAGCAGAATTTGAAGAGTTTGAAAAATCCAAATTTTTATATTTTTCAGTTGAGCGATTTCCGTCGATATCCAGTCGGGTTAAGCAGCTCGTGTCCGGTAAAATCAGCATTATAGATTGGTAGTGAGGAAGGCAAGTACGACCGAGTTTTACGAGGATTAAAGTCGTCACGACAAGCACAATTCCCAATTCCAATTAACCACTTTCCAATTACCAATTCCCAATTATTAATTGAGTTTTTTAAGTTGTTAGCGCTTGCTGCCTCAACTTGACTATAGTCTCTACCAAGACATCGGGTTGCACAGGTTTAGACAGATGCCGATCGAAACCCGCAGAAAAAGCACGATCGCGGTCTTCATCCCTAGCATAAGCCGTCAGGGCGATCGCCCAAAATTTCCCTGTCTGAGTGTTCAAAGAACGCAGCCTTCGTAGCAGCGAATATCCGTCTTCCTCCGGCATTCCGATATCGCTGACCAAAACATCCGGCCCAAACTGTGAAGCCAGCTCAAACGCCTCAGCAGCAGACGATGCAGCCCTGACAGCGGCCCCGGAATCTGCCAAGACAAACCTCATAAATTCCCGCGAATCAACCTCGTCATCAACCAGCAAAACCTTAACTCCCAGTAAATTACCAGCGCCAGCCAAAACCGGCGAGGAAGCGCCCGCGATCGAATTTACCTGCATCGAAGGGAGGCGGAAAGTAAGTTCCCGCAAAACTGCCTTTTTCCAACCCCAATAACAGTTCGTGTCCCTCGGATCAAACGACCTTGCCATTTAATAAATTCCAGGTAGTGCTTTTATGTAGGGCTTGCTGAAAAAGTCAGAAAACAGCATTTAGAAAGATGAGTGAATTTGCGATTACCTTAAAAAGATAGATTTTGCTTATTTTTTTTGATAAAAATATAATTTTTACTAATTTTTAAAGGCAGAAAACCTGAAAAAAGGTTTTTGTTGTGAAATAGACCTAAAAAAAGCCAAAAAGCCTGCCGCAGCAGGGCAGAAAGATTCATCACCAGAAAAGTTATGGCGATGCTTGTTTCAGAAGTCTTAGAAAGTTTAGCCATGACTCTAGCAAGGCTAAATCTTCTTTTACCTTCTCCAATTTTTCCCTCAATCAAGTTACGAATTCTTTCGTCAGACTTAGCTTGCTTCTTCTTTAACTAGCTGATATTTTTAGGGGGGTCTTCCTAGAGGAACACCACTCATTCTAATCCCTTTTTCTTTGCACCAAGCTCGATTTGACTGCGTTCGATATATGCGATCTACATGAATTGATTCTGGTTAGAATCCTGTGAATCGTTTAAATTCTTCTACTTGTGTTTTTAAGTCTAAAGATTCGTTGAAATCATCCCAACTAATTCGGTCTAAAAACACGTACCCGTTACGACAACTCGCTGACATTTTTGCCCCAAATTCAACGGATTTCCCAGCTTTTCCTCTGACGATGGGGCGGATATGTGGTTGTGTTAAGCTTACTATTCTATCCTGAATACTCTGTTCTTTCTTTTCATACATCGATAACTGTTGACGGTATACTTCTGTGACTACTAGCAGCATTTTATAATCAGATTTACTCAGCAACTGTAGCTTACTCATTTCATCGATATGAGCCAAATTTCTTTTGATATATTGGAGTTGTTTTTTAATTCCTTTTCTTCGTATTTTTCGTGATGGTTTCCGGTTTTTAGCCACGGTTAGGTATTCTTTTCTGGCTGTGTTT
>Ga0335394_10009844_pt1 | contig 10782 bp, 9 predicted proteins | sample MAT03_FD_205741 | JGI IMG/M metagenome (GOLD analysis project Ga0335394, IMG submission 205741) | Freshwater microbial communities from Lake Fryxell liftoff mats and glacier meltwater in Antarctica - MAT-03 (spades assembly) (version 2) ... | reverse complement strand
TCATCGACTACAAGCACAGTGAACGCCATAGATGTGTCCTTACAGAAGAGATTTGCGACCTTGCGACTCGATCACCGTTTCACCGGTATCGAAGCGCAGTGACATGGTCCGCGGACTGGTGCCACCAGTATCCTCGCCGGCCAACAGGACCCCCTGCTGCCAGAATATCTTGCGCATGACCGTGAGGTTGCGGGTGGCAATGTTGAAGAGGTCGTTGGTGGTGGCGATCATGTTGGCGGCGCCAGCAACCGTGACCCGCAACAAGCGCCGATTCGCACCCAGATTCACCGCCGCCTGGAACAACAACGGGATGCCAAGATCGACAAAGCGGGCGGGACTCTGGCGCGCGAGGTCGGCACTGAGTTGGCTCAAAGGCAACTGCGCATGCAGCATGGCGCCGACCTTGGCCTGGGGGTCGTAGACGACGATCCCCAGGCAGCTGCCGAGGGCGTGGGTGATGATCATGCCGCGCTCGGCGCGCCGAGCTTCGAGCACACCGATGCCGACGGTCACCCGACCCGCGTCTTGGAGGGTATTAGGCGACATACGTGGCTGGTCCGAGGGCACGCAGGGGATGGGTGATGGCCGAGAGACTTTCTGAATGACCGACGTAGAGCGTGCCGCCCTTGGTCAGTAGCGCTGCCAGGCGATTAACCAACCGTTCCTGCGTCGCTTGGTCAAAATAGATCATGACGTTGCGGCAGAAGATGCAGTCGAAGGGACCTTTGATGGGCCAGGATTCCATCAGGTTCAGACGCGCGAAATTTACCAGGGCACGCAGCTGCGGCTTCACGGCATACAGTACCGGTGGCCCAGCGTCGACCTGTTCAACCGCGAGCGCACGATCAGCCGCCGACAACGCCTCGATGCGACCTTCGTCGTAGCGCCCGGCCTTGGCCTTTTCCAACGCACGAGTGGAGATGTCCGTCGCGAGCATCGCCACATCCCACTTGGCGATGTCGGGCAGCGCGCGCACCAGACTCAAGGCGATGGTCCACGGTTCCTCACCGGTGGCCGCTGCCGCACACCACAGCCGCAGCCGTGGCCGGCTGAGTTTTCCCTGCGCCTTCATCAGCGCCGGCAGGACACGCTGCTCCAAATCCGTGAAATGCGCAGGTTCGCGGCGCCAGGCCGTGTGGTTGGTGGTCAGCAGATCGAGCATCGCCGTCAGCTCTTTGGGATCCTTGCGCACCCGCGCGACATAGTCGCCCAATCCACAATCCAACTGCCGCAGCCGCTTGCCCAGACGACCCTCGACCATCGAGCGCTTGTTGTCGCTGAGGCTGATGCCCGCCACCTCGTAAGCGATGGCCATGATGTCGGCAATCGGATCACTCATCTGTGTGTTTACCATGAATGTTTACCATGAATAAAGGGGTCCGTGATCAGGGCAGTTGTTTGATGGTGCCGTCATCAAGGTCGTAACGCGCAGCGACGACCGTGAGCGTGCCCGCCGCCACCAGGTCTTTCATCTGCTGAAAATATTTCGGTGCCGATTTTCTTGGTCCGACCGGGAAGGTCAGACACATTCCAACAACACCGCCAGTGGTTCGGGAAATCGTAGATGAAGCCATGTTATGTTCCGACGTGGAAGTACGATACAGGTTGATGATGGTACCACGAAAAGATGACCTCAGATGTCCTGCTGTTCATCATCGTCTTTCGCCTTGGGCTTGTCCCTCCGGTTCAGAATGCAAACTGGACGCGGGTCTGAATGACCTTTTCGGATTCACGGTCATTACCCAGGGCCGCGGTGGCGCCATCCTTGAAGGTGGTATGATCGTAATTCAGTTGAAGCTTGACGTTGCGGTTAAGGAACCAGTTCACGCCGACGCCGAAGGCGGTCGCGGAACTGGCTTGGGCCGTGCGCGCGGCGAAGCCATTATCGTAGACGGCATTGTCGATCGTGATCGCACCCACGCGCGCCACCACCTGGAGCGCACCCCAGCCGCCCGGGCCCATGTTGTTGGTCGGCACCACACCCTTCATCGTGGCTTTCTCACCGGTCAGGATGTAGCCGGCCTCAATCTGCCAGGCACGGTTGCTGACGTCCTCCGACACGGCGGCTTCCTGAATGCGCTGGGTGGTGATGATGTACTCGGCCATGACATCGAAGCTCGCGATTGGCCAGTAGAGCTGCGGTGAATAGCGCGTGCGATCGCCCTTGGCGAATGCCGTCGCGTCATAAGTGAAGAAGGTGTTGTTGCCCGGTGTCTTGTAGGTCGGAAGGTTGTTGGTCGCCACCGCCCCGGTGCCCTTTTCGTAACCGTGGCTGGCGGCGAAGCCCAGGTTTAAGGTATTGAGCCCGTCTATGCCAGAATCCTTGAACGGCGTCGCCCACACGCGGGCGATGCCATCCTTATCGTCATTGGTATCGGTGTCTTTGTTGCCGCCATCGACCGCGCCGTTGAAGATGCCGACGGCATAGTTCAGCGCTCCATTCAGGACGTCGCCACTGACCTGGAAGCCCGCATCGCGCGTCGGACTCAAGCCGCTCGGCAGGCCACGGGCGACAAAGGCGGTGTTGGTGTCGCCTTGCAGCATCTCAAGTCCGAACGGCACCTTGAAGCGGCCGGCGGTGATCTTGAACGCCGGATCGATATTCGCGGTAAGGTAGGCATCGACCAGCGCCGGCGTGGCGGTGAGTTCGAACATGATGCGGAAGTCGAAGTACTTGGCCAAGGTGCCCTCGATAATCGGGCGTACTTTGGAAAGCGTAAAAGTATTGGAGAAGGGCAGCACATCATCTTTGAGAAAGTACTTGCCGTCGAACTGGGCGTAGCCGCCCAGGCGCAGGCGATAGGCGCCGTCCGCCGAAACCAGCCAGAACCCATCCTTGGCGTTGGCGGTAAGCCTGGGCGCATCGCCGGCCGACGCGCTCGACGCCCCACTTGCCGCGGTGTTCTTGCCTGCCGCTTCATTGAGCAGCTTCACCTCCTGGGCCAGCGCCTGCAGGCGTTGTTCGATATTCCACCCTTCATCTGCCCCCGGCAGCAGGGCGATGCTGACCATACAGGCGGCGAAGGTGGACAGCGTCGGGGTTAGGTAGCGATGCATGGATAAATCTCCTAATAAAAGTGGTGGCTTCCGACGCGGTCAGGGCAGTTGTCTGACGGTGCCGTCATCAAGATCGTAACGCACAGCGACGACCGTGAGCTTACCCGCCGCCACCAGGTCTTTCAGCAGCGGCGCTGAGGAAGCGATCGTACGAGCGACGGCGCTGGCATTGATGCACACCGCCTGATCGACGGCATCGCCCGGCGCAGGTGTGGTACCTACCAAATTCTGCTGAATCAGGTCGGTGATCGCCAGCACATGGGCCGGCGCTGGCTTTCCTGAAATCGCAGCGGTAACCACGCCGCAGCGTTCATGGCCCATCACCACTACCAGCGGCACATGCAGGTGCATGGCGGCATACTCGATCGAACCGAGTCCGATGGCATCGACCACGTTGCCGGCCACGCGGATGACGAAGATGTCGCCCAGACCGACATCAAAAAGTTGTTCCGGTGGCACGCGCGAGTCCGAACAACACACGACGATAGCAATTGGATTCTGACCCTTCGCCACGGCGATCCGACGTTCGCTGTCTCTGTTACCTGTATTCGTCAAGTCGCCGACGAAACGTTTATTGCCCCGTATCAGGCGCTCAAGCGCTTGCTGGGCATTGAGTCCCTGTGCTGCCGCTTCCGCAGGGACGGCGGTAGGCGCATCGGCCGCGTGGGCCGACGCGGGCTGCGCTGCCGGAGCCGCATGGACGTGCTCTTCTCCTTGGCACACGCCAAAGATTAGGAACGGCAGCAGGAATAGATAAGGTGAGCGCATGGTAATTTTCTAGGTAATGGTAGGGTAAACGGGGTGAATTAAAACTTACTGAGCGTTTGATTATCGCTGACGCCGTCATCGTCGAATGGGATGGCCATGCGGGCCGTGCTTGCCGCAGCCTTCGCCGCCGGTTTGCTGGAGACGGACAGCACCGGCCGGTGCTGGGCGGCCGGTTGGTGCGCTGACGCCTTGGGCTTGCGCTCCTGGTGCGCGCCCGCCTGCTGGCGTTCAGCCGACAATCCGCGCACCATGACATCGAGCCCAACCACCAAACCGTTGAGTGTTTGGCTCTGGGCCGAGAGCTCTTCGCCCACGGCGCTGTTCTCTTCCGCACCCGCAGCATTGGCTTGGGTGACCTGATCCATCTGCCGTACGGCAATGCTGACCTGATCAATTCCCTGCGAGACTTCCTTGGCCGAGGCGGCGATCTCCGCCACCAGATCGTTAATCTTGCGACTGGCGGTGGTGCTTTGACCGACGATCTCATTGACGTTCTTGGCAAGAATCACGCCATTGTCCGCCGCCTTGACCGAGTTCTCGATCAACGTCGCGGTATTGCGTGCCGCCTCGCCGGCGCGCTGGGCCAAGTTGCGCACTTCTTCAGCGACCACCGCGAAGCCTTTGCCGGCGTCGCCCGCACGAGCTGCTTCGACTGCCGCATTGAGCGCCAGCAGATTGGTCTGAAAGGCGATCTCATCGATGGTCTTAACGATCTTGGCGGTCTGATCGGCGTTGGCCTTGATGTCCTGGATCGCCTTGGCGAGTTCGACCATCGCTAGAGACCCGCGTTCACCAGCTTGCCGACCTTCGCTGGCCAAGGTCGCCGCTGAACTGGAACTGGCCGCGGTCTGTTTGACCATCGAGCCCATTTCTTCCAAGCTGGCGCTGGTTTCTTCGAGTGCCGCTGCGGTTTTCGAGGTGCCGTCCGCCAGCGATTGGGCTCCACCGGCGACCTGTTCAGCGGCGCTGGCGGTTTCATTCGAACACGCTGCCAGATCGGTAATCATGCGCATCAAAGCGATCGTGATGCCGCGGGTAATAAAAAATGCCAAGAGCACACCAGAAATGATCATGACCGCTAGACCGACCAACATGGTCTGAGATGAGCCTTGCAAACTGGTCATGCTGTCAGTGGCTTCTTTCAACGACAGTTTCACGCCTTCTTGGGCAGCGCCCTGAGCCACTTGCGATAATGCTTCGCCGGCCGTGGCACGCTTGACGCCGACGGCGCTCAGTTCCTTATAGATGATCGCCATTTCCGTGACGTCGCGCTTGTACTCTCCCGTACCTTTGATCACCACGTTCAACGCCTGGATGTCTGCCGGTTGAAGAATGACCTCCTTCAAGCGCTTGAACGCCTGCTCGGTTTTCTCAAATTCTGGAAAGACCTCGGTGACGAACGTCATGTCACGCAGGGCCTGCCCCTTCCAGGCGGCGACTCGAATCTTGCCCATGCGCTCGATGACCTCGTTGATCAGCGAGACCTTCTCGAAACGCCCCAGGAGTTTTTCGGAACTGTTGGCTGGCACCGGAGCCGCCACTGGCTTGGCTTCAGCGCCGGGCGCGATTGATGCGCCGGGTGTCGCCCAGCCCTTGGTTGCGACCGCCTCGTTGGCAGCGGCTGATGGAGCGGCTGTTCCGGATTCCTCTGCTATCTCACGGCGCATCTTCACGGACTGCACATCCTGGAGCTCGATCGCGCTCTTCATCAGCTCTGCTGCGCTGACATTCATGGACTCATAGACTTTGGCCAATTTTCCGGTGTAGTCCTCGGTTTCTTTGACCAGGGAGGTGAATTCCGCACCATACGTTCGCGCCTTCTCGATGTCGGCGGCAAAGAGCGGCAGGTCCTGGTCTTTGGCCAACGCCGCAGCGTCTTTGATGTGGTCATCCATTTCGGCCAGCGATTTGCGTGTTGCGATCAGAAAATTTTCATTGCTGGTCAAGCCATACGTTCTGGCCGAAATCATGGCACTCGCCGTTGCCCGTTCGATGTTAACCGCCATTTCCACCTCGGGCACATAACGCGTGCTGAGCGCTACCGACCGCTCCACAGATGCGTTCATGGTATAGACCGCAACGCTGCCCAAAGTCACGCCCGTGGCCAACACGGCGGTGAAGCCAAGAGCGATTTTAGTACCGAGTTTCATAAGATAAGTTCCAGAGGTGAGTGGGTAAAGAGAAAGGGATAAAAGGGGCGATCAGGCCGTGGCGCTTAACGAAGCGCTGGTATCGCCCAAAACTCGGGCGATATCGAGCAGGATGCGGATACGGCCCTGCGATTTTCCGATCGCCGCGACACATGTGGTGTCGATGGCCAAGCCATAGGCTGGAGGCGCTTCGGTTTCTGCCTCGGTGAAGCGCGCGACTTCGGCCACTCTGTCGACCGCCAGCCCGATCTCGCCGCGTGCATTCTCGACCACGATGATCACGTTGTGAGGATGGGCTTCGACTGGTGCCATGCCGAAGCGGGTGCGGATACTGATCACCGGGATGACCTTCCCGCGCAGGTTAATCACCCCGATCATTTCGGGCGGAGATCCCGGGACGGGGGTGATCGGCAGCATGCCGATGATTTCCCGGACCTTGAAGATCTCGATGCCGTATTCCTCCTGTCCCACCTGGAAGGTCAGGTAGGTGCCGGTCACGCGACCGGCGGTGGTGGGGGCTGCAGTGGATGAGGCCATGGATAACTCCGGATAATAAGAAGGGGAGTGTGGTCGCTTGAAGCGCGAGCAGGTGTAAGAAGCATTCAGCTGTGCGACTACCGAGAGCCGGTCTTGCCGCCGGGTTTAGGGTTGGACTTGTGCTGCAGAGCAACTGCTCCGCGCACCATCACATCGAGCCCAACCAGCAGTCCGTTGAGGGTCTGACTCTGGGCCGAGAGTTCTTCGCCCACGGCGCTATTCTCCTCGGCGGCGGCCGCATTCGACTGGGTCACCTGGTCCATCTGACGGACCGCCTTGCTGACCTGGTCGATGCCCTGCGCCACTTCCTTGGCCGACGCGGCGATCTCGGCCACCAGATCATTGATCTTGCGGCTAGAGACCGTGCCCTGGCCGACGATTTCGTTCACGTGCTTGGCCAAGGTGACGCCGTTGTCTGCCGCCTTGACCGAGCTTTCGATCAGCGACGCGGTATTGCGAGCGGCTTCACCCGCACGCTGCGCCAGGTTGCGCACTTCCTCGGCGACTACCGCGAAACCTTTGCCCGCATCGCCCGCACGGGCGGCTTCAACCGCCGCGTTGAGGGCCAGCAGGTTGGTCTGAAAGGCAATCTCATCGATGGTCTTGACGATCTTCGCTGTCTGATCGGCATTGGCTTTTATGTCCTCGATGGCGGCGGCGAGTTCGCTCATCGCCTGTGAACCGCGTTCACCGGCCTGACGGCCTTCGCCTGCCAGCGTTGCAGCGGAGCTGGAACTGGCGGCGGTCTGTTTGACCATCGAGCCCATCTCTTCCAAGCTGGCACTGGTTTCTTCAAGCGCCGCGGCGGTCTTCGAGGTGCCATCCGCGAGCGACTGAGCTCCACCCGCTACTTGATTGGCGGCGCTGGCAGTCTCGTTGGAACAGGCGGTCAGGTCGGTCACCGCACGCTGCAGCGAGCGCGTGATGCCGCGGGTGATGAAGTAGAAACCAAACACCACGCCCGCAAGCATCAGCAGGCCCACCAAACTGACCCGCATCGCGGCGGCATTGGCTTCGCTGTAGTCGATCGGCTTGGACAGCACGAAGGCGCCCTTGAGGTCGCCGACCTTCATGTTTTCCATCGGCAAGCCGACAAAGTCCAAGCCGTTCTTCGTCGGACTGTTGGCCGGGTTGCCGTGGCAGGTCAGGCAGCTCTGCGTGAGTCTGACCGGACGGGCGAAGGTGATGAAGCCTTTCTCGGTGGAGAAATATTCCTCTTTGTTGCTATCGAAGGCATCAAAGACCGGCTTGAACTCTGCGGTGAATTCGTTCGCCGGATTGCGCGCCTTGATCTTCGGCGTGGTGGGCGTCTCGAACGTGAAGCCGGCCGAGTCAGCCACCGGCGCGATCGACTGCCACGCCGCCACCACCGGTATGGTCTGATAAAGATCGGACTTGTGCAGTGATGTAGTCTTCATCTGGTCTAACATCTTCTGGATGTCGAAGGCGCCCGCCGTATGCAGGCGATCAAAGTTCTCACGCACGGTCTCAGCCTGTTTGATCATTGATTCCATCACATCATGGGTCTGCTTGATCTGCTTTTCCCGCAGGATCAAGAAGGTCACAATAATGCTGCCGATGGTGGCGATCATCACTGCGATGGCAGCTGATGACATGATTTTGGTGCCGAGTTTCATGGTCGATTCTTTACTGGTAGCGGAGCAAGATTGTTCAGGCGTTCTGCAGGTCCGCGTGCTGGCGCACGAGGAAGGCCGGATTGAGGATCAGGGCAACACGCCCGTCTCCGAGGATGGTGGTGCCGCTGGTGCCAAGGTGGTGGGCCACACCCTCATCGAACGGTTTGATCACCACTTGGCGTTGTCCCAGGATCGCATCGACCTGAATGACGAAATCCGCGCCGCGGTTTTCGATCACTACCAGGATCGCCTCGCCGGGATCCATGATGCATCCGGATATGCCCAAGGCCTGGCCCAGGTGGACCAGCGGCAACATGCGTTCGCGGTGCTGAATCACGTGCCCGCGATCTAAAATAGTCTGCACCTGGCCCGCCTTGGGCCGCAGCATCTCGACGATGCTGCTGATCGGCATCAAGAGATTCTCTGATCCGACTTTCAGCTGCATCGCATCGAGGATCGCCGTGGTCATCGGCAGGCGGATGGTGAAGGTCGTGCCCTGGCCGACTTCCGAGGTAATAAAAACGGTGCCATTGGCCTCTTCGACTTGGCGCCGCACCACATCCATGCCCACACCGCGGCCGCTGACATCGGTGACCTTGGCGGCGGTGGAAAAGCCAGGCAGGAAGATCAGCTGGAAGCAGGCCTGCTCGTCCATTGCCTGCTCCGAATCGACCAGGCCTTTTTCGATCGCCTTGGCCCGCAGCCGCTTCGCGTCCATGCCCGCGCCATCATCCTTGAGGCAGATCACGACGTCGTCGCCGGCTTGGTATGCCTCCAGTCTGATGTTGCCAGCTTCGGACTTCCCGTTGGCGATCCGCACCTCGGGGGACTCGATGCCGTGATCGATGGCGTTTCGCACCATGTGCATCAGCGGGTCGCTCATGGTTTCGGCCAGGGTGCGATCGATTTCGGTCTCTTCGCCACCCAGGCTGAAATCCACTTTCTTGCCGATCTTTTTGGCAGTGTCGTAGACGACCCGCGCCATCTTCTGGAAGGTTCCGCGCAGGGGCACCATCCGCAGACTGAGCGACAGGACTTGCAGGCTGCGCAGGATCCGACCCTGCCGCACCACCGCCTGGGCGAGGTGGGAATTCGCCTGCAGATCGGGGTGATGCTGCACCATGGCCTGGGCAATGAGCAATTCCCCGACCTGGTTCATCAGGTCTTCCAGCTTTCCTGTGGCTACCCGCGAGAATGCATCGGCGGGGGCTTTGGCTAATGGTGCGCCTCCAGCCGCCTTGTCCGCGGCTTTCGCCGGCGCCTTCGACGCTCCGTCACTCGGATTCACCACTGCGGGATTCGCGGGATTCGCGAGATTCGCGGGATTCGCGGGATTGGCGCTGACGGATTGCGGCGTAGGTGCTGTCGCCTCCGGTTCAGGCACCGCCTCTGCAGGAGACGCACTCGCCTCCGGCATGGCGCAAACCGCCAAACGCTGCGTGACCGCCTGCATCAGCTCCCGCAAGGCGTCGACGCCGCTCAGCACGGTCGACGCGAACGATTCATCGGCCTTGACCGCCCCATCCCGCACCGGCTGGATCCGCGCCTCGTAGTGGTGCGCCGAATGCTCGATGTCCGTCTGTCCGAGATAGCCCGCCATGCCTTTGACGGTATGGAACGAACGGAAGATCGCGTTGACCTCCTCGGCGGTAAACTGCGTGCGGCCCAGCACGCCAGCTTCGGCCTGATTGAGCAGTTCGGTGGCTTCTGCCAGGAATTCAGCGATGACCGACGCACTCTGATCGGTGACCGGTTCGTCGGCGATGGTCACCTGAGCAGAACCGTCGGTGGCCGTGGCGACCGCCATCGGCACGCGCTGCAGCGACTCCAGCTGCTCGCAGTGCTTGAGGATATTCAGATACTGGTCCTTGGCCGCAGCGCCTGTCATAGCATCGACCAGTTGGCGCATTCGCGTGATCACCACACGCGCCTCGGGATTCCATGATCCGCGAAGCATGGCATTGGCCAGACCGTCGATGATGGCGCCGACCCCGGCTTTGTCGCCCGAACCGGCGATGATCAATTCGGCGATGGCGGTCGAAATGGTGTCGAGCGGATCCTCGAGGTTGCTTGATGAGGGAACCTGCACTGCGGGACCGGCTGTCGGAGTGACCGCAGCAGGCGCCGTCGACGGTAGAGCATTGCGCACGGATTCGAGTACATGAAAGCAGTCATCATCGGTGTCCGGCAGCGACACGTCCTGACCGCCCAGATGGGCGAGATGATCACGCAGACGGTAGACCGTGGTGAGCAGCGCATCGAAGACTGCGCTTGATCCGCCGAGTTCATAGGTGCGCAACGCATCCAGGATTTGTTCGCCGGCATGGGACAGCTTCATGACCCGAGGAATGTCGAGAAAGCCCGAGCATCCCTTGATCGTATGCAGCGAACGAAAACAGGCATTGACCGCTTCGGGATCGTCTTTTTCGGGCTGGGCCCCGAAGGCGAGGAGGATCTCCTCTGCCCGGGTCAGGTGGTCAGAGGATTCGGCAATAAATTCCGACAATAGATCATCGCTCATGGAGTGTCATCCTTGGTGCGGCTCGCTGGGGAGGCCCGGTCGTGACCTGGCCTCCGAGTCGGACGTGCCAGGCCGGGATCCGGTCGTGGCAGCGGTGCTGGGCATAGCGGCC
>Ga0335394_10009843_pt1 | contig 10783 bp, 10 predicted proteins | sample MAT03_FD_205741 | JGI IMG/M metagenome (GOLD analysis project Ga0335394, IMG submission 205741) | Freshwater microbial communities from Lake Fryxell liftoff mats and glacier meltwater in Antarctica - MAT-03 (spades assembly) (version 2) ... | reverse complement strand
GCTCCTGAAGGACGGCATGCCTCACCTGCTCGCGCGCATCAGCCCATCATCGGATATCCCCGCGGAGGCCCGCTCATGAAGCCATCGCCCCTGTTCCTCTCCGTCCTCCTCGTCGCCATGCCCCTCGTCGCCATGCCCCTCATCGCCGCCTGCGGCAAGGAGGCGCCGGCGCCGGCAGTCGTTCTACCCGCGCCGGCCATGACCCCTGTTGCTATCGACCCGGTCCGCAAGGATCTCGTCTTCCGCTACCTCGACCCGACGACCGGTGAGGTCGCGACCGCCGCCTCGCTCGACGCGATCCCCGCGCCCGCGCGCCGCGAAGTGGTCGTCTACGATCCCGCGGTCCAGTTGCCGGCCGGCTGGGACCTCATCGCCGACCTGAGCGACCCCACCCGGGCCGCAACCGCGGCCCCGCGCCAGAACTTTGCGTTCGCGACACGCGCGGCCCTCACGCCGTCGACCGAGCAGCCGCCCGCCGCAAAGTCGAAGAGCGACGGCCAGCACGAGGTCGTGCTCTTCTCGACGGCGGGTTGCGGCTTCTGCGCCAAGGCCCGCAAGTTCATGACTGAACAACGGATCCCGTTCACCGAGCTCGACATCGAAGAAGACCCCGCGGCCCCCGGCCGCCTCTCCGCGCTCGGGCAGAAGGCCGGCCTCGGCGCACGCGATCTCCAGGGGGTACCGATCATCTTTGTCGACGGCACCCCGATCCTTGGCTGGGACCAGCGCCGCCTCTCATCGCTCCTCGGCCTCGGGGGTTGAGCCCCCGGGCAACTGCAGCCGTGACCGATCGTTTTTTGGACGGCCAGCGCGAGTGACCCCATCGTGTCGCTCGGAGGCATCCCCATGGCCACATCGTTCTCGACCGCGTCACGCATCAACGAACCCGACACCTACCGCAAAGACGCAACGCTCGGCGCCCGCGTCGTGCTCGGCGACGCACGGGGCTCGACCTCGGTCGACGTCGACGGCGTGAAGCTCGGCCGCCGCGGCCTCGTGTTCCGCTTCCCGTGGGGCCTCGCCGAGGGTTCGCACGCCTGGCTCGAGGTGCTCCTCCCGAGCGGCAAGAAGATACGCCCGCTGGTCGCGGTCCTCGGCCACGCTGACGGCACCACATCCGCGCGTTTCGTGCACCTCTTCCCCGAACATCGCCGGGCCCTCGACGCCTACCTCGCGTCGCCCTCCGGCTACTGAGCCCCGGTCGCCTTCGCCGTATCGCCTCTGGCTGCCATTGCCGCAGCGGTCGTCGGAAACGCGACGACCTCGGCCCCCGCCGCGTCTCTGAAGCGCTCGAGCAACCCCGGGATCTCGGTCTCCGCGTAGATCTGGCTGAAGTGGGAGAGCACGACCCGCTTGCCCGCAAAGAGCTTCGCCCGCGGCAGCAGATCCTGCATGTGTACGTGCCCGCCTGCGCGTGCATCGACGAGCTTCTTACGGTCATCGAGGAACGTGCACTCGATCAGCACCGTCTCGGCCTCGAGCAGCTGTGGCTGCTTGTCGAGCACCTCCGGCAGCGTGTCTCCCGTCACCGCGAGCACCTTCTCGCTGACGGTCACCTCGATCACCTCGCCGCGCCGCTTGCGCTCGACGAGCTCGTGCCCCGGCACCCCGAGAAGCTCCGGCCGCAGCTTCTTCTTGTCGCGCCCGATCAGATAACCGTTGGACGGCACCGGATGGTACGTGCGGAACGGCTCGATCCAGACATCCCGTCCAATCGGATAACGTTGCCCTGGCTCGACCGGCACGACCGTCGGCATGATCGAGTAGCGCTGCACCGGCTCCCACGCCCGCAACATCGCCACCATCGGCGCCGCCATCTGGGCCGGCACATACAACGTCGGCAGCTTCATCCCGTAGAGTTGCCGCAAGGCCAGCAGGTAGGGCACCCCGCCGGCATGATCCATATGGGTGTGGGTCAGCGCCAGGTGCTCACAGCGCACGAGAGAGCCCGGGCCCCGCCCAACGTCGATCGCCAGCCGCAGCTCCGGCACATGCACGACTGTCTCGACCCCACCGAGCGAGAACCCTTCGAGCGTCCACGGTCCGACCGCGAAGCGCTCCGGCCAGACGATGGAGGACGGCGCGGGGCTCACCGGCCTGGCTCGGGTTGTGGGCTCATCCGACGCATGATAGAACCTCCCTCACTTTGACCCGCGCCCAGGAGCACATCGTGCCGTATCCCAACTCTCACTTCCTCCGCACATCGCCCGACGCGAAGCAAGGTCTCGTCGTACTGACCCTGTCGCTCGTCCTGGTCGGGATGTTCGCGGGCTGCGAGAACAAGGGTGGCACCAACCTGACGCAGGAGCAGTCGGAGAACGGCCTCGGTCTGCCCGATACGTCCTCCGACGGCAAGCGAATCAAGCTCGACCCGCGCTGCGACCTGAACGAGACCATCGTCGATCCGAAGGAAGGCACGGTCGACTTCGTCATCAACCAGCTCCTCGAGGCGGCCGCGGCCGGCGGCGATGAGAAGGCGAATTTCCAGAAGTTCTACAGTCACTTCCCGGCCGATACGGAAGAGAAGTGGGTGCGTGACCAGTACTTCTCGCGCGCCCGCAAGTTCGTGAACAAGTACCTCCAGCAGGATGCTGGCAGCGGGATCGTCTTCAAGATCTGCGAGCGTCGCGAGCAGGGCAATGGCGAGGTCAAGGTCTTCATCCAGAGCCTCGACCCCAATAAGTCCAACCCGCCGATGACGCTCAAGAAAAATGACGCTGGCGTCTGGAAGGTGGTCTTCTACACGCCCTGATTGGGGCACTGTGAACCCGTGATGACGATTGCTTCTAGATACCTCGGGCGAGCCCGCCTTGGCACGCTTGGACTCTGCCTCGGCAGCCTCGTGCTCGGCGGTTGCGACCTGCAGGCGCCGCCTTCAGAAGAGCCGGTGGGCATCGCCGTGACGCCGCTCAGTGGCACCTCGTGTGGTGACCCAGACTCACCGACGCCGGCCGCCAATCCGTTCGTCGACGCCCCGAAGGTGACCGTCGGCGTGCGCGTCTATGACACGACCACCAAGCTCTTCGAGACCATCGCCAAGAGCACCCGGGTCATTCGCGAAGGCGCCACAATCAAGCTCGCGCGTGTGCCCGAAGGCGACGACCGCGAGGTCATCGTGTTCGCCCAGGGGGCGACGCAGGCGTGGTATGGCCGCGACACCGGGCTTGACGTGCGCCGCAACACCAACAACGTCGCGGCGATGGTGCTCACCCGCTATGGCGGGCTCTCGTGCGTGCCGGTGCCGCAAGGTGTTCCCAACACCGTGTTTCCGGCCGCGGTCTCGCTGGCAGACGGGCGCGTGCTCGTGACTGGCGGCTTCACCGAGGTCGCTGGCGACAAGCTCACGGGCGCCTCGACCCAGGCCTTCCTGCTCGACCCCCGCACGGGCGGCATCGAAGTCCTGCCCGGCCTCGGCGCGGGACAGGGGCGCGCCGGCCACGCAGCGGTGTTCCTCGCAGCGACGAACAAGGTCGTCTTGATCGGCGGCATGACCGAGCTTCAGATCGACAGCACGAAGCCGTTCCCCTACGTGTACGACCCTGCAAAGGGCCGCGACGATTACGTGATCTTCGACGTCGCGTCGAAGTCGTTCACGGCCGGCTCGGACCGCATGCTTGCCAAACGTGGCTTCCCGCGGACCGCAGTGATGTCGGATGGCACGGTGCTCATCACGGGCGGCGGCAAGTGGCCGATCGACCCGGCGGGCACCGACCAGATCGAGTGCGACATGTTCGATCCCGAGGACAACGACAAGCAGGGCGGGCTCCTCGATATCCCGCCGTTGCGCAGCTTCTACTGGCGCGCCGGCCACAGCCTCACGTTCCTCGGCAACTCGGCCGAGGGGCTCTCGACTTACCTCATCTGGGGCGGCACTACGCCGGACCGTTCACTTGGCCACCCGGCCGAGATCTATCGCCAGTCGGGGCGGCAGCGAGACGGCGTCAATGGCACTTTCGCCGAGGTGTCGATCAGCGGTGAAGTGCCGGCGTTCAGCTACTTCCACGAGACGACCCAGCTCTCGGGTGGCCGTTTCCTGGCGACCGGTGGCTCGCGCTACGCGAATGGGTCGCTGCAGGCGCCCGAGGCCGACGACGCATGGTTGCTCACCTACAACAGCGAGCCGGCGCCGGTGCTACAGACGCGGCGAATCCCTGGGCTCGGGGCAGGGCGCGTGTTCCATACCGCGCTCTCGGAAGACAACGCCATCGTCTCGATCGTCGGTGGCTGGGGGTCAGTCAACGCGGCCGAAGGCGTCATCAAGACGTTCGACCTCGCGACGACGAGCTTCCGCAGCGAGGACGCTGCCGCCGGGATGACGGCGGGTCGTGGTGGGCATGCGGCCGTGCTGACGCCGGCAGGCACGGTGCTGCTCATCGGCGGCGAGAGTTCGGCTACGACGGCCGCGGGCACGAAGCGGCTGGCGGCCGAGATCTACACCCCGGCGACCTCGCCGATGCCCTGAAACGAGCTCGCGAAAGCGCCTATGGCGCACGCGCACGATAGGATCGCCAGCGGCTCTCGGGAGCCCCGGCCTTGGGAGTGCACGGATGCAACGGATGCAGTTGATGAATGGAAAGCGTGCAAGCCTCAGTATCGCCTTTGGCTGCTTTGGCCGAGGCCTGGCGGCGCGGTCGATAGCGGCCCTGACCGCGGTCGCGTTCACTGGGCTCGTGGCGCACGGACCGGCGATCGCCGCGGCGCCGACTTCGGTCAAGCGCGTGGCGCTGTTCGTGATGCCGAAGACGAAGGCCTCGGCCACCGACGCGCAGGTGCTGCAGTCGTTCATGCGGGCCGAGCTGCGAAAGCTCGTGGGCGTGGTGTCAGTGGCCGGACAGGCAGAGCCACCGGCGCCCGTGAAGGCGCTCGTGCTGCCGTCGATCGAGACCGGCTTTCGCTCGCTGAACGAGCGCAATCCAGCGGCCGCGCAGGAAGCGTTCGAGAAGGCGTACCGCGACATTACCCAATACAAGGGTCCGGTCGACAAGCGTTTGATCGCGCGGGTCTTGAAGGGCCTCGGCGCGTCGCAAGTGATGAACGGGTTGCCCGAAGGCTCGGAGACGCTCGACACGTCGCTCAACGTGTGGCCGAACCAGCAGATCTCGGATTACAGCTGGACCCTCGATCTGCGGACAGCCTTCAACGAGCTCATCAATCGCCGCTCGCAGCTGGCGCCCGGCTCGGTCGACATCGACACCGAGCCCGGTGGTGCCGCGGTGCGTATCGACGGCGAGCTCAAGGGTTTTTCGCCAGTGGAGGTAAAGGACCTGACGGCCGGCAAGCACTGGATCGAGACGTCGATCGACGGCTACCGCTGGACCGCGATGTTCGTCGAAGTGCCCGCCGGCGAGAGTGCCATCCACTCGGTCGAGCTCGAGCCAACGCCCAACAAGGGCGCTTTCGACTCGGCTCTGAAGGCGCTCGAGCGCGGTCTGCCCAAAGGGGCTGTCGCCAACCCGATGAGTGACCTCGGTCGGATCGCGACAGCTGACGCGGTCATCGCGCTCGAAGTGTCGAATGCACAGGGGGGCTACGCACTTTCGGGGTTCGTGCGTGATGGCGGTGAGCTCAAGAAGATATCGACCGTGGTGCCGCAGGACGGCTCGATGCCCGAGAATCTGCGGAAGTTCCTGGCCAGTGCGCTCGGCGTGCAGACAGCGGCCGACGATAGCGAGCTGCCGCTCGATGGGCCGCCTCAGGCGGCGGTCTTCACCGAGGGCGACATCATCATCGATCCGGACGACCCGATCTTTGCCGAGAAGAAGAAGAAGGACGAGGACCCGGTCACCAGCGAGTGGTGGTTCTGGGCGCTCGTCGGCGGTGTCACGGCCGGCCTGGTGGTAGGTGGTGTGGCGCTCTTCGGATCGCAGGACGCAGGCAGCGGGCCGGCAGGCAACGTCGTGCTGAGCGTCAATCGCCTCCCATGAAGTGGGTCGGCGTCTGTCTCGTCCTTGTCGCCTGCTCGAGATCGACTCCTCCGCCGATGCCTGATGTGGTGGGCCTGGCGGAACCGCTGGTCAGCGCGCAGGACGCTGCGGTCTCCGTCGATACGACGCCGATCGATACAGCGGCCGCGCCAGCGCAGATCGCTCCGGCGGCCAGCGACGCAAGCGTGGCCACTAGCACTAGCGTCGACGTCGCTGTCGCAGCGCACGAGGTCGCGCCACTGGACGCCGTGCTCGCTGTGCCGGTCGCCGACGCACCGAACGCACCCTTGGCCCCGTCACCTCCCGTCCCTCCGACCGGCGTCTATGCCACCGCCGAGGAGGCGGTGCTGGTCTACATCGAGGGCACGCGCAAACAGGATCCCGAGCGGCTCTGGTCGGTGATGACCGAGTCCGCGCGCAAGATCCTGGACCAGGTCGTCGTGAAGGCGCGCTCCGCACCCGAGACCGAGCTGGCGAAGATCGGCCTCAGCCCCGCGCTGCTCGTCGACATGACGCCGCGTGCCTTCTTCGACCACATGGTGCGCCACGCCCCGCGCATGGACGCCGCCGAGCTTGCCGAGCCGCTGCATGACCTGGTGACGACCCCCGAAGGCAGCGAACGCGCGAAGGTCGTCTTCAAGCTGGGCAAGACCTCGTGCGAAGCCGACACCATGAAGGACAGCCAGGGCTGGAAGGTCGAGGTCAGTCGCTGCACCGGGCCCTGAGCCCGCTCGCCCACGCCCGCGACGCGCGCCCTGCCTTCTGCTAACCTCCGCGCGCCATACGGAGGGCTCCCATGCAGAGCGATAAAGCAGTCATCACCTGCGCCATCACCGGCGTTCTCACCGATCCCTTGCAGCACCCGGTGCCGGTGCGGCCTGAAGAGCTTGCGGCCGAGGCGCGCCGAGCCCGCGACGCCGGTGCGAGCATCATCCACGTCCACTTCCGGCGACAGGAGCCGGGCATGGGTCGCTTCCCGACATGGGATCCGGCCGTTGCCAAAGCGTGCTGCGATGCGATCCGCGCCGAGTGCCCCGATCTCCTCCTGAACCTCTCGACCGGCGTCGTCGGTGACGATCTGTCGGGCCCGATCGGCTGCCTCGAAGCGGTCCGGCCCGAGCTCGCGGCGTTGAACTCCGGCTCGCTCAACTACCTGCGCACGAAGAAGGACGGGACCTGGGCGTGGCCGCCGATGCTCTTCGACAACCCGGTCCCCAAGGTCGAGAAGTTCTTCAAGGCGATGAAGTCACTCGACATCGTGCCGGAGTGCGAGTGCTTCGACACCGGCATCGTGCGTTCGATCGGCCTCTTCGTCGAGACGGGGCTGCTCTCCGGGCCGATCCACGTCTCGTTCGTGATGGGCGTCGCCTCCGGCATGCCGGCCAAGGCGAGCTGGCTGCCGCTGCTCATCGACGAGCTGCCGAAAGCGGCGATGTGGCAGTCGATCGTCATCGGTCGCGAAAATGTCTGGCCCGTACATCGCAAGACGGCCGAGCTCGGTGGCCACCTGCGCACCGGGCTCGAGGACACGTTTTATCTACCCGACGGCGGCAAGTCCGTCTCGAATGGCCCGCTCATCGAGGCGCTCGCACGCACCGCGCGCGAAGCCGGCCGCGAGGTCGCGACCCCGGCCGAAGCCCGCGCGATGTACCTGCACGGCTGAGTCACCCTTGCCCCATCCGAGGCATCCATGCGCCGAACCGCCATCGTTCGCTCGTCTTCCCTTTGCCTCTTCCCGATGCTCGCGTTCCTCGCCGGCGGCTGTGGCGACGACCCCGCCAAGTCGACTGGCGACGTGGATGCCACGGTCGACCCCGACGCCTCCGACGTGCCCGACCTCAGCGGCAAGTCCGTCTACCGCATGGAGTTCGCGATCGACGGCCAGCCGATCGTCATCGACCGCGACCTGAGCGGGCTCGACCAGTACTTCGCGTTCGGCTCGACCCACATCGCGCCGGCCGTGTCGTTCGGCATGACCGACTCGATCCAGTTCCCGCGCACGATGACGATCAGCATCAATTTCGGGATCGTCGTGCCCTCGACCGACCACGCGATCCAGACCGAGGGCATCGGCACCCACCCGTTCGCAGCCGAGCCACCGTCCATCGACCTGTTCGTCAAAGGGCTCCAGTATCGCTCGTCACTCGCCGGCGCGAGCGGTGCGATCGAGATCACCCAGTGGGGTGTCAATGAGGGGGACACCGTCGCCGGCACCTACCAGGGCACCGTCATCGCCGAGGGCGCAACCGGCCGCACCATCGACCTCAGCGGCAGCTTCCACTTCGTATTGCCGGCCAGGAACGCCGGCCAGCCGCAGTAGCCCGCAGGCCTTCGCAAGGATGGCGAAGCCTCGACTGAAGGCCTTCGCAGGCACTTGACTCAACCCCGCATGAGGTCGGCAGCAGCAGAAGAGAGCCGAAGAACTTGATGAAGTGGGGCCCGCCGTGATCCACTGCCATCGCAAACCCTTCCTCGCCGCATCGGCTGCCAGGGCCGACCCGCCCCCAGGGCCGTCCCCCTCAATTTCGATCACACCTTGTTTCGGTGAGCGCCTTGACGGTCGGCGCACGCTGAGGCGAATTGTTGTAAACCTTGGATGTGATGAGTCTTTCGTCTCCAGGCGTGCCACGGCGAGCTCGATTTCGACGGGTGTGGCGGAAGTCAGAGACGAGAGCGTCGCAAGCGACAATGGCTCGTTCGAGAACGCGCTCAACCCGAGCACAGATTGAGCCAGAGGGGGCATCGCTCGGACCTGTTGTCCGATGAACTCTTCTGGACTGATGGCCTCCAAAGGCTTGGACTCTAGTGCCTTTGCGCGCGCCCAGAGCTCAATGAGATGGGGCGATCCGCCGGAATGCACAGCGACCTCGTCGGCCTCATCGGCGCTGAGCGACAACGAGCGACCGAGCTCGGTAGCGTGACCCGACTCGAGGGGGCCGATGGATACATCGACGACTTCATGGGATCGCGTGCCGTCCTCCCAGGCGAGGAAGTCTGCGAGGAAGGTTTGGTCGCCGGGTTTGTCCTCGACACGATAGGACAGGATGAAAGCGATGGACGAAGCACTGGCATCGACGAGAACTTCGCGCAGGGCGCGCGCACTGAGCTCGTCGCCCCATTGGAGGTCATCCAGGATGATGACGACGGTGCCAACCTGGCAAAGGGAGGTGACGGCCCGAGCCAGCGCGCGAAAGCCGAAGCGGCGTCTCTCGCGGGGCTCGGCCTCATCGGCGTGGGGCTCGCGCGGTCCTCGCGGGGGCGCCGATGAGTTGCGCGTGTGACTGGAGTCTGCTGCGAGCTCGGGCAACAGACCGGGGAAGATATGGGAGCAGGCTGCACGCTCTAACGGGGTGAGTGACTGCTCCCAACGCCCCGGCGTGGTGCGCGGTCGTTGGGCGAGCTGCTCGACACATTCGTCGAGGACGCGCAGAGGAATTTGGTCACGACGGTGGCAAGTGCCAGTGATCACCGCGTGTGCTGGCAGGTCACGAAGGGTGAGCTCGACGCGCTGCAGGAGGCGCGACTTGCCGATTCCAGATGGACCGCGCACATGGACCACGACCGGACGTCCTTCGCGGGCGCGGCCGACGGCATCGAGCACCCGAGAGAGCTCATGGTCGCGGTTGATGAACGGGAGGACGAGGGTCGGACGCTGCGCTCCGATCTCGGGGCCACCATCGAAGCCGAAGGCCTGTCGCACGGATGCGCCGTTGCCGCGCTCTTCGCGGTGCGGGGCGAGAAGGACTGCGAGTAAGCTGCGCAGCTCGGGGCCAAGGTCCGAAAGGTCCGAAAGGATCGAAGGGATCGAAGGGATCGAAGGGATCGAAGGGACACGCTGCTTATCGGCGACCATGGCGGCAAGCGATTCGGTGGTGAAGGGCAATCGCCCAACGAGCAGCTCGAAGAGCACGACACCAACACTGTACCAATCGGAAGCGGCGTCGGCGGGGCCACCGAGGCACACCTCGGGCGCCGCGTAGATCCAAGTTCCGACGCCTGTTTCGCGGACCTCGTTGGCGGAACGCGCGTGGCCGAGATCCACCGGGACGAGGCGCTGGTCGCGCGTGTAGAGAAGGTTGGCCGGCTTGATGTCGCCGTGCGTGAGGCCGTTGGCGTGCACCGCTTCGAGGCCTGAAAGGAGGTCGGCGACGACGGTGCGCAAGCGCGCGGGGTCGATGGAAGCACCCGCTGCGAAGGCGGAGAACAAGTCAGCCCCGTCGATCAATCGCATCGTGTAGCAGGTGACTCCATCGGCCTCGATGAGGTCGAGCGGAAACACCACGTGGGGATGTGCGAGCCCTACCGCGCGCCTGAACTCACGCTTGAGGTCGGAGGTCGAGTCGCTGGGATTGTGCAAAATCTTGACCGCGACTTCCTCACCGCGCTGACTGTCATGGGCGCGAAAAACGGTCGCCGAGACGCTAGCGCCCATCTGCCGAGACGAAAAGGAAATGCGTCGGTCGCGTAGGGCAGAGGGCACTCTCCAAGGAGTGAAGAGGTAGAGCGCCGTAAGGATAGTCGAAGTGTAGCGGGCCGTGAAGTGCGTCGGCGATTTGGGCGATTCGGGAGGTTATTGCCCGCCAGGAATGCAGGCCAACCGCAGTAGCCCGTTGGCCTCAGCTCAGCGCCTGAGGCGCTTGCGCGCAGCCGCTTCCTGGGCGTTGGACCCTTCGACGATGCGCAGATGATGATGCCCATCGTGTCCGCCGACGAGGGCGATGAGCCGCCACGACTTCGTCTTCTTCTGCTGCGCGAGCGACACCGGACCCGTCTTCGGCAGCGTCTTTTCGAAGTGCCGCTTGACCGTGCCATCGACCAGGATCGCGTCGACCGGCGTGCTGAGGTCACGCCCCGTCGCC
>Ga0335394_10009841_pt1 | contig 10783 bp, 10 predicted proteins | sample MAT03_FD_205741 | JGI IMG/M metagenome (GOLD analysis project Ga0335394, IMG submission 205741) | Freshwater microbial communities from Lake Fryxell liftoff mats and glacier meltwater in Antarctica - MAT-03 (spades assembly) (version 2) ... | reverse complement strand
GCCCGTCATGAAACCAGGGCAACCAAGGCTGCCTCCATGGTCTGGGTTTGGGCCTGGGGCAGCCAGCGGCGATAGGCATCACTTGGCGCCCATTCCGGCACGAGCGTGGCCAGCGCAATCACGACGCCAGCGTGGTCGCGACGGGCGCAGGCCGCCAGCAAGCGGTCACTGAGGTCCTCCAGGCGGTCCCATTCCATCTCGGTCGGCCGAGCCACCATGATACCGTCCACAGCCGTGCGTTGCTCGCTGTTGCTGATCAGCAGTTCCTCGTACAGTTTCTCGCCCGGCCGCAGTCCGGTGAAGGTGACGGCGATGTCCCGATCCGGGACCCGGCCGGTCATCCAGATCAGCTGACGAGCCATGTCCGCGATGCGCACCGGCGCGCCCATGTCGAGGATGAATATCTCGCCGTGCTGGGCCAGCGCCCCGGCCTGAAGGACCAAGGCGGCAGCCTCAGGGATCAGCATGAAATAGCGGGTGATGTCCGGATGGGTGACCGTCACCGGCCCGCCGGCGCGGATTTGCTCAAGAAAGCGCGGCACCACCGAGCCCGAGCTGCCGAGCACGTTGCCAAAGCGCACGGCGCACAACCGGGTGCGGGTCGGATAATTCTGGAGCAGGAGCTCGCACACCCGCTTGGAAGCGCCCATCACATTGGTCGGCCGGACGGCCTTGTCGGTGCTGATCAGCACCAAGCGCTCGACGCCGCAGCGGTCCGCGGCCAGGAGCAGGTTCCGAAAGCCGCCGACGTTGTTGGCCAAGCCGACGAACGGGTTCTCCTCCACCAGCGGCACATGCTTGTAGGCGGCGGCGTGGAAGACCACCTGGGGCCGGTGCGCCGCCATGGCCTCCGAGATGCTTTCCGCGCAGGCGAGGTTGCCAAGGATCGGGACCACTTTCAGGTTGGGGAAACGTGCGGTGATCTCCCGGTGGATCTCGTACAGGTTGAACTCGCTGTGGTCTAGCAACAGCAGGCTCTCAATGCCGCAGCCGGCGATCTGCCGCGTCAACTCGCTGCCGATCGAGCCGCCCGCGCCGGTGATCAGGACGGTCTTGCCTGCGAGCATCGCCTGGACGGGAGTGCGGTTGAGCAGGCGCGACGGCCGTGCCAGCAGGTCCTCAAGGGCGATATCCTTGAGCGCCAGTTCACCAGATTCGACCAGGGCGGACTTAACCCCCTGGACCACCAGCAGACGAAGATGATTCGCCATGCAGGCCTGGAACAGAGCCCGGGTCAGGGCTTGGGGTGGGTTGCTAACTGCGAGGACCACGGCCTCGGGGCGAGTTCGCGCCACCACCGCGTCGAAGTCCTTGAGCCCGCCCAGCACGCATCGGCCATGAATGAGGGCGCGGTGCTTGTGCCGGTCGTCATCAAGGAAACCGACCGGCCGGTAGGAGCCAAGACGACGAAGGTTGCGGATGGTCAACTCGCCCAAGTCGCCAGCCCCATAGATCAGCGCACGCCTCTGGTCGGATCCCTGGCGGTATTCGAGCATCATCCGAGCCATGATGCGCGTGGTGCCGCAGAGCGCGAAACTCACCAACCCTTCGACAATGAGCATGCGCGGACCCAGGCCGGCGGCGTTCTCCCAGTGCAGGAAGAAGGCGGCGGCCACCCCCACCCCCGTCCCGGCCGCCACGCCCCAGGCGGCGGTGGATAAGGTATGGAGGCCGGAGTACCGCAGCACCGACCGGTACATTCCGAGCCGGATGAACGCGATGAGGCGGACGGCGATGATCAGGCCCAGGATACACACGGCCCCTTGAGACAACAAGCTCTCCAGCAATTGCGCCGTCAGTAGGGCAGCCGCTGCCATTGAGGCCGCATCAAGACCAAGCCACAGGCACTGTACCAGCTGCCTGCGCCTGACGTTCAGTCGCCGCCGCAGCACCCTGATCCTGGTGTCGGTCCGTGACGTCATTGGCAATGGTGTGACGGATTTCATACGAGGTGCCGTAGGGGAAATGGGACTGTATTGCCGCCGCTAGTGCCCACAAGAAGATTGCGAGATCGCAGGAAGTCGTTCCAGTCGTAGCGTGCTCGGATTCCCCATCCGGCAATTGAGGCGGTGGGATCCGCCGCCTGCTATGCGACCCCGCCGCCCTTCATCTGCCATAATCTGCACCCACTGCCCGCACCCTTGGGACGCTTGCGGCACGCACCTGGAAGGCGCTCGCAACGCCTGGAACACTGCTCCATAAACCTGACCTCGGAAGCTGATTGCGCGACGCTCTCAGACTCTATTGCCGTGCGTTGCTCGACCGCTAGTGTCCGCCCTTCCCAAAACCGACCGACCATGCCGGTCAGCGTGGGAGCGGCTTCCGTCGCTCTGCTGTCCACACTTCTGTCAGTCTGCGCCCGAGGTTTCCCCCATGACTACCGAGCATGTCTACCGAACTTCCACCGAGGTCGACGCGGCCAGCGCCGTATCGCAGATCTTCACCGCCAATCCCGACCCGGTGGCGACTCGCCTGGACAATTTCACCAAGTATGTGCGGCGGGTCCCTCTGAAGCGCTTCCTGGCGATGTACGAGATATACAAGCGCATCCTGCCGGTGAAAGGCTCAATCATCGAATGCGGAGTCTTCCGCGGCTTCGGTACGATGGCCTGGGCCAAGCTTAGCGCCATCCTCGAACCCGAAAACCTGACCCGCAGGATCTATGGCTTCGACACCTTCGCCGGATTTCCGTCGGTCGCTGGTCAGGATGCGAGCGCCAATCCTCGGAGCCCGAACGCAGTGGGCGACCTGCACGCCGATTCCCACGCGGAATTGCTGGCCCTGATCGCCGCCTACGACCAGGACCGCTACCTTGGGCACATCCCCAAGGTCTCACTGGTCAAGGGCGACATCTCTGCGACCGTCGAGCCGTTCCTGGCGGCCAACCCGCAACTGCTGGTCAGCATGCTCTTCCTCGACTGCGACCTATATGAGCCTACACTTGCCGCTCTGAAAGCCTTCGTTCCGCGCATGCCGCGTGGCGCGCTTATCGTCTTCGACGAGCTCGACAATCCCAAGTGGCCGGGCGAGACCCTGGCGATGCTCCAGCACTGCGCCGGTCGACCGCTGCGACTGCAGCGCCTGGAGTGGGACCCCTACATCGCGTTCGCCGAGGTCGAGTAAGGACTCCCAGCCATGCGCACCGTCCCGTTCTTCAATTACCCGGCCCTATTCACCACCGAGGAGGAAGATCTCGTCCGGATATTCCGCGCCGTAGGACGACGCGGCGCCTTCATTCTTCAACAGGAGCTCGTCGATTTCGAGCGCCGCCTCGCTGAATACGTGGGCTGCCGCTTCGCCGTCGGCGTGGGCAATGCCACCGACGGACTGCAGTTCGCCTTGATCGCTGGCGGCATCAGGTCGGGCGATGAGGTGATCATCTGCTCCCACACCATGCAGGCGACGGCCGCCGCTGTACATTTCGCCGGTGCCGTGCCCGTCCCCGTCGAGGTTGGTCGCGACCGGTGCATCGATCCCGCCGCAGTAGCGGCGGCGGTGACCGCGCGGACCAGGGCAATCATGCCCACCGACCTCAATGGCCGCACCTGCGATATGGACGCCATCCAGGCGATCTGCCGCGATCGCGGCCTACTGCTGTTCGAGGACGCGGCCCAGGCCCTGGGATCGACGTTTCGCGGCAAGAGTGCCGGCACCTTCGGGGTCGCCGCGGCGATTAGCTTCTATCCAGCCAAGACGCTGGGATGCCTTGGTGATGGCGGCGCGGTGATCACCGACGACCCGCAGGTCCACGAGCGGCTTCTGAAACTGCGCAGCTTTGGCCAGAACGAAGTCGGCGAGACCGAGTTCTGGGCCATGAACAGCCGGCTGGACAACCTCCAGGCGGCCTTCCTTGACTTCCGGCTGAAGGATTATGACAAGATCGTGGCGCGGCGCCGGCACATCGCTGGGCTCTACCAGGGCCGGCTCGCCAGCCTGCTGCAGCTTGGCCTGCCGCCGGCCCCGGACAGCGACCCGCGCCACTTCGATGTCTACCAAAACTATGAGATCGAAGCTGAACACCGCGACGATCTCAAGAAGCATCTCGCCGACCGGGGTGTCGGCACCCTCATCCAGTGGCGCGGGCAGCCAGTGCACCGCCAGCATCGACTCGGCTTCACTGCCAAGCTCCCGGCCACCGATGCATTCTTCGCCCGCTGCCTGATGCTGCCCCTGAACATGACGGTGACGGACGATGACATCATGTACGTCTGCGACCATGTCGAGGGCTTTTACCGTGGACGCTAAGCCTACCACTGCGAACGCCGCCGACGGCGCGTTACAGGGCCTGGCCAGGCGCATCCGCATCCATGCTGTCAGGATGACTTCGCGCGGCGGCAGCAGCCACATCGGATCCTGCCTCAGCTGCGCCGACATCCTTGCCGCCGTGTATGGCGCGGCGCTTCGGATCGATTCCAAGTCGCCCCAGGATCCCGCCCGCGACCGCTTCATCCTCTCCAAGGGGCATGCCGGTGCGGCGGTCTACGCCACACTCGCGGAGCGCGGCTTCTTCCCGGTGGAGCGGCTGGCGGACCACTATCAGGACGGCTCCCTGCTGTCGGGGCACGTGAGCCACAAGGGCATCCCTGGCGTCGAGCTCTCAACTGGGTCGCTGGGCCACGGCCTGGGGGTCGGCACCGGGATGGCCTGGAGCCTCCGCAGCATGGGCGGCGGGCAGCGGGTGTACGTCCTGCTCTCCGACGGCGAGCTGGACGAGGGCTCGAACTGGGAGGCGGTGTTGTTCGCCGCCCACCATCGCCTGGACAACCTGGTGGCAATCATCGACTACAACCGCATCCAGAGCCTGGCCCCGGTCGCCGAGACCCTCGCCCTGGAGCCGCTGGCCGACAAGTGGCGCGCGTTCGGCTGGACCGTGGTCGAGGCCGACGGCCATGACGTGGACGGGCTGGCCGCAGCCCTCGCCGGCGCGCCGGGACGCGGACATCCCTGCGTGGTCATTGCGCACACCACCAAAGGGAAGGGCGTCAGCTTCATGGAGAACTCCGTTCTGTGGCACTACCGCACCGCCCGAGGTGACGAACTCGCCGCGGCCCTGTCCGAGTTGGAGTCCTGACATGCGCGATGCCTTCCTGGCCAGCCTGCTCCAGTGCGCGGAGCGCGACCCGCGCATCGTGCTCCTGACGGGCGATCTCGGCTTCAAGGTGCTTGATCCGTTCGCTGCCCGCCTGCCGGCGCAGTTCATCAATGCCGGCGTGGCCGAGCAGAACATGACGGCAATGGCCGCCGGTATCGCCCTTACCGGGCGCATCGCGGTCACCTATTCGATCGCTAACTTCCCGACCCTGCGCTGCCTCGAGCAGATCCGCAACGATGCCGCCTACCACGACGCCGACGTCAAGGTGGTGGCGGTCGGCGGCGGCTTCAGTTACGGCGCCCTCGGGATCAGTCACCATGCCACCGAAGATCTTGCCGTCCTCAGGGCCATGCCCGGCGTCACCGTCCTGGCCCCGGGCGATGACAGCGAAGCGGCGGCGGCGACCGAGGCGATGCTGTCGCACCGCGGAACCTGCTACCTGCGCATCGACCGGGCCGGAGCCCCAGCGCAAGCGGGCGGGCCAGGCTTCCAGATCGGCAAGGCCCGCCGGCTGCGCGAGGGCCGCGACCTGACCCTTGTCGCCTGCGGCGGCATCCTCGCCGAGGCGGTCGCGGCTGCGGACCTGCTGGCCAAGCGCGGAGTCGAGTGCCGGGTCGTCAGCATGCACACCATCCGGCCCCTTGACCATGCCGAGCTCGAGTGCGCTGCGCTCGAAACCGGCGGCATCGTCACGGTTGAGGAGCACACCGTCTATGGCGGTCTGGGCGGCGCCGTCGCCGAGCACCTCCTGGAAGCGGGCAGGCCGCCGCGCCGCTTCCTGCGCATCGGTCTGCCAGGGGTCTTCTCATCGATCGTGGGCAGCCAGGATTATCTCCGCCGTGCATATCGCATGGATGCCGCAGCGATCGCCGAGCGCAGTCTGGCGCTGCTCGCTTGAGCATTGCGCCAGGCATGCCACTGGTGCCGTCCTCACACCGCTGCCCTCCGCCGATCCGCCATCCATGAAACGCCTCCTTGATCTAGCCGCGTCCGGAATTGGCCTGCTCATCCTGTCGCCCATCATCGGCATCCTCTGCCTGCTGGTGTGGGGCCAGGATTTCCGCTCGCCGTTCTACATCGCACCCCGGGCCGGGCGGGGCGGCAGGCCGTTCCGGATGGTCAAGCTGCGCTCGATGGTGATGGGCGCCGATCGCATCGGTGGGAGCTCCACCGCGGCGAACGACCGGCGGATCACCTGGGTGGGCCGCTTCATCCGCCGCTTCAAGTTCGACGAACTGATGCAACTCTGGAACGTCCTGCGCGGCGACATGAGCCTGGTCGGCCCCCGCCCGCAGGTGCTGCCCGCGGTGGCCGCCTACACCGAGGCGGAGCGCGGCATGCTGGACGTGCGGCCGGGCATCACCGACCTCGCCTCCATCGTCTTCAGTGACGAGGGCGACATCCTCAAGCAGGCGGCCGACCCCGACCTGCGCTACGAGCAGATCATCCGCCCCTGGAAGAGCCGTCTCGCCCTGGTCTATGTGCGCGTGCCGGGCGTCTGGCTCGACCTGCGGATCATCGTTCTGACCATCGTCGCGATCGTCTCGCGGCCGACTGCCCTGCGCGGTATACAGCGGCTGCTTGCCCGCCTGGACGTCGATAGTGAGGTGATGCGCGTCGCGCGGCGGGCCGAGCCCCTGCCCGAGGCCCCACCGCCGGGCGCGACCGAGGTCGTTCGCGCCGTGCCGGCCTAGCTCTGTTTCGCGGTGATGACGTAGCTGCCGAGGACGCCCAGTCCTAGGCGGGGGAGCTTTGCCCCTGTCCCGGCGAGGCGGAAGCCGCAACGCTCCGCCACTGCGCACGATGCCGTATTGGCCTCGGTGGTGAGATACCAGAGCGTGCGCGCTCCATGAAACCGCTCGGCAATAGCCCGCAGCGCTCCCGACGCCAGGCCACGCCCGCGCTGGTCCTCGGCCGTCCAGGTGTCGCCGACCTGGAGATCGTCCCGGTCCATAAACGGGAACCGGAAATATCCTGGAAATATTGAGGAACGATGCGACGCCCGGCCCGTGGCGTCGTGGACGATGGCGGCCACCTGATAGCCCCGGTTGCGGAAGACGCCGGCATAGTGGCAGGCCCACCATACCAACGCCGGGGTGGGCCGGCACCCGGGCGGTATCGCACGCAGCAGCCCGGGACGCCACCAGTCCAGCCGGTATGGTGCGCTGACGACGTGTCCGGCTGCAGGCCGCGGATCGGACGCCGCGAGGCGGTAGAAGCGTAGGGTCATGGGCGATGGTCGGTGGAGGCGTGGGCAGATGACTCCAGCAGGTCGGCCCACACGGCCCCCTGGGCCTCGACCGTGAAGCGCTGGTGGCCAAGGGCGAAGGCATTCGTCCGCTTGCGGGCCAGCACCTGGGGGTCGAGGGCCTGGACCAGAGCCGCGTGCAGGCCGGCGGCGTCGCCGGGGACGACGGCCCAGCCGCAGTCATGGGCCGTGATCAGGCGGCTCAGTTCCGACGCAGGCCCGGCAACCGCCAGCATCGCCTGGCCAGCGACCAGGATGCTGAAAGCCTTACTCGGGAAGACGACCGCTTCGGCCCCGGCCGATTGCAGCACCAGCCCGACCTGGCAACTGCGCATGCGCTCGGCCCAGGCGACATCATCGAGCGGCTCGCCGATCACCAGCCGACCGCTGTCGAGCAGGGCGCCATGGTGCTGGCGCAGGTCTCGGGCGAAACCTGCCCACAGGGCCCCACTGGCATGGAAGCGGAGGACACTGCCCGACGGCAGTCCGCTCGCGGACAGCATGGCTAGGACCGTGCCAGGGTCATGCATTAGGCCCATGGTGCCGCAATACAGCACGGCAACTTCACCAGCAGGTTGGGGCGGGTGGTCTGCGAACGGTGCGCCGGTCGCGCCGACGGGGATGACGCAAGCGAGCGGATTTCCGCCGCCGCAGGTCGCCATGTGCGCGCGGTGAGCGTCGCTGATGAACACCGCCGCCGCGGAGTGGCGCGCCGCCCTGGCGCAGAGCGCGCGCAGACCGCGCTCTGGCCAGGAGCCGCGGCGGAGGAGCCCGGACAACACTAGCGCCTCGGGGTAGATGTCGTTCTGCAAGGTCACCACCGGCCTGCGGCCCAGGGCGCAGGCGATCGCCGGCAGGTAGAACGGGCTGGTGACCGCCAGGATGCAGTCGTAGTGGCGCCTGGCGAAGAGCAGGAACCAGCAGCACCACAGCGGGTAGAGTACGTAGATCCGCAGGCGCAGCAGCGCCCGGCCGGCCAGCGACCGTGGCTTGCGGTAGGTGCGGTCATCGAAGCCATGGCACGAGCGGATCTCGACACGGCCGGTCAGAGCCATCGCCTCAAGCGTACGCAGCCACTGCTGCCCACCGGCATGGGCCGAGAGGACCACAGTGCGGACGGGCGCCTTCGTCATGCGCGGCCATCGCCGGCGATCGGCTTGTCCGGCATCACTAGCGCGCCGTGGCGCGGCGGTGCCTTGGCCAGCATGGCGTCATGATTCGCGATCTGCGCGGGCGTGAAGCGCATACGGAGCATATTCGCCGGGACCCCGCCGACGATCGCGAAGGGCTCCACATCACGCGTGACCACCGCGCCGGCAGCGATGACACTGCCACGGCCGATGGTCACGCCCGCCATGATGATGGCCCGGTGGCCAATCCAGACGTCATCCTGCACCACGGTCGGTTTCACCTCGGGCCGGCCGCTGAAGATCATCGGCACTCCGTCGATGTCGATGCGATGGTCCCCGCCGAGGATTGACACTTGGGGCGCGAACATGACATAGTTGCCCAGCCGGACATTTGGACAGATGTAGGCACCCGCCCCCATGAAGCCGTGCTGGCCGGCGACGAGGTCCGGCGACACGTGGAGGACGGGGAGATTTATATAAAACGTGCGGTGGACGCCGCGCAGCCCCAGGCGGCGATGAACAATCGCCATCTTCCAGCGCCGCAGCAGCCCCCGCAGTGCGTCGTGCCGCCTCATCAGATTGATCAGCGCCTTCATGCCGTACCGGCGCCTCCGCGGACGTGACGCACGATCCAGGCGTCAAGGGGGCCGATCTCGTGCTCCCAGTTGTGCCTTTCCAGGAAGCCGGCCCGAGCCTGGTTGCCCATCGCTAGACATCCGGCGGGATCGGCGGCCAAGCGCTGGATCGCCGCCGCAATCGCATCCGGGTCCTCGAAATCGGTAAGGATCCCGCAGCGCTCGGCCTCCACGATGCCGACCATCTCGGGCGCGTAGGCGGGCACCACGATCGCGAGTCCGGTTGCCATGTATTCGAAGATCCGGTTGGGCAGGCTGTCGCCGCCCAGGTCGCGGCCGTAGGCGATCAGCCCGGCATGGCACCCGGCGATGACCGCGGGCATCTCGCGATGGGTCAGCCTGGGCCGCAGCTCGATTGCCTCGCGGACACCGAGCTCGTCGATGAGCTGGCCGAACTGCCGCGCTTCCACGCCACCGGCGGGCAACGTATCCATCATCACTACGCGGACGGGGCCGCAGCCGTGGTCAAGCGCCCGGCGGATGCCGCGCAACACCGCCAGGGTCCCGCGCCCGGGATCGTTCTTCCCGTGGAAGAGGCGCAGCGGCTCGCCGCCACCGGCCTGCCGACGGTCAGGGCTTGGCGCGCCGAACCATGACGGCGCGCAGCTCCGCACCCGCATGGCACTGGGATGGCGATCCGCATAGGTCGCAAGCAGGGTGTCGTTCACCGCGATAACCACATCGCAGCGCCTGGCCACCGACCGCATCCGGCCCTTGACCAGGAGCTTCAACGGCGGCACCGGCACCCCCATGGTCCAGCGGTCGAGCATGGCGCCGTGGAACGCCTCGTGAATGTCGAAGAGCGATGTCGCCCCCATGCGTCGCGCCAGACGCACAGCGACCGGCGCGGAATCAGGATCCGGTGCATAATAGACATCCGCGCCCGACACGGCGGCAGCGGCGTGGCCCAGCCGGTACGGCATGCGCAGCCGACCGAGCCTGCCTCGTGGCGGATCAAGCGCGATCAGCTCAAAGCGCGGCGCGGTGCGCGCCCCCGCCGGCACCGATGGGGATACAGGACCGACCCAGGTGACCTGGAACCCGGAGGCCAGCCAGTGGTCGACAAACTTGCTGCGTACGCGCACGTCGTCCAGTTGGTGGACCGTGGTGATGACGCAAATATGGGGCATTTGTGGTTCAGGCATCGGTTGGTGTTAATGTTGGTGTTGGTGCGGGTTCGACCTGGGCCTGGCGGCGCTGCGCGGAGCGCGCCAGGCTCGCCCATACCAAGCAGAGAAGGATCAGCAGCGTCGTCCCGGACAGGAAGAAGCCCGATAGCCCGTTGGTGATTGAGGTGAAGATTTTGAACGCACCGACCCCGAATACGAGACACGAAAACGGCGTCTTCGGAATGTGCGTGAAGGCGCTGACGAAGAGCGCAATCATCGTCCCGACCAACAGCGTACCGATGGCCGCCATCGGCCAGCCGCCCAGGGCGATGGCTTCCCCCAGATAATAGGTCGGCACATTGCCGGCGCTCCCGTTATCAACCCCGACGGGATTAATCTCGCGCATCAATTGCCGGCCAGGGGTCTCCAGGTCTTCCGCGCTCAGCTTATTACGCAGGGCAGGATGAAGCAGGGAAACCAGCGGCACGGGATTGTCGGCAAACTTGTCGATGTACAGTGGGAGGCCCACCCATTGCCCATGGATCGCGCGAGTGATAAATGTCTCATGG
>Ga0335394_10009817_pt1 | contig 10799 bp, 8 predicted proteins | sample MAT03_FD_205741 | JGI IMG/M metagenome (GOLD analysis project Ga0335394, IMG submission 205741) | Freshwater microbial communities from Lake Fryxell liftoff mats and glacier meltwater in Antarctica - MAT-03 (spades assembly) (version 2) ... | reverse complement strand
CAGGGAATTGTTCGCCCCTGAATGCGTCGTATTCCGCGGATTCCGTTCCATTCGCTTGTCGACGGACGACGCCCGTCGTCTGTGCTTACCGTTGCCCCGCACAAAGACGTAGGTTATGTTGAAGGAGTAATCGCTGAACTGACACGTCCGTTGGAGATTCCATGAGCCGCGAATACAGCGTTGTCATTGAACGGGACGAAGAGGGATATTTTGTGGTTCGGTCCCTTCGTTGCCGGGCTGTCATACCCAGGCACGGTCGCTCGACGAGCTGATGGAACGCGCGCGAGAAGCGATCGCTTTATGCCTGGAGGTCGAAGCCGATTCGGCCAAGGGTTTGGAGTTTGTCGGGGTCCAGCGAGTCAGGATCCCCGCATGAGCAGCAAATTGCCGGCTCTGACCGGATCCGAAGTGATCCGAGCATTAAAGGTCGATGCGACCAAGACGAGTTCCGAGCTTCCGCAAACAGGGACGCAAACCGACGCCACGCCGGCTTTTCATACCGTCGTGGTTCCTTCGAAAATTGATGCGACGAAGCCGATCACGGACCTTCCGCAGACGGGGAACCAAGGGGCGACGATCACGACCCCTTATGAGCCCGTTCACGCGCCCCGGGCGATCACGCCCTATCCCGGTTAAGAGATCATTATCGGCATAATCGTTCATATCGTCCCCAACTTACGTTGTTTGACACGCCTAAATTGTGAATCAGCCGGCAGCAACGTCGCAAACATCCCAAATTACCTATAATAACATTGGCTCTCGCTTGGCCGAGCACGGAGGGAAGTTCGTGCTGCTGAAGGAATCATTCTCCACCAAGGAATTTCATGGCTGCCATCTCAGGATTGGTCGATTTAACCGGCGACCAAAATGCCGTACCTGCCGTGGTACGTGCGATGAATCAGGCGCTCGCTCATCGCGGGCCTGATGGCGAAGGTTATCACGTCGGTCCGGGCATCGCTCTTGGCTATCGCCATCTCGGCCCACTTTCGGAACATTCCATTCGTGTCGGCTCGACGCCCCGGGGAACCGTTGCCTATTGCCAGGCGCGGCTGAGCGATGCCGACTCGCTACGGCAACAGCTCGAAGCGCATGGGCATCACCTTCGTAGCAGCCAACCCGCCGAGATCTTGGCTCACCTCTGGGATGAGTACGGACCCGCGATGTTCGACAAGATTCGCGGCGCCTTCGCCTTCGCTCTTTGGGACCCGCGCCGCCGCTGCCTGCTCCTGGCTCGCGACCGCTTCGGGATCGCTCCTCTATACTGGACCCGTCAGGGCGACCATCTCCTCTTCGCATCCGAGATCAAGGGACTTCTCGCCTCAGGTTTGGTCGAAGCGGCCGTCGATCGTGCCGGTCTTGATCACGTCTTCACCTTCCTTGGCATGCCAGCCGCGAGGACTTGCTTTCAGGGCGTCCAGGCCCTGTTGCCTGGGCATTACCTCCTTGTTCATGTTTCGTCAGGCGCAGAACCTCGCTTCGAAGAACGGCAGTATTGGGACCTCGACTTTCCCGATCACGGTCAAGAAGAGCGCGGCGGCAGCCTGGAACGCCGGGCGACCGAACTCGAAGATGCACTGAAACTCGGCGTGGCCCGACGTCTTCAAGGCGATTTACCCATCGCATCCTATGTCAGTGGCGGCATCGATTGCAGCACGATTCTCGCACTGGCGGGAAACGTTCAACAGAAACCGGTGCCGTCGTTCACGGTGCGTTTCGAGGATCCCAAGTACGACGAATCGGAACGCGCCGGGCGGGCGGCCCGAGCCGGAGGCTCCGAGCCTGTCGTGCTCACGTGTAACCGCGACCAGATGCTGCAAACCTACCCGCGCCTGATCGAAGCCGTCGAGAGCCCCGTTCCCGAGCCATCCGGCGCCACCCTCCTGATGCTGGCCGAGCGTGTCCGGGCCGCCGGATACCGGGCCGCCCTCGTGGGCGATGGGGCCGACGACCTTTTTGCCGGCTACCCTTGGTTCAAGGCCGATCGCCTGCTCAGCACATTCGACGTGATTCCGGGCATCAAGCCGAGCCAGTTGATTCGCCGCCTGTACGTGCGGATGACTTCCCAAGTGCCCTGGAGCAAAGTTCAACGGATTCAGAAGCTCGTGGGCGGCCATCACGCCTGGCTCGATTTCTACGGCCTGGTCGGCCTGTCCAAGCTTCGCTTTTATAGCCCCCAGATGCGGGAGTCGCTGAACGATCGCGTGCCCTATGACGACCTGAAACTGAACCTGGACCGGGTGAAACGCTGGCACCCGCTCAATCAGGGCCTCTACATGGGCATGAAGGTACACGTGCCAGGCTTGTTGTTGCAAGGCAAGGGCGATCGGTTAGCCGCCCATGCGGGCATCGAACTACGGCACCCGTTTCTTGATGAGGAAGTCGTCGCCCTGGCGTCGCGGTTGCATCCCTCGTGGAAGCTGCACCGCCTACGCGATAAGTACGTCCTTCGCGGCGTCGCCCAGCGCTGGCTGCCGAAGGACATCGCCTGGCGGCCCAAGTCCGATTTCACCGCACCTTGGGACACGTTGTTCGGCGAAGGCGCCCCGGCGTTCGTCGAGGAATTGCTGAGCGAAGAATCGTTGCGGCGCACGGGTTACTTCGACGTCGCCGCGGTCCATCACTGGCGTAAGAACTACCAGCAACTGGGCGCTCGCAGCGGCGGTCGGTTGGCAACCGAGATCGGCCTGGCGGGCGTCGTCGCCACGCAACTTTGGCATCACACCTATGTCGATGGGAGTCTGGCCAGCTTGCCGAGCCGAGCGTCGCACGGCGTCCTGACACCGCTGCCCGAAGCACCCGTCAATCTCGATGCGCGTCGTCACCGGGAAGTCGCGGCGGCGGGATAATGAGCCGCAACCGCGTCGTCGTCCCGGGATCGGTGCTTGCTCGAACAGGAGCCGCGACTACGATAAACTGACCAGCGCCCTAGATTGTCGTCGCTTGAGCAGGTGAATCCTCGTCAATGAATCAAGCGACGCCCGCTACCGCCCAGGTTGGTCAGACTTCGACGATCGTGCGTATCGCTCTCGGACTAAGCGTCCTCGTTCTGCTGATCTATGCCCAGACTTGTTGGTTCGATTTCGTCAACTACGACGATAGCGAATGCGTCTACGGCAATCCACATATTCTGACCGGGCTGACGTCGGCCAATTTGGTTTGGGCGCTCACGTCAAGTCATAACGCCAACTGGCATCCGCTCACGTCCTATTCCTACATGCTCGACATCGAGATGTTCGGGTTGAAGCCCGGCATGCACCACCTGGTGAATGTGTTTCTTCACATGGCGGCGGTCGTGGTGCTGTTCCTCGCTCTGCTCCGACTAACGCGCGAACTCGGGCCGAGCGCGTTTGTCGCGGCGTTGTTTGCCGTCCATCCGTTGCGGGTCGAATCCGTGGCCTGGATCTCCGAGCGGAAGGACGTGCTCAGCGGCCTCTTCTTTGCCCTGACCCTGCTCGCCTATGCAGGTTACGCCCGCCGTCCGTCGCTGGGGCGCTACGCTCTCGTGGTTGTTGCTTTTGTTCTGGGTCTGCTCGCTAAGCCCATGTTGGTCACACTTCCCTTCGTCCTTCTCTTGCTCGACGTGTGGCCGTTACGGCGCTTCGTGCCGGACGGGGCCGGACGAAGAAATGCAACCGCGATCTTGCTTGAAAAGCTGCCGTTGCTGGCACTGGCGGCGGCGTCTTCGGCCGCCACGGTCTGGGCTCAGGCCGCGGCATTTGCTTCTCTCGACATGATCTCGCCCGGTCAGCGGGCGGCCAACGCGGTTGTGTCTTACGCGGCTTATATCCGGCAGATGTTCTGGCCGTTCAACTTGGCCGCGCCTTATCCGCATCCGCGTGACCAGCTTCCCGTGGCCGAACTGATCGCGTCGGGCATCTTGCTTGTCGTCGTGACCGCCATCGCGATTGCCTGGCGACGCAAACGGCCCTACGTGCTCGTCGGCTGGCTTTGGTATCTCGGCATGCTTGTTCCCGTGATCGGCCTCGTTCAGGTGGGCGATCAGGCCCGCGCGGATCGTTACACCTACTTGCCCCAGATTGGTCTCTATCTCAGCCTAACTTGGTTGACGGTCGAGACAACCCGCTCATGGCCACAGTGCCGGCTCGTTCTCGGTTGGCTGGCCGCGGGCCTACTCTTGGTTCTCACCTGTTTGTCATGGCGACAGGCAAGGCACTGGCGCGACACGACGGCCCTGTTTCAGCATGCTCTGGATTGCACGTCGAACAATTTGGTGGCCCACTTGAACCTGGGAAGCGATTTGGTTCAGAAGGGAAGATATGCCGAGGCGGCTGGCCATTACGAACGCGCGTTGGCGATCTTGCCGCGAAGCCTGGGAGGCTTGAGCGGCTATGGAGGCACACTGATTCAGCTAGGTCGATACGACGAGGCGACCGCATATTTGCTCCGAGCCCTCGAAGTCGCCCCGCCGCAAACGCCCGTGCTGATCCAACTGGGCATCGCCTACGGTCATCTGCGGCGGTTTGACGAAGCACAAACATTTATGCGGCAAGCTCTCGAACGGGAGCCTGGTTCGGCCGCCACGAATAACGCCCTCGGCGTGCTGTACGTCCAGCAAAAAAAGCCCAGCCAGGGTGTCGAGTGGTTTGAACACGCGGTCAAACTGGAGCCGGCGAACAACGCCTACCGCACCAATTTGACATTCGCGCTCTACCAGAGCAACCGCCTCGGCGAGGCGTTGGACGTCCTGCGTGAAACGATCCACATGAGGCCGAACGATGTGGGCGTTCTTCGTTTCGCCGCCCGCATCGCGGCAACCAGCGACGACATCACGGTGCGGTCGCTCCCGGAGGCAATCGCCTGGGCGGAGCGAGCCAACAAGCTGACCCACGGCCAGGTTCCCTTGATCCTGGACGAACTCGCGATCTGCTACGCCGCCGCGGGCCGCTTCGACGATGCCGTTCGAGTGGAATCGAGAGCCATTGAGTCGGCTCTCGCCAGCGAATCACCCGAGGTCATCTCCAACCTGCGAAGTCACCTGGAACATTTTCGCTCAGGCAAACTCCCCAAGACTTCGTCGCCGATGCCGGAATAGAGGTCCGATGTTCGCGAAAAGCAATCGGGTGTCCACCTCATTCATCGTATTTCAGCAAGAACTTCGGGTTGATCGCCTTGAAGCTAAGCCGGCCGCCGACGTCCTCATCGTTTTCCTCGACCAGCGGACGAAGCACCACGCCTTCGCGCTGGACTTTGGGGTTCAGCACGCTCGTTCCTTCTGAAAAAGCGATCAGTTCATCAATCGAGTGATCGAGTATGATTGTGCCGAGCTGTGGCACGCCATCGAGCCCCAGTTCGGCCACGAGCGCCAACGCGTCGGGATGGTCGAGCAGACGAAAGGTGTCCACGTTCAGAACGTTGAACACGCGCAACGTAGTGGCGGCCAGTGCGTACTTGTTCTTCTGGATTCCCGGGCCGATCACTTCCGCCTGAATTGCGAGATCGTGGCCGAGGCGCTCCCGGGCGGTACGAAGCTTTTCCTCCAACTTGACACCTCGCGCGACGCGCACCATCACGTTCGACTCGTCGGTTTCGTCCATCAAGAGATTGCGGCTGCAAATGCCATAGACACCCTGGCGTAGGAAGGCCGTGAACGACATGCCGTCGAGTTTCTCGGTGACATAGAAGGTCTTGCCGCGATGCCGCGTCAGCACGGGTTCCAGCACTTGCACGCGCGTCTCATCGGTCTTCGGCAGAAAGCCAGGGAAGCCGCCCTTCACCCGCCCGCTATTGCTAATCGACAGCGGTGGTTCCCACTTCATGATGCCGAGCAAGTCGGTGACGTCCGCCCCCTCGTCCGTCGGGGAATCGACCGGAAGAATAGATAGTGGGAAGCAAATGCCCTGCGACACCTGGCCACGAAGTTTGACCGTCTTGATCCGAAAGCCGGCCGGCAGGATCGTCGCGTCGGCCGCGTCGATCTGAGCGGGTTTGAAACTGCTGGCGCGCAGAAATTCGAACTCCGGCCGTTCGGGCAACAGGGAGTCGATCTCACAGTAGACAAGTTTGTCGCCCGGCTGATGCTCGCCCTTCTTGGCGACCACCCACCAACCGAGGACACGAATCTTCTCGATCGCGTCGGCGTTCGGGATCGACTCCACGGCGTTCACCGTCTGAATGCTGGCGAGCTTACGCATTGGCTGCTCCGTTCGAAAATCATCCTCTACTTGACAAGAGAAGAATGCGATGGGTTCGGCGTGGGCGAGGATCTCCATTGCGACTCGGCTTCAGATGCCTCGTCCCCTGAGAGTTCAGAATATGTTCTCTTTCCAGATCGATCCGGACGAATGTCGTTAGAAGACCTAAAAAAGAGTTAGTCGCTTGTGAAACCGCGACGCGGAAACTTGGGAGCGGAAAGAAGGGAAGCCGCAGCATCAACGCCCTCTACTGTTGGGTTCATTTCAAGCGGAGGTGAGCCGCGCTCCTCTTCGTCGGCGATCTTTCATATCAATAAACACAATTCCGCCGAAACCCTCCACCCGCGTGATCCATCTCATGACAACTGACTCGACCGCCCTTCCTGCCGCGAAATCGAAACGGGGTCAGTGGATGGCCCTCTCCGCCGCACTGCTCGGCTGGATGTTCGACGGCCTGGAGATGGGTCTGTTCCCCCTCATCGCCAGGCCGGCACTGCGCGACCTTCTCGGCACTCAGGACGAAGCAACCATCGGCCAGTGGTTTGCGATCATCACCGCCGTGTTTCTGATCGGCGCGGCCACCGGCGGCGTTCTCTTCGGCTGGCTCGGCGATCGCATCGGCCGGGTCCGGGCCATGATGATTAGCATCGTCACCTACGCCATATTCAGCGGCATCTGCGGGCTGGCGACTGACGCGACGCAAGTGGCAATCTTCCGCTTCGTCGCAGCACTCGGCATGGGCGGTGAGTGGTCGCTGGGCGTCGCGCTTGTCATGGAGATCTGGCCGAACAAATCGCGGGCGATGCTCGCGGGAGTGATCGGCGCCGCGGCCAACATGGGCTACATGGTCATCGCCCTGGCGGGATTGGGCCTGAACGCTTTCATCGGCGATCTGCATCAATTATTGTTAGACGTCGGAGTGTCGGCCGAAATGACGGAGAAACTCACGCGCAATTCTGGTTGGCGCTTGCTCATGCTCTTTGGCGTCTTCCCCGCCTTCCTGGCCATCCTCATCCAGATTTTCGTCCCGGAATCGCACAAGTGGGAAGAAGAGAAGAAGAAGGGGAGCACATCGTTCTGGGAAACTCGCGACCTCATCGGCGTGCTGATCGGCGCGGTCGCCGCGCTTGGCATGATCGCACTTTGGGCCCTTGACGTGCCCTGGATTTTGCGGATCGCGGGATCCGCCGTCGCACTTACGATTGTAACGATCGGCTATCTCTACCCCATCCGTCGCTATCTGCATCGGCAAGGCGCGACCAATACACTGACCGCCGCGCAGAACCGGAGCCTTGACTCCAGGACGATTCGCCGGATGCTGCTGGCCGCCGCCCTCAGCGGAGTCGCTCTCCTCGGCACCTGGGGCTCAACCCAATGGATCCCTGTCTGGGTCGACAAAATGACGGGCGGCACGATGCCGAATGCCAAAGCTTATACGCAAATGGCGACAGCCATTGGCGCGATCGTTGGCTGCATCGCTGCCGCGCTTGTGGGCGATTGGCTCGGTCGGCGCGTCACCTACGCTTTACTTTGTGTCGCGTCAATGGTCTCGGTCTTCACTCTCTTCCAGTTCAACTCCCAATACGGGATGCAGCTGGTGCTTTGGGCGTTCGCGACCGGCGCCACCACCGCCGCCTTCTACGGCTGGCTGCCGCTCTACCTGCCAGAACTTTTCACAACGCGGGTCCGCGCCACGGGGCAGGGCTTCGGCTTCAACTTCGGCCGCATCCTGGCGGCAGTCGGTGTGCTCCAACTACCGATCATCATGCGCGAATTCAAGGTCGGCTACGAAACCGCCTGCCCGGCCATGAGCCTGATCTACGTGGTCGGCTTCATCATCATCTGGTTCGCGCCGGAGACTAAGGGCCAACCGCTGCCGGAGGATTGACAAGCCGCAAGATCTTCAAGGAGTTGCCCATGCCGTATCGAACCAATTGGCACCGCTTGTTCGGCCTGATGTTGGCCGACTTCTTCACCGGTTCGCCCTACTCGGTTGAACTGGAGAAGGATCTGTCGATCAAGAAGCAATTGCTCGATGTGGTCATCCTTCGCAAAGGAAAAGGCAAGTTTGTAGGCCAGCTACCTGATGGATTCGATAACCTCGCCAAACATAATTTGATCACCTTCAAGTCGCATCATGAAACACTGGAGGACTGGGCTTTAAAAGAACTGACCGGGCATTATGTCAACTACCGCAAGCAAGTGAGCCCGTCGTTCGAGAATCTCTTGCCGGAGAAGGAATTTCGGCTGTATGCTGTAACCAGCCGATTCCCGCATGAGCTTGCCGGGTCGGGGAATTGGAAGTGCATTCAAGATGGGGTATTCGACTATCAGCGCGGCAGCGATACCATCCGCGTGATCGTCTTACGGAAACTCCCCGATGAAGAGCAAAACGCCGGCTTGCATTTACTAAGTGCCGCGCCGGATAAGTTGAGCTACGGGGCCGCCCATTACGGGCAACATTCGCCTGAAACAAGTACGCTGATCAATCGGCTATACAACGGGTATCAGAGAGAGGGAATGTCCATGCCGTACACGATGGAAGATTTTCGGAAAGACTACGTAAAGGAACACCTCGAAAAGCTATCGCCGGAAGAGCGCGTGGAAGGACTGTTGCCGGAGCAACTTCGAAAGGTCCTTCCGCTGGATCAGCTCCTTAAAGTTCTGTCGCCGGACGAACGGTTGGCAGGCCTGTCGCCCGAGGAGATCGACAAACTCTTGCGGCGTCACGCGGCGAAGTCCGCGAAGTCCAAACCCAAGAAGAAAAAGTAGAGGGCTTCCGCCTCGGTTGGATCCACCCTCACTCCACTGCCCCCAACCCCAATCCATCTAGCGATGCGGTCGCCATCTTCCCTTCGGTGATCTTGAAGATGCCGGGAAATCGCTCGGCCCATGCCGTGTTCGCTCCGGGGCAGTACTGGCGTGAATTGCACTCGATGGCCGCGATTCCCGGTATGTGGGCGGCGATGCTCGCTGAATGAATCAGGGAGGCACCCGGGCACGTCAGATCCTGCACGCAGAGAAACATGCCGTCCTTCTGGGCGGCCGCGGCCAGCAGCAGGCTTTGCGTTTGCCCCTTGCATGCCTTCAGGGCCGCTCCCGTATAACCCATCTCTTTCGCCATTCGCAGGCTCTCGAGATCGAGCAGCGATTCGTCGATGACGACGGGCCGAAGTTTCGACGCCTCGTGCATCACGTTGGACCGGTCGGCCTTCAGGTCCCGTTTCGTGGGTTGTTCGATGTACTGGATGCGCTCGAATCCCGCCGGGCTCCGTTCGCGGATCATTTTGAGAAACTCGAGCAGGTAGCCGACGTTCGCACATTTCTCGTTGAAATCGAGCGAGTAGAACCAACGCGAGATGTTGCGTTTCTTCTGTTCGATCTCCGCCACGGCGTTGACTCCCAGGACGCGTTCGACATCCCAATTGATGTCCTCGCCATTCAGCTTGATCTTCAGGTGGGTCAGCCCGTTGAAGTGGATCCAATCGCCCAGAGTCTCCGGCAGCCCATCGCCGATCGGCTTGGCGACGTCGGCCGGCGTGAGCGGATCGAGAGCGCCCACCAGATGGTAGAGCGGCATCACCGTCTTAGCCTTTGTCTCGACATAACGATCGAGCCTTTCGCCCTTGAACTCCGCGCCGAGGTAATGGCCGAGATCGTGTTCGAGAAAATCCGGTCCGAGAGTCGAGAAGCAGTTGAGCCCATGGACCTTACCGTAAGCATCATGCAGGGCGGCATCGAAGGGGCTGGCCGCGACGAGGGTCGCCAGCGGCGGGATTGGGTCGGGCAGGGCCAGGCGTTGCGTTTCGTCCGCGGCTGCCTGGTGATAGAGCGGTTCCAGCGCGTGGGTGATGTCGATCGGATGCCCGAATTCCAAATGATCGGCCGTGATCCTCTGCACGCGCTCCACCATTGCTTGCAAGGCTGTCAGCGTCTGTTCGTAACCCATTTTCTTCGAAGGGTACGCCCAGACGTTGCCCATCGGCATCGAGCCGAAGCCGCGAGCGGTTTTACCCGAACGGGTCTCGACCAAGCAATGAACATTCAGAACCGTTGCCCGATCGAGCGCGACGCCGCCGAACTTGATCGGTGAGCGATACAGAAAATCTTCCGTCTCGTAACGTAGTTCCCGAATGCGAATGTCGGTTGGCTTCATGTTGGTGACCGTGGTCCGTATGAAGAAGGACGAGGGCGGCAGTTCTGTTCTACAGTATTCGATTGGACGAAAATGATTCCCGATTGGAAATTACCGCCTGGCGTCGATCGCGGGCTCTGGGAATATGTCTCGAGCGAGACCTTGGCGCGGCAATATGACGAGCGGCTGGCCGGTACGCCGTTGCTGCGCGACGATCTCGCCTTCGTGGCCCGGCATTTCACGACACCCGGCCGGTTGATCGATCTCGGCTGCGGCACGGGACGTTTGATGTTCCCCTACGCACGCAAGGGTTACGACTGCTGGGGGGTCGATCTCTCTGATTCCATGTTGGCCGTGGTTGCCGAGAAGGCGGCTCGCGAAGGGCTGCCCATTCGCACGTTGAAGGCCAATTTGGTTGAACTCGATGAGGTCGAATCAGCTTCTTTCGATCACGCCGCCTGTCTCTTCAGCACGCTGGGCATGATTCGCGGAGTCGACAACCGCCGGAAGTT
>Ga0335394_10009816_pt1 | contig 10799 bp, 11 predicted proteins | sample MAT03_FD_205741 | JGI IMG/M metagenome (GOLD analysis project Ga0335394, IMG submission 205741) | Freshwater microbial communities from Lake Fryxell liftoff mats and glacier meltwater in Antarctica - MAT-03 (spades assembly) (version 2) ... | reverse complement strand
ATTTTCGTCGTTGTGTCAAAAAAAATAATCGCTCATTTACCCCAGTAAACCTCACAATCATTTTTTTTAACACGCCTCGAAACTGAATTTTTCCATCCAAATACCTAGTTTTCGGGCAGACACTAATTGGTATGTCTAGCTGCATTGGCCCAGCATTACCCATAATACAGTAAAGATGATAATGGTACTAAGGCAACCGCCGCCTAATTTTTTAGCGCCCCATCCTGCGAGCAATCCTTTGAATAAATTATTCATTTTTTCAGTTTTTAGTGTTGTCTGTAAAACCAGTCCAATTGTATGCCATTGCACACAAGGCAGCTAAATTTGTGGCTAAAGTCACTTACCGGGACTATTTTGCGCAGGATGGGATTTAATCTCCTGATCTCTGAAGATTAACCCTTTTAGCAACATTGGGTAGTTTATAATAAATCGAAGTGAGCGTTGCTTGCTTAGTTTTTTAGGTAATCTTTGTGCTTATGAATTTAGTATCTTCTTCCCGCTCATGCACAAGGTGCGGAGATAATTTAGACCAGGAGTTTTCACTGGCTGAGAGAAGAAGGAATATTCTTTTAAATGCTGGGGAGCGTTCGTTCATCAATGCGAAGTTTAATGGAACGCTTTGTACCGCATGCATCAATCAGTTAAAGACCTCTTATAAAATTCAGCAAGGCGATTTTGGAGATTTTACCCAATCGGGAAAAAGCTATGATAAATGAAAGGACGATAAAAATGTCCAAACGCTTAAAATAATAACTATTGAAACGATTGCCTGAACCAATTGGATCACTTCGCCCGACTCTAACTTATTACTTGAATTTCCCATAGCAAAAATTGAAATCAAATTTATTTCATTTTGTCTGTGCATATTCAACATTACCAGCATTTGATGAAATTAGTAACTCAAAATTTACAATGACATTCAATCGGTTACAGAAACTTAACATTTAAACCTCACTCTCCCCTAAAAAGCAATAAAATCACTAAAGACTAAATCCCAATATGCTTTCTGAGTTCATTTGACTAAGTGGTCCCACTTCAGTTACAGCAACCAAAATTAAGGTCTCATTTATTTAAAACTCCGGTAATGCCAGGATAATCTTTGCATAGTAATTTTGAAGTATTAAAGAAAGTCTCATCCTTAAAAAAACCTAACTATGAACTCAACAGAATACACTAGTAAAAACGCTCCGACAGACCAAGCATGGAAAGAATTGATCCAAGCTATTAAACCAAGAGATATTTCAATCTTAGTAAACGAAGGTGTGGTAACGCTTAAAGGGACAGCCGATAGCTATTCTAAAAAATTGTTGGCAGAACAAATCGTTGCCAGCGTTACAGGTGTTAAGGGCATTCAGAACCATATTGAAGTAAAATTGAAGAATGCAGACGGCAAAAAAGATGTAGAAATTACAGATAACATACTGAATGCTTTCGTACAAAACTTTAACGCACCACAGGAAGAATTCTCACTACAAATAGAAAACAACTGGCTGGTGGTAGAAGGTGTGGCTAAAAACAATCAAGGAGAGAGTGTGGAACTGAGTGGCAAGCTTTGTCTGTTGGAAGAGAAAAACATAAGAAAAAGCACTTCACATCATCCGGCAGTAGTCACTAATCAGGACTTTGCATACTGGGAAATCTTTGGTTAGAAAGTGGTGGTGAAGATCAGGTAATTCTTTTCGTTTGAATGGCCATAACCCAAAGTTTATTTTTACAGACATTGCAGGTATGCGCACCGGCATTTAATTTTTTGGTTGTGCCACACTTTGAGCAGGCATAAAGGGCAGGCGTTTTAATGACACTTCTTTTACCCTCAAATAAATGTGGTGTTATGGGAAGACCGGATTTAACCTCGTCGTCGCAAAAAAAATATACGCTTACGTCGCCCGTTGTTTCCAGATATGCTTCACGCACCTGTCCAAGATGTTCAATTCCTTTGAGACGTAACTCCGTAAAAAATTCATCTTGCGAAAGACTTTCGCGATCGAATTTGTTAGAGGAAAATTCCCCGTCAATGACAAGGCGTTCTGTTTTCCCTTCCATTAATCTCTCAAAGGCCGGACTCTTTCCGGTAAGCCAGGTCACAAAACGGTATAACACGAGAACCATTATAAACACGCCAATGGCCGGAACCAAACCCACATCTTCATAAAACATAGGATCACCGGCTGCCGAGCCCAGCGCAATGATTATTACCGTTTCAAAAACCGATAATTGCTTTACACCCCTTTTCCCGGTTAGTTTCAAAACTACCAACAGGGTAATAAACATAACTGTAGATCGTAGGGCCACTTCAAAAAGAAAATGCGGCGGTAATTCATTAAAGAAGATACGCTGCCATTCAAATTTATAATCCATACTAATTAATTGGTGTGAGAATAGTCTTTTCTTGTTTCATTTAAAGGGTAGAGATCTTAAATTCGATTCTAAACGATCAGTTTGTCCGAAGCTTCATCCCAGCCTTTTAATTTTAACTCTAGCCGTAGCTCATAAATTTGATCTCTCACCTGGATTTCTTCCACAAATTGGGAAATAATAGGGGCAATTCCGAGAGTGCGATCGTGAATGATCTTATCGGCGTGCTCCATCAATAATTCCACGTTAATCTCAATTTTATCGTCCTTTTCCATAAGATAGCCTTGCTTAGGCAGTATGAGCCTGTAAATTCCATGCCATTTAGATCCTGAGTCACCAGAAATTCACTCAGAATTTCTTCAGAATTCAATGCGTATCTTTCCACAGTGAAATTACTGATCATAGAAGATGAGAAGGAGCTAGCCATCAACATGGCAGAATACCTGAAAGGCGAAAACTACTTGTGTGAGTTTGCAGAAACTTTCCAACAAGCTGTAGATAAAATATCGGCTTTCAGTTATGATTGTATTTTACTGGACCTCATGCTGCCCGGCGGCGATGGCCTTAAAGTCCTCGAAGAAATCAAAAAACAAAACAAACAGGATGGCGTGATTATTATTTCTGCCAAAAATTCTCTCGAAGATAAAATCCGGGGTCTGCAAATTGGTGCTGACGATTACCTGGCAAAACCCTTTCACCTCTCTGAGCTCTCAGCCCGCATACACTCGGTTCTCAGGCGCCGGCAGTTTGGTAGCTCCAATATTTTGCAGGTAAATGAAATTCAAATTGACCTCTTGGCTAAGTCCTTGAAAGTGAATGAAACTCTTGTAAACCTCACAAAAAAAGAGTTTGATCTCCTACTTCTTTTTATCGGGAACAAAAACAGGGTGATTTCAAAAAACGCACTGGCCGAACATCTCTCAGGCGACATGGCCGACCTGCTAGACAATCACGATTTTGTTTATGCGCACATTAAAAACCTGAAACGCAAATTGAGCGATGCCGGCTATGATAATTATTTGAAGACTGTTTATGGAACAGGATACAAATGGGAACTATGAGCAAACTTTTACATAAACCCCTTAAAGCATTTATTGTGTATGCGCTGGTAATTCTTGTCTGTAGCATCCCGGCATACTACTACCTTGTAGATTCAATTTGGCTGGAAGAACTTGATGAGCACAATCAAATTGTAAAAGAGCAAACCGAAAGTGGCTTCAATCGCTTGAAAGAGCATGGGGACGATTTAAAACGGAGCATTGCTTTGTGGAACGAAGTTCAACCTTCCAACAAACTACTGCCAGCTTCTGCAAATAATCAGCAAGACAGTATTTACACGGTCATGCGAACCACCTTTCACAACGGAAGTGCGGAGACCGATCGCTACCGGGGGCTTTCGACTTACGTTCAAATTCATGGACAAGCTTACCACCTTTCTGTTGAAACGAATGTAGAAGAAGCTGACGAAACCGTTTTAGCGATTTCATTTATCACCTGCATTTTTATCGTTCTGTTAATAGTTGGATTTATTTTACTGAACAGGCATTTGTCTAAGCGCATCTGGGGTCCATTTTGGAACACGCTGGATAAACTGAAACACTTCGATCTTAATAGCTCATATAGAATTGATTTCAGCAAAACCGACATTGAAGAGTTTGAGGAACTCAACCAGGTTTTATCAAAACTAGTAGAAAGTAGCATACTGACATTCCGCCAACAAAAAGAATTTACTCAAAACGCCTCCCACGAGCTTCAAACACCACTGGCACTTTTAAAATCAAAGATCGACCTTCTAATTCAAGATGCAAGTCTGACTTCAGAACAACGACAAATCATTGAATCGCTGGATGCCTCTGTGGCACGCGTGACACGCCTCAACAAAAATCTTTTGTTATTGGCTGGTATCGAAAATAAAGAATATTCCGCTGATAAAGTTGATCTCAGTACGCTATTATCTTCGCAACTAGAACTCTTCAGGGAATTTGCAGAAATTAAAAACTATGCCATTTCAGCCAGTATCGAAAAAGAGGTGTGGGTGAAGTCAAATGAGAGTCTTTTGGAAATCCTGGTCACTAACCTACTTTCAAATGCTATTCGCCACAGTTCTAACGAAGGTAACATGACAGTGGCTCTTGATCAAAAACACTTAACGGTAAGTAATAGCGGACCAGTTCCTTTAAACGAGCATGATTTGTTTAAACGGTTTATTTCGGCAAGTTCACATAATCCGGGTACCGGACTTGGACTTGCCATCATCATGGAAATAAGCGAGAAATATAACTGGAAGGTGAGTTACACTTATGAACAAGGAAATCATATTTTTTCGGTGAATTTTTAAATTCAGAATTTCTTCAAAATCATGACCTAACTTTGTTATATAATTTAAAAATCAATCTTATGAGAAAATTAATTTTAATGTTTTCTGCAACAGTAATAACACTGTCAGCCACCGCTCAAAAAATAAAAGAAAGTGAAGTACCTTTAGTTATATACGAAGCTTTCAAAAAAGCACACAGCAATGCTAAAGAAGTAAAATGGGAAAAAGAAGCCGCCAATTATGAAGTGGAATTTGAAGTCGGTGAAACCGAACAATCCATCGTTTATGATGCAAGTGGTACACTTCTAGAAACCGAAGTTGAAATAAAGGAGTCGGAACTACCTACTGCTGTGAAAGCCTACATCTCAAAAAATTACAGTGCAGCTAAAATCAAAGAATCAGCGCGAGTAACGGATGGAAAAGGCACAACCACTTACGAAGCGGAAATAAAAGGCATGGACCTGATCTTTGACAGTACCGGTAAATTCATAAAAGAAATAAAAGAAAGCACAGAACACTAGTGAAGCCCAGCCTCCGTGTGCTTTTAATGTTGTTTGCCTCGCATACTATTCTTTCTGCGCAGGCACAGGATGCTCTTATTACCATCTCAGGACTCACAAAAGATAAGGCTACTAAAACAGCCATGCCCTTTGTGAATGTGGTGGTAAAAACAGATAAAGATTCTGCGTTTTCAGCTGGCACTGTTAGCAATGAAGAAGGTTTATTTACAATCGCAGGCATTAAACCTGGACAATATGTGCTCGAGATTTCCTTTATAGGTTATATCGTCAGGAAACAACCTTTATTTATTGGGAGTTTGTCGCCATTTCTTAATCTGAATGCGATAGAACTTGAAGAGAATACAACTACGTTACAGGAAGTAGAAATAGCCGCAAAACAGGATGAAGTGAGCGGCAAGATGGATAAGAAAACTTTTTCTGTGGAAGATAATATTAGTCAGAGTGGCGGCTCAGTTTTACAAACCATGCAAAATCTACCCGGCGTTACCGTGCAGGATGGAAAAGTTCAGCTTCGTGGAAACGAGAAGATTACGGTGCTCATTGATGGCAAACAAACCGCTTTAACGGGCTTTGGGAACCAATACGGACTTGATAATATTCCTTCTTCTGCCATTGAAAAAATTGAGATCATCAATAATCCTTCTTCAAAATATGATGCAAATGGGAATGCAGGAATCATTAACATCGTCATGAAAAAAAACAAGCAGGACGGTTTTAATGGGAAGGCAGGACTTACGATGGGTGCAGGGGCTTTGTGGCAGAAAAAAGCGAATCTCCCCGGCATCAGGCCGCAGTATCAGACTACACCAAAAATTAATCCATCCTTGTCTTTGAACTACCGTAAAAAAAAGGTGACTATTTTTTTACAATCCGATTACTTGTACACCGAAACTTTAAACAAAAATGAATTCGTTACAAGAAATTATGACGATGGAACGGTGATCATACAGCAAACCAAACGTAACCGCAACACACAATTTACCAATGCAAAAGCGGGCGTCGACTGGACCATCAATGAACGAAATACACTAACCATTTCGGGTTTGTTTGGCAGTGAAAAAATTCTTGATCATGGCGACCAACCTTTTTATAACGCCACACTTTCTGACCAACTGCGGCTCTGGCGGTTTTTGGAGGACGAATTAAAAACTACCGTGATGGGCACAGCAGCTTACCAGCATAAGTTTCAACAGCCCGGTCACTTATTGAACATCGGATTTAATTACACTTTTCACCGAGAAAACGAAAAATATTTTTTTGATAATATTCTTCCTAGCTACACCGGCCGAGATGCTTTCAAACTTCTTTCAGATGAACAGGTTGCCGATTTGACCCTCGATTACATTAAGCCTTTAAAATATGGTCGCCTCGAAACCGGCTTTAAGCTGCGTAAAAGAGATATTCCAACCAACATGCAATTTTATCCAGGCCTGAATTCGCCTTTAGATACAAATGCTGGAGGCTGGGCAAATTACAAAGAGATTATCCCGGCCATTTATGGAAACTATGTTTATGAAACTAAAAAATTAGAAGCAGAACTCGGGCTTCGCGTCGAATACGTAAATCTGCGTTACCAGGTTAATCCAAATCATAATACTTATAAAAGTAACGGATACAGTTACATGCAGCCTTTTCCAACGGTACGGTTCGCGTATAAATTTAATGACCACAACAAACTATCGCTATTTTTTAACCGCCGGGTCGACCGACCTAATGAGGTAGACATTCGGATTTTCCCGAAGTACGACGACGCTGAAATAATAAAAGTGGGAAATCCCGCATTAAAACCTCAGTTCACTAACTCTTTTGAACTCGCTTACAAAACAAACTGGAAAAAAGGATATTTTTATTCCGCAGCTTATCATCGGATTGCCGATGCAACGATCACACGTATCTCAACAACAGTTCCCGGCAGTAATTTAATCTACGCTGTTTTTCAGAATGTAAACCGAAGCTATAACACAGGAATTGAACTGGTACTTTCGCAACAAGTTGTAAAGTGGTATTCCTTTAACCTGAATGTGAATGTTTATAGAAACATCATCGATGCGTTTACGGGCCAGAATCTATATCCCGTGTCTCACACATTCTCAGCAGAAAAACAGGAAATTATTTCCGGAAATCTAAAATTTAATAATTCTTTTAAGCTCTCAAAAGATTTTGATGCGCAAGTCAGTGCCGTTTATCTAGCACCAGACTTAATCCCCCAAGGGAAGATCGGCCAGCGTTTTTCTCTCGACATTGGAATTAAAAAGAAAATACAGAAAGGTAAAGGTGAAGTCTTCCTGAACGCCACCGATCTTTTAAACACCATGAACATTAAAAAAGAAATTAAAGGAAACGGATTTAATTATACCAGCATTGATTATTATGAAACACAGGTAGTACGCATTGGGTGTAGCCGGAAATTTTAAAGGTGTTTAAAAGAGCTTATTAATTTTATTATTGATCAATCTCATTGAAGTAACGGCATTTTAAAAATACAACTATTCAAACTAGCTTAATTCATTTTGGATTGTCGAGCTTTGATGTTGATAGGAAATGTAGGTAAATTGTCCGCAGAGATGCTATTGTTCTAATCAGGTCGAAATATCGAGTCGTCCACTGCGCGCTTCGAGCCTATTTTACGCTTAGGGTTCAGTTTTTTGTAATACCATTTATACATTTAAATGTTAATGCACAAAAAATTGAACCTAGTGCTATTAGCAGCTGTGCATATTTCTTCAGTCATTTTCAATTGCTCTGTTTAAAAAGTCCACCAACGGCTTTGTCGTCTTGAAATAGGAATTGATCTTGTTGAATGTTTCTATGGATACTATTTCTTTGTCTGTTAATTTTTGCATTGTGTAAAAACCTTTCATTCGTAGAAATTTATTTGCTTGACTTGCTTCATCAAACTCTTTGGGTGTCCTGGTGTTGTAAGCTCCCCCAAAAATAGTACGGTTTAAAAGTAGACAAAAGTTTAACTTTAAAACGTATTACAGGGCGAATCAATGCGGAAAAAACAGGCAAAAAATAATTTATAGTATTAACCACATAGTTTATATTTTTGCTCCACAAAACAACCAAAAAGTGGCCTAATTAAAATGAGAACAGCTGGCCTATTTTGGATGAGAATGACTGGCCTATTATAAATGAGAACGAGTGGCCTATTATGGATGAGAATATCCACAGACACCAATAAGTATAATGCTGATTGGAACAAAAATGTAAGTCAATAAACCTGTTAAATTATGAATTACTTGCAAAACGCTTGGGTCAATTAATTCTTTATTACAGCCTTTGTCGCAAGGGAATAGTCCAACAATTATTGTAGCAATTCCGTAAAAAATCCCAAGTCCGCAAAATCCAATTTTAGTCACATTAGATTCAGGAAACTTTTTAAGTGCTGCGAAACTGAATATAGTTAATAGTATTCCACTTGGAATGTACCCGAAAAATCTTAATACTTTTCCTTATGGTGTGTCAATTGCCATTGTCTCACTTATGTATTGAGAAATTGGGTTATAGCTGTCAAATTAAAAACCACCTAAAAAGGAAGCCACACCAAAAAAAGTCACACCAAACATCCTAGTCCAAAAAACTAATTCATTGCTCATAATTATTTTTTATTTTTAGTATTTGCTTTTTTAGTATCTATTGCACTAGATAGCTTAGTGTTAGCTTCTGACTTTTTTTCATCCGTTTATTTGTTTGCAAAATTTTCTTCTAAAAACTTAAATATTAAATCAAAATGTTTTAGCGGTTCTCTATGTCCACCTTCTATAGCGATATGCTTATTAGCATTTTTAAATTTGTTGGCTTTTAGGCGTTCTATCATTTTGTCGCACATTTCTACACCAGGAATTTGGTCATCTTTGGTAGCAGATAAAAGTAAAATAGGTCCATTAATATTTTCAACTTTAATTAATGCTTTTTCTTCTGCTATGGTGTCTTTTAACATAGCTGTAAATGTTCCTCGTAAATCATGTTTCATTAAAAAGGGTACAGCTTCTTCATTAACAGGCACAAATGGAAGTTCCTTATTATTAAATGTCCACGCAGAAGTAGAAAAATGATTGGTATGACCTGGGAAAGCCACATGACTAGGGACAATTGCTACCACACATTTGATGTCTTGATAGTAACTTCCTAATAGAAGTGCTAAATCTCCGCCTCTTGAGCCGCCTATTATGGCAATTTTATTTTTATTAATTCCTTTATTTTTAGTTGCTACCATTATGGCATCATGCACTTGATTGATAGATATTTTGTTCAATGTATCGGGTGTTCCTTTTGCTCCGAAATAACCGATTGCTAAAAAAGCGTATCCTTTTTCAATAAATTGGTCTCTTGTTTTTTTCCAATAGTCGCTTGTCCAGGCATTGCCGCCTTCAGAGCCGGCAAGTCCAACAATTAAAGGTTGATTTTTACCGCTTCCGAGATATAATATACTCTCAATATTTGGCGTTTCTAATGTTATTTGAGAAAATGAGTTGGACGAGATAAATATGAAAAGTCCGAAAATGAAGTGTTTTAAGTTTTGCATTTTATACAATTTTAATTTGAATTGCGAAATTGATATTTTTATTAGTCAAAACTTTTGACCTATATCAAAAAATCACTTTTCGGCTCTAATTCTACTTAATGTTTCTTGTGTGATACCTAAATAAGTTGCTACCATTCCCAACGGAACACGAGCATAAATGTCTTGATAAGTTGAGAGAAAATGGTCGTATTTTTCTTTTGCAGTTGTAAATCTTAAAGATGTAATCCTTTCTATTAAATGCCCAAAAACTGTACCCATAGATAACCTGGCATAACGTTCCATTTCTGGAAAGTTATCAAATAGATAGACTAAATCATTTACATGTAGGCAAAAACATTCTGTATCTTCTAAAGCATCAATATAATAAATGTCTTTCTGTCTTGTCCTAAAACTCTTTGGTGAATTACACCATTCATTTTCAGCGGAGAAATATTCACTTATCTCTTTTCCGTCTTTAATAAAGTAAGTTCGTAAAAGTCCCTTTTGGATAAAGTAACTTTTAGTGCAGATTGTGTCAGCATTATGAACAAGTTCGCCTTTTTTAAAAGTCTTAAATAAAATTCTCTTAGCAAGTTCACTTTTTAAAGTGTCGCTTAGTTTTATGTACTTTTCAAAGTGTCTGAATATTTCGTCTGTCTTTTCGATAATGTGTCTGTTTATTGTTGGGGTCATACGGTTCGTTACGCTTGCACCTAACGTTTTTCGGCCTTGTGGTGTTTTTTGTAAGTCCAAGTTATACATTTGAGCGTTAACCCGCAAAAAATACTGCAAGACCGCTGTTAGTACTCGTTGATTATGTCAAGATGCTAAACACACAGTATTTGACTGTCTCGTCCTGAATTTAGTTGACACTTTTTGATTAATAATCCTATTACAAGTTTACACATTTTATTTAATCCTAAATACCCTTTACATTTGTTGAACTGGATGAAGCGGAAACGAGCTCTGCTACGGAGCAACTCGCCAGGAATAATCCAGTCAGATGGCGTATAAATCCGTTATAGAGTTTACCCTTTATAGCGGATTTGCTTTAGATACGCATTCTGCTTATGCTCTTAGAAAACCTACACCATCATTT
>Ga0335394_10009809_pt1:5000-10803 | contig 10803 bp, 5 predicted proteins | sample MAT03_FD_205741 | JGI IMG/M metagenome (GOLD analysis project Ga0335394, IMG submission 205741) | Freshwater microbial communities from Lake Fryxell liftoff mats and glacier meltwater in Antarctica - MAT-03 (spades assembly) (version 2) ... | reverse complement strand
GGTGACGGCTACGGCTACGGCGACGGCTACGGTCACGGCTACGGCTACGGCTACGGTGACGGTGACGGTCACGGCTACGGCTACGGCTACGGCTACGGTTACAGGTTGGGGGTGAGATGGGGGGAACCGGGCGGGGCGGGTGGTGTCGGAGGGGCGTGCAGATCTCTCGCGTGGTCTCGATGACGGATGTGGTGGTCGGGATCGTGGTGGCGGTGGCGCTCTTCCTCCCCCCGCGCGTGCTGATGGCGCAGCCGGTCGACAAGCTGGACGCCGAGTCGCGGACCGCGCTGGCCTTTGCGGAGGCGCGGGTCGCCGCGCATCCCGACGACGGCGCGGCGGTCTACGACCTGGTCCGGCGGCTCGGCGACGCCAAGCAGTCAGATTGGGGCGTGCAGGCGGCGGCGGTGGCGGCGGCCCGGTCCGAGGGCTCGCCCACCCGCTGGCGCGCGATGCTCGCCACGTCGGTCGCCCACGCCGACCGCTTCGAGGCCAAGGAGGCGCTCGAGTACGCAACCGCGTCGCTCGCCGAGTGCGCCCGGGCCGGCGAGGTCACCTGCCCCAGCTGGGAGCAGGTCCGCGTCGAGCTGTATCAGCGCCACCTCGACGCTGGGGTCCGGTCCGGCATCGACGCCAAGAAGAACCCGGTCGGCTTTCGTGAGGCTGGCGAGGCCGCCCTCCGCACCGTTCGCGCCTTTGGCAGCGGACCGGTCGGCGGCGCCGATTCGGGCTCGGGCGCCGGTTCGGGCTCGGGCGCCGCTCCTGTCACGCCCTGATCAGGTCAGCTCGAGGTCGCAGATCAGCGGGCGATGATCGCTCGCGCGCTTGGACAGGTCGGTCTCGCCGCGCTGTACCGCGTGCATCATCACCGCGCCGCGCACGAACACCCCGTCGAGGGCGCGCATCGGCGCCCAGGCCGGAAAGGTTCGCGGCTTGCGGTCGATGCCGGTGAAGCCATGCGGCGCGAGCCACCCAGCCAACGTGCCCCACACGTCGTTGAGGTCGCCGCCGATCACCACCGGGGTGGTCTCGCCCAGCCCGTGCAGCGGGTGACACTCGACGAAGTTCTCGATCTGGATACGCCGCTCGTACTGCGCGAGGCCGAGGTGCAGGTTGAAGATGTGCATCGTGCGATCGCCGGTCCCGGTCGGCACCCGACACGCGACATGGAGCGCGCTGCGCCGCTTTTTGGGCGCCACCGTGAGGTCGATGTTGCGGACCTCGTCGATGGGAAACCGGCTCAGCACCGCGTTGCCGTAGGTGCCGCCGCCCCGCACCCGCACGTTGGGGAACCAGGCGTGGTGGGCCAGGCCCAGCCCTTCCGCGAGCAGGCTGGCCTGGTGGTCGCCGTTGGAGCGCTTCACCCCAGCATCGACCTCCTGCATCAGCACCACGTCGGGCTGGTAGTGGGCGAGGCAGGCCACGGTGCGGCTCGGATCGTAGGCGCGATCGAGGCCGCCGATGCACTTGTGGATGTTGTAGCTGACGACGCGAAGTTTCATGATTGCTCCGGGTCGAAGCGCGCGACGACGAGCGTCATGTCGTCGTCGATGGGCAGGCCGCCGAGGTGGGCGGCGAGCTCGCCGGCCAGGCGGTTTTGCACCGCCACCGGGTCGAGCTCGTCGACGGGCAGCCGGCGCAGGACTCGCTGCAAGCGGCGATCGCCGAAGGGCTTACCGTCTGCGCCATGACACTCTATCAAGCCATCGGTGTACCAGATGATCAGGTCGCCGCGTACCAACCGGCGCGACGCCAGCTTGGCGACCGTCGCCACGCCGGCGCCCAGCGGATTCCCACGTGACACCAGCGCCGACAGCTCGACCGTGTCGCCGGCCGCGCTGGGTCCGGCGGCGCGCGGACGGCACACGTAGGGCGCGACGTGGCCGGCGTTGGCGAAGTCGATCGTGCCCGCCGCCGGATCGACCAGCGCCGCGAAGCAGGTCAGGTGAAAGCGACCGGCGCCGACCTGCCGCACCGCGTGGTCGAGCCGAGTGAGCAGCACCATCACGTCGGGACGCGGGCTCATCGCGCGCACCACCGCGTCGCACGCGCCGCGCGCCGCCGCGGTCACCATCGCCGCCGCGACCCCCGAGCCGGTGACGTCGCCGATGACGATCAGGGTCTGGCCGCCCGGGAGCCGGTAGCGCGCCCACCAGTCACCGCCGCACTCGCTCGCCGGCTGCCACGAGCCGACGATGGTGAGGCCGCCGTGCCGCACCGGCTCGGTGCCCGGCACGAACCCGGCCTGCACCGCCGCCGCCAGCTCGACGTCGCGGACCTGCTCGGCGCGGGCCGCGACCTCGTCAGCGACGCGGGCGTAGTCGAGGGCACTCGACGCGCGATCGGCGACCCCGTCGACGAGCGCCAGCTCGGCGCCGCGCAGGTTGCGACGGGCCCGCGCGCCGATCACCAGCAGCCCGACCAGATGATCACGCGCGACCAGCGGCACCAGCGCGCTGGCCTGCCACGCCGCGATCAGCCGATCGATCGACGGCCGCAGATCGGCGAGCCCGGCGCCGTCGAGATCGGCGACGAAGACCGGCCGCGGGCGCTCGGCAAGCCACGGCACCAGCAGCGGCTCGGGCACGCAGTCGCCCTCGAGCGGCGTGCCGTCGCCGCGCTGCCACGACCAGTCGTCGCGAGCCGGCACGATCACCGCGGCCTCGCCGGCCAAGCCCAGCTCGATGACCTCGCGGGTCAGCGCGGCGATCTCGTCGGTGCGCGCCAGCTGGTGAACCCGCGCCGCATATTGCGCGAGCAGCCGATCGAGCGGGCCTTCGCCCGGCACGCGGATCGACCACAGCCGCGCGCCCAGCGCGACCGTCATGCGCGCGCCCAGCGCCGCGCCGAACAGGATGCCGGCCACCGCCCAGGCCGGCAGCGGCCCGGTGACGAAGCGCGCCAAGACCCACGCCGCGCCAGCGGTGAGCGAGAAGCCCAGAAACGCGATCGGCGCACGGCTGTCGATCGCGCGGGCGCGCAGCAGATCGTCAAGCAGGATCGAGCGCAGCGCGAGCAGCGTGCCGACCGCGACGAAGAACCAGCTCACCGGCGCGTAGCCGATGCCGTAGGCCAAGAACACGTCGACCAGCCCGAAGAACGCGACCGCGAGGGCGACCAGCCCGCCCCACAGCTGTCGGCGCCGAGCTCCTGGCGAGGCCGCGCGCGCCGCCCGCAGCGCATCGAAGAAGCCCCCGACCGAGACCAGCGCGACCACCGCCACCGCCGGCGCGACCAGCGGCCCCGCCGCGAAGAAGCGCAGCCCCGACGGCGTCTCGATCACGCCACGCACCGCCCACGGCGTGACCAGCCCCAGCACCAAGAAGCCCAGCGCGATCGAACCGGTGAGCGCGATCCACCAGCGCCGCGCCCGCAGCTGCTCGGCGAGCGCGAGCTCGAACACCAGCGCGCCCGTCGAGGCCAGCGGCACGAACGCGGTCCCGACCCGGAAGAACGCGATCGCCGCCGCGTCGGTGGGCGCCGCCACGGCGAGCCCGAAGCCCACCACGTACGGCAAGAGCCCGCCGGTGAAGACGATCATCGGCGCGCGCAGGTGCGGCGCGCCCTGCATCACCACCGCGTAGACCAGCACCGCGCCCAGCGCGATCGCCGCCAGCGCGAAGGGCAGGCTCACCAGCCCCAGCACGTAGCTATCGGCGTCGAACAGAGGCGACATGCCGGCCCGACGACGTTATCCCGGTTCGCCGCCGTCGTCTCCGCCAGCTCGCCCGATCACGCGCGTCGATCACGCCGCCCCGCGCTGCGGGAGCTGGCAATTCCGTTCAGGCCCGTCGACGCCGGGTGTATGCTTTGTGCCCGATCGCGCCCGCGATCGTGTCGATGGCGAGCGATCCTCCACGTCCTGGTCCGCGCTCCGGCGTGAATCTGCCCTTGCCCCCGCCGGGCCCGGAGCCGGACTCGCTCGGCGAACCCATCAACCGGGTCCGCATGAGCGTCGTCGTGCCCGACCACACCGCGCGCGCGGTGCCCGTGCTCCCGCGGGCGCCGACCTGGGACCGTGACGACACCACCGACGAAGAAGACCTCCTCTTCGACAGCGTCACCTCGTCGGTCAAGGTCGGCGGCAAGGTCGACGCCGCCATCCCCGCCTCCATCGCCGTTCCACCCTCGACCAGCGGCACCCTCATCGGCGTCCGCGCGATCGCCGCCGACGGCCGCGCCGTCCCGCGCACGCTCGCCGCCGACGTCGCGCTCCCCGCCCGCATCGACTCGCACCGCCCCGCCGATCCCCGTACCGGCCCGCGCTTCGCGCAACGCGATGGCGGCGACCGCGCCGACCGCCGCGCGGGTGCCGAGGCCTCCGGCCACCCGCTGGCCGGCCTCGACGATTCCCGCGACCGCCGCTCGCCGCCCCTCGACGGCCGGGTCCAACCGCTGGGCGGCGAGGTCGAGCTCGTCGAGGCCGCGCGCCGCGCCGCGCGCCACACCGTCTCCGGGGTGAAGAGCTCGCGCCGCCTGCCATTGCCGCTCCACGCCGACCAGAGCGCGCCGATCCCGAAGCTCTCGACCCTCGGTCTCGACGGCCCACCGCTCCGCCTCCCAGCCATGCCGCTCCAGCCGAGCCCGCGCCTCCCCGAGGTCCCGCGCGACGCCGAGCTATCCCGCGCCCCCGACCACACCGATCGTCCCCGCACCGGCCGCGCCGACGCCGACGGCCTTCGCGACGCCTATTCAGCCCGCGGCCGTGGTCCGCGCAGCGCCGATCGCGCCGACGGTCCGCGCAGCGCCGATCGCGCCGACGTTCCGCGCAGCGCCGATCGCGCCGACGGTCCGCGCAGCGCCGATCCCGCCGGACCTGACGCGCCTCGCGCCACCGACGGAACCCGCCTGCCTCTGCGCGCCGCGCCGCTGACGCCGCCGGGTGGCAACGCGTTGCCGCGACTAACCAGCCCTGGTCGTGCCGCCGCCGTCGCCGCGCCCGCCCCGGCCGATGCGCGCCCACGGCCCGACGCGCGCCCACGCGCCGAGGACCCTATCCTCCCCGCCACCGTCCGCACCGACGGGCAGCCCCGCCTCGCCCCGTTTCGGGCCGAGCGCGCCGCCGGCAGTGGCGCCCCTCGCCCGCCTACCGGTCCCGGTCGCCTCGTCGCCGGCCGCTACCAGATCGTCGAGCGCATCGGGGTCGGCGGCATGGGCAAGGTCTACAAGGTCAGCCACGCTCAGCTCGCCAAGACCTTCGCGCTCAAGGTGATCGGAGAGAACCTCGCCGACACCGAGGAGGCCCGCGAGCTCTTCTATCGCGAGGCCCGCCTCGCCAGCGCCGTCAACCACCCGAACATCACCTCGGTCGTCGACTTCGGCGAAGATCCTGACGTCGGCGCGTTCATGGTGATGGAGCTCGTCGAGGGCGAGCCGGTCCACAAGATTCTCCGCCGCGAGACCCGCCTCGGCGTCCGGCTCGCCTGCGAGATCATCTTGCAGGTCGCCGACGCGCTCCACTACATCCACTCGCAGGGCATCGTTCACTGCGACATCAAGACCGAAAACATCCTGGTCGCCGAGCAGGCCGGCACCAAGCGACGCCAGATCCTGGTCAAACTGCTCGATTTCGGCCTGGCCCGCTCGCTCACCGGCGGTCGCGGCTCAGGCCCGCTCTCGGGCACGCCGCACTACGTCTCCCCTGAACGAATCCGCGGTGACGCCGCGACGCCCTCGTCCGATCTCTACGCGCTCGGGATCTTGTTCTACGAGCTGCTCACCGGTCACGTGCCCTGGGACGGCGCGGTCTCGACCATCTTGGCGGGCCACCTCGACCAGCAGCCGACGCCGCCCTCTCAGATCGTGC
>Ga0335394_10009808_pt1 | contig 10803 bp, 9 predicted proteins | sample MAT03_FD_205741 | JGI IMG/M metagenome (GOLD analysis project Ga0335394, IMG submission 205741) | Freshwater microbial communities from Lake Fryxell liftoff mats and glacier meltwater in Antarctica - MAT-03 (spades assembly) (version 2) ... | reverse complement strand
CGAAGCCTTGTTTGCTCATCCATATCGCCATGACGCCGCCTTGGCTTGGGCCGTGGAGGAGCAGCATGCGCCCGTCGCCTAGCCATTTGCCCTCTAGCCACTTGAAGGCGAGCTCGTCGAAGCGGGCGGGGGAGGGGAAGTCGTCGCCGACCGATCCGATCTCGGGGACGTGGGCTTTGAGGTGTCGGAACAGCGCGTCGTAGCGAACCTTGGCGAGGCGCGGGACGCGCCGATCGGGCGGCGCGATGACGGGTAGCGACGCCGCGTCGAAGGTCGGGACTTCCACGTGGGTGCGATAGCGATCGCCGAGGCTCGGTCGCTCGATCTCCTCGTCGGACAGCGCCTTGAGCCACCACATGAACGGCGAAAGCTCCCCGACGCCTGCGGCCGAGGTCAGCTCGATACGCGACTCCCAGAGCGGATTGCGCACGCGCCACCGCGCCGCAGCACCACGGGTCGCCGCGATGCAGGCGCCGACCCACACCGCTCCATGGACGACGACCTTGGCGAGCGTCGAGGCGCCGTCTTCGCGCCGCTCCGCTGCCCAGCGATCACGCGCGGCGCGATCGAGGAGCACCGCCAGCCGATGGACCGACGCATCGTCGCGCCCGAGCACCAGATCTGGCTTGTTCAGCGCGACCGGGGCGAGCTTCTCGAACGTCGCCGCGAGCTCCTCGAGCTTCGCGACGATCGCTGGATTGTTCGCGGGGTTGGCGTCGCGCTCGCGGAGCGTGTCGAGCGATTCGCCAACCGGGTAAAGAGGCTCGAAGTGGCGCTTGAAGAGCTCTTCCGGAGTCACGCAGGCGTTCTTAGCCCACTTTGGCCGCCGCGCTCTGGCCCGTTCTGACGCGCGTCAGAACGGGAGCAGAGTCAGAACATCTTCCTGCGCTTCGAGCTGGAGAGGATCCCCAGCATCTCGCGGTACTTGGCGACGGTGCGCCGCGCGATCTTGATGCCGTCATTGTCCTCGAGGATTTTCACGATCTGCTGATCGGAGAGCGGGTTGCCCTTGTCCTCGATGGCGATGATCTTCTTGATCGCCTGCTTCACGCTCTCGGACGCGATGTCCTCATCGGCGACGCGCTGGATCGACGAGTTGAAGAAATACTTCAGCTCGAACAGGCCCTGCGGCGTGTGGACGTACTTGTTCGACGTCACGCGCGAGATGGTCGACTCGTGCATGCCGACCGCATCCGCGATGTCGCGGAGGATCATGGGTTTGAGGTACGCGACGCCCTGCTCGAGGAACTCGCGCTGCTTCTCGACGATCGACTCGGTGACGCGGATGATCGTTCGGCGACGCTGCTCGATCGCCCGGATGAGCCACTGGGCGCTCTTCAGCTTCTCGCTGATGAACTCCTTGGCCTTCGGGTCCTTGAGCATCTTCTGGGCAAGGCCCTCGTTGATGTAGAGGCGCTGCAGACCCTTGTCGTTGTCGGCGACGACCCAGCGGTCGCCATCCTTGAGGACGTAGACGTCGGGCGTGATGGCGATCTGTCGCTCGTCGACCTCGGCGAAGTTGCGAGCCGGCACGCTCTCCAGGCGCTGGATCTCTTGGACCGAGTCGTAGACCTCTTCGAGCTCGATCTTGAGCGCCTTCGCGATCGCCGGGAAGTTGCGGCGCTCCACGTTGTGGAGATGATCGTTGATGATCGCTTTTTCGATCGCGTCGTACGCGAGCGTCTCGGCCTGGACGAGAAGGCACTCGCGCAGATCGCGGGCGCAAACGCCCACCGGATCCATCTTCTGCATCATGGAGAGGACTTCGGGCGCGTCCTCCGGGTCGAGCCCCGCCTCTTCAGCGAGATCATCGAGCGTGAGCGGTGGCAGCTTCTCGCCGTCGGGGCCTTCACCTCGTTCGAGATCGAGGTAGCCGCGCTCGTCGAGGTTGCCGATGACCAGGAGCGCGAACTGTCGCTCGTTGTCGACGAAGTCGCTCATCTGGAGCTGCCAGAGGAGGTGCTCGCGCAGCGTGGTCGGGCGCGTGAGGCTCTGCTCGATCGGCGGCATCTCCTCGGTGCCGCCTCGGCCGCTCGCCGGCATCGGCGTCTGCAGCTGGCGGTTTTCGAGGAACTGCTCCCAGTCGACCTCCTTGACCTGCTTTTCGACCGCGCGGTCCGCCATGTCCGTCTGCGGATCGAGGCGCTCGGTCATCCCGATGCGCTCCTCCGGAGGGACGTCCGTCGTCCGCATGGCCGGCGCCGTGGGGTCCGCGTCCCGGCCGCGCGGATCGGTGATGTCGTCCGCGAGGACGGGGTTCTGATCGAGCTCCTTGCGGACCTCGTCGACCAGCTCCATGCGCGAGAGCTGGAGCAGCTTGATCGCCTGCACCAACTGCGGCGTCATCACCAGCTGCTGCGACAGCTTGTACTGGAGCTTCATCTCCATACCCATCGAAGCTCCTCCTTCCTGATCGTCCGACAGCGCCCGCCGGACGGTACGCTCTCGCTGATTGGCCGCGACGAATTGCGCGAAATGATGAACCCGCAGCCTTGCGGGCGGCAGCCTGTGAGAAGGCCACCGGCACCGAGCTTACACCTCCTGCGAAGGTTTCGGCATGCGCCTTGCGCATGCGGAAATCATGAATCTTGGGGCTAGCCGCGCTTCTTGCCGCTGGTCGGCTCATCGGGCTTGGGCGGCGGATCACCGACCTCGAGCAGAGCCTTGCCGAAGGCCACCACCAGGCCGTCGTCGGAGGCAAGCTTCACCTCCAGCGTCTTGGCCTTGAGGATGGTGTCGTCGCGCACGACGCCCGACAGGCGAATGTTGGATGCTTCGAACTGTCCCGCGATCTCGCCTTCGGAGACGAGCTCCTCCACCTTGGCGCGGCCTTTCACGCGCCCGGAGGCGCTGACCGCGAGCGAGGGCGCCGTGATCTCGCCGTCGATGCTCCCCCGAACCGTGACGGGGCACGTCGAACGCAACGAGCCCGTCAGCTCCGTGCCTTCTTCGACCAGAGTCCGCTTCTCGTCGCTCATGTTTCGTCCTCCGCCCGTGCGGGCTCGTCACTCGTTTGGCTGTCGGCAGGGCTCGAATCACTGCTCGAATCGTTGGCGCCGGGGTCGACCGCGACCTCGGGTGCCGCTTGCGTCGTCGGCGTGCCGCCGCTCTCGACTTCCGCCGACGTCACGTCGGGGTCCGACCCTTCCGTGCTCGGCACGGCCTCCTCGCCCATGGTGGTGGCCGAGACGGATTCACTTTCGGGAGGACCGGCCAGCGGCTCGACGTTCCCGTCGGGGGCGCGCTCCGTATCAGGTCGTGCCAGCGGTGGCGCTGCATCGATGCCGAGGCGCAAGCGCGAGCCTGGCTCGAAGACAAAGCGCGTCCCGCCCGGGGCCTGCGCGACCTTTGCGACCACGATGCCGGTTTTGCGGACGATGATGCGCCGCGCGCCGTCGATGCTCGGCCCTTCGCTGCCCTTCGTGCCTTCGGGGGCCTCGTAGAAGGCGCCGCTCACCGAGATGTCGCCGGGCCCGTGGATGCGGCAGCTCGACAGCACGCCATCGTCGCCGACCACCAGCTCGCTGCCGGGGCCGAGGGTGATCGCACAGTCCTCGAAGCGGCTCTCGATCTCGACGCTCGACCCCTCGTGAAACTCCAGCTGCGCGCCACGCAACATGTCGCCCTTGCCGAAGTAGCGGCGGGTGGCGGGCCGATCGGTGATCTTTCCCAGGAGGTGATCGAGCACCTGGGCCGCGGCGATGCGTCGACCGCCGTCGCCGTCGGGACTTGCGTCCAGCCACTCCGCCGTCACGCCCTCGAGGTCGGCGCGCGCGAACGTCGCGCCCTGGACCTTCGCCCCGCCGAGCAACGCGCCGGTGAGCTGCGCTTCGCTGAAGTCCGCCTGGCGGAGATCGGCGCCCTCGAACGTTGCTTCGCGAAGGAGGGCACCGGTCAAGTCGGCGTGGACCAGCGAAGCGCGGACGAAGCGAGCGCGCGGCGCGCGTGCGCCGGCGAGGTCGGCGCCATCCAATCGTGCACCCTCGAGGTCGGCCTCCTCGAGCAGGGCCGAGGGCAACGAGGCGCCGCGCAGATCGGCGTTCTGCAGCTTGGCGCCGCCGAGGTATGCCTCGCTGAGATCCGCGTGCGACAGGTTCGCTTCGCGCAGATCCGCCTTGCCGAGGTTTGCCGACTCGAGCTCCGCGCTCGAGAGGCTCGCCTTGCGCAAGTTCGCCTCGAGCATCGTCGCACCCTCGAGGTTTGCGCGATCGAGGTTGGCGCCTTCGAGATTGGCCTTGTCGAGGTTGGCCGAGTCGAGCTCGGCCTTGTCGAGGTTCACCTCGCGCATGTCGGCGCCGACCAGATAGGCCTCGCGCAGACTCGCGTTGCGGAAGTTGGCGCCGCGAAGCAGCGCGCTGCGCAGGTTCGCCCCCGACAGATCGCTGCGACGGAGATCGGCGCCCGAGAGATCGGCGCCGGAAAGGTCGAGGCCTCGGAGGTCGAGCCTCGTCAGCTTCTCGCCGCGCCGCGCGCGATCGAGCACCTCTTCTCTGGTCAGCTCAGCCATGGGCAAGATCCTCTTGTCAAGTCGCGCTACACGAGGCTTCGAATGCTATCGGGCACGGGCTTCCAGCGCAGGCGCGCGTCTTCGATGAACGACCGGAGCGCCGCCACCTTCGCAGTGGTCGTGAGCGCGTCGGTCGCCGCGCACAGCGCAAGCTCGCCCAGGCGTGCGAGGAGCAGTCGAACTTGAGCCGTTGCGTCCGCTCGGGCGCGTCGCAGCTCCTTGCGCCACGCGCTCGATCCGGCGCCCCAGCTCGAGCTCGCCTCTTCGTAGCTTGCCGAGGTGCGTTCGAGAATGTCGGCGAGGGCCTCGAGACGGGACAGCTCGATCGCCCGCCCGTCGTCGGGGAGCAAGTCGCTCGTCTCCCGGCGGTAGCCGACGAAGCGCTCCACCACCCGATCGGCCACGCCGGGGTCGAGTCGTGCCGTCTCCACCAGATCCTTCGCCTTCGCCACGAAGTAAAGGGCGAGCGAGGTCATGCCAGCTTCGTATAGACGATCGCGACCGAGCGTGTGGAGACCGGGTACCTGATCGAGCAGCGCGTGGACGATGACACCCTCGCGACGATTGCTCTCCGACTCGAGGCCGAACGCCTCCGGCATGCGGGCGATGAGATCGCTGTAGGAATCGATGAGCATCTGCCGCGCCTGCTCGCGGATGAGGTTCTGGCTCTGCTCTTCCGCCAGCTCGAGCGCCGTCATGAACGAGTCGAGCGCGTCGGCGAGCGGAACGAGGTCCATCCCGCGCGCCGAGCGCTCCAGTGATTTGACCGCCGGGCGACAGAAGCCGATCCACGATGAGGGCGGCTCGCCGAGCTTGATCTCGACCATGAAGTCGCGAACCGGTCGCGCATGGGCGACGGCGATCTGATCGAAGAGTGTGCGGACCTCGGCCGAGTCGAACTCGCTCCCCGCGCGCCCGCTGGTCGGTCCACTGCTCGCGCCGCTGTCGTCGAGGATCGAATCGAAGCCGGTCTCGACCTCCTCCAGAAGACGTTGGAACTCGGTCTTGTCGTCGCTTTCGGCAGCCCGCGCGGCGTTCGGGGCAGGCATGCCCACCGAGGCCAACATCGGCGTCGAGATGCGGGTGCGTGTGGGCCGATCGTCGTCGTCATCGTCGTCCGACGGTGCCGGCACGTCGATCGGTGGCAGCGGCGCGCCGGCGGGACCGAGGCCGAGCACGAGTGCCGGATCGGTTGGCGCCTGCGGATCCGCGGGGTGAGGCGCGGGCGGTGCGGGAGGAGCCGGTTGCGGCGTCGCCGGCTCTTCCACGTCCACCCCCGGGATCGTGCGTTCACGCCGCCGCTTCGGCCGCCCCTTCCCGGCTTCGCTCGGTTCAGTCACCTCGCTGGCCGTGTGCGTACCTGCGGCAGCACCGTCGGGTTGACCCACTGCCGTGCCAGCACGGCCGACGCCACCGCGCGTGACCGCCAGCGAGCGCGACACCTTCGAGTACCGGCCGGCGTCGACGTTCGGTGCCTGCCCCGAAAAGGGTGACGCCCCCGGGACCGGCGGGACTTGCGCGATCCCGGTCTGCGTGGTCTGTGGGCCCGCGGCATCCCCCCGCTTCGTCGCTGGCGCTCCTTGCGCGATCGACACGGGCCCGGCCGCGAGGACCGGCGCGCCGCACTCACCGCAAAAGCGCGAGCCCGGACGCGAAACCGCGCCACAAACGCTGCACGGAGGAGCTCCACCCGCGACCATGGGAGGGGCATGATACGAGCGATCGCGACGCACGGAAGAGGTCACGAGGCCGCCGACTCGAAGTAAGATGCGGGGCTGCTGGCACGAGTGGCGGAATTGGCAGACGCAGCGGATTTAGGTTCCGCCGCCGTAAGGCGTGGGGGTTCAAGTCCCTCCTCGTGTACCGCGGGAAATCCCGCTCGATCGTTCGGTCCATCCATGGGTTCTCCTCCTCGTGGGCCAATGTCGTGGGCCAGTGTCGTGGGCCAGTGTCGTGGGCCAATGTCGTGGGCCAGTGTCGTGGGCCAGTGCCCGCAGTTCGGGGATCGCTTCGACCATGTCGGCGAGCCGACCAAGGCCCCCCGAGGCCCCCCCGGGGGGGGCACGACACCGAACGACCCCACAGCTGCTCGATCGAGTGGTCCTCCAGGCGCTTGCGAATGAGTCGGACCCGGGCGTCGTTGAGCGCGAGGTCGTGTTCCAGGCGTTCTGCCATACCATGCGCCGCGGCGCATGCTCTGCGACGCGCCCGATGAGCGGGACCGCATCCCGTATTTCATCGAGCTGAGCCAGGCTCGCATGTGGGCCCGCCTCGAGGTCGGCAACTTCGAGCGCTCGACGGCGCGACTCTGCTCTCGGGCCCATGAGCCCATGAGCCATTGGACCTTTGGGCCTGAGACCCGAGACCAGCGTCACGGTTGCCGACGATGACGCGGCGGCGCTGCTCCTCGGGGCCGTCGTCGGTCCTGAACTTCCGCGTGACCGCAGCAGAGCGCGAGCAGCTCGAGCAGCGGGCGGCATCGCTCGGCGTGAGCGTCTCCGAAGTCGTAAGACGGTCCGCCGCTGGTGACCTTGGCAAGGCTCCCGCATCGGCGAGCGGGGGCGTCGATTGTCTTACAGTCGACCTCTCGCCCATCGAGCTCGCCGCGCTCGCCGGTCTCGCCGCGCGCGCCGGCGTGGACCCGAGCGAGATCGTAAGACGGCTGGTCGAGCGCGAGCTGCAGGCGACCGACTACGTCGATGCGAGGCCCGGGCCGGCCGAGCCGACGCGCAGCGTGACCTTGACGCCCATAACTCCGATGTTATCAATCTCTGGTGAGCGAGACCGTCGTCGGCGAGTTCGAGTGGAACACGGCGAAGGCGGCTCGAAACCTCGCGAAGCACGGTGTGTCCTTCGATGAGGCGATCACCGTGCTCGAAGACCCGAGCGCACTCATCGAAGAGGACCGAACGAACCATGACCACTTCATCGCGATCGGCTGCTCGGACCGCTCCCGCGTCCTCTTCGTCGTCGCTTACGAACGTGAGGGCGAGCGGGTCCGCATCGTCAGCGCGCGCAAAGCCAGCGCCGCGCAAGTCCGCGCCTACGAGGGTGGTTGACCCGGCAAACGTGCACGTCACCCGCGGACGGCGGCGCGACTATCTGTTTTCCCTCGCGAGTCTTCGACAGGCGCGAGAGACCAGCCAGTCAGCCGTCGCCGCGGCGATCGGCGTCTCTCAGCCAAGGGTTGCGAAGATCGAGAGCGCTGCGCTCGACGAGGTGGACCCGAAGATCTCGACGCTGGTGCGTTACCTCTCGGCCCTGGGGCTCGAGCTCGAGGTGCGCGCCCGCTCCGGTGGCCGTTCCTATCGGCTCTTCGGGCCGCCCCAGCTGCTGCCGCCGCCGGTGGCGGTCGAGCTCACCGACGAGCAGCGGGCGGAGGCGGCGAGGTGGATCGAGGAGGCTTTCGCCGAGTAGACCGAACCGGGGAGCTCCCCGGTTCGGCGTGCAACGACCGCGCGCGGCGCGTGGCCGGAATTTGCAGAGATTCGCCCAGGTCTAAGGTCGGGTGTCGGTGTCCTTGCTGGGGACACCGTGGGAAGAGATCGAGCCGTACCTCGCGACGGTGGTCGGTGAGCGCGCACTCGACCTCGCGCCGGTCGCGCCGGCCGTCGCGCCGTCTCTGCCTGCTGGTCCTGGAAGAGGGAAGAGAAACCAATCCGAGATCAGCTCGGAATCGTTTCCAGGCACGCACTCAGGCGCCGAGGCACGAAAGGCGGAGGCTCTCCGCGCCATCGCCGAGCGCTCCTGAGCCCGCGCGGGCCTCGCCCCACATCGCCGAGCAAAGAACCTGAGCGATGCCGGAAATTCCGGCATCGAGATGCGTTCGCACGCGGCGAGTGCGAACGCATCTCCCGTCCCGGACGGGGCGAGACGTGGTGCATCCCGACGCTGCCCGTCGCCTGTCCCGGAGCGTTGGGTCCGGGTCGCGCATCTGATCTGAATCAGGTCCTTCAAGTCGATCTCAAAGTGACGGCAGCACGCCTTGATGTGGGCCGCAAGATGCGTACCGGGACGCCACCGCCAGGAGTGAGGGTGATGCGCCCTCGGGGCCGCGGCGGTCTGCGACCTGCGTATTCGAACCGCACGCGCTGCGCGATCGTTGCGACCGCGATGACCGCCTCGGCCATCGCGAACGTCTTGCCGATGCAGGCGCGCGGGCCCGCGCCGAATGGCAGGTAGCCGCACTTGGGGATCGAGGCGTCGCGGCCGTCGAGAAACCGCGTCGGGTCGAAGCGCTCGGGATCGGGAAACACCTTCGGATCGCGGTGCGTGAAGTAGATCCACACGATCACCTCGCTGCCGCACGGAACGGTGAAACGATCGATCTGCGTGTCGACCGCAGCGCGTCGAGGCACGGTGAAGGCCGGTGGGTAGAGGCGCATCGTCTCTTTGACGATCGCCTCGGTGTAGACGAGCCGCTCGAGATCCGACGCCTCGGGCGGGCGATCTCCGAGCACGTCGCGCAGCTCCGCGCGCAGGCGCTCTTCGACCTCGCGGTCGCATGAGATCAAGTAGAACGCCCAGGCGAGCGCGTTCGACGTGGTCTCGTGGCCGGCCAGGAGGAAGGTGACGATCTCGTCGCGGACCTCGCGCTCCTCGAGCCGAGCGCCGCCCTCGTCGGGATCGGTCGCATCGAGGAGGAGCTGCACCAGATCCGGCGGATCGGCGCGGTGCGCCCGGCGGCTGGCGCACAGCTTGGCCACCAGATCGTCCAGATCGGCGCGGGCGCGATCGACGCGCGCCTGCATCGGGCGGCGGATGAACGCTGGGACCTTGGGCGGCGCGACGAGGAAGCGCTGAAAATCGCGCATCGCGCGGCCGATGCGCTCGACGTCGGCGGCGACCTCGGTGCCGAAGAGCGTGCGGCCGACGATACGCAGCGTGAGGTCGACCATGAGCGGCGCCAGATCGCACTCCTTCATCGACGCGATGCGCGCAGCGGCCTCGCGTGAGGCCTCGATCATGGGCGCGGCGTAGCCCTCTACGGCGCGCTTGGCGAATGCCGGGTTGGCGAGGCGGCGGTGCTTGCGCCACACGTCGCCGTCGGCGGTGAGCAGGCCCGAGCCGAGCACCCCGCGCAATGCGTCGAAGGCGGTGTGGGTCTTTTCGAAGGCGTCGGCCCGCTGGACGAGGACCTCTCGGGCGTGGTCGGCGCGTCGCACCACGTAGAGGCCCTGGCCGCGTGAGGGCGCGTAGTAGATGTCGCCATAGCGATCGAAACGTTTGCCCACGAAGCCGAACGGGTCGAACAGGAACGAGGCGCCATAGCGCAGGTCGGCGAGGAGGCTGTCGCCGCGTGGCGGGGGGCCGGGAGGCGTCTCGAGGAAGGTCATGCCGCTCATGTCTACGCCGCTCCGGCGAGGGTGGAAGCTTCCAAGTCCGTCGCGACGCTTGCGCGATCGCGCCCGGGCGCTCTACGACGCGGGCATGCCCAAGGCGCACGACAGCTGGAAAGTTCTGCCGCACGGCTCCATCGAAAAGCTCTCGAGTCGGTTGTGGCGCGTCGAAGGCAGTCTCCCCGCCATGCCACTGAAGCGCGTCATGGCGATCGCCAAGCGCGCGGACGGCACCCTCGTCGTCCACAATGCCATCGCGCTGAGCGCCGACGCGATGGCCGAGATCGATGCCTGGGGCGAAGTCTCGACGCTGCTGGTCCCCAACGGCTGGCATCGGCTCGACGCAGTGGTCTTCAAGCGGCGCTACCCGTCGGCCCTGGTGCTGTGCCCGGGCGGGTCGCGAAAGAAGGTCGAGGAGGTGATGACCGTCGATGGCACGTACGACGATTTCGCGGCCGACGAACACGTGTCGCTCCAGACGCTCGACGGCACCAAGCGCTTCGAAGGCGTGATGCTGGTGCGGGCCGAGGACACCAGCCTGATCGTCAACGATGCGGTCTTCAACATGCCGCACCTCCGGGGCGTGCAGGGCTTCATGCTCAAGCACCTCACCCACTCGTCGGGCGGCCCGCGCGTCTCGCGCATCGCCCGGCTGATGATGCTCGACGACAAGTTGGCCTTCGCGGCGCACCTGGAGCGCCTCGCCGAGACGCCCGCGCTCGCGCGCATCCTGGTCGCACACCACGAGACGATCGAAGACGACCCCCGTGGCGCCCTCCGGCGTGTTGCGGAGTCGCTGCGCTAGGAGTGTGTCGGGGAAAAGGGCGTAACGAGGCGGAGGAGGCCCCCCAGGTGCGCAGTGGCGCGGACCGGAAGCCGACGACCACGTACTTTCTGCACGTTGAGGAGGCTGGAGGGAGCACGCTGCGCAGATGGGGGTGCATCGTTCGCCGCAGT
>Ga0335394_10009806_pt1 | contig 10803 bp, 11 predicted proteins | sample MAT03_FD_205741 | JGI IMG/M metagenome (GOLD analysis project Ga0335394, IMG submission 205741) | Freshwater microbial communities from Lake Fryxell liftoff mats and glacier meltwater in Antarctica - MAT-03 (spades assembly) (version 2) ... | reverse complement strand
TGGCGGTGTCGGGCGCGCGATTGATGGCATGGCAGGGCGTCTGCAGCGCCAGTGCGGTGTAGGGCGCCACGGGTGAAAGGGTCGTCATGGGCAGTCCATTCGAGGGCCGGTCGGTGTGATTGGAATCAGGTCTTGGGAATCAGGTTCTGGAAATTCAGCCGGGCAGGCCGTCGATCAGCACCACGTTGAATTCGCCCGCGCCCTCGCGCAAGGCGCAGGCAGCGCGGTACTCGGGCGAATTCCAGAAGGCAACGGCCGCGGCGCGGTCGGGCCATTCGGAGACCACCGTCTTGACCTCCGGCCACTGCCCTTCGAGCACCGTGGTGGTGCCGCCCAGCACGCGGTAGCGGCCGCCGAAACGCGCCACCAGCGCCGGTACCACGGCGGTGTAGGTGCTGAACTTTTCGGCCTGCGTGATGCGCGCCTGGATGATCATGAAGACGGCCATGTCCAATCCTGGGTGCGGGGAATGAATGAGCGGTGAACGGCGCACAAAGCAGCGCCTCAACTTGTCCGGACAAGCAGTGTAGCGGCCGGTTCCCGCCCGCTTTGAGGCGCCGTCACCGCGCCGGGGCGGCACTGGCCGGCAGCGCAATGACGGCAGCCATGCCGCCCACGCAGCCCGTCGTCTGACCGGCCACGCAGCGCGCCGCATCGGGCGCCACGGCGCGCGGCGGAGCTGGCGGGCTGCCGGGGCGTAAGAGGATGGACAAGATCACGGTGGCTGCGGTGGCGATGGCCAGCACCAGGATGAACCAATGCATGCGGGCCGTCAGCGGGCGGTAGCGGTCGGGCTGGGGCAGGCGGATGGGCATGGAGTGGACTATCCCACGCGCCGGCACGTGGGCCCTGCGCTAAGCTGCGCGGCCGCTGCAGCTACCGCACCCATGGAAACCGACGTCAGCCCGCCCGCCCGCTATCTCGACCTCTCGACCTGGCCCAGGCGCGAAGCCTTCGAGTACTTTCGCGGCTTCGACAAGCCTTACTTCAACGTCTGCACCCGCCTCGACGCCGCGCCGCTGAAGGCCGCGGTGGCCGCGCGCGGCGTCGGCAGCTTTTCATTGGCCTGCCATTACGTGGCGTTGCGCCTCGCCAACCAGCAAGAACCCCTGCGCTTGCGGCTCGAAGGCGGCCGCGTGCGCATCCACGACAGCCTGCAAGGCGGCGCCACCGTACTGCGCGACGACGAGAGCTTCGGCTTTGCCTACCTGGCGCCGCATGCCGATTGGGCCGCCTTTGCAGCGCAAGGGGCGCGGGCCATCGCCGCGGCACGCCACCGCAGTGCGGCCTTCGAGCCGCGTGTGGACGACACGGCGGTGATCCACTTCACCACCCTGCCGTGGATTGCCTTCACCAGCTTCTCGCACGCCCGCAACTGGGGCCGCGAGGACTCGGTGCCCAAGATCTCCTTCGGCCGCATCGAGCCCGACGGCGCGCGGCTGTGGCTGCCTTTCTCGCTAGAGGTCCACCACGCGCTGATGGATGGCCTGCACGTGGGCCGCTACATCGAAGGCATGGAAGCCGTATTCCGCGACCCGGAGCCCTGGTTCGCCTGAGCCAAGGGCGTCGGGGCGGGGCGGCGCGCCGCCGGGACCAGCCACCGGCGTCTCGACAACAACCGCGCAAAGACCCGGCTCAGCGCCAGCGACGCACTTGGTCCGCATCGAATGCAGCTGGTCTGTCCGCCAATGTCGTTCGTCGGCCGGTGCTGGCATCGCAGGCCTTCACGCCCGACAGTGCGCGCTGTTGCAGCTCGAAGAAGAAGGTGCCTCCATGTCGTTCACCCTGAACCTGGGCGCTGGTCACTGGCGTGCGTTGCTGGCCAGCCTGGGCGTGGGTGCGACGCTGCTCGGCGCGCCCGTGTTCGCGCAGGAAGTACCTCGCGGCCCGCTGGTCAGCGCTGCGTGGCTGCAGCAGAACCGGGCCGATACCCTCGTGCTCGACGCCTCGTTCACCTCGCAACACCGGGCCGGGCACATTCCCGGCGCCATCAGCGCCGACCTGTACCGCTATGGCGTGGCGCCCCCCACGCGTGCGGTGATGGAGGAGCGGCTGCGCTCGTGGGGCATCAGCCCGGGGCGCAAGATCGTCGTGCACGACCAGGGCGGCGACATGCTGGCGCCGCGCCTGTTCTTCGACCTGTACTACCACGGCGTGCCGGCCAGCGACCTGTTCATCCTCGACGGCGGGCTGGCGCAGTGGCGCGCCCAGGGCGGCGCCGTCACCCAGGAGCCGACTCCCGCGCCCGCGCCGGGCAGCTTTCGAGTCACAGAATTGCGTGAAGAATCGCGGGTGCGTTTTGATGAATTCTTCGCGGCCTCGGGCGACCGCACGCGCCACGCGCTGGTCGAAGCGCTGGACCCGGACTATCACTTTGGCGCGCAGAAATTCTTCGACCGCGCCGGGCATGTGCCGGGTGCCGTGCTGATGCCGGGCGCGGACTTTTACAACGCCGACAAGACCTTCAAGTCGCCCGCCGAGTTGAAGCGCCTGCTCGACTACTTCGGCATCAAGCCGGACCAGACCGTGCACAGCCACTGCGGCGGCGGCGTGGCGGCCAGCGTGCCCTGGTTCGCGTTCAAGTTCCTGGTCGGCCACCCGCAGGTGAAGCTGTACATGGAGTCGCAGCGCGAATGGCTGCAGGACGAACGCGGCCTGCCCTACTGGACTTACGCCGCGCCGCAGATCCGCCGTGACGGCGCCTGGCTGGACGGCTGGAATGCACCCATGCTGCGGGCCTTCGGCGTCGTGCAGCTCAACATCGTCGACGTGCGCGGCGCAAGCAGTTACGCGCTGGGCCACGTGCCCTTTGCCCTGAACCTGCCGGCCGAGACCTTTCGTGCCCACCTGAGGCAGCCTGCGCTTTTGGCCCAGTTACTGGGGCCGGCAGGCGTGAACCCTGCCCATGAAGTGGTGCTGGTGTCCGACGGCGGGCTGACGCCGGGCGCCGCGCTGGCATTTCTGGCCTTCGAGCAGCTCGGCCACAAAAAGATATCGGTGCTGATGGACTCGGTGGACGAGTGGGGCTTGCGCGGCTTTGCGCTGAGCAAGCAAGCCACCACCGTGGGCGCCCCGCGCAGCCCCCAGGACCTGGCGGTACCGGCCGCGAATTACGTCTGGCGTGAGCCCGTGAATGAGCCCGCGGCTGCGCCTGCCGCGGTGCTGGTCAACGCGCGGGCCAGCAGGCCCGGCGTGTTCCCCAGGCTGTATGTGGCTGCGGGCAAAGCGGCGCCTGGCCGCACGCCCCCAGGCACGCCCGAAGGTACCGTCCGCCGCCTGCCCTATACCGAGCTGCTCAACGCCGACGGCACGCCCAAACCCGCCAAGGACCTGTGGAAGCTGTTCAGCGACGCCGGCATCCCGCGCCATGCAGAACTGGTGTTCTTTGCCGACGACCCGGCCGAGGCAGCGGTCAACTACGTGGTCTTCAAGCTGATGGGCTGGCCCGACATCAAGGTCTGGGCGCTGTGACGGCGCCAGGCCACACCCAGGGCCGGCGCAGGCGGTCGGCGGCCTCGAAAGCTTCGATGTCGGCGCGGTATTGCCAAGTCAGGTCGATTTCGTCGAGCCCGGCCAGCAGCATCTCGCGGTCGCGCGCGCCGACCACGAATCCGTCGCAGCTGCCGTCGGGCTGTTGCACCTGGCAGGCCTGCAGGTCGATGGCCAAGGTCAGCGGCTGCGCGGCTGACGCGGCGAGCGCGCCCAAGGCCGCCACGCGTGCTGCTGGCAGCACCACCGGCAGCACGCCGTTCTTGATGCAGTTGCCTTGGAAGATGGCGCCGAAGGACGGCGCGATGACGCAGCGGATGCCGAACTGGCGCAGCGCCCAGACCGCCATCTCGCGCGATGAACCGCAACCGAAGTTAGCGCCTGCTATCAGAATCACCGCGGCCCGCCAGGGCTGCTGGTTGAGCACGAAGTCGGGCCGCTCGGGGCCGCCGGGGCCGTCGTAGCGCCAGGGCGCAAATAGCCGGGGGCCGAAACCGTCGCGCGAAGGCGAGGTGATGTCGCGTGACGCAATGATGATGTCGGTGTCGATGTTCTCGCGCAGCAGCGCCGCAGTCAGGCCCTCGATGCGGGTGAAGGCTTCCATATTCAGCCGGCCCCGACGCGCGGGTCGGCGATGCAGCCGGCGAGGGCCGAGGCGACCACCGTGGCCGGGCTGGCCAGGTGGGTGCGCACGCCAGGGCCCTGGCGGCCTTCGAAGTTGCGGTTGGTGCTGCTCACCACGCGAAGCGGTCTGCCGTCGGCGCGCGCGCCGAAGCTGTCGCCACCGGAAAAGAAGCACAGCGAACAGCCACTGTCGCGCCACTCGAAACCGGCGTCCAGAAACAAGCGGTGCAGGCCCAGCGCCTCGGCCGCGGCCTTCACGGGCGTGGAGCCGGGCACCACCAGCGCCTTCACCCCCGGCGCCACACGCCGGCCCCGGATGACGGCCGCTGCCGCGCGCAGGTCGCTCAGCCGGCTGTTGGTGCACGAGCCGACGAAGGCCGCGTCGATGGGCGTGCCCAGCAGCGGCGCGCCCGGGGTCAAGCCCATATAGGCCAGGGCCTTTTCCGTCGACGCGCGCTGCGAGCCCGACGGCAGCGTTTGCGGGTCGGGCACGGGCTGCGAGATGGGGCCGCCTTGTGCCGGGCTGGTGCCCCAGGTGATTTGCGGCTCGAGCCGCGACACGTCCAGCACGAGCGCGTGGTTCCAGACGGTGTCGTCGTCGGAAAACAGCGTGCGCCAGTGGGTGCAGGCCGCATCAAAAGCCGCGCCTTGCGGAGAAAACGGGCGGCCGGCCACCCACTGCAAGGTGCTGTCGTCGGGCGCCACCAGGCCGGTCCAGGCGCCGAACTCCACCGTCATGTTGCACAGGGTCATGCGGCCTTCGATGTCCAGCGCACGCACAGCTGCGCCATCGAATTCGATGGCGCAGCCTTGGCCATTCAGCGCGCCGCCCGTGGCGCCGTGACGGGCAATGAGCGCCAGCACCATGTCCTTGGCTGTCACGCCCACGGGCAGGTGGCCCTCGAAGCGCACCCGCATCTGCGGCGCACGGGTGCGCACGAGGGTCTGCGTGGCGACGGCGTGTTCGCCCTCGGTGCTGCCGATGCCCCAGGCCAGCGCACCCAGACCACCGACGGTGCCGGTGTGGCTGTCGGGGCAGACCAGGGTGATGCCCGGCAGGGCGATGCCCTGCTCTGGCGAGAGCACATGCACGATGCCCTGGCGGCTGTCATTCAGGTCGAACAAGCGCACGCCAGCGGCGCGCGTGCGCTCGCGAAAAGCGGTGATGAAACCCTGGGCGGGGGCCGAATGCGTGGCGTCACTGCGCCCGGGCCGGGTGTCGACGATGTGGTCCATCACGCCGAACACTTTTTCGGGGTGCAAGGGGCGCCGGCCCGCGGCAGCCAGGCCGGCCAGCAGCGCCGGGCCGGTGCGCTCGTGCAGGAAGATGCGGTCGATGTGCAGCAGGGTGTGGCCGCCGCCCAGTTCGGCCACGACGTGCGCGTCCCAGATCTTGGCGATGACCGAACGCGGGTCGGGCAGGGGCTTTTCAGACATCGGCCGTTCGGACAGGGGCCAGCCCGGGCGTGGCAGGTCGGCCGCGTGTTTGCCCGCGTGTTTGCAGGCTTACTTCTTGGCCGGGAACAGCTTCTTGTAGTAGGTCCAGCTGGTCTCGTTGGGCGACTGGAAAGTGGCCGGCGAGGCCATGTACAGCGGATGGTTGGCGCGTGTGTGGTCGCGCAGGTCGGCCGGCAGGTCGTCGAATTTGGCGAACTTCCTGCCGTGGCCGCTGTAGATGAGGTAACCCGGGCGCTGGCCCATCTTCATCCACGGCAGCCAGGGGCCCGTGCGCGCCCAGGCATAGGTCAGGGGCACGCTGGTCGCCTTGGGGTCGGCCAGGTCGCGTGTCTTCGAGAAGAAGGTGAAATGTTCAGACGCCAGGTAGGTCGGGCCGCTGGACTCGGCCGGGTAGTCCGCCGGCAGCAGCGGGTTCGGGTAGGCCAGCGGAATGTCCAGGCGCAGGAACACGTCGTCGCCGTTCTGCATGAAGGGCAGCCGGCCCGGTTCACCGGCCTTGGGCGCCGCCCAGCGCGAGTTGACGGGGTCGTTCGTCACGTGCAGGACGGCGTTCTTCTCGTTGGTGAAGGGATTCATCCACTCCTTCAGGAACTCGCCCGTCTTCAGGTCGCGGTAGTAGGCGACCTCGCGGGTGATGAACTGCGCGCTGCCGTCCTGGGCCTTGACGAATCGGCCGACGTTGAAACCGTCGAGCCTGAAGATTTCACGCGGGCGTTCGCCGGGCACGACTGCAAACACCGTCACCCACCAGTTGGCGAAGGTGTCGCGGCCATCGCTGGTGCTGCGCATGCGCATGAAGGTGTCGAGCTGGCCCGCCGACGAGGTGGTGTCCACCGCCTGCACCGCAGGCTGCGCCAGCGCCGGGCTGGAGATGAAGAAGCCGGCCGTCATCGTCAACGTAAGCGCCAAGGCCAGCCTGCTGCAACGAAGGGTCATGAACATGCGAGTCTCCGGGAGTGAGGGCGAGGTCGGGGGGCTGCAAAGTTGTCCGTACAACTATTGCGTGGCTGAATCCTATCAGCTATTCTTTGCCGGCCGCAAGCCGCTCCTCGCGTCCTCTCACGGGGGCCAGTGGGCTCCGCGTGACGCACCAAAGGACCCCTTTCATGAGCAGCGCACCCGTTGCCACGCCGAGCTGGCGCCAGGTCGGCCAGCACGCCGTTTTTCCGCAGGCCACGCACGACGAGGTGGCGCGCTTCGACTTCCTGACCCGGCTGAACGTGCACCTGTCGCAAAAGGTGCTGCCCGGGGTTCGCCAGGCTTGGCAAACGAGGGTCGAGCCGGCGTTCAAGGCTGAGCACGGCCGGCCCGCGGCCGACCGCCACGAGGTGCGCCGCGCCATGCAGCGCGACCTGCACTACCAGCTGTGGAGCACGCTGCGCCGCAACAGCATGGAGATGCGCCAGCAGGCCGGCCGCAGTGTGGTGTTTCGCCAGCTCGCTGCCTTGCGCGACAAGGCCGATGCACTGAACGATGGCGCGGCCACGCTCAAGCTCGACCCGGGCATCGAGCAGCCCCGCTACCAGCGCGCGGTGGACATCCACTGCATGCCCGGCAGCTACCACGCCGAAGTGGTGGAGCGCGACATTGCCGCCGGCGCCAACTACGACGCCGGCCTGTTCGTCACCACCGCGGGCATGCTCGGCCGCTATGCCGATGGCGGCGGCCAGGCGATAGCCGAATGGCTGGCACAGCACAGGCCCGGCTTCAAGCCGCGGCGCATCCTGGACATCGGCTGCACCATCGGCCACAACATCGTGCCGCTGGCCCAGGCCTTCCCCGACGCGCAGGTGGTGGCCATCGACACCGCCGCCACCGTACTGCGTTATGCCCATGCCCGGGCCAAATCGCTGGGCGTGCACAACATCGAGTTCCGCCAGGCCGCTGGCGAGGCCGTGCCGGCGGCGGACAACAGCTTCGACCTCGTCACCACGGCCATGTTCTGGCACGAGACCTCGACCACGGCCATGCCCCGGATCATGCGCGAGGTGTACCGCGTGCTGGCCCCTGGGGGCGTCACCTTGCACCTGGAGCAACCCCAGTACGCCGGCATGGACCCGTTCGAGGCCTTCATGCGCGACTGGGACGCCTACAACAACAACGAACCCTTCTGGACCCGCATGCACGAGGCCGACCTGGACCGGCTGCTCACCGAGAGCGGCTTTGCGCCCGGCGCCTACTTCGAGACGGTGATGCAGGCCAAGGTCGACCGCACGCTGTTCCCGCCGCCGATCATCGGTGGCGGCAGCGAAGACACAAGGCAGGAAGACTTCGGCCGCACACCCACCTGGACAGCGTTCGGCGCCACCAAGGCGGCAGCGGCAGGATGAATCCACCCCGACTCCCGGAGCCCGCCGAGCTCGACCCGGTGGCCCTGGCCAACCGCCGCGCCAAGGGCAAACGCCCGCAGTTTCTGGACGACCCGGCGCTCGAGCGTGTGCTGTCCATCACGTTGGCCGTGGCCGGCGAGTTGAGCGTGGCGCGCGAGCGCATCGACACGCTGGAGCGGCTGCTGGTGCAGCGCGGCGTGCTGGCCGCAGGCGACATCGAAGCCTTCGCCCCTGACAGCGCAGCCCTGGCCGCGCGCGACGCCTGGGGCCGCGAATATATCGCCCGCATCCTGCGCATCGTCGAGCATGACGTGCAGGCCATGAGCGACGCTGCCGAACCCACGGTGGAACAGTGGATGGACAAGCTGGACGACCACGACGAACCCGCGCCGCCCTGACGCAGCGCAGCCATGACCCCAGGAGAAAAGCATGTCAGACATCCGCCAACGCCTGCCCCTGCTGGCCCGCCACGAAGGTGTGTGGGACGGCTGGTATCGCTATTACGACGCCGACGGCAAGCTCACCGACGAGCACCGTTCACGTCTGGTGTGCCGCTTCCCTGACAGCGGCCCGTTCGACTACGACCAGACCAACCATTACTCGTGGGCCGACGGCCGCACCGAGGTGCGCCCCTTCCCGGCGCAGCTGGATGGCGACCGCGTGGTGTTCAAGAGCGAGCTCATCGAAGGCTGGGCCGCCGACGTGCCGCTGGATACCTTCGCCCGCACCACCATGCTGAACTGGACGCGCCGGGCCGAGCCGGGCACTTACCTGTACGAGATGATCCACCTCAGCGACTGCGGCCGCTACCGCGCCCGGGTGTGGCAGTGGTTCCACGACGGCCGCCTGACCCAGCGCACGCTGATTGACGAGCAACGCGTCAGCCACAACTGGAAGCAAATCACCGGCCCCAGCTTTGCGGGTGAGCCGCTTACCGAATAGTTGAGTGCGGCCCGCCGGCCGCGGATCACCCCAGCTCGACTCAGCCCAGCTTGACGATGGACGAAGCCACCGCCAGCGTGGCTTCCTTCAGCTTCACCTTGGCCAGCGCCTTGCAGGCGTCGGCGCTGCTGTTGGCGGCGGAGTCGAACGTAGTGGCCGTTTGCCTGGGGCGGAACATCGGCGCGTTCAAGGTCGCGGTCAGCGGCAACACCATGACGCGGGCGGTGATCACGCAAGTGGTGCCTCTCATGCCGCCTTCGACCTGGCTCACCCACACGTACTGGCTGCCCTTGATGATCTTCCAGGCCTTTTCCGGGATGTTCTCGTCCATCACCTGAATGGCGGCCTCGGCGCTGATCAGCGCCGAGTTGGAATGGTCCATCAAGCGCTTGTTGCCAGCCATCTTCTTGGGGTCGGCGGCGTGGGTCGACGCGGCCATCAAGAAAGCGGAAATCACGAGGGCGGTTGCAGGCAGTGTGTTCATGTCGCAGCGGGCTGTGAAGTTGGGGACTGCTGGGCGACCGGACAGTCCCTGACCGGTTCGAACAAGTGTAGAGCATGGCTGTTCGGCCCCAACCACCTCGGCGCGTTGCGGCCCCCTTGTGCGGGCAGCTCGAACGCGGGCCTTAAAATTGACGTACATCGCATGCCTGAAACCTCACCGCCCGCCGCCACCCGCCCAGCCACGGGCGCGCCAGAGACACCCCCGCTGCCCAACGCCCGGCACGCTGCTCGCGTGCCGCCGCACCTGACCCGCGATGACCTGGCCCGCATTCGCCACGCCGCCTACACGCTGCCGCAGGTCGTCAAGCCGGCAGACTTCATCGCCGAGGGTACGTCAGGCTTCGAGCTGCACCTGGACAAGCTGGGCTACGTGTTGCTGCAAAAACCGGTGTCCGGCCAGCGCCCCAGCCGCTGGATCGCGCCCGACCTGATGGACAGCGCGTTGGCCCACCTGGATGCCGTGGGCAGCGGCCCTGGCGTGCGCGCGCTGATGCAGGAACGCAGCGCTGCCCTGGAAGCCCATGGTGTGAGCCGCCGCGCGGGCCAGTGGATGCGGCTGATCAGCCACACCCTGGCACTGGCTGAAACCGGCTGGCGTGTGCCGGTGCTGTTCCGCGTGCCGGTGGATGCACAGGCCGTTTGGGCCTTCTTTCGCAGCGGCGACGCGGCCGCGCTGAAGACCGGCCTGGGCGCGCCCGGGGCCTACCCGCACGCAGCCGACCTGGTGAGCTACCTCGACGGCCTGGTGGCGCGCAGCCGCGACTTCAGGTCTCACCACATCGACTCGCTGCTGCCGCGGCTGGTGGCCGAATGCGCCCGCCCCCAGCCGGCCGCCGCGCTGGCCGATCTGAAAGACGCCTGCGGCCGCGCGCAGGACCGCTGGGAACATATCGTCGCCGAGCTCGACACGCTGGAAGGCCTGAACAGCGAGCTCGCCTTCCAGGGCTACCCCGGCACTTTCGAGAAGGCACGCCGGCTGCAGCGCCAGATCACCCTGTATGTCGGCCCGCCCAACAGCGGCAAGACCCATGCCGCCTTCGAGCGCCTGGCGCAGGCCATCGACGGCGCTTACCTGGCGCCGCTGCGTCTGCTGGCTCTGGAAGGGCGCGACCGCCTCGTAGCCAAGGGCGTGCCCTGCTCGCTGCTGACGGGCGAAGAGAACATGCCGGCCGAGGGCGCGCGGGTGGTCAGCAGCACGATCGAGATGGTGAGCACCAACAAGCCCATCGACGTGGCCGTGATCGACGAAGCGCAGATGATCTTCGACGCCAGCCGCGGCTGGGCCTGGACCCAGGCCATCGTGGCCGTGCCGGCGCGCGAGGTCATCATCATCTGCTCGGCCTATGCCGTGCCCGCCATCGAGAACCTGCTCGGCCTGTGCGGCGAAAGCTGCAAGGTGCGCCACTTCGAGCGCAAGCAACATGTGGAACTTCTGCCCGTGCCGGTGACCATCGCT